>ENA-OZGD01000170-OZGD01000170.1-human-gut-metagenome-genome-assembly--contig:-NODE-170-length-35565-cov-12.052098_pt1 | contig 35565 bp, 32 predicted proteins | sample MGYA00244653_ERZ653652 | MGnify/ENA primary metagenome ERZ653652 (study PRJEB26926, sample SAMN06164983) | human gut metagenome | biome: ENVO:00009003; feature: ENVO:2100002; material: ENVO:00002003... | reverse complement strand
TCAAGCGCAAGCTAAAAATTTTTGTCGTGTGCTTGACATACGGGTGCCGCAGATCGTGGAACCGTACCTTTGGCAGTCCTGCCCGCGCCAGTACCCGGAGCAGCATATGCAGCACGCTATCTGGGGAGATGGGGTTGCCGTTCGGCGATGGGAATACATACTCACCAGTTACTTTTTTCTTCTGCGCCTCGAGAACTTCTATTGTATCTCCAGAGATGGAGATGTTGCGATAAAAGTTTTTTTGCTTTCAGCGGCACCTCCACCACCCTCCCATTTGGGCGGGGAATCGCTCTTGGATAAATCACAGGCCGCTCCTTGGCACATATAATGTATCATAGTATCATGAAAACTGGGTATACAAGAGCTCAGCATAGAGGAGGGACTAATATGAGTCGATATCCATTTCAAGCCAAGCAACTCTCTTATGGTTATATTTCATTCGTGCCATATTGTGATCCTGATACGTTATACTTGCACCATAATCGATATTATACGAAAAAGGTTCAGGAGCTCAATCGGCTTGTCGTACAGCACCGTATGGAAGACACAAGCCTGGAGAATCTTCTCACTCAGAAAATCAATTTGCCCATTGTCCAGGAAGAACAGTTAAAATCGGCAGCGGGCGCCGTCTACAACCACGAACTATACTTTGACAGCATCCAAAATGAAATCGGATCCCCGCCGCTTAACCGTTTGGTTGGAGTCCTGATCTCTATCTATGGCTCCATGCCAAGATTCAAACGGCTGCTACTTGAGGCCGCTGAAAGTATTCCTGGTTCTGGGTGGGTCTGGCTGGTTTCTGAAAGGAACGGAGGGCCCCACATTGCAATTACGCGCGATAATGAAGCGGTAGCGTTGGATTCAGTGCAACCCATTTTGGCTATTGATATGTGGGAACACGCATATTTTCTGGATAATCAGTTTGATAAGGAAAAATATTTGGATGCTTGGTTTTCCTTTATTGACTGGGAGAAAGCAGAAAAGCGGTTTCTAACTTCATATTATTGATGTCATATAATGACACAAAATATCTCGCATATTCCCGTTTCTCTGTGAACTCCCTCCACTCACTTTGGTGTAGCAAATGGAGTAGCGGTTACATGCTTGGCAACGGTTTCCGCTTTTGAGTCTCTACACGTCTCCTTTCATCAATGAACCCGCGTTTATTCAATATGCGCAACGTCCTCTTAGCTTTGGGGTGGGCACAGACGCACGCCGTTGCTATTGTGCAGACATTTACTTAAAAAAACGCACCTGTCTCGCATATCACGGAAAACGCCATACTATATGTGCCGTCATTCCCATGCTGATGAAACAAGCCGCTGCCACAATCTGAAGGTCAATGCGGCTGGGCTGGAGCAGGCTATATTCCTCACGCTGAAAAAGCCGCGTGTGATGAACTGCTTTTGAAAACAAAAAATGCGTATGCCGCAGTATTGGCATAGGTGAAACAAAAGCAGAATGAACAGGAGCGGCAGAACAGTCAACAGGAGGCAGTAAAAGCAGTTTTCAGTGTCAATGGGCTGACAACCGCACTGACCAGTCTTCTGATTGATAAGGTGTATGTGTTCCCCGAAAAGCGTATCGAGATCGCATACAAAAACAAGGACATTTTTTGAGAGGGGAGTAATTTAAAAATCGCTTTTATTGCAGGATAGGCTCAATCAGCTTAGCTTTGAGTCCTTTCCGATGAAGCCGAAAAGCCCCGCAAGTTTTTCGGCGCCTATCTGGATCGCGCTGCGCTTGAAGAACCTTCAAGCGCAGAATAAAAATTTTTGTCGTGTGCTTGACATACGGGTGGCGCAGGTCATGAAATCTAACATGCTTGCATCCTGCGTGCTCCAGAATGAGCTGCAATCTACGGCGCACCACGCCGGGGGTGATGGGACAGTCCTCCTTCACCGGTGACGGGAACATCCAGCGGGAGTCCACCGTCTTTTTGTACTCCCGCAGCACTGCCACCACCGCGGGCGGCAGGACGATCTTGCGGATGGAGTTCTTCGTCTTGGGCGTGCTGATCTGAAGCTGGCCCCGCACATCGCAGACCTGCTTGTTCACATTCAGCACACCGGTTTTGAAGTTCAGGTCATCCCACTGCAGCGCCATGAGCTCGCCTCGGCGCAGGCCTGTTGCCAAGTCCAGAAGGAAGACCTCGTAGTAACCCTCGAACTTCGCCTGAATGAGAAACCGCTGCAGTTCCTCCCTCGTCAGTACCTGCATCTCCCGTGCCTTTTTCGGCGGCAGCTTGCAGCCGATGGCCGGGTTCACACGGATCAGCCCATCCTGCACCGCCTTCTCCAACGCGGAGCGGCAGGTGGCGTGACACATACGTACCATTCGGTCGGACATCCCTTCGCCGTACTTGTCGGTGAATCGCTTCCGGCCGCTTTTCTTGAGCCGACCGTAGAACTGCTGCAGGTCATTCTGTGTCAGCTTGTTCAGCGGGATGTCCCCAATCTCCGGAATGATGTGCAGGCGGATGCGGCTCTCATAGGTCTCCTGTGTGGTGGGGCGGATCTTGGTCTTGGAGTGGTTCTCGTACCAGTATGTCAGCCAGTCCCCGAAGGGCATCTCGGGACGAACCTTCTCCGGCTTCAGCCCGCCGCAATCCTCCTTGAGCTTTTGAAGCTTCTCAACGCACTCCTTCTTGGTTTTGGCAAGGACATTTTTCGTCTTGGGATAGCCGTTATCGTCATAGCCGATGACGATGCGGCCTTCCCATCGCCCATCCTTGCGCTGCCTTACGGTTCCGTCGCCGGCTTTTCGTTTTCTTGCCACGGTTTCAACTCCTTTCCGAAGATGTCCTCCATGAAGCCGCCTACGATGCCGCAAGCCTGCTTTTGCATATCTGAGGTGACATGGGTGTAGGTATCCAGCGTGAAAGAGGCGTTGGTGTGGCCCAGGATACCGGACAGCGTTTTGGCATCCACGCCGCTGGTGAGGGCGTGGGTGGCGAAGGTATGACGCAGATCATGAAAGCGGATGCTGGGCAGCCCCGCCCGCTGGAGCAGCGTCTTCATGTGGCGATAGGCTGCATTGGGGTCGACGGGATCTTCCGGCTTCACCGGATCCGGGAATATCCATTGACTGATGGCATCCACTTTTCGCCGCCGTAGGATGTCAGTCACGCTGTGCGGCAGGATGATGGTACGCATGCCCTGATTGGTCTTCGTCTCACCGACGGTGTATTCGCCCTTCCGCTGGCTGTGGAGGGTGCGGCACACCTTCAGCGTACCGGTATTCCCATCGAAGTCGCTCCACTGCAGACCGCAGATCTCGCCGCGGCGCAGGCCGGTCATCAGCTCCGTCTGGAAGAAGTCTCGCCACACCTCGTCCTGCTCCACCACTGTAAGGAAGTCGTCCAACTCCGCACGGGTGAGAATGCGCTTGGGCTTGTAGTTGGGCTTGGGCGCTGTTGTCCCCTCGGTGGGGTTCCTGGGAATGACATGGGCCTGCACCGCGTCCTTCAACGCAGCGTGGAGGGTGGAATGAATGTGGCGAACCATGGAGTCGGAGAGCTGATGCCCCATCTCGGGATGCTCGTGGATGCGCCCCTCCGTTTTCAGGCGGCGGTACATCCGCTGGATGTCCTGCTGGGAGAGGAGGGAGATCTGCTTGTCGCCCAGCTGCGGCTTGATGTAGTATTCGATGTAGCGGCGGTAGCCCTCGAGGGTACCGGGGCGCACCGTACCCGCCTTGTACTCCGTGAGCCAGCGGTCCAGCCACTGGCCCAGCGTCATGCGGCTGTCCTCGGTCAGCTCCACATCCCGATAGCACTCGATGTTCTGGTGCAGCTTGTCCAGCAGTGCCTTTTGCGTCTTGGCATACACATGACGGAACAGCGGCTCTCCGTTTTCCCGGTGGCCGATGACGATGCGGCCCTCCCAGCGTCCGTCGTCACGCCTTCGCACCATGCCGTCACCGGCAGGTCTTCGTTTTGCCATGTATTGCACTTCCTTTTGATTCATTTTCTTTTTGCAACACAAACAACTACCACACTTTTGCGGAAATAGCTATCAGAACTTTGAAATGGTTTGCCATTACATCCGCATAGAAAACCCGTGGTACTGCTCGTACTCTTCATCTTCGTCATCTACGGCGTATTCCACCGTGCGGTCGATCTTGCCGCCGCGTTCCAGAATACGCCGGATCTCCTGCTTGCTGTGATGCAGTGTTTCCAGATGGAAGCGGTCATTGTCGCCGGTGTTTATCGCATCCAGAATGGAGATCAAACCGCAGACGGCATCGTCCACCGTAGGCAGGAGTTCACCGTACTCGGTGGCATCGATGCGGCTTTCCAGATACTCACAGCCGCCCATATCGAAGTAGGCTTCCATGCTGCTGCGCAGAAGCGTCTGGTCGAAGAGCTTATTGTCTCTGCATCGGACATTCTCCGGTGTGGTGTAGGTGATGTATTTTTGATTCGCCTCCCATCGCACCTTGTAGCCGTACTCCGCCATGAATGCGATGAACTCCTCACGGGTAGCACAGTTCTCCATAGCTTCCTTAATGGTACGGCACAGCCGTTTCTTCCAAGCAGGAATACGGAACGGATCTGCCTTGCTCTCGGTGAAGGACAAGCCATACTCCCGGCAGAGCTGGTTGCTGTATTCCTTGGCCTGCTGCATCTCCCGGGCGCTCTGGTGAAACTTCTGGCCGTTTTCAAAGTTTACCGAGTTCATGATGATGTGATTGTGGATGTGCGCCGTATTCATATGCGTGACCACCACGCACTGGTAGCCCTTGAAGTATTCCGCAAACTTCAACCCGATCTCATGCGCTGTATCAAAATCCAGCGGATCGTCCGGGGCGAAGGCTTGGACGATGTGATAATAGCTGCGGCCATCTGTTTTGCGGAACTGTTTCTTTACCGCTTCGAATTCATCCTGAGCTGTTTGAGCCATGCAGTTGACACCGGATATGAGACGCTCCACCGTTTTCTCACGGTTTGTAACATAGTCCAGGATACCGCTCAGACTGCGTGAGACAGCAATGAATTTAATGTTTGCCATGCGTTCCGGTACACCTCCGTAAAGGGTTCATAGTTCACCTGCGTGATACGCCCCTGCCGAGCCATGACCGTGAGCTGGTTCAGGTTATTTCCCTGATAGCGCAGCTCCCGCAGGAGCTCATCCATACCTTCAATGACCGTGACCTCACGATCCATAGCCGCCCGGCGCACAAACTCGCTCTCGGTCATATGAGCTGCATCCGCCTTGCGGCGGATGCAGTCCTTTTCCCACCCGGCAACGCGGGCGCGGATAAATTGATTCTTAGCCATGGTGCTCGTTACCTCTGCTTGCCAGCATAGTCATCGTCTCGATCTGCTTAGCCAGAGTCTCGTCCCGCGCATGCGCATAATAGAACTCCAGCATCTTTTCGACTGCAAAGCACTGCTGCCACTCCGCACAGCCAGATAGTGCGGCTTTGCCCTTGCCGGTGAAAAAGTGATCCAACTCTTCACAGGAGACATCCACGCCGAGTTGATAGAGCATGGCTTCCCGTACATCGCTGAGCATCTCTTCCTTATCGTACTTGTCCATCATAATTTCATAGGGATTATAGGTGTTCTTCGTCATAATCTTTATCTCCTTTAAATTCATTTTTCTTTGTGTTTATAGGGGTGTGGGCTTAGCCCGCCTGCCGAAGGGGTCGGAACGGGGCAATCGCCCCGTTCCGTACCACGAAGGCGAAACTTGTCATTCTCGAAGCGAGAATTTTCGGCGCTGACGCGCACTTCAGCCGCTCTGCGGCGCTTTGCGGAAAAGGCAGTCATCCCGCTTGGTCAAGCATCCATGGCGCATCACCCCCTTCTGGGCAGAACACGCTGCGGTAGGTACTGACATCTGGCACCATGCCATGCTCCATCATGATCGCACTTTGCAGTAAGCGCACGCACATTTCCTCATAGACGCTCCGCATCTCGTCTCGGCACCGACGGGCAACGGTCTTTTGCTCATCGGTCAGATCACCGTAGTGTTCATCGCAGAGGAACAGGCGAAGTTCTTCTTCATCAATGGGGTTGGCATGTTCCTTGTTCCACTCCCACCGAATGTAGCGCACCGTGTCATGTGTGCGCCGGATGACCATCATCGGGTCATGGTCTACGATAAAGTTTGCAAGCTGCTGCATCATGCGCTTTCTTCCCCCTTTTTGTTCTGCCGATTCAACTCGGCCAGCTTCTTTTCTGCCTTTGCCCGCTCTATGTTACGCTCTGCCTGCAGGAACTGCCGCTGGTAATTCAGCTCCAGCGCTTCCTGAATGGGGCAGATGGTGTAGATGAGACTGCCGTTGCGCACGCGGCCGTCCTTCGTGGTGATGGTGCTGGGTTCGGTACGGATGAGGCCCTTCTCCTCCAGACCGGCCACATACTTCCGCACGGTGTTCTCGCTCAGCTGTACCGCCCGACCGATGGTGCGGTAGCTGGGATGACATTGGTAGGTTCTGCGATCCTCGCAGCGCAGAAGGTAATTGTAGACGGCGATCTCGTGAGAGCTGAGTCCGAGATTAAAGACTTCGTTGGGGACGAGATAGTAGTGTTTGTTCGGGTCCCGCTTGGGCCAGCGCTGGAACATCAGGCATCACCTCCTGTCTGCGCATCGACCCACCGACAGAACTTTTCTTTGGGTACCACGATGCGGTTGCCGATTCGCAGCGCTGGGAAGCCCGTCTCGTGCATGAGCTCATAGGCGCTGGAGATGGACACGCCCAGCACCTGCGCTACCGTGTTCGCGTTGAGGAACAGCGGCAGCTGGTCGTAGTTGGTGAATGTGGATTCTTGCATTGGATTCCTCCTTTATAATTTTTTGTTGAGAGCTGCAAGCAAAAAGCTCCCACTGAAAAAGTGGGAGCAGTATCCATATTGCAAATTTGGAACCTTATGATAGAATAGAAGCATGAGGAGGTGAGCCGATGCCGTTGGTGAAATACAGGATCTACGAACTGTCCGCCAGAGCCGTGATCAGCTACGGAAGGCAGCAGGAGGGTGCATACGCCTTCCATCTCAGCGCTGCTGAGACAGAGAGATGCAAATCACTTTCCGTGCCTCACGAGCAGGATGATAACGCGCTGTTCTATCAAATCATGTGCGTGCTGCACGGCGATGCCTTCACCGGAAGACCCGGTGGACAGCTGGTGACTGACCTCTCGGACATCATTTTCTATATGGACTTCTCCGGCATATTCGACCGGAGCGGTGCCAGAAAGAAATACCGGGTCCGGCAGGAAAAAGCGAAGGCCCTGTTCCGTCCCGAGGGCGTGAGCCTTGATTTTGGCTCCGGCCCGCATCGCTATCTTGCCTTTGAGCGTTCGGGCAGCATGAGCCGGCAGGCGCGGCTGTCCTTCATTCGGGAAGATTTTTATGACGCCGTGCGCCGCCGCATTATGATGGATATGACCATCGGTGACTGCCAGCTCAGCAAGCTCTATGCCTACAACGGCCTGATGCTGTCCAGCGGTATCCGCATTGACGGCATCGGCATTGACCGGCCCCACCGGGTGGTGGTCATCGACAATCCTACGCGCACAGAGCGGAATGTCAGCGTCATCACCGTAGAGGACGACGGAACGCAGAGCAGTACCCGCAAATATCACCGGGTGGAGAAAAAAGAGGACATCGAAATCACCTGCTTCGACGGCGAGGGGCTGATCTCAAAAGAATATGCCCGCGTCGTGGACGAGAAGCTGTGCGGGAAGAAAGTCCACACCTCATTCCAGATCCGTATGCCCTATGTCAAGGGTATGCTGCACGAGGTGGACTTCAAAGACTTCCTGACCCTCTGCGGGACGGACACCATCACCGATCTGTGGGGCATGGAGCATTCCGTCCGGGATGTGGACGTCATCCTCACCAAGAGTATGTTCAAGGGCTACGGCTGGCTGAACGGAAGCGGCATGAGTTGGGAGGACTATTGGGCAGTGTTCCGCAAGTACCGCCATGCGCTGTACATCACAAATGTGAGCAAGGAGAAACCGGAAAAGACCACCGAGTTGAACTATCAGTTTCTGACCACCGTTTCCATTCAGGGCGACGAGTTCCGCCCCGCCGATCTGCCGGACGGCTGGGATCACAGCCCGGAGACGGACGAGCGAAATTGGCTCACCAAGCAGACGGAGCTACGGTACTATAACCTCTGCGCAAACCCGCAATTTCGGCAGAACTACTTTCTGGAGAAAGCGGATCGGATCAGTTGGTGGGAACGGCATCAGGGCAAAGACCAGATCCTTGCCGCCGTGCTGAAAAAGAATCCGCGTTTCATCAACGAACCGGTCTATGCCAGGCGGCTGGAGGACGAAGCGGACAAGATCGTGGAGCAGTACGCCGTCGGCCGCCTGATCGTGGCGGGAGACAACCGTTATCTTTCCGGTGATCTTCTGGACTTTCTGGCATTTCTGCTCCCGACTGTTCCGCCGCGCAAACGCAGGCAACGGATGTTTTACAGCACCGTCATGACCGACCACTTCCCGGAGAGTTCCTTCTATGCGCCCCAGGCGGCCTATGCCCATGATGACGCCTGCACGCTGCTGCGCAATCCGCACATTGCCCGCAACGAGGAGCTACAGCTTTCCTTCTACGACGCGAAGGAAGAGAGAAAGCAGATGCGGCATTACTATTTCGGGCACCTGACGGATGTGGTGATGGTGGGTTCCAATATGCTGGCTGCGGAGCGGCTGGGCGGCGCTGACTACGACGGCGATATGATCAAGACCATATCTGATCCGATTCTGAATGCCTGCGTCCGCCGCAACTACAACCTCTACCGCTACGAGAAACACAAATCCCTTACCAACATTGAGAACATTCCGCTGCTGATGATCCCCACGGCCCAGCCACAGATCCGCAGTGCCGACGACTGGGAGGCACGCTTTGAAACGGTTCGCAGCACCTTTTCCTCCCGCGTCGGTCAGATCTGTAATGCCGCGCTGGATCGCAGCATTATCGCCTACAACGAAAACTCCGACGCCGCGGAGCGGGAGCGCTGTCGGGAGGAGACGGAAACATTGGCCATCCTCACCGGGCTGGAGATCGACTCGGCCAAGAGCGGCATCCGCCCTGATCTGGATGAGTACCTGACCCATAAAACCGTCAGGCGCAGTGACTTCCTCAAATATAAAACGCTGGTAGAGGAAATGGAGACCCGGCGTGCCTGGTACGAGCCAACCCACGCCGCCAGGGTAAAGGCGTTTTTCAAGAAGGTGGATTGGGGCCAGGTGGACTCCAATGTGGAGCGCCTGCCTTATCTGGCGCAGCAGCTGAAAAAGAACACGCCGCGCATTAAGGCGAAGCCCGTCAAGGACGAGGAGCTGTTTTCCTTTGCCCGACAGCCGGACTGGAGGGAGCAGCTGGACTCTGATAAGCTGGCGGCGGTAGCTACGCTGCTGCAAGATTACGATGCCTGCCTCTCCCGCATCCGGGCCTGCCGCGTTCCGTTGAAGGAGAAAAAGCGGAAGAGCGATGTGGAGCGCATTCTGTATGCCAGAGGGCAGGAGGATGCATACGATCCCGACGAGCTGTACGCTCTGTTCGGCAGCCTGCCGTCGGAAAGGGTGTCTGCCCTGCAGCATGCCATTCGGGAGCAGGCCTGGCATCTCATGGACGAGGATGCACGGGAGCGCTTCCTGCGGGAATGGCTACCGGAGTTTGACGATATATACGATTTGCTGACCGATTTCCGCTTCGGCGGCTACCGCATCCTCGGAGACATTGTCTGTGATATGGAGGACGAGAACACCGGCAGGGAGAAAAAGCAGCTGTTCCGCGAAAGCGACTCAAAAGCCTTCACTGCCATGATGAGAGCCTTTGCGGACAAGTCCGCCTCCCGGAGCTATCGTGACGCAGTGACAGCTAAGTGCCGAGAGCTACTGACTACTATCGTGAGACCGACTCTGGCTGTGCGCTATGTGGTGGCCCTCGGCAGGCGTGACCTGCTGTGGGAACTGCTGCCGGAGTATATCGAGAAAAATGTTCTGGAGGTGTGGGATGATTAACGAATGGGAGGAATTCTGCGCGTATACCGGAACGGTTTCCTATACCGCCAGCAAGAAGAGCGACACGACATGGTTGGGTCGGTTCACTTTTGCCACGATCCTGGAGTTTGAGGGGATGTCGCGGATTTTGACTGTTCTGGCTCGCGGATACCTGTTCCACGGGGAGGATGGAGCGGTCATATCGGGTGATCCGCATGACCGGGTCGACTATGCCCGCCGTGCGCTCTGCGCCTGGTGCAGTGTGCCGGAGGATGGAAAGCGTGCGCCGAACAAGGAATGGCAGTTCCAGACGGATTTTTCGGAGCTGCATACGGAGTTCCCGGAGTTGGTGGATGCGGATGGGGTCGGCTGGTTCCTCCGTCATGTTCTCCGCGCTGCGGACTTCATGCTGGCGCACCCGGAAAAGGTGCGCAGCACCTCACTCAAGTATACGGAGGTTATTCAGTCCAAGTTTGCCGCCGCATGGCGAAGCAAGGTGATGCAGTACCAAATCCCGATTTTTGCGTCCCAAACCAAGGGCGCATGGACGCTGCGCTTTGACGATGTCCTTGCCGATGCGCTGGAGCTGGGGCCGCTGCGCAGAGAGGGGCCGGAGCTGCCGCCTGAACTGACCGAAAAAGTAACAACAGCGCTTCCGAAGGAAATTCCATCCGAGGTTGTCTGTACGCTGATCCGCTATTATCTCGCCAACAGGCAAGATGATTGCGAGTGGGTAGTCCTGCCGGTGGCAAACTTTGACGCCTACTTTGGGGACACCAGCTTCAGCAAGAAGTACCTGCCCAAGATCCCGCTGGAGATTATGGAGCGGAGCAGCGCCTTCGGCATCAGCCGGTATCGGATCACGGAAGAATATCTGCCCTAACACGCAGGCAGCGGGACAAGCCTATATGGCCTGTCCCGCTGCTTTCCCTGTCCGGATCCTGAAAAATGTTTTCTTTGTCTATGGCGGTGCATCCGTTGAGCCGCCGCCTATGCTCTACTCCTCGTCATCATCAGACCACGAGGAGATCATGTGAATATCGCCTGTGTCCATATCCATTGCCATGTGATCTCCCATGCGCATCATGAGATTCCCATCGGAGTCCATCGCCATGCTGTCAGAAATGCTCATGGCGAAGTCGCCGTCATCATAGTCAAAAAAGCGATTGCACATTGTACCCGCCTCCCCTATTGAAATACCTGTTATAAACCTCATTCACCGCTTCCACATACACCACAAAGGATGGGTGGTTACGATCCTGCCAAGACAGATACATGTTTTTCTTTTCAAGATACCTGTCACGAACCTCCTGCCATAAGCCTTCTTCCTTTATTTCATCCGCCTTATCTTTCACCTGATGAGAGTTCGGCACTTCGTTCCATGTGTATTGATCCCAGCCCAGTGCGTACGCATTTTTGTTATGAATCAAGCGCATATAGTTCCCGTTCGGATTTTTCTTGATAATCGCAACATCAAAGCTGAATTCAACATTTGGAGTATCCTTAAAATGCAGCAGTGCAGTCAAACAAGAAGTTGAATCTTGTGTATCCGAGAAGAACTTTCCACCCACCGCTTTGTTAAGGGCATTTCTAATTGTATCTTTCAGCAATCGCGGGTCGCGATACTCGTTATCTGCCTTCATGACCAAAAGGTTGTAGTCCAAGTCATACGGGCCATTTCCATTTCTCGTGATCATATTCCTTACCCCGCTTCCAACAAGCGAAAACTGTGCAGAAATACCCTTCGCCCGCAGTAACTCGCAGGTTTTTTTAAGGGTTTTCGAACAATCCGAACGATATTGCTTTACCTCGGACTCATAAACAAACTCATACGCCATACATACTCTCCTTCTCGCCCATGCCACCCATTCAACATCGAGGTTAAATCATTATAGAATAGCATAGAAAGTTTGATTGTCAATAGCGATTTGACCCTATTTTGAATGTTTTCCGCATATTTCACCCCATGATCCCAATTTTGTTGCCGTTTTCGTAAATATCCGCACCGTCTTCACAATGATTGGGGCCCTCGTACTCTACCCAGCCGAAGCCCGCCACATAGACTTTGTCACCGGGCTGCAGTTCTTTAGGAGGTTGGGGTGGAGTTGGCTCTGGTGCGGAATTCTTAGCGGGTGCCTGCCCCGTGGAAGGCTGGAGTTCGGAAGCTACGGGTGTTTCAATAGGCCCTATCTCCGGTTCAGGTTGCTCTTCTCGGGGCGCTTCTCGTCGCGGAATCGTTTCTTTTTCCTTCTCTGCCAGTGTTGCGGGTTCCTCAATTTCCGCAACAGTCGCTTCCTTGGCGCTCACAGCGGTTTCTGCAACTGGGGCAGGTGTTTCCTTGACCGCGTTGCCATGTGGCCACACAGCGGCGCACAGGGCAACACATGCGGCAATCATTGTCACTATGATGAGTTTTTTCATTTCTATAATCCGCCTTTCTGCGAAAAGGCACCGACGGGGTTATGAAACCCGAGTGCTTTCGCTGGTAAAGAATGTTTGTTATACTGTTTACGGAAGTGTTCGGTACACTACACAGACCGTGGAGGTGAGTGGCGGGGTTGTATAGCGGTGACCCCGCATTTCTATATGATCTGGTCGCCCGTTAAGGTATCAACGAATGGCGCATTCCAGTAGCCCGTAAACTTATCTCTTTCAAATCGACTCGATTTTGCCGGGCAACCAGTCCCTGCCGAGCCTTCTCAAATCTTGATGTGCAGGAGGTTCCAAGTGGCTTTTAAGATTCTCCGCAAAAACTGCTGTGGGCTGGATGTCCACAAAACATGGATTTACGCCTGTATTGGAATCACAGATGCAGACGGACGGACAGAGTATAAGCAGGCTCGCTTCTCCTCGTTTTCCAACGGACTGCGGGAGTTGGCTGACTGGCTTGCAAAGTACTCTTGTGCAGATGTCTGCATGGAGTCCACAGGAAAGTACTGGATACCCGTGTTCAACATCCTCGAAAAGACCTGCTGGGTCACATTGGCGCACCCCAAATATACGAAGCCGCAGAAAGGCAATAAGACTGACCGCAAGGATGCCAAGTGGATCTGCGACCTGTATATGTGCGGTATGGTCAAGCCCAGCTTTATCCCGCCGGCTGACATTCGCCAGCTTCGTGACCTGATGCGGTACCGCACAAAGCTTACCAATATGCTCACCAGTGAAAAGAACCGCGCCCAAAACTGTCTTACCGTTTCCAATCTCAAGCTGGATGATGTGTTTTCTGACGTGTTCGGAAAGTCTTCGCGTTCCATCATCCAATACATTTTGGAGCATCCCGGCGAACAGTTCGATGTGGCTCCGTTTCTTGACCGGCGCTGTAAGCACTCCGTTGAAGAAGTACAGGCCGCCGTTGACGGGGCGGTATCCCGCGAACAGGCTGCAAAGCTCCGGGAATGCTTACAGCACATCGATCAACTCAACGAACACAGAAAAAATATTGAGACTGAAATCCTGTGTCTTGCCGAACTGTATCCGTACCAGTTGGAACTGCTTCGCACCGTTCCCGGCTTCTCCTCTGCGCCGCTGACGGCTGTTGCTTTGGTTTCTGAGATCGGCGTGGATATGTCGGTTTTCCCCTCTTCGAAGCATCTGGTTTCATGGGCAGGCTGCTGTCCTCGTAACGACCAGAGCAGCAAAACGGTAAAGTCCACTCGCATCTCCCGCGCCGGATGTTATCTGAAGCCGTTGCTGGTTCAGATCGCAAACGCTGTCATCAAGTCCGACAAATACCCGGAATGTAGAGAGCGTTACCGCAGAATTAAGGCTCGTCGCGGCCACAAGAAGGCGATCATTGCTGTTTGCAGGATGCTCCTGACCGCTATCTGGAACGTCCTGTCCAAGCTGGTACCTTATTCTGCAGAAGGCTATCTCTCGGACAAGCTGACTGAGCACTCCGTTGTGATCTCCAAGGCGCAGGGATTGGAGCTGCTTCGTAAGCGCGGTTACATCTTCAAAGACGACTTGCCTGCTGATTCAGCCTGATGTCGTATTCCATACTCTTTTTTTGCCACAGAAACTGTGGCTATGTTGCTGTGCCCTTTTTCGGGCTCTCCGCGTTTCTTACTTTGTTTCAAACTTCTTCCTCCTTGGATGCGAAACGAGCCCTCAACTCCATTGCCGTTCGACAGGAGACTGAGCGCTCGTCTTCGTAGTAGTTCAATTCCATGAAGAGTTTCCACGCCAGCACAAATCCAGAGATGAAGCTGTCGATGGAGGTATCCTCCGCAATACGGTCTTTTGCGTCGATGATCTGGAGTACCAACCGGCGCTCCGGCTTTCCCAACACCTCGCTAAGTGCTTGATGGCATTCATCAATTTCCTGTTTCTGAGCTGGGAGTTCAGGTGGGGTATAGAAGCAGTCATATAGGTCTTTCAGCAACTTGTATTTCATGCGCTCGCCTCCTTGCAGCACAAACATATACCACAGTTCGGCGGAAACTGCTACTGAAACTTTTTTAGAAAAATAGCGGCTGGAACTGTGTGTTTCAGCCGCTATTTGGGATGTGGGGTATTCGTGGTGCGGGCTCCCAAGTTAACTATACCCCATAGGCCGCATTGCTAAAAATCTTCATTGATGTACTAATCAACATCAAGAGTGTTGATTGTATAAATATTGTACATAGACTTTCTCCTGTAATCCTGTAGTATACAGTCTCGAGAGACAAAGCTTTATAAAAAATAGTCTCCAACAATGCAATTGAGCTGAGCAGATATTTCTGAAAAGTTCCTATTCAAATCAAGTGTTTTCACACTGATTTGATTACCGCTCATCCGATAGCGGTTGTCCGGCTGGATTGCTTCGTCTGTTGCGGCATACAGAAGCATGCCGGATACCTGATGCGGTTCGTTGCCGAACTCCGCCTCTTTGTTCTTCACATAGGTGAAAATCTGATACAGATTACCGGAATGCATGGTATGCACATCATACTGAGCTTGCGTGGTGTGTGTATAGTACTTGGCATCAATGATGAGGACCTCATTGCCTCTGGTCAGCATAATATCGCTTTGCATGACCGGAAGCATGGTGCCAATTCCATCGTCCAACGCCCACGGAATCTGAGATGCCGTTGCCGTTACCTGTGGACATTCCTTGGCGTAATACTCCAGTATAAATTTCTCATACAGGCGGTTCATACGCTGCTCGTCAATGAAGGAAGCCAGTCGGTATTCGCCGGAGTCCGAGGTCAACAGCATTCCTTCGAGGATCAGTTGGCACAAACTAATGAGCATACGATAGGTATTGTTGTTCCGTTGAAACCGAATGGCTGACCAGCGGATCGCGGCGGGGTCAATTGTGTCAACATTCGAGAAGAATAACATTTCCTTTTTCAAATCGCTTTTGTACGCTTGATCCACCCTTGCATGACACAGTAAGAGCATGACCGTTGTTTTGAGAATCTGATTCAGCAGATTGTTTTCGGACAGCTCGTCATATTCACAGGTCAATACCTGCCTCCTTGCGAGGCGGTTTTGTATCGTTCCGGGTATGTCAATTTTGCCGCGAACAGCAGTGACCGTCTCCTTTTGGTTCAGATACTCACGGTAAAGGCCCTGTTTCAGCTGTCTACCGATACCCTTTGCAAGAATCGCAGCAAACAGGTTATGTATGTTCTCGAACTCTTCAGTAGCAATATCCTCATAGCCGCCCTGATTCAGAGTTGTGAAGGCATACGAAAGCATATAGTATATGTTTTTTATGAAGATGCTTTTATCTTTGATCATTGAAACATACCCTGCAAAATATTTTCCCAACGTCGGAGTTTACTTGTATCATCAAACCAGTACTCACTAAGCATTGGCAGAATGTCATAATCAACGATGGAGTGCAGCCATTCGTCCGTACAGACATCTTTGCCGCAAAAATAGCTGTGACCAATACAAAAGCCTTTGCCCAAAGATTTATCTGCGGCAATTTCGCGGTTCAACTCCTTCACCTTGGACACCAGTTCGTTCAGCGTTTCATTATTCAGCCCATTCTGATAATGGATGAAGCCCTCGGAATCAAACCCCGGTTCGATCTCGAAGAAGCTGAAACGGCGGCGGAGCGCGTAATCGATCATGGCAAGACTGCGGTCTGCCGTGTTCATCATACCGATGATATATAGATTCTTGGGAACGGAGAAAGGAAGTCCGTTGTACGCCAGCGTTGCCTTGATGCCACGGTAATCCCTTTCAATCAACATAAGCAGTTCACCAAAAATTTTGCTCATATTGCCACGGTTGATCTCATCAATAATGAAGAAAAACTCCTTGTCTGGCTGGTTGGCAGCTTTCTGGCAAAACCGATAGAAGATTCCGTATTTCAATTCAAAGCTATCCTCTACAGGCTTGTAGCCCATCACAAAATCTTCATAGGAATAATTCTGATGGAACTGGACGAACTCGATGCGGCTGTCATCCTTCTCCTCCATCATAGACCATGCCAGACGCCTTGCGGCGAAAGTCTTGCCGACGCCGGGAGCGCCCTGCAGAATGATGTTCTTCTTATTGCGCAGAACGGCCATAAGGTTCTCGTAGCGCTTTTCGCTCATATACACTTCATCCAGAAAATTGCTTTTTGTGTAAGCATCGATGGATGCCTCCGCGGTAATCGGGTTTTCTTCCCGAATCATATCGAGGATGAAGTCGTATTCGCCTCGGGTGAGCTTGAACAGGCTGCCCTGCGGATTCTGGAAATACTCCATGCGCTCCAGTTCCGGGCATTCCTTCAGCGTTGTATAGTCAATGGGGGAGGTCAAGCCTTCTATTTTTTCAAAGAACAGCTTTTCGCCGTCCTGTTCTGCGCTGATACGGCCAATTGCTACAATCTGCTTTACCGGATTGGATTCATAGCCAATGATCATATCGCCAACTTTCGCATCCAGGAAGTTCTGGAAAATACGCCGCTTGTTTCCATTTTCATTGTAAAGCGTATAGGACTGCACCTCTCCGACAGCAATGTCGGAAAAGCTCCAGATTCTCGGATTCGCATTCAACCACCAATAGCCATGGTCTTCTTCGGGAGCGGCAGCTGCATACAGTTCAATATTACTCAAATCTGTCTGATCAAGTGCTTCAGAAAGTTCATCTCTCAGTTTCCAAATAAAGCTGCCATCCTCGCCTTTGTCTGCATCACGCCCAGTGTAAAGGACCGTCCACCATTGTGCAGAGCCATCTTCTCTTGTTGCTGGCTTGATTCCGGCGGCTTCACAGACACGATGAGCCAGTGCAACAGAACCGGAATTATAGAAGTTTTTTGTCTCACCATATTTGACCTCGAGTTGTGTGCAGGAGGCCTGACCACCATAGTCTTTGATCCGCTTCATAATTTCAAGTGCACTGGTAGTGAAAATGGCTCCATCTTTTAAGAGCTTTTTCCAATTTTCGATGGTAAGCCCAGGATTATAATCGGTACCGTACCATTCGGTGGCAGCTTCATCATTCTCATCCTGCTGAGAGTAAAATCTGCTGATATAAAATCCCACATCGATGGTCAATGTTTTGAGCTCAGGGTCAGGGTAGCAAGTGTCCGTCAGCTGTGACTGAAACAGATTGACGAGCTCTGTGTCCTCTTTGAGGGCAAGGCTGATTTCGTTATAGAGCCGCAGGAAGTTGCGGATATTGTCTGCGTAAGCACCCTTTTTGAAGCGGTAATCAGTCTCAAGCTCGTTTGCAACATTTTTCACCTCGCCGAACTTATAGATGTAATACTTATCCGGGTAGCGCAACCAAAGATAAGTGCTGATAGCATTTTCATATTGGTAGTGCTGTGCGGCACCGTTTCCATATCTCTCCAACAAGATGGAAGCCTGCAATTTGAAGGCATTCATGCGCTCATACACATCCTTGTTCTCGTCAAACAAGGCAATAAACATTGCCCGGACCTCTTCCGGTGCCGCTTTGGAAAAACTTACAATCATGCGTCTCGGGAAATTGTTCATGGAAGCCAGCAAATTGAAGGTTTTATCGAGGGAACGGCTCAGCATTTCAGGAAAATTTTGAGCGTTCACGTCCCAATTGTCCTGAAACCATTTGACAGCTTCCCATTTGTATTTTTCGTTGCCCCACTGCGTGGAGACAAAATTCTGCTTGTAGTGCGCCAGTACATCTTTCAATCGAAACTTGTCAAACATGATGCTACCCCTTTATGCCTCTCTCAGGCTTTTATAAATCTCGTCTGTAAAGATACCAAGGACCTGTCGCTTGATCTCATCGTTGCTGAGAAGAAGCGAGAAGAAATCCTGATTCTGCTCCAAGCCCTCAATCAGTGCATCGTCAATGTCATCAAAATACGAAAATTCAAAATCTTTGACGGTATTATTCCGTGCGCTGGTTTTCAGCTTGTCGGACTTCAGCAGAATATCCCGAATCTGCAGCATCGCTTTGACCGCCACATCGTTATCGTAGGCTTTTCCTGTGCGACTGTTGATCTCCGCAATAATCTGGGAAAGCCGTTCTTCTTTTGCTTCGGTCAGGCCAAAACTCTCAGCGGTCGGCAGCTTTACCACAGGCTGTGCGACAAGGTTTGGAGTAGTATGTTCCTCCGACTTTTTCTGAACAAAATTGGTGGCCTTGATTTTACCGTCCAGATTATATCCGCCGCCCGGATGCTTGATATTGATGTAAGCCAGCAAATAAGTGATGAAGTTATATTTCTTGTGCAGGTCGGTATCCTCGAAACAGGACACCTGCAGCAGAAACTCATAAAACCGGACGAAATGGCGCATCATGGACACGATCTCATGCTGTTTGATTAGTTCGTATTGCTCGATCCTATTCTTTGCCCGCTTGAAGTAGAAAGTCAGCTTCTGCTTATCCTTGGAGGAGATATTTCCCTTGTAGAGCAGTTCGTTGGCCTTTTCGATATCATCAAGGTCAAGAACGGTGTACGCATCGATCTGTGCCTCCAAATCGTAGATCGCCGTCGGCGTTACGGAGGCAGAAAGCAAGGTGGTCGTATAATACGGTGCAAACGCAGCCTTGATATCCTCGTATGTATTCACAAAGTCCAGCACAAAGGTTTTCTTCTCAAACGGTGGGCAGATACGGTTCAATCTGGAAAGTGTCTGAACTGCGGAAACGCCCTTCAGCTTCTTGAGAACATACATGGCGCAGAGCTTCGGCTGATCGAACCCGGTCTGGTACTTGTTAGCAACCAAAAGCACCTGGTACTCGTCCTTGTCAAATTCCTTTGTCAGCCGATCCTCCGGGAAGCCGTTTATGGAAGCCTCTGAGTATTCGGTGTCATCGTCCGGCAGCTTCACCTTACCGGAGAAAGCGACCAACGCCTTAATGTCGGTGTAGCCTTTTTTCTGAGTGTAATTCTCGAATGCCTGACGATATTTGACCGCACCCTGTCGGGAAGCTGTGATGACCATTGCTTTTGCCATACCGCCGAGCTCCGGCATAACCGTGGTGCGGAAATGCTCCACGATGACCTCTACACGCTGCGCAATGTTCGTTTCATGCAGCTCCACAAAACGGGCAATCTGCCTTTTTGCATCGGCTGTCTTGCAGCGGGGATCTTCTTCGATTTCTTTGTTCAGCTGATAGAAGGTATCATAAGTGGTGTAGTTCTGGAGCACATCCAGAATAAAGCCTTCCTCGATGGCCTGCTTCATGGAGTAGATATGGAACGCCTCACGCTGTCCCTTGGTGTTCAGTCGACCGAACAACTGAATCGTTGTGGGCTTGGGCGTGGCGGTGAACGCAAACATGGAAACATTGGCTTGTTTGCCGTTGCGACGGATCTCGTCAGTGATCATATCTTCGACATCGCCGATTTCCCGGTTGCCGGAACCCAGTGACATGGTGACTGCCGCCATATCCTTACCGGCGGTGGAAGAATGCGCCTCGTCGATGATAACGGCGAACCGCTTGCCTTTCAGCCCTGCAACGCTGTCCACGATGTACGGGAATTTCTGAATCGTGGTCGCAATGATCTTTGTGTTGCCGTTCAGAGCAATTGCAAGGTCGGCGGAGTTGCATTTATCGTCCATCACTCGGATAAGCCCGGCTTTGTGCTCTATGCCCATAATGGCTTTCTGAAGCTGGCGGTCGACCACAACGCGGTCAGTGACGATGACGACATTATCAAAAATAATTTTGTTATCTGCATCGTGCAGCGAAGTGAGGCGGTGCGCCAGCCATGCGATAGAGTTCGTTTTGCCGGAGCCTGCGCTGTGCTGGATCAGATAGTTTTGCGTAGAGCCATTCTCCTGCACATCCGCCAGCAGCTTGCGGATCACGTCAAGCTGGTGATACCGGGGAAAGATAATATTTTCGGACTTCTTCGTCTTTCCGGTCAGCTCATCCTTGCTTTCCTTGGTTTCGATGAAGATGAACTTGCTGATGAGGTCAAGGACGGTGTCCTTTTTCAAAATGTCCTCCCACATATAGGAGACACTGTACTTGTCTTTGAAGGTGGGGTTGCCCGCACCGGCATTGACGCCTTCACCGTTGCCCATGTTGAAGGGCAGGAAGAAGGTAGAGTTCCCGGCAAGCTTGGTGGTCATATAGACCTGTTCCAGATCCATCGCAAAGTTCACAAGGCACCCGGCCTTGAAGCGGAACAGTCTGGTGTTCGGATCACGGTCAACCCGGTACTGATAAATGGCGTCTTGGTACGACTGGCCGGCGGCATTGCACTTCAGTTCAAAGGACATAATTGCGATACCGTTCAGGAAGATGACCAGGTCAGCACGCTCATCATCGCTTGCCCAGACCTCCTCCATAACGGAGAAAATATTCTTCTCATACTTTGCCAACAGTTCCCGGTTAAAAGTGGTGGCAGGCTTGGTGTACATAAGCTCCAGCTTCATATTGGAGATTTCAATGCCGTGCTTCAGCACATCCAGCAGGCTGCCGCGCGCTTTTGTGACCTCAGAGTTGATGAAACTGACGAGGGTATCCTCCAGATCGGCTTTGTAGATTTTGCGGAGCGCCTCCATTTCCTCCGGCTGGGTATCGTTCAGAAACTGAAGCAGCAGCTCCCGATCCATAGCAAAGAGACGGTCGTAGCTGGTCGCTTTGCGGACGATGTAACCGTTGTCCTGCGAGAGCCTGTCCATGATGAAATGCTGATATTCTTTTTCGGAGAGAATACTTGTCATTTCTTTCGTTCCTCCTTGTGCCGCTTTTGTATGGCTGCAACCGCTTTTGGATTGAAATGTGCATGGCGAATCAAGTGGTACCCATCCTCATCGGCGTAAAGCACACGTTTCGGTTGATTGTTGTTCGACACTTGAATTTCAACCCATCTACGCTCTGGATACTGCGAGGAGCCAATTGAAAAAATAACTGCTCCGTTTTTCTCAAGCGCATCCAAAGCTGCATTATATTCGCTCCGTGCAATGGTATAATCCACGTCAAATAGATTTGCAAAAGCGGCTGTAGCATGAGCCAAGCTGTCGAACTCAGCATCCTTTGTTTTAGCCAATTTAAAATCGGCTTCCGCAACAAGCAAGGCTACGCCCCAGAACTCAGATTCTATGAATTCAACCTTCATGAGACGGGTACCTCCTTCTTGCCGGTTACATACTCAAAAATCAGAGATTTCTTGTATTCGTCGAGTGTTGCAAGCTGTGCTTTTTTATCAGCGATAACGGCATCCGCTTTTGAAAGCACAGAATCGATGTGCTTTACGATGGCATTCTGCTCATCCAGCGGCGGTACCGGATAGGAAAGCTCTGCCAGCTTGTTCCACCGAAGGTCACAGGAGCGCACACGAATGCCGGTCGCCAAAGCAAGGAACACATCGCTGTAAGCCATACTGCGAAGATAATACATGATGTACCGCTTGCATTGGTCGGTATCCAGCACATTGAGCACCGGAGAAGCCTTACCGCGTGAATCAGAGATGCCGATAGCACCAGCAAAGCCGTCCATACCGTGAATAACCAAGTCGTCAACATCGATGCCTTGATATCCGATTTCCTTGTCGGACATTGTAAATCCGTCCTCACGGCGATTGCTTCTGAGAGTGACCTCACCATCACGGAAACAAGTGATTACACCGTCATTCTCACGCACGGGCTTCTGCATATAGCGAAGAATGTACTTGCCACGGATAACGCCCCAGTGAGCTGGCATATCGCCAATCCACTGAATTCCACTGTCCTTCATCTCCGCATCCGGGTTCAGTCCCTTGGTGACAGTTTCGGTGATGACAGACCGCTTGTACTGCTCCAATGTGTCAATCTGCGTCTGAATATCTGAAATAATTTTATCCACTTCAGCTGTTGCTGTATCAAGATATTGTGTGACTTTATCTTGTATTTCTATCGGCGGCTCGAACACCGTAAGGCGAGAAAACTCCGAAAAGTTCAGCCCTTGTCGCACACCATTCCCCATGTTATAAAAGACCTTGGAGATGTCATAGGCGTGTAGTAGATATCTAAAGAATCCACTATTGAGTCTTCTAATCGGACGCAAAGCAATATATGCAGAAGTAATGATACCTCTTTCCAGGCACAAGCCAGTACGCAGGCTTTTCTTGTCGTTTTGGAGATCTGTAGGACGAATAATTATATCGCCCGCTTCAACGATATTGTAGGTATTAAAACTTTCCGGAAGCAGTCCACCATTGGTGTTGATATCTTTCCTGATGACACGGCCATAACTTAGTGAAAGCAAATTATCCTCTTGTCCGAAGATGTTTTTATTTTTCCTCTCACCAAAGTAGTAGTAAACGGGATGTGCCACCCAATCTGAGGGAATTTCTCCTACCCAAGATAGGCCGCTATCTTTCATCGTTCTCATATCATCACCGCCTTACTCAAACAGTTTTGCGACATAATCCGAAACCGAACGCTCCAAATCCATGAATCTTACTTCCAGTTCCTCACTGGCTGTCGGTTGCTGATATTTGTAGAAATATCGTGTGAACGGGATCTCCGCGCCGGTTTTGATAACAGGCTTCTTTGCACCGAGGTTCTCCTCGAAGAATGCGGCGGCATCCGGGATGTGCGGCAGAACCTCTCTTGCCATATAATCCTCGATGCTTTCTTCCCATTTCACCAGTTCGATGTCCTTGGTTTCCTTGTCATAAATGATGTTGCCCTTGCGGTCGCGCTGGATCTCGGCACCCTTGTCCATAACGGACAGACCGTCCGCAATCTTCTCCAACAACTTCTTATCTGTTGTAGCCTTACTTAATACTTCGGTAAGATGCGGCATAAAGGCGTCCGGCGACATCCACACAGTATCGCTGATGGCGTGGTTCAAGTCCGCAAGAATCGCATCGTAGATAGGCTTACCGACAAAAAACTTATTCAACTGTTTCTGGGCTTTACCGTCCCGCTCTTCCATCAATTCCAAGTCTGCAAATTTTACTTCGTTGTAAAGGCTGTCAAGTGCGCCTTTGCCCACCATCGCCTGAATCCGTTCCTCCGTAATGGCGTAGCTGCGCTGGAGGGGCTGCATCACCGTATACTCGCGGTAAATGAACTCCTCGTTCCGGTAAATTTTGCAATACTCGTTCTCTGCGAAGTCCGCATACAGCTTGGTAACGGCACTGCGGTCTTCGGGAGAAATCTCATTTTTCTTATCGCCCAGGGCTTTACGCAGCTTTTTGAAGAAAGTCGAGGCGTCAATCAACTGAATCTTGCCTTTGCGCTCCGGACGCTTATTCTTGGAGAGGACCCAGATGTATGTAGCGATGCCTGTGTTATAAAACAGATCGGTGGGCAGCGCAATGATGGCTTCAATCAAATCGCTTTCCAACATCCAACGGCGAATCTGACTCTCGCCGGATGCCGTTCCGCCGGAGAAGAGCGGGCTGCCGTTTTCGATGATCGCAGCACGACCGAAGTTATCGTCCATCTTGTCAATGGCAGACTGAAGGAACAGCATCTGCATATCGCCGGAACCGGGCAGACCCGCGCCCCAGCGACCGTCAACGCCTTTCTGATATTCTGCGTTGACGGCATCCTCGACGCCTTCTGCGGCATCCTTACCGCCCCATGCAGTGCCAAACGGCGGATTTTCCAGCACGAAGCGCATCTTCGTGCCCTTAAAGCGGTCGGCTTTCATGGTATCCTGATAGCAGATGTTTTCGGCGTTCTGTCCCTTGATGAGCATCTCGGCAAGGCACATGGCATAAGACTCTGGGTTGATCTCCTGTCCGAACAGGCGCACATCGGCAGAAGGATTATAACGCTTGATGAAATTATAGCCGGTGGAGAGCATACCGCCCGTGCCGCAGGCCTGATCCAATATGGTGATGACCTTGCCGTCATCAAAGATATCGTCACAGCCTTCGGCAAGCAGAATATTGACCATCAGTTTAATAATGTCGCGGCCGGTATAGTGGTCGCCGGCTTCGGCATTTTCAGAGAACTTACGGATCAGTTCTTCGAAAATATATCCCATCTTCACATTGTCGATAGTTCGAGGGTCAAGATCAAGCTCAGAGAACGCCTTGATGACGGAGAGCAGACGGTTGTTCTTGTCCATCTTGTCAATTTCTTCGCCGAAGTTCAGACCGCGCTCCTTGGACATCAGAATTTCCAACACATTTGCAGAGAATCCCTGCAGGTAACTCTTGAAATTGGCGGCAATGTGGTCAGCATCATTTACAAGCTCTGCAAGGTCAAACTCACTGGTGTTATAAAACTGGAAGCCGGAAATGCGGTACATCGCCTTTGCCGGGAAATTCGGGTTTGCTTTGAACTGGTCAACAACCTTCTGCTTGGTGGGCGCAAGAGCACACTCAAAGCGACGGATGATCGTCATCGGAATGATGACATCCTTGTACTTGTCGCTGCGGTACGGTCCACGCAGTTTGTTTGCGATGGACCAGATAAAGTTTACTTCGGTGGAAACATCGACAGGTGAATCGTCCCACATTGCATCTATCATCTGCTTATTAGCCATTTACTTTTCCTCATTTCTCTATTTATGTAGCTATTATCAGCTGGAAATCATTCATCCTCCTGAAGCAAGAAAAGTGCGTTGTTATTTATCTGGTACAATCTCCATGATATCTTCGATACCGCAATCCAACGCAGTGCATATCTTTAAGAGAATCTCTGTAGTAACATGCCCGTTTCTTCCCATCTTAGTAACGGATGCAGGGCTGATACCCGCCTTTTCGCATAGATCCTTCTTCTTCATATCCTTGTCGATAAGTAGCTTCCAGAGTTTTTTATAACTTATAGCCATAAAGTATCTCTCCTATACTTATTACAAAATGCTCTGCCATTGGCAGCGCATTTGGCCTATCACAACTATACTGCCAAGGCCTATTCCAACGACTGTTAGTGCTATTTTTATGGTAGCACATTTGAGTAGAAAAAACAAGAAAATGATAAATTCGCATGTTCTTTTACCTGATTTTAAAATTCAAGGGCACTCAGTAATGCTACCGAGTACCCTTGACACAGAAATAATATATTTACCTTTAGTTTGATTTAAAATGCACTTTTTCCTTTGCTTTCACTATTTGAATTTGCTTGTCTTGTTGAAGTTGTAGTATGACGCACTCATTCTTGAGAACTATGTCGTCGTTCCCATCTCGTAGAGTAGGTAATTTCAACAGCATAAGCACTCGGTTTAACTCTGCTGCGTCTATAACCCAGCACCAATTTTTGCGGTTACTTTTATCCGGAATCGGTATGCTTCGAAATGACAAATACTGCCCGGTTTTCTCTTTGTTATACATAATGGGGAGAGAAGTATCTTCTTGTCTAATCAAGTTAATTGTTTGGAACGGCTGTCTTCCACGATACTCCAAGTATAACTTGTACAAATAAAAAACATAATCATGTGTCAGTCGGCATACACGCTTCAAATCAAAGGACACCGTGTCCGAGGTTTTATCAAAATCTTTAAAAGAAAGTAACCGTGGAGAATGTTCTTTTGAGAGTACAATTTCAAACGCATCTTCTGCCTGTATTCGCAACGTTTTAGTAGCCAAGAAAAATTGCTGTAACTTGGAGTAGTACTCTACCATATAATCCGGCATTAGCATAAGTTGCTCCTGACCAATGGAATCTGAAAGGGAAATCTTACATTCTCCGGTTGAATTGAATGAACACAAATTCAAAATTTCATTCGCTATGTATTCACGCTTTTGATACTCAACTTGAAGTACTTCACATCCAGCATCAAGATTCTTTCTAAAACTATAAATTGATGCACTTCTCAAGTCATTAGTCCATTTTTCAAAATCGGTCTGAGGCCGAACTTTTGCAGGTAGTAACTCTGCTAATGCATTTTTAGGTGTACGCGTTATACTCCTGGCCATGTCACAATCTTGTCCGATTAGGACAAACCATTCATCTTTACTGTTAGTAAAAATATCGCCGGCCGTCACAGGCAAGAAGTAATCATTGACGGTATAATCGAACGCCTCTAATGTGTTTAACTGCTGGAGATCTGCATCAGGCAAATCCTCATCATCTTCTAAACTATTAATAACCCTCGATAGCCGAATCATTCTTTTTATTGTATCGGCATCTTTCCGGGGAGCGGTTGATAATAGTCTGATCCAATCATTGATAATTTCATATTCTGACGCTCCCTCAGTCCGCGCTTTCTGCGCAAGGAAAAATGCGATTCCTTTATTCTTAATAGCTTTATCAAAGGCATCGCCCATACCTAATAGCGTTTCAGATTTTAGTTCGGAGATAAAATAATTGTACGCACTTTTCGCAATACAAGATTTTAACTGTTCAGGATGCTCTTTAGACACATATTCAAAGTACAAAGCATCGGTAATCTCTTCATACATTTCTTTGGATGAGAAAATACTGCCGATAATATTTCGACGCATGCCAGTATTTCTATCAGAGATCACCTGAATAACTTCTTTTGCTCTATTAGAGCCAGATAAATAGTTATCTATAATACATACAACGGCATGCTCCGGAGCAGCCTGTCCAATATCGTCAGAGAATAAGCTCTGTGTATCAGCAGAAAAATCCGTATAAATGCGAAGAGACTGAGCTCTATTTTCGCTCAAAATATAGTTATTGTAAAGATCATCAAAATAAGCAGGGTGATTAACTCCAATTCCGTATTTAGCGCCAAGCTCATATATTTTCTGAACAGCCTCGCCCTCAAAACGAGAATACTGTTCTTCAAGTAGTACTTTCAATTCGGGATTTACGCTTTCAACCAGCCCAAACGCACAACTAATGTCCCCGTAGGGAATGCTATCATCCCACACTCCAATTTCATCAAAGCATTCGTCAAATAAAGAAAGAAACTTTGACAGAACCTCATGTAGTGGCTGTGAAATAGATTCAATCTCTGCAAGATACCGACAACGGTCATCGACCGCCATTCGGGTAATATCATACAAAGCTCGCTCTTTTTTGTATTCGCCCTGCTTGAAATCGTCTTCGATGATTACAATGCGATTGCACTCAATAGCCGAAAAAAGTCCTTTATAGCTCATTACAATTCCTCCGAGGTATTGGATACAAGCAAAAATTTATATCTGTTTCCGTATTCATTACGCTCGTCGAGCAATTCGATTTCGCCTCCAAAAGAGTTCAGTAATTTCCGAACAATATATAATCCCATACCGCGACCTTCAGACAACGGCTTACCAGACTGCAATGGCTCAAATAAGATATCTTCCATGCTCTTGGAGACGCCTGTGCCAGTATCATACACTACAATACCATCAACACCATATTCTTCAATTGCAATAGTATCAGTTCCAGGATAAGCGTAAGTGCTATCGCTTTGCGCCCGTTTACGGCGCACATCAATCCAATACAAAGAGTTATTGATCAAATTATAAAAGACATGCAGCAACACCCCTTTGGGAACGAACCATGTCAAATCTTTAGTGCTGCACACAATCTGTACTCTTTCTTTTTTTACCGTTGATAAAAGATTTTTTCGGATATTCGATATTACACTTTCGATACATTCATGGATGAATTCATCATATGTGCCCTTCTTGATAAAAGTAGTTTCAAGGAACGAATAGAGACTTCCGATTTGATCCAATTTCCCCGAAATGTTCCCGTAGCTGTTTTTGATAGGAATAACATGTTGATTATAGACCCGTACGCCGCTACTTTGAACAAAGTAGTCTTTTAAGAAATCGAAATGTTCACTTGCATCCGGTACAATACCTGTTTTACTTAATGAGTGCAATTCATGTGTAATTGTTTCTGTAATGAGGCCATTAGCCATAAGTTTATAGTTGTTGTAAGACTCTACTTCGATAGCTTTTAACTGTGCATCGGCCTCAGAAAGCAACACGGCTGTAGACTCTTGAACAGAAGAATCCTCTTTGATATCAGCATCAAGTTTTCTAACTGTATCTGTAAGAAATGCGTAACTTTGTTGGGGAAGGGCAACTTGATCTGTCCCACTTACCTGCGTTCCGCGCCTCAAATGTTCAGAAACATCAGCAAGTGCTTTTTGCATACGCTTATTACGCCGCATCATCTCGCGAAGCGCTGCATCGTTTTTCTTAACACGTTTGGAGAGGTTCTCTTCTAACAGGCCTTCCTCTGCAAGAAGTGTTTTTACCAGATCGTTTGCCTTTCGATTAAGGTCGTAAAAAAGATAGTTAAATACGACATTGATAAGAAGCTTGAATGCTTCGGATGTTTCATTTGCACTAATGTCTAAGCGTGAACTAATCTCTTGAATATGGTTTTGTCCCGCATCAGCCAAGGAAACATATCCAACAGTATTACCGAGATCAAATCGATACCACTGTTGCCCTTTTGTCCTAAATTGTTGAAGTTTAATCCAGTCACTTTCCTTATTTCCTAAAAAACCAATACGAAATATATCTCGATATAGTTTGATTCCATTATAATCTTCCAGAAAGTATTTTAGCTCTTTCAAAGAATATCGTTTACTTGTCTCGCCTAAATCATAGGCAGCATCGATAATAATCTTATCACCGATTGCCGCTCCCTGTTTAAAACTATAAATTGAGCCAGTGATTGGTGCTATTTTCAGAAGTTCCTCAATTGCAGAAAGTGCTTTTTTTTCGATAAAAGAATCAAAGATTAATTTCTTGTCTTCGTCTTCCGCAACAGCATAGAAATCACAGAGAATATTGTAAAACAAAGAAACCAATTCATCTTTTGTCGCAGTAGCTTTAAGCGTATTTTCAATTCTTGTGGAATTGCGTTCCAGTATGTCACGGTAAAAGCTATGTGGCTTTTTTAAGCGCTTAAATGCTTCCGCTTTTACTAATGCCCGATGGACGCGTTCAATAAACCATGGTTTTATGTTCAAACCATAGTTTAACATTCCGTCTTCTGTTGGCTCAAATCGGAAATTGTGAATAGATTCCGCTAAGGCAAGAGTATCATATGGGAATGTGATGTCAACTTCGTGTTCATCGAAATAGAATTTAATCTGCGGTATGAATAGTGTGTCCTGCGCATCTGCAAAAGGTGTAATCAGAAAATTGAGCGCTGACTTAAGTTCTCGATTGACCTGAACTTGGAATGCAGTAGTATCCAACGACACCTGCTTGAACTGCGTGGCGTTATCAATATAGTCCTCTAAATTTGCGTTAAAAATAAATAAGCGAGTATGGTGCAAAGTATTAGGACCATCACAACTTGGTATATCCACTACGCCATTGATCACTGCATTCCAATCAATAAAAACATACGATGTATGATTTTCTTTATCTGAAGAAGTTTCTACAAGTAGCGCTGTTCCAAGTCTCTGAGCTGCCAGTCGGCCAATGCCTTTTTCGCCAAGAGTGCTTTCCTCGTTGGATTTGATATCTGTGGCGATTTTCAAAAAGCCGCCATCAATTGTGGCATCAGTCATGCCACACCCATCGTCTTCAACAACAAGAATCGGTGAAGCAAGGTACTTATTTGGAACGGAGTCACTGACGCAATCCGGGATAAGTCCATTAGATGGCATACTATTATACAGGCGTAGATTTATATGACTTGCTTTTGCGTCAATTGAATTTTTGATTAATTCAATTATAGCAACTTCAGGCGAGGTTATTAAATCTCTACCCAAATGTTTTATAACGCGCGGATCAATCACAATTTTTCTCATGGATTATCCTCCCGAATATCATTCAAGGTCTCCCTTAATGTTTTAGCAATTGCTGCTGCCATTAAGTATGGAACACCGTTGCCTATCATCTTGAACTTCTTTGACAATGGAAGTGTTGGTAATACAACAAATTCTCTTGGCAAAGATTGAATCGCCATAGCTTCCGCTACTGATATACGCCTTTCTTTATAAGGGTGGAGGTGTACTTCGTTGTGTCCATATGCGGCGGTTGGTGAGAATCTCCAACGATGTAGCCGTTTAAATGACTTGCCACTCGTATCGCCTTCTGCGATAGTTGCGATTTTGTTTCGCCCCTTTTTCACCTGGAATATATCATTGCCATTTGGATGATTTTCAACATCATTTTTATGAAACCAATACTCAACCGTCAGTTTTTTCAGTATTCCTTTAGCAGGAAACACATATGAACTATCTGTCGCAAATTCTCTCTCTTTAGGCCATGTTCTTGTTAGTACATTCTCTGTATTGAAGAGTGCATGTTTATCCCATTTGAATATTAGGGTATTGGGTTCGTTCTGATAGATTTTTTTGTGAATGCCGACCATAAATACACGTTCCCTGAATTGAGGGACACCATATGCAAGTGCATTCAAAACGTTTTCGGCTATAACATAGTCATTAGCTTGAACTTTCATCATCATTTCCTTATAGAAAGCACGATGCTTTTCCGTTTTTACTAAACCCTTAACATTTTCAAACAGGAAAAAATCAGGATGGCAACGACAAATAATATCGAAATAGATCTTAGTTAATCGACCATTTTCGCCATCAACACCAGCATTTTTTCCGGCAACTGAAAAATCCGGGCATGGCGGTCCACCAATAAAACCGACTAAGTTTCCTTTTTCACGCTCTTGCGCAATAAGGGCAAGGAGATTTTTCTTTCCACGTCGCCTTGCATAGCGTTCAGCGCTATCATTACGATAGCCATAGATCGGAGCACGCAGATTCATTTGCATCCTTGCATACCGGTATGACTCAATAAAGAGGTTGTCGTATTCATTAACAAATACTATGTTATATCCGTTTTTTTCAAACGCCAAATCTAAAATCCCGATTCCTGAGAAAAACGAGAAGATGGAAATTTTCTTTTGCATGGTATTACATTCCTTTTTCTTTTTCGTGTTTCTCAAACTCTTCGAAAGTCATAAGGACAAATTTGGGCTTGTTATTTTTCAGAATAGTTATTAGGCCCTGCTCCTCTGCCATTCTCGCAGCAGAGGAAAAATTTTGATTAACTTTAGAAATAGATAGGGTCTTTTCGATATCAATTTTCATATCGCATACCTCTAAAAGCTTATATGGAGTTGTTAACTAAGATTTTACATCAAATATTAGCTAAAAGTCAACCTAATCTTAGATGTATTTTTGAAAGAAACAGTTGAACCTCCGGACAGTCAGAGCTACAATGCCAACACCTCATCGCGAGGACAAACTGATTGGAGGTCAAATGATGAATTATGAAGCAAGCCCGTTTCAGGACTACGAATCGATCACCATTGATGAGCTGAAGGATCAAGCCAACAGCCTATTGAATCTGGTAACGGATGAGCAGCGACCACTGCGCGTATGCATGAATAATGGCAAGGAGTTTCTGTTGTGCCCTCAGGACCTGCTCGCTCCGATCTGCGATTCCGATTTTCGCCTGATTCTGCTGTCGGCAATGCGGTATGCGATGGGCAGGAATACTTATATGCCTGTGGTGGTTTCCAATTATATCAAGCGTCACATTCGTCTTCTGGATGATAAGTTTCTCGCTCTGGCTGCCGATGATATCCGGCGGCTCCTTGAAGATTACGCAGAGCATGAACTGAATTCAAATTTTTGGCAGGGCCTTTTAGATGCACTTGAAACAGAACAGAGAGAGCGTGCCACTCGTGAGGTAAGGAAGACCAGACCTTGCCCAGTCTGCGGGAAGCCCTTGGAGGTCATGAGTATTACCGACAACCAGCATTCACCAGGCAGATTTGATGTAATTGCCCACTGCCCAAACTGCCATTCTGATTACGAGTGGTTCTGCGATAAGGACGGCGGTGTCTCAGATGTAAAGCAGTATTTCTTTGGATAAGGCGAGTGTGTTTCGGCAGGAGCCTTTTGGTGTATTCCTTGTCTATAGCGGCTCAACCCTTGAACTGTACGCCAACTTCCGTAAAGCGACTAAAAGGGCCACACCTGCTCGTATGAACAGGTGCGGCTCTCTAATTTGACGGAAATTTAATTCAGTCTGAAATAGCAGGTATTTTTCCCTTTTCCTTCTTTTTTCAGTTCTCCGGCTGCAATCAGCTTCCGTAAAGCACCCTCAATGGAGCTGTCACTGAGCGACGGGCAAAGTTCGCGGATGTCCTGCTTATTGAATCGCCCGATTCTATTCTTGCTTGCTCTGCGCACCATTTCCAGTGCAGGCAGTTTGGTTTCCACAAGCACCACGCGATCCTCAAAGTCCTTATAGGCCGCAAGAATCGTTCCGAGCAGGTACTTGATGAAGGGAACTACATCCTCGATTCCTTCGTGCCAGCCGGTTTGCGCCTGTGCAAGTGCGTCGTAGTACAGGTCCTTGTTTTTGGCGATTTTGGCTTCCAAGGAGATATACTTTCCAACATAAAAACCGTTTCGGTACAGAAGCAGCGTCGTGAGTAGCCGACTCATTCTTCCGTTTCCGTCATTAAATGGGTGGATGCACAGAAAATCATGGATGAAAACCGGAATTGCAATCAACGGCTCCAGTTCCATGTTTCCAATCACACGGTTGTATTCCTCGCAGATTCTGTCCAGCGCTTCCGGCGTTTCATAAGGGGCAAGCGGCGTGAACAGCGTTTCCACATGACCGTCCGGATAGGTGGCAGTGATATAGTTCTGCACGCTTTTTGTGCGGCCCGCAAGCGGATTATTCATATGGCTGTACAGGATTTTGTGAAGCTGCAGGATATAGTTCTGCGTAATTGGTATCGCATCAAAGCTCTCGTGAATGATGCTCAGCACATCACGGTAACCTGCAATTTCCTGCTCGTCACGGTTTCTCGGCGTGGTTTTCTCCTCGACAAGCTGCCGGATTCGGGTACTCGTTGTGACGATGCCCTCGATGGCATTCGAGGCCTCTGTGCTCTGTATCTTGGCAATTTCCACGAGCTTTTCGAGCTCCTCCGGGCGCTGCTTCAAATACAGTTCCTGCTTTCCGGCTTCCTTGTATATGGCTGCAATCAGGCCAAGAACATCCGAGTCCCACTTTTGCTCCTTGATTGCGGAGTAATTGAAGGTTCTCATTCCCTTACCCCCTTTCGCTTTCCCTTAAATAATAATATAAAACAAGGGAATAGTCAATGGGCTGTGCCTTAAATCCCTTACTATTATGCCTGTATTAAGGGATTTATACTCAGGGAACAAGAAAAGTACCTCTGCCTATCTTCCCGCCTATTCTTTGTCTATTGCGGCTCAATATTTGAGCTGCCGTCTGCGCAGAAACCACTTGCATAATACCCTCCCCAGAGTTACAATGCAGCCAACAGCAACGAGAAACGCTTCTCGTCCGGCGTCGGTGAACATTCACCGGAAACCGGGTGGGAAGCGTTTTTGACCACATAGATTACCACATACGGCTCCGGAACACCCGGAAACAGTGGAGATAAGAGCGTCAAAGAGTAAGTAAAACAAATTAAAAAGTGCCGAAAATCGCTATAAACGAGCAGAAAAAGTTTTCCCGATAAGTTTGGGAGCAGGATGCCGCAGGTTCGAATCCTGTCACTCGGACCACCTTTCCCAGAAAAACCGCCTAAAAAGGCGGTTTTTCTGCGTTATAAGTTCAATTTTTGAAGTGTGCTTGACCACATCCCAATTGTGGCCAGAGAGGTAAAACGGCAGTCGCAACCTCGGTGCGGGAGAACGCCGAAGACCGCAAAATCCCTAACCCATCCCTAACTGGTGTGTTTTCGCCGTTTTTTACGTGTAGTTGTGACAATATCTTGAAATTTTCAGCGTTATGCACTATAATATCTTTACGGTAGGCCTTTGCGCCACCAAGGCGACCATATGGGTGTGTTCCCGTGCGGTCTTTTATTTTGACCAATTAGGGAGAGTGATTTAATATGGCAAAGAGCGACGCTATTGCAAAAGCAATTGCGGCTGATCCCTATTTGAAAAAGCGCAAAGCCCCAACTGAAGCTGAGCAGCAACTGTACCTAAAAGAGGTTTCTTTTTCCTGTCCTCTTTGTGGAAAAATCCTTCGACACAATAAACAAGGAAAGGCAAATAAGTTATATGAGATTGCCCATATTTTTCCGAATAGTCCGACTGAAGAACAGTATGAACTTTTAAGTAAACTGCCTCGTTTGGGGGATAATTCCGAGTCCTTTGAAAACAAGATCGCATTATGTAAAGATTGTCACAATCAGCAGGACTACCACACCACGGTGGAGGACTACCTAAAACTCCTGAAGATAAAGCAACATTTTCTACAGCTTACAGACCTCCACGAAGCTACACTGACAATGGGGCTGGAACCGCAAATTGCAGATGTTGTGGCAAAAGTTTGTTTTTTGCGTGAAGACGAAGCCGCCACGCTGAGCTACATACCCGCCCGATTAACCAAAAAATTCTCCACAAATGAGTTCCTCTTGAAAAACCGGGTCAGCATGAATGTGACCAGCTACTATCCTTACATCCGTGACCGCTTTAAAGAACTGGAGGGGATTAACGGTTTTCGTTTGGATGCGCTCAGCCTTCAGATTAAAAGTTGCTTTATTAAAATGGAGGGTCTTTCAGATAACAAGAGTGACATATTTGACCAACTCGTAAATTGGGTAATGGCAAAAACGTGCTCTACATCCAGAGAGGCTTGTGAGGCAGTTGTCTCCTTCTTTGTTCAGAACTGTGAGGTGTTCCATGAGATTACCGAGTAAAATCACATCTTATGGTGAAAGTGTAATCAGTAAGTTCCCGCCAGTGCTCTCGGTATTGCAAGATGCTGACACGGGAGTGTTAGCTCTGTATGATGCTACCACGAAGCATTTCAGTAGTATTGAGGATTTCATGGATACTCTGGACTGCCTGTTTGCTCTCCAAAGAATTAGATATGACGCAGAACGCGAGGTGCTCTGTTATGTTGCATGAGATTTACTGTGAACAATTTCACCAGAAGCGAATTGTTTTCAATCCTGGACTTAGTGTGGTGTTGGGTTCCAATGCAGGCGACAACTCTATCGGGAAATCCACCTTCCTACTGATAATTGACTATGTTTTCGGTGGTAGCACATATGCAGGTACAACGGACATCATCGAAAATGTCGGTTCCCACGATATATACTTCTCTTTTATTTTTGGCGAAGAAATCTTTAAGTTTTGCAGAAACAGCATTAATGCCCATACTGTTTGGAAATGCAATGATTCTTACGAGAAGGTTGAAGAAATCGGGCTGAATGATTACTGCAAATGGCTGGACTCGAAGTATGCAATATCTTTGCCAGAACTGTCTTTCCGAGATGCAGTTGGTCGATATATTCGAGTATATGGGAAAAACAATTGCGATGAGCGGCATCTGTAAAGCACCCAAAGGACAAGCACAGGCTGATTGTTGATCCCGATGCTGCTGAA
>ENA-OZGD01000169-OZGD01000169.1-human-gut-metagenome-genome-assembly--contig:-NODE-169-length-35873-cov-9.656625_pt1 | contig 35873 bp, 38 predicted proteins | sample MGYA00244653_ERZ653652 | MGnify/ENA primary metagenome ERZ653652 (study PRJEB26926, sample SAMN06164983) | human gut metagenome | biome: ENVO:00009003; feature: ENVO:2100002; material: ENVO:00002003... | reverse complement strand
GGTTTTTGAACCATTTTGATACGGTTTGAACAGCAGATTATCTCTTGCTGAACTGAGGCGCGCGACGAGCTGCCTTGAGACCGTACTTCTTTCTTTCCTTCATTCTGGGGTCGCGGGTCATGAAGCCAGCGGCCTTCAGAGAAGCGCGGTACTCAGGGTTCAGGGTGACCAGAGCGCGGGAAATGCCGTGGCGGATAGCACCGGCCTGACCGGATACGCCGCCGCCGGCGACGGAGACGACAATGTCAACCTTGCCCAGCAGATCGGTGGTGACCAGAGGCTGACGGACGATCAGCTTCAGGGTGTCCAGACCGAAATACTCGTCGATGTCACGGCCGTTGACGATGATGGAACCGGTGCCGTTCTCGTAAACGCGAACACGGGCAACGGAGGACTTACGACGGCCGGTGCCGTAAAAATACTTCTTCTTGCTCTCGTACATTCTAAGTTACCTCCAAATTAGTCCAGATTCCAAACTTCGGGCTTCTGGGCAGCGTGGGGATGCTCGGCGCCCTTGTACAGGTGCAGACGGGTCAGAGCGTTCTTGCCCAGGGTGTTCTTGGGCAGCATGCCCTTGACGGCCAGTTCAACGGCGTAGTCGGAGCGGGCAGCCATCATGTCGCGGGCCTTGGTCTCCTTCAGACCGCCGATCCAGCCGGACACACGGTAGTACTTCTTCTGCTCGGCCTTCTTGCCGGTCAGAACAGCCTTGTCGGTGTTGATGATGATGACGTTATCGCCGCAGTCAACGTTGGGGGTGAAGTCGACCTTGTGCTTGCCGCGAAGCAGGTTAGCGGCGGCGACAGCGGTACGGCCCAGAGGCTTGCCGGCAGCGTCGATCACATACCACTTGCGCTCCAGGGTCTCCTTTTTCAGCAGAGTAGTGGACATTATGATTTCCTCCAATTTGGATTAAAATATTTTGACATTCTCAGATGCCTGAAGTATAATGCCTTCAGGACGCTTGAACTTTATACCACATTAAAAATCAAATGTCAACAGCATTTTTGAGAAATTTTATGAAATACCGAATGATCTTCCAAATGCTCGAAAATAATCGCGAATGCTCTCGTTTTCTAACGTCCTATTTTAAGCGGATTTCGGAGGAAAAACAACTATGCAAAAGCTGATGGGACTGGTTCGGCGGTGCGTGGACGACTATCATATGATCGAGGCGGGCGACCGCATTGCCGTGGGCGTATCCGGGGGAAAGGATTCTCTCGCGCTGCTCGTCCTGCTGGCGGGGCTGCGGGAATACTTTAATAAGCCCTACGAGCTGGAAGCGATCACCATTGATATGGGGCTGGGGATGGACTATTCTCAGGTCGCGGCGCTGTGCGAGGAGTGGAACGTGCCCTATACCGTGGTGAAAACGGAGATCGCGCCCATTATTTTTGACCACCGCAAGGAGAAGAATCCCTGCTCCATGTGCGCCAAAATGCGCCGGGGGGCGCTGAATCAGGCGATTCTGGACAAAGGATTCAACAAGCTGGCGCTGGGACATCACTATGACGACGCGGTGGAGACGTTTCTCATGTCGCTGCTGTTCGAGGGGCGCATCAACTGTTTCCAGCCGGTGACGAACCTTGACAGGACGGGTATTGTGCAGATTCGCCCCATGCTGTACATTCACGAAAAGACGCTGGACAATTTTGCGGCGCGTATGAACCTGCCGGTGCTGCAAAACCGCTGTCCTGTGGATAAAATCACGAAGCGGGGAGAGGTCAAGCAGCTGATTTTCGAGCTGAGCAAGACCTATCCCGATCTGAAGGAGCGGATTTTCGGCGCCATGCAGCGTTACCCGCTGGCGGCGTGGGAGCCGAAGGGGCGGTATAAGCGGCCGAAGGACGAAGAATAAACCGTGATGGTATAAATCGCCTCCTTGTGGGAAAACTTTTCCATAAGGAGGCGGTAAATTATGGTAAAAGGCATTTCCCGTCAGGTGATCGTGGTGCATTCTCCCGACCCAAAGCTGTTTGAACAGGCGATTTTCATTCTCAAGGACAACGCGGTGGGGGAGGGGGTCACCGACGAGGCGCTTCTGAAAGAAGCCCAGAAGGCCATCCACACCGGCGACCGGACGAAAAAGAAGCGGCACCTGTACCTTTACGGCGCGGTGTGGGCGGCGGGCGGCGCGCTGCTGACCGGGCTTACCTGGCTCATTACGGTATTGTTTTAAGGTTGCGAAACGACCCGATCTGTGATACAATTCCCCATATTGCTGCGGGCGGCGAGGTGCCGCCCAGAGGGGAATTTTCCCTGCGGATGAGGTGAGGGTATTGCGAATCGGAACGATCGAAGTGAATAACCCCGTGTTCCTTGCGCCCATGGCGGGGGTCACGGACTGGGCTTTCCGCACCATATGCGCCGAGCTGGGGGCGGGGGTCACCGTGACGGAAATGGTGTCCTCCCGTGCGCTGGTGTACCGGGATCAGAAAAGCGCGAAGCTGCTCCGGAAAAATCCGGGCAGCGTCTGCGGCGCGCAGATTTTCGGCAACGACCCGGACACTATGGCGGAGGGAGCGCGGCTGGCGCTGGAAATTTCCGGCTGCGACTTTCTGGACATCAACATGGGCTGCCCCATGCCCAAGGTGGCGAACAACGGCGACGGCTGCGGCCTGATGCGCACGCCGGAGCTGGCGGGGAAGATCGTGGAGACCGTGGTCAAAGCGGTGGACGTGCCCGTCACGGTTAAATGCCGCCTGGGCTGGGACAAGGGCAGCATCAACGTGCTGGACTTTACCCGGCGCATGGAGGACAGCGGTGCGGCCATGGTGGCGGTACACGGGCGCACCCGGAGTATGCTCTACAGCGGCACCGCCGACTGGGACGCCATCCGCAAGGTCAAGGAGCAGCTGACCATCCCCGTCATTGCCAACGGGGATATTACCGGCGGCGAGGCGGCGGTACGGTGCCTGAAACGCACCGGCGCGGACGGACTGATGATCGGCCGCAGTGTGTTCGGCGACCCCTGGATTTTTCAGGAGGTCAACGCCGCCCTCGCCGGGGAGGAATACGCCGGACGCCCCTGTCTCAAAGACCGGCTGGCGGTGGCGGTGCGGCAATTTCAGCTTGCCGAGGAAGACCACGGCGAACACATTGCCTGTCTGGAAGCCAGAAAGCACTTTGCGTGGTACTTAAAGGGCGTTCCCCACAGCGGATACTATAAAAATCAGATCTCGTCCCTGACCACCATGGAGGATATCTACCGGGTCGCCAAGGATGTTGTGCGGGATTTAACGTAACGTCCATTTATTTCCATTGATAAAAAATCGGCCGCTTCATATTCTAACCCAAGAGGTGAGAATATGAAGCGGCTTTTGGCGTCCATATTGATCCTGCCCATGCTGGTGCTGCCGGTTCAGGCGGAGAGCATCAGATGGGTGGATTTTAACGTGTCCTATGAGTCCATGAAGTACGCGCTGGATCAGGACATTGCGACCTTTGAACAGGAAAAGCACGTTTCGTGGATTGACATATTGGCGCTGGCGGCCTGCCGCACCGGGGGAAAGTGCGGACTTGCTTCGGTGAAGCAGGCGACTGCCGACTTGAAAAAGGACAAGTCTCCGGAACAGCTGCTGGGCGACCTGTACAAATATTATGACTACTACCACCGGGCGTACACGGCTGCTCTGGGCGGTCTTGTGGGCAGCTACGCCATCGAAAAGGACGGGCAGTGGGCGGCGACCTACGGCCTGAAAGCGTTCTCGCCAATCGCGGCGGGGTACGGCTACAGCCACTGCGACGATTTCGGCGTGGCCCGTTCCTTTGGATTCCGGCGGAAGCATTTAGGCAACGATCTGATGGGCGCTCTTGGAACGCCCGTCGTGGCGGTGGAAGGCGGCGTGGTAGAGGCCATGGGCTGGAACCGGTACGGCGGCTGGCGTGTGGGCATCCGCAGCTTTGACAGCCGGCGCTACTATTATTACGCCCATTTGCAGAAGGATACGCCCTTTGCCCCGGGGCTTGCCGAGGGGGACATGGTGCAGGCGGGGGACGTCATCGGCTTCATGGGCAGAACCGGCTATTCCGACCGGGAAAATGTCAACAACATCGAGACGGTGCATCTGCATTTCGGTCTGGAACTGGTATTCGACGAGAGCCAGAAGGAATGTAATTCGGAGATATGGATCAATGTCTACGACATTGTCCGGCTGCTGTCCGGTCACAGGAGCAGCATTCAGCGGACAGAAAGCGGCTGGGGCAGGGTATATCCCTATCAGGATTTGGACTGGGAAGAATATCCCAAGGTGCAGCCATAAAAAACGGGATGCAGAGAGTTCTGCATCCCGCATATTTTGACGTTATTCCATCGTCAGATGGTTTTCCTCCAGCGCCTTCTGAATGGCGACCGCGAGGATGGGGGCGAAAACGAGGGCGACCACAGCATTGAACGCAGTGGCGGGGAGTTTGGCGACGACGGTAAGCAGCGCTGCGTCGGGGGTCAGACCCTTGATGAGCAGGCCGCTGTAGAAATAGCTCTTGGCGAGGTACAGCACCGCGTAGGTCAGCGCTCCGGCCAGCGTGGCGAGAAGCGCCTTGACATAGCCGAATTTCTTTCCGCCCGCCCGGATGATGAGACCCGCGACAAGGCCGTAAGCACCTTTGGTCAGGAAGGTAATCCAGCACTCGGAGATGTACAGCGGGTTCATGATATCATAAATGGCGGAGCCGAGGCCGGAGGCCAGACCGCCCAGCCATGGGCCAAGCAGAATGCCGCTGAGGGCGCACATGATGTTGCCCAGATGGAAGGACGTGGTTCCCGCGATATCCAGAGGCAGGGTGACGCGAAGCGCGGAACCGGCTACTGTCAGGGCCGCCATCAGCGCCGCGAAAACGATTTTCCGTGTGGTCAGGGTATGTTTCTTTTCCATGGTGAATTACCTCCCGAATTGGTATGGAAACAGTATAGCAAGTTCTGGCTATAAATATAGTGCCAAAATTATGATATAAAATAAGGCCAGATGAAACAGGGGCAGGAAATACGAATGGATTTACCAAAATAAACTAAAATCCCCGAAAGCACTGTACAGAAAATGAAAAGGATGGTATAATACCGTCAGCCAATTACGAAAGGGGAACTTTACCAATGAGACTGATTCGTGCCAAGGATTATAACGACGTGAGCCGCAAGGCCGCCAATATTATCGCTGCCCAGATTTATCTGAAGCCCGACTGCGTGCTGGGCCTGGCAACCGGCAGCAGCCCCGTGGGTACTTACAAGGAACTGATCGCCAAGTACGAAGCCGGCGATCTGGACTTCTCCAAGGTCAGAACCGTGAACCTGGACGAGTACGTGGGCCTGACCAAGGATCACGACCAGAGCTATGCTTACTTTATGCGCTCCAACCTGTTCGACCATGTGAACATCGATCAAAATAACTGCAACATCCCCAACGGCATGAACCCTGACGCCGAAGCGGAGTGCGCCCGGTATGACGCCGTCATCGATGCCTTCGGCGGCGCTGATCTCCAGCTGCTGGGCCTCGGCCCCAACGGCCACATCGGCTTCAACGAGCCTGCGGACGCTTTCGTCAAGGGCACCAACAAGGTGGCGCTGACCGCTTCCACCATCGACGCCAACGCCCGCTTCTTTGCTTCCCGGGACGACGTTCCCACCCACGCTTACACCATGGGCATCGGTTCCATCATGAAGGCAAAGCGCGTTCTGCTGGTGGTCAACGGCGAAAAGAAGGCACAGGCCGTGAAGGACTGCTTCTTTGGCCCCATCAAGCCTCAGGCGCCCGGCTCCATCCTCCAGCTGCACCCCGACTTCACGCTGGTGGCGGACGAGGCTGCCCTGTCTCTGGTGAAGGATCTGCTGTAATCGTTAAATAGTTTGTCCCGGAACGGCTTGCCGTTCCGGGACGTTTCTTTGCATATTATACCGCAAAACGGGGTATCCTTTCCAGAGAAAGGGGCTTCTGATTATGGACTTTTTGAATTCGGAAACCAGGAAAAATCTGGTTCGTTCCTTCGCCGGGGAATCTCAGGCGCGAACCCGCTACACCGTCTACGCCGGGGTGGCGCGGAAGGAGAACTTTGAGTGGATCGCGAGAATTTTTGAGGAAACGGCGGCAAACGAAACCGTCCACGCGGAGGAATTCCTGGAAATGCTGAAACGCCTGGGCGGCTGCGCCGAAAACGTGGACCTGAGCGCCGGCTATCCCTTCCAGCTGGGGACAACGGCGGAAAATCTGGCATTCGCCGCCAACGGGGAAAAGGACGAGCATGACGACGTTTACCCCGGCTTCGCGGAAATGGCACGGCGGGAGGGCTACAACGACGCGGCGCGTCTGTGGATGCAGATCGCCCGGATCGAGGGCGTCCACCACAACCAGTTCCAGTCTCTCGAGCAGCAGCTCACCAAGGGCGAGCTGACGGAAAAGCAGGAGCCGATCCGCTGGCGCTGCCTGAACTGCGGTTACACCTACGAGGGTATCCGCGCCTGCGACCCCTGCCCCGTCTGCGGCAAAAGCGCCGGATGGCAGGAGGGCGAGCTGGATAAAAAGGAAATGCGCACCTGAAATGTTTCCTGCCCCCTGAAAACGGGGGTTACATAGGATAATGTCAGAACTTTTGCAACTTCCTGTTTACAGATGCCGGGTTTGTGTGTTATGATATCGCGTAGTATCATAAGATAGCAGAGGTTACGCGCGATGGATTATATTGTATTGGATATGGAATGGAACCAGCCATGGCCGGGGTCTCCTTCCTCCAAAAAGGTGCTGCCCGTGGACATCCGGGGGGAGATCATCCAGATCGGCGCCGTCCGGGTGTCGGAGGAGCAGTTCGTTCAGGATGAATTCCAGATCATGGTGAAGCCCAAGTATTACCGGCACCTGAACCGCCGGGTCAGCAAGCTCACCGGTATCAAGGAAGCCCGCCTGCGGGATGAGGGCGTGCCGTTCCCCGAGGCAATCGAAAAGTTCCGGGAATGGTGCGGTGACGACGTGGTGTTCCTCACATGGGGCTTTGACGATATCGGCATTCTGCGGGAAAATCTGCGGCTTTTCGGTCTGGATGAGCGTTTCACGGAGAAGTGGTACAACGCCCAGATGATTTTCAATGCCCAGACCGACGGCTCCACCTCCCAGAAAGCACTGAAAACCGCCATGGAAATGTTCAGCATCGAGGCGACCCGTCCCGCCCATGACGCCCTGGGCGACGCCTATCACACGGCGTTGATCTGCGCCATGCTGGACTTGAAGAAAGGCGCGCGGGAGTATGACGCGGCGCTGAAAAGCCACGAAAACGGCTTCCACGGCGCGGAGCTTCCCGGCTGCATTGCCCGGAAGGTGTTCTACGACTATGCCGATAAGCGGGAAGCGCTGGCCGCCATGTCCGGGGAGGAGAACAAGTGTCCCGTCTGCGGCGGGCGAATGCTTGGCTCCCGGTGGTTTTCCCAGCCTGGACACCGGTATATGGACTTGGCTGCCTGCCCGGAGCATGGAAAATTCCTCATTCGGGTGCGGCTTTCCCAGCAGCCCGACGGCCTGACCCGGGTCAGCCGGCTGACCTATGAGGCCACCTCCGAAGCGGCGGAAGCCTATGCCCGCCGCGCGGAAAAAGCCGACCCGGAAGAAACGCCCCGTCCCCGCCGCCGGCGCAGGAGAAGCAGCGCCGCAAAGCAGGAAAATAAGGGAGAATAACGAACAGGCGCACCCGCTTTGGGTGCGCCTGAATATTTTCAGAAGAACCATTTCACCGTCCACGACGCCATGAGAAAGCCGACAAAGTCCGCGAACAGCGCCGCCGGGAGGGTGTAACGGGTCTTTTTGATGCCCGCCGCGCCAAAGTAGACGCTGATGGTGTAAAAGGTCGTCTCCGTGGAACCCAGCATCACAGCTGCCGTGCGGCCGATTTGAGAATCCACGCCGTACTGCGCCATCAGTTCTGCCCCCACCGCAAGGGCGGCGCTGCCGCTGATGGGGCGGATGAGCACGAGCATGGCCGTCTCCGGCGGAATGCCGAAAAAGGAAAAGACCGGGGCAAAGAAATCACTCAGAAGCGCCACCGCCCCGGAAGCCCGGAGCATGTGAACCGCTGTCAGCAGCAGAACCAGCGCCGGAAGAATGGTCACAAGGAGTTTCAGCCCGTCCGCGCCGCCCTGAAGGAGAAGGTCGTAGGCGTTTTCCCGCTTCCCGAGAGCCAGCGCCGCCGCCAGAAACAGAAGCACCGGAACAATGTAATCCGTCATTTCCGCCAGACCTTTCCCAGCACCCACGCCGCCGTGACCCCCAGTCCGGCAGAGCACAGGCTCGTGACCCACACTGCCGGGAGAATATCAAAGGGAGTCGCGCATCCCAAGGCGCTGCGGACAGCCGCCACATTCGCCGGGATCAGCTGGATGGAGGCGGTGTTCAGCACGATCAGACGGCAAAGCTCGTCCGTGGCGGTGCCGCCACGCTTCATCCGCTGCGCCGCCTGAATGCCCATGGGCGTGGCGGCGTTGCCGAGGCCGAGAAAATTCGCACAGATGTTGGCGCTCAGACTTTCCGCGAGGGCAGCGTCCTCCTTTGTGCTGGGAAACACCCGGTGCAGCAGGGGGCGCAGAAGCCGGGAGAGCATCCGGGTGATTCCGGCGTGCTCCATCAGCCGCCCCGCGCCCGTCCACAGGCACAGGCTCCCCGCCATGGACAGGGCAAGCTGTATCCCGGCCTGTGCGCCGCTGACCGTGGCCGCCGCCAGCGCGCTGCCGTTGCCCAGAACCAGCGCACAGAGAATGCTTATCAGAACGATGCCCGTCCATATCCAGCTCATGACCATGCGCATTCCTCCACTTTCCGTACTTTTGGCTGAGCCAAAATCTTCTGCCGCCAGCGCTTGCCGATTGAATCAGAGCTTCCTTGAGGCATGGTATGCGGATAAGAAATGGAAAAGAATGGAAATGTTTCGACAAAAATTTCAGTTTGTTGTAAAAAGTATTTGACTATAGTAAATAAAATTAGTATAATGATAATGCAAATAAGCCGCTGGAAAACGAAGGAAGGGAGCTGACCGCAATGAAGTCTACGGGCATTATCCGAAAGGTAGATGAGCTTGGCAGAATCGTGCTGCCCATTGAACTGCGCCGCACACTGGACATCGCGGAACGGGACGAGTTGGAGATCTACATGGAAAGTGATCGCATCATCCTGCAAAAGTTCGAGCCGGCGTGCGTTTTCTGCGGTTCTTCCCAAGGGCTGATCTCCTACCGGCAGAAGAACATCTGTCAGGAATGCATCAGAAACATGACGGAATTTTGAAAAAGGCCCCGAATGACTTCAAAAGTCATTCGGGGCCTTAGACTGTCGGAGAACTGTGCCATTGTGCACACTGCTGCGGCAGTCCTACGGATTTCCAAACATTTTGGCTGCTGAACCAGTGGCTTTTATGCCCATCCGGGGGATTCTTACACAAGGCTGAGAACCGGCTCGGGATCGCAGTGTATCTTTTGACGCGCCGGCCTTGCATTTTATTGCGGAAAATGCTACAATAAATGATACGAAAACGCGGGGAGGAAAAATGCATGTTCTTTCTGAATTTCAGTGACCGCCGCACAGGAAACTGCGGCTCAATTGCCGCTTTCTGTGCACAGATGCAGGGCGGCCGGGCTGTTGATATTCCGGAAATCTTTGCACGGGGGTGCGGGGCTTGCCAGACCGAATGCTTTCAAAAAGACGGCGTCTGCCCGCTGCCGGATGCGCCTGCAATCACGGCGCTATATGAGGCGATCACGGAGCAGGGCGCCTGCTTTATTGTGCCGAATTACTGCGACTGGCCCTGTTCAAATTTTTTTCGCTTTTGCGAACGCGGGTGCGGCTATTTTGGCACCGGTACAGAACGCGCCGAGCGCTATCTTGCCGCCGAAAAGCATTTTATCGTTGTCAGCAATACGAACCGCGCCCATTTCGAGGAAATTTTTTCGGAACATGTTCCTTCCGCCAACTCCCCGCACATTCTGTTTCTCAGCGCCGCTGCGTATCACCGCGTGAGCCTGCGGGGCGATCTTGTGGAGGTTGAGGAGGTGCGTGCCGCGCTGCGGGCTTTTTTTGACGAGCCGCCCGTAAAACTATAAAACCGGAATTTGTGATATTATTTTGGCTGCTGTGGTTATTGAACGTGAAAGGGAACCATGACGGTTCCCTTTCGCGCGATTCTTCCATCCGAAGTCTTCGGATGGATATTTTTTTATTGTTTGACCCCGAATGATGTGAAAATCATTCGGGGTCTTTTAACGCAATATCGTAAACCACATTTTTGGGAAGTCCCAGCTCTGCGGCGGTCTGCTTGACCGCATCCTTGCGGCTGAGCCCCTGAGAAATCAGCTGGGCGACACGGGCGGCGGCGTCGTCCTCTGAGGCGGATTCCTTTACCGTTTCCGGCGCGCCCGCGACGATGAGAACGAATTCCCCCTTTGGCGGCGTTTCGGTGTACTTTGTCAGGGCTTCCCCCAGTGTGGTGCGGACGACTTCTTCATGAAGCTTTGTCAGCTCCCGGCACAGACTGACGGGGCGGTCAGCGCCGAAGACTTCCGACATATCCGCCAGCGTGGACACCAGCTTGTGGGGGGCTTCGTAGAAGATCATCGTCCGGGTCTCGGTTCGCAGGGCGTCCAGATGCTCCCGGCGGCTTTTTTTCGCCGTGGAGAGGAAGCCCTCAAAGCAGAACCGGCCGGTGGACTGCCCGGAAATGCTCAGCGCCGTGATGGCGGCGCAGGGACCGGGGATGGCGCAAACGATGATGCCGGCTTCAGCGCACTGCTTGACCAGGTCCTCCCCGGGGTCGGAGATGGCGGGACTGCCCGCGTCGGAGACCAGCGCGCAGGTCTCCCCGGCGAGAATGCGGTCAACAATCCGGTCGCCCTTCGTGGCCTTGTTATGCTCGTAGTAGCTGACAAGGCTTTTTTTGATGCCCAGATGGTTGAGTAGTTTCAGCGTCACCCGCGTATCCTCGGCGGCGATGAAGTCGGCGCTTTCCAGCGTCTCCCGGCAGCGCAGGGAGATATCCCCCAGATTGCCGATGGGGGTCGGGACAAGATACAGCATTCCAGCCATGTGAAACCTCCTAGAGATGGTAAATTCGGCGGTATTGCTCGGTGGGGGCACCGCTCAAGTCGTGGAGAACGATCTCCTCCCATTTAAGACCGGGCTTTCCGCCCTTGCGCAGCTGAAGCAGGACAAGATTCACCGGGGAATCCGCCTGATGGCGCACAAGGCACAGCCGCTTGGCTTCCAGATTGACCTGAGAACCCCGGACGATCAGCTCGGCCAGCCGTTCCGGACGGTGGACGAGGAAAAAGTCGCCGCCGTATTTCAGCGCCCAAGCGGCGGCCCTGAACAGGTCGGCGGGGGAGCAGGCGTCCTCCCGGCGGGCAAGGGCGGCGGTGCGGCTGGCGGGGCCGCCGGAAAAATAGGGGGGATTGGAGACGCAGACATCAAAGCTTCCCGGAGAAAAACTGCCGGGAACTTGCCGCACATCGACGCATATACTTTCCATGCGGGTCGTCAGGCCGTTGCGGCGGATGTTGTCGATGGCGGCGAGGTGGGCACTCTGAGACAGCTCCACGCCGGTGACGCGGCAGCTTTCATTCACGGCGCACAGCAGCAGCCCCAGTGTGCCGCAGCCGGAGCCGAGATCCAGCACCCGGGCGTTTTTGGGGAGCCTGACAAAATGGGACAGCACCATGGAATCGGTGCTCAAGGGAAAAGCGCCTTCCGGCAGGTTCAGGGTAAATCCGTTGGGTAACTGCTCCATGAATGCCTCCCGTGGTGATATTTACGCTATTATACAACAAAAAATCGGCCTGCGCAAGCACTTGCGCAGGCCAATTCGGGTCTGAGAAAGATTAGCCTTCCTCGATAGCGTCGGCGGGGCACTGATCGGCGCAGGAACCGCAGGAAACGCAGATATCGGGGTTGATCTCGTACTTGCCGTCACCCTCGGAAATAGCCTCGACAGGGCACTGCTCGGCGCAGGAGCCGCAGGCGACGCAGCGGTCAGTAATCGTGTAAGCCATGGTGTTACCTCCATTTATCTAATATGTATTGCACGCCACACAACTAGCGTATCCCCATTGTAACATGGTTTTCCCAAAAAGCAATTCCTTTTTTATAAAAAATTTTTGAATAATTTCTGCCTTGGGTGGTGAGAATTTTCCGGAACAGGAAAGGGAAAAACCATTAACTCGGGAGGGATACCGTGCATTACGATATACTGACGTCCGACCTGATCCAGCGTGCCGCCCAACTGGCGAGAAGTCTGGGACACAGCTACGTCGGCTCTGCCCATCTGCTGCTGGTGATGGCGCGGGAACCCGGGGTGGCGGGGCAGACCCTCCGGCTTCTGGGCATGGACCCGGACCTGACGGAGGCAATGGCACGGCTGCTCTACGGGCAGGGGACGCCGGAACTGCCCCTGCCTCAGGGACTGACCGGGGAGTCGCGGGAGCTTCTTCGTGGGGCGGCGCGGGAGGCAAAGCATCTGGGCAGCCGGGAAATTACGCCGCAGCATCTGCTGCTGGCGATGGCAAGACGGGAAAACAGCGACGCATATGAGCTTTTGAAGCTCAACGGCATCAGCACCGACGAGCTGTTTACCCATGCGGTGGACTATCTGCACTGGGAGCAGGGCGCTCCCGTGAGAGGAAAAAAGGAGGCGGTCACAACGAAACTTTTGGAGCAGTTCAGTGAAGATCTGATTCTCAAGGCGTCAGGCATGGACCCGGTGATCGGGAGAGAACGGGAGATCGACACGGTCATCGGCATTCTGTGCCGGAAAAACAAGAATAACCCCGCGTTGGTGGGCGAGCCGGGGGTGGGAAAAACCGCCATCGCCGAGGGGCTTGCCCAGCGGATGGCGGTGGGCAACGTGCCGCCCCAGTTGAAGGACAAACGGCTGGTGAGTCTGAACATGGCGTCTCTGGTTGCCGGAACCAAGTACCGGGGCGAATTCGAGGAACGTCTGCGGGACGTGCTGGGGGAAATCCGCCGCAGCGGAGACGTGATTCTTTTCGTCGATGAAATGCACACCATCGTCGGCGCGGGCGCGGCCGAGGGCGCCATTGACGCGGCGAACATCTTCAAGCCCGCGCTGGGTCGGGGCGAGCTGCAAATGCTGGGCGCGACGACCCGGGAGGAATACCGGAAATATATTGAAAAGGACGCGGCGCTGGAACGGCGCTTCCGCCCGGTGGTGGTGGAGGAGCCGGGGGAGGAAGCCACACTGGCGATTCTTCGGGCGCTGAAGCCGGGGCTGGAACGGCATCACCACCTGCGGATTTCCGAGGAAGCGGTGAAGGAGGCGGTGCGCCTGTCCCGGCGGTATCTGCCCGACCTGTATCTTCCCGACAAAGCCATCGATCTGTTGGACGAAGGCGCTGCCCGGGCGCGGATGGAGGAAATGCAGCTGTCCCGGGGCGGCCCTGCCAGAAAAGAGCTGGAACAGGAGCTGAACGAAGCGGTACGGGAACGGAAATTTGAAAAGGCCGCCGAACTGCGGGACAAAATGCAGCACCTGTCGAAGCCCGCCGACGGAAAACGCGCCCGGTGCGTCACCGGGGCGGACATTGCGTGGGTGGTCTCCGCCCGGACGGGAATTCCCGTGGGGCGGCTCACCGCCGGGGAACGGGAACGGCTGCTGGGGCTGGAAGGATTGCTGTCCGCGCAGGTGGTGGGGCAGAGCAAAGCTGTCAGCGCCGTGGCCGAGGCGGTGCGCCGGGGCTACTGCGGCATCCGGGACGGGTCGCGGCCCATTGCGTGCCTGCTGTTCACGGGACCCACCGGCGTGGGAAAGACGGAGCTGTGCCGGGCACTGGCGCAGGAGGTCTACGGCAGCCGGGACGCCATGATCCGGCTGGACATGACGGAATATATGGAAAAGCAGTCGGTCTCCCGCCTGATCGGCGCGCCTCCCGGGTACGTCGGCTATGAGGAAGGCGGCAAGCTGACGGAGGCGGTTCGCCGCCGCCCCTACTGTCTGGTGCTGATGGATGAGCTGGAAAAAGCCCATCCGGACGTGCTGGGCATCCTGCTGCAAATCATGGAGGAAGGAACGCTGACGGATTCCACGGGGCGGCACGTCAGTTTCAAGAACGCCATTGTGGTCATGACCTCCAATGTGGGCGGTCAGATTCGGGGTGACGGACTGGGCTTCTGCGCCGGGGGACGAAGCGCGGAAATCGGCGAAGCGCTGCAGCAGGCGTTTTCCCCGGAATTTCTGGGACGAATCGACCAGACGGTGTGCTTCGAGCCGCTGGGAGCCGGTGCTCTGGAAGCCATCACATGGAAATATCTGCGGCAGCTTCAGGAGCGGACGGCGGCGCTGGGGACCCAGCTTCTGCTGCCCCCGGAACTGGCGACGGAGCTGTTGAAAAAGCGCCCCGGAAAGGACGGTGCCCGACAGATCCGCCGCCTTGTGCAGACCGAGGTGGAGGGGCCGCTGGCGAGCTACCTGCTGCGCTGCGGGAAGAAACCCGCACGGGTCAAGCCAAAACTGGAGGACGGAAAGCTGGTTTTTTGACGCTCAGGGGCGCGGTGAAGGCGTGGTTATCTGAAATGAAGCTGAGAAAACGCCTGTTTTATTAGAACAAATATGCGAATATTCCCCGATTTCTGGCGGAAATCGAAAAATCCCTGAGAAAAAGATTGATTTTTTCCCTTGCGGGTAGTATACTGTCTCTACATGGAGTAAAAGGGCAGTAAAGTGGAGCGAAAGGGAGGTGAGCGCCGTGATCGGGAAATATCCTGCGAAGCTGGACGAAAAGAGCCGCCTGTTCGTGCCGTCCAAGCTGAGGGCGGAGCTGGGGGACACCTTTTTTGTCACCCTCGGCGTCAACTGCGGTCACCGCTGTCTCACCGTCTACACTGCCGAGGAATGGAAGCGCCTTTCGGATAACTACAATGCCATGAGCATTTCCCAGCGCTCCGGCGCAACCAGCCTGATTTTTATGAACGCCGCCGAATGCAGCCCGGATAAGCAGTACCGTTTCAGCCTGACGCAGTTTCTTCTCAGCTACGCCGGAATTGACCGGGAGGTCATGATCGTCGGCCGGGCGGGACAGGCGGAGATCTGGGACGCGAAGGAATTCGCCGACTTTGAGCGGGAGAACCTGACCCCGGAGAAGCTGTTGGCGTCCCTGGAGGCAATCGGCCTATGAGTGAATTTCATCATGTTTCCGTGCTTTTGGAAGAGTGCATCGAGGGGCTTGCCATCAAGCCCGACGGCATTTATGTGGACGGAACGTTAGGCGGCGCGGGACATTCCAGCCGCATTGCCGCGAAGCTCACAACCGGGCGGCTCATCGGCATCGACCGGGACAACGTGGCGCTGGAAGCGGCGGCGGAACGGTTGAAGCCCTATGAAGACCGGGTCACGCTGGTTCACGCCAATTTCTGCGACATGGATGAGGCGCTCGAGAAACTGGGCATCGACAAGGTGGACGGCATTCTGCTGGACTTGGGGGTTTCCTCTCCCCAGCTGGACAACGGGCAGCGGGGCTTTTCCTATATGACGGACGCGCCGCTGGATATGCGCATGAACGGCGAGGATACCCGGGATGCCCGTCAGATCGTAAACACCTGGTCTTACGAGGAACTCAAGCGTATTTTGTATGATTACGGCGAGGAGCGTTTTGCGCCCCGGATCGCCGCGGCCATTTGCCGCCGCAGGGAGCAGGCGCCCATCGAGACGACGCTGGAGCTGGTGGACGTGATCAAAAGCGCCATGCCCGCTTCCGCTCTGCGGGAGAAGCAGCACCCGGCCAAGCGCAGCTTTCAGGCCATCCGCATCGCCGTCAACGACGAACTGGGGGCGGTGGAAACGGTGATGAAAAAAGCCGTTCCGCTGCTGAATCCCGGCGGACGGCTGGCGGTAATTACCTTTCATTCTCTGGAAGACCGCATTGTGAAGAACGCCATGGCAGAGGCGGCGAAGGGCTGCACCTGTCCGCCCAGCTTCCCGGTGTGCGTCTGCGGCAAGAAGCCCCAGGTGCGGATCGTGACCCGCAAGCCCATCGTTTCCGGGGAAGAAGAACTGGAACGGAATCCCAGAGCACGCAGTGCCAAACTGCGTATCTGCGAAAAACTATAAATTATAACAGGCAAATTGCCGGAAAGGGGATAGAATCATGACGGAAAAGCCCAAAATTCAGTACATTGGTCAGTTCTATGTCCCCGGCAGCGAGGCGCAGGTGCTTGCGCCGAAGAAAAAGAAGAAAAAGGCCAAAACAAAGCTCCCCATCGCAAAGCAGGAGCAGGTAAAGGCAATCTATATCGACCCCGTGGCGCTGATCGGCATCACGGTGGCAGTGGTGATGCTGGCAGTCATGGTGGTGGGAGCATTGCAGCTGCGCAGCGACTGGGCGCAGTATGAGCAAATGTCCAACTACGTCTCCCAACTGAACCGCGACAACGCCGAGCTGGAACACACCTACCGGGACGGCTACGACCTGGAGGACATCCGGGACAAGGCGCTGGCGCTCGGCATGGTGCCGGTGGAGGAAGTGCCAAGCAGAACCATCACCGTCACACGCTCCCAGCCGAAGCCGGAACGGACGCTCTGGGACGACATCGTCTGGTTCTTTGGCGGCCTGTTCGGGGACGGAGAATCCGCTTCCTTCGGCTGAGCGGCAAATGTATGGCGTTCCCTGCATAAAGTCCGTCCCTCCTCATAAAGTAAGATAGCAGCTGCACTGGGCGGCGAGGGATTCCCTTGCTGCCCAAAGTTGTATCTTGACGGAAAGGCCGGTGGCTTATGGGGAGGAAGAAGCGGGAATTTAACCGCCTGCGGCTGGACAGCGGCCAGCACAGGCGCATCATGCTGGTATCCGCGCTGCTGGGGGCGCTGGCCTTCCTGCCGGTTGGGCTGCGGCTGTACAGCCTGATGGTGACGAACTACGATTATTATTCCTCCCTCGCTCTGCGCAACCAGACCCGCACGACGACGGTGACCGCCGACCGCGGGGACATCTTCGACCGGAATATGAATATTCTGGCGACCTCCGTCAGCGTGGAAAATGTGTATCTTGACCCCCACGAGCTGAAGCAGTCCAAGGCGGATATTCCCGAAATTGCCCGGACGCTGGGAGAAATTCTGGGGAAAGACCCCGCCTGGATCGAGGAACAAGCAGCGGACATCAAACGGCGCTACAAGCAGGTCGGCACCCGCATTGACGAGGAGACTGCCGGAACAATCCGGGATTACATCAATGAAAAGGGCATTTCCGGCATTCATCTGGAGCCCACGTCCCAGCGGGTCTACCCCTATGAAACGCTGGCGGCGCAGGTCGTCGGCTTCACCAACGCATCCAACGAGGGCTGTGAAGGAGTGGAGGCCGCCTACAACAGCTTCCTCGCGGGCAGCACGGGCAGAGTCATCACCACAAAGGGCAATAACGAAATGGATATGCCCTTTTCCTATGAAAACTACGTTTCCTCCCGGCAGGGGGACAGCGTGATCTTAACGCTGGACGCCACGGTGCAGGCGTGCCTTGAAAAGCAGCTTTCCGCCGCCATTGCCCGCTATGATGTCCAGAACGGCGCCTTCGGGCTGGTGATGAACTGCAAGACGGGAGAAATCCTCGCCATGGCCACGCTGGGCAGCTATGACCCCAACAACTATCTGGAAATCGCCGACGAGGGAACGGCGGCGCAGCTGGAAGAAATGAAACGGGTCTACCTCGCCGAGCCGGAGGGGAGCGAAGCCTACGAGGCTGGGAAGACGGCCTACGGGGAAGCCCTCTCCGCCGCCCGACTGAAGCAGTGGCGCAACCGGGTGATCTCCGACGGCTATGAGCCGGGTTCTACCTTCAAGGTGCTGACCATGTCGGCGGCGCTGGACTGCGGCGCGATCGACCTGAATACCCCTTTCCGCTGCTCCGGTTCTGAGCAGATTCCGGGACGTGCCCAGCGGCTCCACTGCTGGCGCTCCACGGGACACGGGGCGGAAAAAACGCCTCAGGCGCTGCAAAATTCCTGCAACATCGCCTTCGCCCACATCGCCCTGAAGCTGGGCGGGGAGCGGTTTTATGAATACGTCAAAAACTTTGGGGTGCTGGAAAAAACCGGTATCGACCTCGCGGGAGAGAGCAAGGGCGTCTTTTTCGACAAGGCGCTGGTCACGGACACGGACAAATGGGGGACGGCGTCCCTGACCTCCGGTTCTTTCGGCCAGACTTTTAAGATCACCCCCCTGCAGCTGGTGCGGGCGATTTCGTCCGTGGTCAACGGCGGGCAGCTGCTGGAGCCGTACATCGTCTCGGAGATTCTGGACGCCGACGGCAATACGGTGATGAAGGCGGAGCCGACGGTGGTGCGCAGAACCATTTCCAAGGAGACTTCCGACACGATGCGCACCCTCATTGAGTCCGTCGTTACGGAGGGAACGGCAAAAAATGCCAGAGTTGCCGGGTTTTCCATCGGCGGAAAGACCGGAACCAGTGAAAAAATTGACGTTTTTGACGAGAATGGCCAGCGCGTGCAGGATAAAATCGTATCTTTTGTGGGGATTGCGCCTATGGACGATCCGGAGTATATTATACTTGCCGCATTGGATACACCGTCCCGGACAACGGGAATTTACATTTCCGGCGGCGTCATGGCGGCGCCCACCGTGGGCGCGGTGATGGCGGACGTGCTGCCATACTTAGGCGTGAAGCAGTCCTTTTCCGAGGACGATATCGCGGGAAAGCTGATCGTCATGGAAGACCTGACCGGCATGACGGCGAAGGATGCCCAGACGCTTCTGAAAAAAGAAGGGCTGACGGCGGCAATTTCCGGCAGCGGCGAAACGGTGACGGGGCAGATCCCGTCTCCCGGACAGACCGTTCCCGGGGGAAGCCAGGTGCTTCTGTTTCTGGGGCAGACCCCGGAGCCGGAAACGGTGAAGGTCCCCGATTTTTACGGCATGAACCGTCAGCAGGCCAGCGACGCCGCGGGCGCGCTGGGGCTGTACATTCTGGTGACGGGGAACGATGAAATTTCCACCGGCGTGACCGTGACGGCGCAGAACGTGGCCAAGGATACCGAGGTTCCCGCGGGAACGACGATCACGCTGGTATTCGCGGATACCGCGGCCAGAGACTGACAACGGAGGATGAATATGAAGCTGAAGGAACTTTTGACGGGCATTTCCGTTCTGGAATGCACCGCGGACCCGGAGCTTGAAATCAAAGAGATTTTCTACGATTCCCGGAAGGTGACCCCGGGCAGCCTGTTTGTGGCCGTGTCCGGCTTCGCCGCCGACGGAAATAAATTTATTCCCATGGCCGCGGAAAAGGGCGCGGCGGCGGTGGTCACGGCGAAGAAGCCGGAGACGGATATTCCCTATGTTCTGGTGGAATCCGACCGGCTGGCGCTGGCGCTGCTGGGGTGTAATTTCTTTGGCCGCCCGGCGGAGCATATGACCATGATCGGCATTACCGGCACCAACGGAAAAACGTCCTCCACGCTTCTATTAAAGCAGGTCCTGGAAACCTGCCTGGGGGCGAAGGTGGGGCTGATCGGCACCATGGCCAACATGATCGGGCAGGAGACCATCCCCACCGAGCGAACCACCCCGGAGAGCTTTGAATTGCAGGCGCTGTTCGCAAAAATGCGGGACGCGGGCTGCACCCATGTGGTGATGGAGGTTTCCAGCCACGCTATTTCCTTGGAGCGCATCGGCGGCATTCATTTTGACGTCGCCGCCTTTACCAACCTGACGGAAGACCATCTGGACTTCCACAAGACCATGGACGCCTATTGCGAAGCCAAAGCGGAGTTGTTCCGCCGCTGCCGTCTGGCCGTCGTCAATGTGGATGACAGCTATTCGGACAGGATTCTCGCGGCGGCTGCCTGCCCGGTGCTGACCACCGGCGTACACCGTCCCGCCGATCTGCGGGGCGAAGATCTGGAGCTTCTGGCGCAGGGCATTCGCTTTACGGCCGTATCCGGCGAGGAACGGGCGGCGGTGTCTCTGCCCATCCCCGGAAAGTTCACCGTCTGCAACGCGCTGACGGTTATGGGTATCGCAAAGCAGCTGGGCATTTCCCTGACGGACTGCGCCGCCGCACTGAAAACGGCCTCCGGCGTCAAGGGCAGGGTGGAGGTAGTCCCCACCCCCGGAAAGCCCTACAGCATCCTCATTGACTATGCCCACACCCCCGACGGACTGGAAAACGTGCTTTCCTCCGTGAAGGATTTCTGCAAAGGCCGGGTCATCGCGGTATTTGGCTGCGGCGGCGACCGGGACCCCATGAAGCGGCCCATTATGGGACATATCGGCGTGAAGCTGTCGGATTTTGCCGTCATCACCTCGGATAACCCCCGCACGGAAGACCCCATGGCCATCATCGAGGACATCCTGACAGGGGTAAAACAGGAAGACGGGGAATATATTGTTATCGAAGACCGGCGCGCGGCCATCAGATATGCTATGGACATTGGGAAAAAAGATGATATAATTATTCTGGCAGGAAAGGGTCATGAGACCTATCAGGACATCGGCGGCGTAAAGCGCCACTTGGATGAACGGGAAGAGGTTGCCGCCCACCTGCGGGAAAAAGAGGAAACGGCATGGGAAAATTAACGCTCAGACAGGCCGCCGAGTGGTGCGGCGGTGTGGTGGAAGAAAAATACGCGGACGTCGAATTTTTAGGCGCGGCCAATGACACCCGGGTCATGCAGCCGGGGCAGCTGTTTATCGCGCTTCAGGGCGCGCGGGACGGCCACGACTTCATCAAAAAGGCTATGGACAGGGGCGCTGCGGCGGCTCTGTGCAGCCGCAAGGTGGGGGACTACCCCGCGATCTATGTGGACGACCCCCGCATTGCTTTGGGGAGAATCGCCCGGGAAGAACTGAAACGCATCGGCGCAAAGGTGGTGGCGGTCACCGGCTCCGTGGGCAAGAGCACCACGAAGGAAATGGTCGCTGCCGTGCTGGAACAGGCTTTCGTCACCAGTAAGACCCCGGCCAACCACAATAACGACATCGGAATGCCCATGGCGGTGCTTGCCATGCCGGAGAATACCGAGGTCGCGGTGCTGGAAATGGGCATGAACCATTTCGGCGAAATTGCCTACCTGTCCCAGATCGCAAGACCGGACGTGGCCGTTATCATCAACATCGGCACCGCCCACATTGAATTTCTGGGCACGCAGGAGGGAATTCGGCAGGCGAAAATGGAGATCGTGGAGGGCATGACCCCTCACGGGATGCTCCTGCTCAACGGCGACGATTTTCTCCTGCGGAATCTGGACAAGGAGCCGCAGCAGCGGGTTACATACTTCGGTTCCTCCGAAGGCTGTGCCGTCCGGGCGTTTGACGTCAATCAGGACGGCGACTATCTGCGCTTCCGGGTGGAGGCCGGGCGGTTGTCCTTCCCGGTGAAGATGCTTCTGGAAGGCGAGCACTACGTCAACGACGCGCTGGCGGCGGTGACGGTCGGCCTGAAGCTGGGGGTGCTGCCCGAAAAGATTCAGGCGGGGCTTTCCCAGTTCCGGAACATTTCCGGCCGTCAGGAGATCATTCAGGCCGGCGGCATGACCATCATCAAGGACTGCTACAACGCAGGCCCCGAATCCATGGCGGCGGCGCTGGCCGTCCTTGGAAAGAAGCAGGGGCGGCGGATCGCGGTGCTGGGTGACATGCTGGAACTGGGGGACTGCACGCAGGCGGAGCACTACCGGGTGGGCAGGATCGCCGCGGAGAAAGCGGATTTTGTCTTTGCCTACGGCCCCAATTCCGGGCGTATTATCAGCGGAACCATCACCGGCGGTATGCCGGAGACCCGGGGAAGAGCCTTTACGAACCGGGAGGACCTGGTCGCGGCGCTGAAACGCACGGCAAAGCCCGGCGACGTGCTGCTGTTCAAGGCCAGCCACGGTATCCATCTGGAACAGGTTATCGATGCGTTCTTAGGCGAAGAGAAGTAACGGAGGAAGAAGTCATGACAAGAATCTTGATTACGGCGGCGGCGGGCTGCATCCTGACCGGCGGCATTGGGTATCTGCTGCTGCCGGTGCTGCGGGCGCTGAAAGCCGGACAGTCCATTCGGGAGATCGGCCCCACATGGCACAACAGCAAGGCCGGCACTCCCATGATGGGCGGACTGATGTTCATTTTCGGGACAATTCTCTGCCTGGTGGGCAATTTTCCCGCCATGAGCGATGATTCCCCGTTTTATGTGCTGGCACTTGCCCTGTGCTTCGGCCTCATCGGGTTTCTGGACGATTTTACCAAGGTCAAATTCCACCGGAATCTGGGCCTGACGACGCTCCAGAAGGCCATGCTGCAAATGGCGGTATCGGCGCTGTTCCTGTACGCCATGTACCGTTCCGGCTTTATGGATACCCATCTGTACATTCCCTTCGTGAATGTGAGCTTCCAGCTGCACCCCATCGTCTATATTTTCTTTGCCATGTTCGTCATGGTGGGGACGGACAACGCGGTGAACCTCACCGACGGTGTGGACGGCCTGTGCGCCAGCATCACCCTGCCTGTGATGATATTCTTTACCGCTGCGGCCGCCGCCATGGGCAAATACGATCTGGCACTGCTGCCCGCGGCTCTGTCGGGCGGACTGGTCGCATACCTCTTTTATAACTGGCATCCCGCTAAGGTCTTCATGGGAGACACCGGCTCGCTGTTCTTAGGCGGCGTGGTGTGCGCCATGGCCTTTGCCCTGGAAATGCCCCTGATTCTGATTCTGATCGGCTTTGTGTATGTCTGTGAAGCCATGTCCGATATTTTGCAGGTCTCCTATTTCAAGGCGACCCACGGCAAGCGCCTGTTCAAGATGGCGCCCATCCACCACCATTTTGAAATGTGCGGCTGGAAGGAAGAAAAAATCGTGCTGGTATTCGCCGGTGTGACGGCAGCCATGTGCGTGCTGGCCTGGTTCGGCATCGCCGGTCTCGTCGGTTAATTATCCACTCCTGAAAGGAAGTATCTTATGGCGTCGGAGCGTGACCTCCATGCCAAAGAGAAACGCCGCCCGGGACTTTCCCGGACGGGGGAAAGCGTCGATTACCCCTTTTTGCTGCTGGTGCTTCTGCTACTGACGGTGGGATTGGCTATGCTGTATTCGGCAAGCTACGCCCAGAGCGAATACGACACCAGCTACGAAATTTCCACAAAATATCTCCAGAAACAGGCGGTTTGCGCCGCGATCGGTCTTGCCGCCATGTTCTTTTTCAGCCGGATACCCACGGGCGTCTGGTACCGGTTCGCATGGCCGCTGTACGGCGTGAGTATCGCGCTGCTGCTGAGCGTCCTTGTCATCGGCGAGGAGGTCAACGGCGCGCGGCGCTGGATCAATCTGGCGGGCATTCAGTTTCAGCCCTCCGAGATCGCAAAATTCACTATGATCCTGTTGTTCGCCCGGCTGACCCGGCTGTACGGGCAGGACGCGAAAACCTTCCGCCACGGCGTTCTGGGCTTTGGTCTGGCGCTGATGGGGATTCTGGTTCCGCTGGCACTGGAAAAGCACCTGTCGGCCATTATGCTCATGGGCATGGTGGCGGTGGTGATGATGTTCGTGGCGGGCACCCGAACCAGATGGCTTCTGGCCGGGGCGGGGGCTGCCGCCGTGTTCGTGGTCGTCTACATCAGCTTTATGGGCTACGCCGGCGACCGGGTCACCGCGTGGCTCCACCCGGAGCTTGACCCCGGGGACACCGGATACCAGATCTTGCAGTCGCTGTACGCCATCGGCTCCGGCGGCCTGTTCGGGCTGGGCTACGGCAAGTCCCGGCAGAAATATCTATACCTGCCTTTTCAATATAATGACTATATCTTTGCGGTGATCTGCGAGGAGCTGGGACTGGTGGGGGCAATGGCAATCGTTGCGCTGTTTGCCGTCACCATCCTGCGGGGCTACTGGATCGCGCTGAACGCCCGTGACCGGTTTTCCACCGTCCTTGCGGCGGGACTGGTGACGCTGATCGCGGTGCAGACCATTCTGAACCTGTGCGTGGTCACAAACCTGCTTCCCTCCACCGGCATTGCGCTGCCGTTTTTTTCCTATGGCGGCACGGCGCTGGCGGTGAATCTGGGGGAAATGGGCATTGTTCTGGGCATTTCCAGAGGGCGAAACCGGAGAAAAATACAGGAGGCATGACCTATGAATCTGATTTTTACCTGCGGCGGCACGGCGGGACACATCAACCCGGCCATCGCGGTTGCCAATATGATGCGGGAACGCCACCCGGACTGCAATATCCTCTTTATCGGCGCGAAAGGCCACATGGAGGAAAAGCTGGTACCCCAGGCAGGGTATGACCTCAAATGTCTGGAAGGTTCCGGCCTCAGCCGGGGAAAGAACCTGACCGCAGTGAAAAAGAACCTCCACGCAGTGAAATGCGTGCGGGAGGGCGTGAAGGCGTGTAAGAAGATTTTCCGGGAATTCAAGCCCGACGTGGTCATCGGCACCGGCGGCTATGCCAGCTTCCCGGCGCTGTACGCCGCCCAGTCCATGGGCATTCCCACCTGCGTCCACGAGAGCAACGCCGTCCCCGGCGTCACCACCCGTCTGGCGGCGAACAAGGCCAGCCGGGTGCTGGTAGCCTTTGAGGAAAGCGTCCGCCACTACAAGCACCCGGAAAAGGTGGAGGTTGTGGGGATGCCTGTGCGCAGAGAGTTCATTTTCGACACCAAAGAGGGCGCGCGGAAGGAGCTGGGCTTGAGCGGCTTCGTGGTCGTCTCCGCTTTCGGCAGTCAGGGCGCGAAGGTCATGAACGAGACCATTGCGGACATGATACCTCTGGAGCAGGCCGACGGCTTCCCCTTCCACCACATTCACGCCACCGGCAGCTTCGGCAAAGACTGGATGCCCAAGCGTGTCATGGACAACGGCGTGGACTGGAAGAACTGTCCGGCGCTGGACATCCGGGAGTATATTTACGACATGCCCACTGTCATGGCGGCGGCGGATATCGTCATCGGCCGGGCGGGCAGCGCCACCTGCAATGAGATCGGCGCTTCCGGCACGCCCTGCATCCTCATCCCGTCGCCCAATGTGACGAACAACCATCAGGAAAAGAACGCCCGTGTGCTGGAAGCGGCGGGCGGCGCGGTGGTGGTGCTGGAAAAGGACTGCACGCCCGGGAAGCTGTATGAGCTGATCCGTTCGCTGCTGGCGGACGAAGACCGCCGCAGGGAAATGTCCCGGAAGCTGCACACGATGGTTCGGCTGGATTCCGCGGAACGGATATGTGATATTGTGGAGCAGCTGACCCAAAGCGAAAAATAACCTGCCTTACCCCAGGAGGAACACTATGGATACAACACAGGATAGCCGGGAAAACGGCGGAAAGCGCCGCCCGCAGACAGGCGGGCAGAATCGCGCTTCCCAGCGCCCCGGACAAAGCGCCCCGGAGCAGCGCCCCCGCCGCGCAGCGGAACAAAGCGCTCAGGAGCGCCCCCGCCGTCCGGCAGAGCAGGGGACTCAGGAACGCCCGCGCCGCGCACCAGAGCAGAACGCCCCGGAACAGCGCCGCCGCGCAGCGGAACAGAGCACTCAGGAGCGGCCCCGTCGCGCACCAGAGCAAAGCGCACAGGAACGCCCCCGCCGCCCGGTAGAGCAAAGCACGCAGGAGCGTTCTCGCCGTGCAGCAGAACAAACCGCCCCGGAACAGCGCCGCCGTGCGCAGGAGCAGAACACCCAGGAACGCCCCCGCCGTCCGGCGGAACGGGACGCTCAGAGACGCCCCGCCCGGCAGGAAGAGCCTGACCGTCCGGCCAAAAGGGAAGCCCAGCCCCGTCAAAGAGCCGGAGAAGAAGCCGCAGCACGTCAGCGTGCAAAGCACCCCGCCGATTCCCGGAGGGGCGCACCCCGCCGCAAGCCCATGGACGATGATGTCCCCAACAGGAAGCGCGCCTACGGAAACAGCAAGCCCAAAAAGAAATCGGCGCTGGCCATGTTTGCCGAGACGCTCATGAGCGCAAAGAACCGCCCGAAGAAGCGAACCTCCCGGCGAACCGAAAGCAGCCGCCCGAAAACGCCTACACCCGCCGTGATCTATACCCAGCCCCTGCCCTTCAACCGCGACCGGCTGATCATCCAGCTGATAACGGTGACGGCGGTGGTTCTGGCCATCGTCATGGGACTGTCGGTGTTCTTCAGGGTGGAGACCATCACGGTCACCGGCGCGGATACCTACAGCGCGTGGGCAGTGCGGGAAGCCTCGGGCATTTCCGAGGGAGACAAGCTCCTGACCTTCAGCAAAATCCGCGCCGCCAGCCAGATTATGGCAAATTTGCCCTATGTCAAGGGCGTGCGGATTGGTATAAAATTGCCAGATACGGTCAATATTATGATCGAAGAAGAGAGTGTGGTCTATGCCATCAAGTCCAGCGACGGACAGTGGTGGATGATGGACTCCGACGGCAGGGTCGTGGAGCAGGCGAATAATGCCAAGGCGGCCACGGCCACGCAGGTTTTGGGCGTCACGCTGGAAGCCCCCACGGTCAACGAAAAGGGCGTCGCCACGGAGATGACCCCTAGTGAGACCAACGAACTGGGAGAGCTGATCCCGGTGTCGACCACCGGTGCCCAGCGCCTGACTGCCGCGCTGCAGATCCTCAAGGCGCTGGAAAACAACGACATCGTGGGCGAAGCCGCCAGCGTGGACGTGACCAGCACCGAGGATATTATCCTCTGGTACGGCACCCGGTATCAGGTCAATCTGGGCGACACATCCCGCCTCGATTACAAGGTTGACTGCATGAACGACGCCATTTTGCAGATGAGCGACTACCAGAGCGGCGTTCTGGACATCAGCTTCACCATCTGGCCGAATCAGGTGGGCTATACGCCTTTCGCATGATGTTATTATTTTGTAAATAATTTGCCGAAATGCCAGATTTTCTATTGACCAAATCGGGTTTTCGGGATAGAATGGGAAAGTACAGATGCAAAATTCAGGCAGCAGCGGCTCCGCCGTGTCTGCGAAAGATACATAGGAGGAAGAGATTATGTCCGAAACTATACAGGATCGCGTTGTGAAAATCAAGGTGATCGGTGTCGGCGGCGCCGGCAACAATGTTATCAACCGCATGATCGATGCCGGTGTAGGCGGCGTGGACTTCGTCGTGGTCAACACCGATAAGCAGGATCTGAATAAATCCGTCTGCAAGAACAAGATCCAGATCGGCGAGAAGCTGACCGGCGGCATGGGCGCAGGCTCCAAGCCCGAGATTGGCAAGAAGTCCGCCGAGGAGTCCCGGGCTGCCATTTCCAAGGCACTGGAAGGCACGGACATGGTCTTTATCACCGCCGGTATGGGCGGCGGCACCGGCACCGGCGCGGCTCCCATCGTGGCCGATCTGGCTCACGAGGCCGGTATCCTCACGGTCGGCGTTGTCACCAAGCCCTTCAAGTTCGAGGGCGCGAACCGGATGCGTCAGGCCGAGCAGGGCATCACCGATCTCAGCGGCAAGGTCGATTCTCTGATCATCATTCCCAACGACCGGCTGAAATACGTCACCGACCAGAAGATCACCTTCGCCAACGCCTTCGGCATCGCCGACGATGTGCTGAAGCAGGCTGTGACCTCCATTTCCGAGCTGGTGGGCTTCTGCAAGAACGTTATCATCAATCTGGACTTTGCCGACGTGTCCGCCGTCATGAAGAACGCCGGACGCGCCCACATGGGCGTCGGCACCGCTTCCGGCAGGGAGAAGGCCGAGCAGGCCGCCACGGCCGCCGTTTCCAGCCCGTTGCTGGAGACCTCCATCAACGGTGCCACCGGCGTGCTGGTGAACGTTACCGGCTCCAACGAGATGACGCTGGACGACGTGGAGACCGCTGCCGGGATCGTGCAGGAAGCTGCCAACCCCGACGCCAACATCATCTTCGGCGCTACCATTTCCGACGAATTTCAGGATGAAATGCGCGTGACCGTAATCGCCACCGGCTTCGAGATGAAGCCCGAGAGCTTCGCCCCCAGCGCCGGCGCGGACAAGACCGCCCGCCCCAGCAAGCCCAGCTTTGTCCCCGACGACATTGATACCCCCGTGGCCGCTTCCAAGCAGCCCACCAAGCCGGCGGACATGAGCGACATCGACGAGATTTTCAGCATTTTCAAGCGCTGATAAAATTGGGATAATGTACCGCATCCCGTCCCTTTCGGGACGGGATGTTTGCTGTAGTGGGGAGGAAAGCTATGGGTGCCTATGAAGCGCTGGCGGCCAGCTACGACCGCCTGACCAATGACGTGAATTACGGGGCGATTGTGGCCTTTTATGAGGAAATTCTGAAAAAAGAGGGGTTAAAGCCCCGGACGGCGGTCGATCTTGCCTGCGGCACCGGCTCGGTGTCGGCGATCCTTGCCGGAAAGGGACTTTCCGTCATCGGCGTGGACATGTCCGAGGAAATGCTCACCGCCGCCCAGCAGAAATGCGCAGACCTCCAAAACCCGCCCCGGTTTGTCCGTCAGAGTCTGCAAAGGCTGTGTCTTCCCAGAGGCGTCGACCTCGCCGTCTGCGCCCTGGACAGCCTCGACTATATCACGAACCCGGAGGACTGCAAAGAGGCCATCCGGCGTGTCTGGAAGGCGCTGAACCCCGGCGGGATATTCATTTTCGACGTGAACACCCCGGAAAAGCTCCGCGCCATGGACGGGCAGGTGTTTCTGGACGAGGACGACGACGTTTACTGCGTCTGGCGTGGCGAATTTGACGAAGAAAGCAATATCTGCTCCTACGGCATGGATTTGTTCCAGCGCCGGGGGGAAACGTGGGTTCGTTCTTTTGAAGAACACAGGGAGTATGCCTATTCTCAGGAGCAGCTGACGGCCTACTTAAAAGCTGCGGGCTTTACCCACATCGCGGTCTACGCCGACCGCCGTTTTGAAGCGCCGGGGGCAGGGGAGCAGAGGGTATATTTTAAGGCAAGAAAGGGAAAAATAAAATGAAGGATTACTTAGTCCGGGGCATGAGCATGGACGGCTTTGTGAAGGCCGTGGCCATCCGCTCCACGGAGCTTGTGCGCCGGGGTGCCCAGATTCAGAAAACGTCGCCCAACGCCACTGCTGCCTTTGGACGCTGCCTGACGGCGGCTTCCATGATGGGCAACATGCAGAAGGTGGAGGACGGCTCCATGACGCTGCAGGTGCGGGGCGGTGGCCCCATCGGCACCATCACCGTGGTGTCCGATTCCGTGGGCAATGTCCGGGGCTGCGTCACCGAGCCGCGGGTGCCGCTGGTGGAGAAATACCCGGGAAAGCTGGACGTGGGCGCGACCGTCGGCACTGACGGCACGCTGACGGTCATCCGCGACCTGCAAATGAAGGAGCCGTATATCGGCTCGACCAAGCTGGTCTCCGGCGAGATCGGGGACGACGTGACCGCCTATTTCGCCCAAAGCGAGCAGACGCCCACGGCCTGCGCCCTTGGCGTGCTGGTTGACCGCGACCAGAGCGTAAAGGTGGCAGGTGGTTATCTGCTGCAGCTGCTGCCCGGCGCACCGGACGAAGTGATCGACACGCTGGAAAAGGGCATTTCCCGGGCTGGGGCGGTGACGCCCATGCTGGAAGCGGGCATGACCCCGGAGGACATTCTGGGGCAGGTCTGCGGAAGTCTCGGCGTGGCGTTTCTGGAAACCACCGAGGTGACGTACAAGTGCTACTGCACCCGTGAGCGGGTGGAGCGCGCCCTGATAAGCCTTGGCAGGAAGGAATTGGAGGAGATCCGGCAGGAGGGCAAGACCTTCCCGGTAGAGTGCCAGTTCTGTGACGCGGTTTACAGCTTCACGCCGGTGGATATTGGAAAACTGTTGGAAAAAATTTGATATTCGACGGAAAAATGGTGGGAAACGGTGATTGCCCCTAAGCAAAATTCCATAGAAAAAAACGGAAAAAATGCTTGACAAAAAAGGGGTTTCTGTGTATAATAAACCACGTCGCTGAGGTGAAGAACCGACGGCGGCGTTGTTTGGGAGCATAGCTCAGCTGGGAGAGCACATGCCTTACAAGCATGGGGTCACAGGTTCGAGCCCTGTTGTTCCCACCATTTATCTGGCCCGGTGGTGCAGTCGGTTAGCACGCCAGCCTGTCACGCTGGAGGTCGACGGTTCGAGTCCGTTCCGGGTCGCCAAATAAAAAGCATCTATGGTGCAGTTGAGCAGAGAATTCTGCTCAATATGCCTCTGTAGCTCAGTAGGTAGAGCAGAGGACTGAAAATCCTCGTGTCGTTGGTTCGATTCCGACCGGAGGCACCATTCTACTGGCCCCGGAATCGAAGCAATTCGATTCCGACGGTCGGCACCAGATGCGGGCGTAGCTCATCCGGTAGAGCGCCACCTTGCCAAGGTGGAGGTAGCGAGTTCGAGCCTCGTCGCCCGCTCCAGAAAAAGATAAGGAACGCGCAGCGTTCCTTATTTCATATGGTACCGTGGCCAAGTGGTAAGGCAAAGGTCTGCAAAACCTTCATTCGCCAGTTCAAATCTGGCCGGTACCTCCATATTTATCCAACGCTTTAGATGCAACTTGAAATAAGTTGCATCTAAATCGTTTTTGCGGGTAAACATTGAGAATTTGCTGGATAATTGTTTGATTCTCTAGGATAAAATGTTAACACGATTTTTAGCAATTCCATAGATGCAAACACCCTTTGATACGCTTTTTGAACAGGCTCAGCCAGATACGGCGAAGATATTCGCAGCGCCCTTTTTGGTTTCGGACAGAATTTCAAAAAGGGCACTGCTTTTGTTATTGCGTTTTCAGAAAATTATCATCTGTGAATCAGCCGGAATTTTTGTGGCGTAGCAGCCATAGAAATTCCGGCTTTTTCTATTTTCAAAAAGGGCGCTTACCTTTCGGCGCCCTTTTCCAGCCGTTCTCCTGTTTTGGGAGGACGGCTTTTTTGTTTTCTTAGAACACTATCCTGTGCCTCAAAAAGGGCACTGGAGGAAATGGAGGTTAAAATTGAAGAATCCGAACAATGGAAGTTCCAAACTCAAACGAACCAGACCGGAATACCGTTCCCATACAGGCCCTCCCGCTCAGACGGAGAAGCCCATCTGTACAGCGTCCCCATTGTGCGAGGGATGCCCCTTTCCCGGCCACGGCTTTCTTTGTCAGGGCGTGGACGGGGAATGTATTGAAAAGGTAGTCTATGAATTTATTACGGCTAACGTAAAGCTTATTCCGTTTCGCAATAAAATATGCTGTCGGCACCATATTTTGGAAAGGTGGTTCCATAACGAGTGGTAGGTACATTATTGGAAGAAAATGCCTCGACCTACCAGCTCTGGGCATATTTCTTGGTTCAGATGTTTGTCAAATTGGTTGTAGCAAAACAGACTCCATCCGAGCAATGCGAAGGGCATCAAGATGATGGCAGCAATGGAACCAAACAGGTGACACTTGAAATTTGGAATTAGAGAAGGAATGCAGGGGATAAGAAAAGCAAGCAATGCGACAATTGTTTTCATGGGATTGCGAAGGAACAGATACACTGAATTTTTCAGGTTCTGGAAAAACGTGTTTGTGTAGACGGGGATCATAATCATACATACTGCGAACACGGGCAAAACAAAAACAGCACTAAGTATAATGGGGATAAAAGCAATGGAGGCCAGAATGGAGGACTGGAAAAGCGTTGAAAAGAAAAAAAGAGAAAAGCACAATGCCCAAATGATGCCAAATAAGAACCCCAAAAGAGACATCTGCTTGCCGTTATCTTTTATTCCTTTTGCGAAATCGGTTGGAAAATATACATTTTCGCCCCATGCAAATTGCCGTATGACACGTAAAATGCCGGAAAGCCCCAAACAGAAAAGCATTTGCAGGGGAATGTTTAACAGACACCGGAAAAACTCCCAGTATATCAATGCTTGACCAGACCCAGCTGCTTTTTGCTGTGTGGCATCCAATTCCGAAAAAAACTGCATCTGGTATAGATCTTTTACGACGCAGGAAAGCAGCAGCGGAAGGTAAAACAACAGCAGCACCATACCACAGCCTATCAATGTTCGCCATTGCAGTTTGACAACATCAAAAAAGATCTCTTTTCGGCTGTGCGGCAGCATATCCCGAGAATAATCCTTCGGATAAACGGTTCGTTTCTTCCTCATGGATTCACCCCCAATAAGTACCGCATTGCTTGAAGTGCAGCATCATCGCCAAGATTACCTTTCTCGTTTTTCCCATCCAGGTTCACAGATTCCGGACTGGGGAAGAGCAGACAAGGTCTCCCTTTATCGGAACTGAAAGAATAAAATGGACTTGTCTCCGGCAGGACAAAGGCGTAAGGCAAATCTGATTTCTCCACTACTTCGGTGTAGACGCCTGATGACGGAAAAGAGTCCAAAAGAGCCGGCGGAATTCCGGAAAAAACGGCTTGGCCAATGCCCTCTGGACACCAATCTGGAGATAAAATCAAAAGATCATAGTCAAAACAGCGAGCGGTGAGATACTCCGTATAGGATATCCCGACTGGGGAAACCTGTGTGACTGCGATTTCTTGAAGTACCTGTGTACTCAGTTCGGAAAGCTGGAGCGTAAGCTCCTGCTGAAATCCCGAGGGATCCAATCCATCGCCGACGTACAGGACACGAAGGCGTGCATTACTGGCAGGCTTTGCCATTTGCGCAAAGACAGCTAACCAGATGATTATGGGAAGGAGTACCACGAGAAGATATTTCCACCAGTTATATTGCAGATGACGCCTCATGCTTCTACCTCCGTAATAATGTGGGAAACAAGATGAAACCGGTAGGTGTTCCCGCTGGTAAGCAAGATTGTTCCGACAGGGACGTACAAACGTCGCTCATCCACCTGGACTTCCAGACAGTCCAGATCCATGTAGCGACTGGATACGCCGGAAACAGACTGGACAGTGCCATAATAGATGGAAAACCGATGTTTCGTCAGGCGAAGCAGCTTCTTCTGTGGGAGAATGCGCAGCTCGACATAGGCAATCAGGCAACATCCGCAAAGAACGTCTGTTACCACATTGAGAAAGAAAAGTAACTGACGATTCCATTTATCAAAGAAGGATAGAAAAAACAGGTTCAGGCACAGGGTAAATAGAATGGAGCAAACGCACATAAACACCCGTCGGAAGAGCATCTGCTGGTACGCCGTGGGGGACATGCCAAGTAAATTTTGTGTCATTTCAGATAATCCTCCAGCAAAGCACTGCGATGATTTCGTAGCAATTCCACAGGAGAACCAATATCCGCTATATGCCCCTGCTCCAGAACGAGCATACGGTCTGCAAGAGAAAAGGCTTCGCCCAGATCATGAGTGACAAAGAGCATTGTGGTCTGAAGCTGCTGGTGGATGCTGCGAAGAAGACAACGCAATTCTGTACGCAGCTTTGGATCGGCATTGGAAAACGGCTCGTCCAGCAGCAATATGGACGGATTCTTAATAAGCGCCCGGGCGATGGCGATTCTCTGACGCTGTCCCCAGGACAGCTGGCGCGGCTTGCGGGTCAGAAGCCATGTAACATCCAGAATTTGCGCGATGTCTTTTACCCGGCGATCTACTTCTTCCTGAGCCGTATGTATGCTGCGGAGAGGAAAAGCAATATTCTCATACACAGTCAGGTGGGGGTAAAGCGCTGCCTCCTGACTGACGTATCCGATATTGCTGTGCCGTATGTCCAGAGAATCGACAGAGGTACCATCGACTATCAGTTCCCCTTCCAGATACTCGCTGAGTCCCATAACGGACTTGAGAAGCGTGGTCTTTCCACACCCGGACTCACCGACGACTACAAAAAGCTCTCCCTCAGCAACGGAAAAGCTAAGATCATCCAGCGCTTTTGTCAGTTCATTTTTCCTTTTGTAGTAGCAGGAAAAATGGGTAAATTCTACAACATTCATCAATTATCTTTCTACTCCAAAGAACTGATCTGGCTATCGGATACGGGGACATCGTTGTCTGCATCCAGAATTGTAATAGGAAGACGGCGAATCACCGGACGGCGGTCTCCCCAAATGTGGTTGTACAGGATTTCTGCAGCGAGGTAGCCAATGCGATAGCCATCCTGCTGAATGATATAGGGGTTCAAACTGTCCCGCTCTGCGTGAGACAGTTCGTCGTCAAAAATCATCAGGCGGATATGTGACAGACCGGTTTTCTGGAGCGCAGAAATAACCGGCGTACGCTGCACGCCAGATACGACGATTACGTCTGTGTCTGGGTATTTTTTCAAATATTCTATCATGATTGCTTCCTGCTGAGCCTGGGTCCCTTCCAGCTTGAGCAGATTCCTTGGGGTTGCCATCTTGTAGTATTTCAGCAGGCCGTGGCTATAGCCGTTCATACGAAATTCCAAAGAGGAGGCCAAGTTCGCGGATGGCGTTGCGTACACAGGGTATTTATAGTGCTTCTGATAGAGAAATTGTACAACATCCACCATTGCCTGATGATCGTCCGTCGCAACGAAAGATGTGTGTACATTTGGAAGCTGCCGGTCAACCAATACAAACGGATATTTGCGAACGATCAACTTGATGATATCAGTACGGTCAGCCAGCTCATTATCAGATGGGAAGAGGATGATTCCCATGATGCCGGACTGTGGGAGCGCGCGGATCAGCTCGGATTCTTTCTCCAGAGAGTTGTCGCTGATGTGAATGGTATATTCCATATGCTTCTCACTGCAGAAGTCGTTGACACCGGACAGGACGGCATGGGAGTATCGCGAGACTATTGAGGGAACCACCAGAGAAATCTTGACAGTTTTATGAAAATGCGCGGCCATTTCGTCAACCTTTACATCTTCACTGATGTAGTAGCCGCTGCCATGGACGTTGGTAACATAGCCACGCTCAATCAGCTGCTCATATGCGTGCCGGACGGGCTTTCGGCTAGTGTCAAAAGTGGCAGCAAGCATCCGTTCACTGGGCAGTTTGTAGTTAGGGATTCCTGCATTTCTGCTGATGATTTTTAATAAGTAGTCCGTAATCTTTTTGTAAATGGAAGAGTCCATTAGCAAGCCTCCCTATCAAAGTATGTTTTTAGTATAACACATTTTATGGATGTTGTACAGATGAAATGATACCACAGTACCAGTTTATTTCGGACGTTTCTAGAAAAGTTTGACGTGTTATGCTATAATGTGTCACAGTTGAGACCCTGCAAAGGTGAAATTGAAGTACCAACGAACGTGGCGCTGAGAGGAACAACATGATCATATAGGAGGAAAAATATGAAGACGATTATGTTTTTTGGAGACTCGATCACAGATTGCGGCCGAGACTACAAGGACTGGAACAGCTTGGGCTTTGGCTTCCCGCTTCTGGTGGATTCCCGGCTCGGATTAGAGAAGCCGGAAGCCTATAAAGTATTGAACAGAGGTACCAGCGGGGACAGGGTGGCCGATCTCTATGCTCGGCTTGAGAGAGATGTGATTGCTGCAAAGCCGGACATCCTGAGCATTCTGGTGGGAGTAAATGATGTATGGCATCCGCTGGAGGCCAGGATGGACAGTTCGCCCGAAAAGTTCCGCACAATTTATCACATGATGCTGTCGGAACTGCATGATGCTTTGCCGGAAACCGAAATTTTTCTAATGGAGCCTTTTGCGGAAAGAGGATGTGCGACAGAAAAATTTTACGATGTGTTCCGGGCTCGTGTGGAAGATCGTGCGCGGATCGTCCGGGAACTGGCAGAAGAGTATAATCTGACGTTCATTCCGCTTCAACAAGACTTGGATGAGCTGTCGCGTACGGCACCTGCCCAGTGGTGGCTGGCGGATGGCGTACACCCCAATATGGCATTTTACCAGTATATGACGGATAAATGGATTGCAGAATTGCGCGCGGGTGAGTAACCAGGCTTCACCTGAAAAGAGATCAACAGCGTTTTTTATACTGAACTTCAATTAAAATCTTTAAAAAAGATTTTAATTGCCCGAAGGGCATGAAGTTCATATGAGACTTGTTTTGTGATTTCTTT
>ENA-OZGD01000144-OZGD01000144.1-human-gut-metagenome-genome-assembly--contig:-NODE-144-length-39376-cov-8.976221_pt1 | contig 39376 bp, 34 predicted proteins | sample MGYA00244653_ERZ653652 | MGnify/ENA primary metagenome ERZ653652 (study PRJEB26926, sample SAMN06164983) | human gut metagenome | biome: ENVO:00009003; feature: ENVO:2100002; material: ENVO:00002003... | reverse complement strand
CTTTCGTTGTCCCTTTGGCATACAAAAACACCCCATTTCCTAAACAGTATACCATACTGTCTAACAAATAGGGTGCAGTTCAAACTCGGACGGGCTTTTGCTATGCCTATAACAGAAATTACTTGGAGTTCTTCATGTAAATGTGGTGGGGCAGACCGGCAATGTACAGCGGAGTCAGCTCAGCCTGAATGAGGGGACGAGCGTAGTTCAGGAACTCGTCGGTCATCTGGGTGTGATTCTCGTTCATCCAGCTCAGCGGGACCTTCTTTTCGAGGTTGGCGACTTCGCTGATGGGGTGCAGCTCGGTGGTGCACTGATAGGGGTTGTTGGAGATGCGCTTCAGGGCGACCATCTGGCCGGTGACTCCCTCAAAGGCAGCCTTAGCGGCAGCACCGCCGACCTGATAGGCCTCGGTGATGTCGGTGCGGCTGGTCAGGTGACCGGCGCAGCGCTGCAGGGTGGACAGCTCGATGCTGCGGGTCTTGGTGTCGAGGTTGCGGGCCACCACATTGGCCAGATACCGGGCGGTGCCGGTCAGGGCCTTGTGGCCGAAGGCGTCCACCGCGTGCACATCATCGGCCAGCTCGCAGACGTAGCGGCCATCCTCCAGCTTGACGCCTTCGGAAACGGCGATGACGATGCTGGGCTTCTTCTCCTGCATCACACGGACCTTCTCGACGAAGTGATCCACGTTGAAGGGCACTTCGGGCAGACAGATCATGTCCACGCCCTCGCAGTCGTCGCTCTTGGCCAGCGCAGCGGCAGCGGTCAGCCAGCCAGCGTTGCGGCCCATGATCTCAATCACGGTGACGTACTTGGTGCCGTACACGGTGGCGTCACGGATGATCTCCTTCATCACGACGCCGATGTACTTGGCAGCGGAGCCGTAGCCGGGGGTGTGGTCGGTGACCATCAGGTCGTTGTCGATGGTCTTGGGCACGCCCATGAAGCGGATGTCGCTCTGGATGCGGTTGCCGTAATCGGCCAGCTTGCCGATGGTGTCCATGGAGTCGTTGCCGCCGATGTAGAAGAAATAGCCGATGTTCAGCTTCTCCAGAATGGCGAACAGCTTCTTATAGATGGCCTCATCGTCGTGCCAATCGGGCAGCTTGTAGCGGCAGCTGCCCAAGAAGCTGGACGGCGTGCGCTTGAGCAGCTCGATGTCGAGGTCGTCGGTCAGATACTTCGAGAGATCTACGACGTTTTCCTCCAGCAGACCGGCCACGCCGTTGCACATGCCGTAAACGACTTGTGCGCCGCGGTTCTTGCAGCTCTCAAAGACCCCCGCCAGACTGGCGTTGATGACGGAAGTAGGGCCGCCGGACTGGCCAACGATTGCATTTTTACCCATGATGATTTCTCCTTTTCTTCTGTTTCGGCTTTATATTATCGTGCAGGAGCACGAAAACAGACTGTGGGGGAGAGGAATAAACCGGAGGTTACAGGCGGATGTGGCGCGGGGTGCCGTTGACGTAAACAGGCGTCACTTCGTCCAAGATCAGCGGGCGGGCGTATTCCTCGAACGCCGCCGTGACCTGCATCCCGTCCGGGGTGATCCAATCCAGCGGAACCTTTTTTTCAAGGTTCGCGACCTGCTGGACATCCACGGCCTCGGTGATGCACTGATAGGGATAATTGGAGATGCGCTTGAGCGAGATCATCTTGCCGGTCTCGCCCGCAAAGGCCGCCGCCGCCGCTGCGCCGCCTACCGCATAGGCCTCGTTCACGTCGGTGCGGCTGGCCAGATGGCTGGCGCAGCGCTGCAAGGTCGAGAACTCGATGGCGCGGCTCTTGCAGTTCAGCTTGTCGTGGATGAGGTCGGACAGGTAGCGGCTGGTGCCGCTGAGAATGGCCTTGTGGCCGAAAGCGTCCAGCTGGCCGGCGGTGGAGACCAGATCGCACAGGTAGGTGCCGTCGGCGGTCTTCACGCCCTCGCTGGCTGCGATGATGACGTTGGACTTGCTCTTCTGCAGCTCGTCTACCTTGGCGAGGAACTTGTCCGGGTCAAAGGGAACTTCCGGCAGAAGGATGAGGTCGGGGCCTTCGCAGTCGTCGCCGCCCGCAAGGCAGGCCGCACCGGCCAGCCAGCCCGCATGACGGCCCATGATCTCGGCCACGGTCACGCTGCGGATGTTGTAGACGGAGGAGTCCCGGATGACCTCTTTCAGGATGGTGGCGATGTACTTGGCCGCCGAGCCGTAGCCGGGGGTGTGGTCGGTCAGGCACAGGTCGTTGTCGATGGTCTTGGGCACGCCGATGAACCGGACGCTGCTGCCGACCTTGGCACCGTAGCGGCTGAGCTTGGCGATGGTGTCCATGGAGTCGTTGCCGCCGATGTAGAACAGCGCGCAGATATCGTACTTATCAAATAAGGTGAACAGCTTGATGAACGGGGCGGGGTCTGCTTCCGGGTCGGGCAGCTTGTAGCGGCAGCTGCCCAGATAGCTGGACGGGGTGCGCTTGAGCAGCTCGATGCTCATACGGTCGCCGAACAGTACGTTCAGCTCCACCATCTCTTCCTTCAGCAGACCCTCGATGCCGTACTGCATTCCGTAGACCTTATCGGCACCCAGACTGCATGCGGCCTTGTACACGCCGGCCAGACTGGAATTGATGACGGCGGTAGGGCCGCCCGACTGGCCGATGATGACGTTCTTTGCCATGAAAAACCTCCTTCTTATCCGAAAAACGATTGGAACATCCTGCAAAACGGACGGCTGCACCCCGTTTGGACCCCGGATGCCCTGCACTGCTCCCGGAGCGGGACGCGGCCGTACGCCGCAAGTCGTACAAAAAGAATGCAGGATGTGCAAGCACTTCGATGAAAACGGCACAATTCCTGCTTCTCTTCTATTGTAACCCATTCGTCTGTTGTATGCAAGACCTGATTGGTTGCGTAGGCAAAAAAATTGTGATACAATAATGTGCATATGGCACAAAAACGGAGCCAATCCGGGATGAGGTGCAATTTTTCGGGAATACTACCCGTAATGATAGAAAAAAGGCAAGGGGATCGACGATGGGAATTTCACACGAGTATCATTCGGCGCACAGCCGCGCAAAGCGCAGCCGGGCCGGTTTCGGGCTGCGGTTGGCGGGGGTCATTGCGGCCATCCTGATCTTGTCGCTGGCCATCACGGCCATCCTTGAAAACGGTCAGAAGGAGAGCGAGGAGGCGCAGGAAGCTGCGTCCAGCGGCATGGCGGAAAACATCTTGGCCCCGCTGCCTATGCAGGGCGCGGCGAACAGCGCCGCCGGGGAATCCGGCACGGAGGGCAGCGCGGACAGCACCGGGGATGCCGGAGCCGTTGCCGTCACGCTGGAACAGTTCGGCCCGGCCCGGCAGACCGCCGGGGCCTACAGCGTCAAAGCCTATGACAGCAGCGTGATCCGTCAGCCCGCGTGCGGGCAGGTCGATCTGAGCTACTTCTCCGATGCGGCCTTCCTCGGCGACAGCCTGACGGTTGGCTTCTCGGATTACAGCATCAACCTTGGCGGGGCACTCATCTGCGGCTATACCGGCGTTGGCCCGGATGCCATCGTCAACCGCAGCGCCGTCAAGAGTTCCACCCGCGGTGAGGAGATCGCGCTGGACGTGCTGGCCGCAGCCCAGCCGAAAAAGCTCTATATCCTGCTGGGCACCAACACCCTGACCACCCTCGGCGCGGCGGACCGCTTCCTTGCCTATTACGGCCAGATGCTTGACCTGCTGCGCCAGACCCTTGGCGACGACTGCGTGATCTACGTCCAGTCCATCCCGCCGGTCCGCCCGGCGGCTGCGGAGGAGAAGCCCGGCCTTGCCTCGGACGTCCTCCGCTCGGTCAACGAGCAGTTGGCCCAGATGGCCGCCGATAAGGGCTGCGTCTACCTCGACCTGTGGGAGACCTTTGCCGACGGCGAGGGCAGCCTGAAAGAGATCCTTGCCGCGCCGGACGGCGTCCACTTCTCGGCGGGCAACGGCTACGGCGCATGGGTCACTTACCTGCGCAACCACGCGCAATATTCCGCCGCGAACGCTTGGACCCCCGGCAGCGCATACGCGGCAAATTAAGCACAAAAAGGAACGGCACACCGTCTGGTATGCCGTTCTTTTTTGTGCTTGCTTATTCAGCCCAGAACACCCGGCCGTCCCGGCGGGGTGCGGGCTGCGGGGCTTCGCCGTCGATGTAACCGACGAGGCAGTGCCCGATGCCTTCCCATTCGCCCTCGACGCCGAGGTCTTTGAGCAGCTGCTTGTACTCCGGGCGCTCGAACTCCTCCTTGGCGCGGTGGATCCAGATACTGCCCAGACCCAGCGCGTGTGCGGCCAGCATCAGGTTGCCCATGACGAGGCTGCCGTCGTAGATGCCGGTGGGGCAGCTCTTGTCTGCCAGCACGATGAGGACCGCCGGGGCACCATAGAAGGGGTCTTTGCCTTCCGGGAAGCCGCCGATCTCGCGGTTCAGGGCGGAGAGCCTGTCGCGCAGCTCTCTGTTGGTCACGGCCAGAATGATTGCGCCCTGTCGGCCTCTGCCGTTGGCGGCGTAAAGACCGGCCTCGATGATCTGCTGAAGATCTTCCTTGCGGGGCATGTCGGGCTTGAACTGCCGGATGCTCCGGCGGGTCTCCATGGCCTGAATGATGTCGTTCATAACAAAACCTCCCTGTTGGCGTCCTTCACGCGGCACAGCGCCGCTGTGAGATGAAGTTTTCTTTATTATACAGGGAATGGAGCCGGTTTGCAAATAGAAAGGCAGACAAACACAAAAAACGGCACCGCAAGCCGGTGGGCCTACAGTGCCGTAAATGCGTTTTGGGAAGGGGAGCACTTACTTCAGCTTGCTCTTGGCCTTCATGCGCTGGTCGTGGTTCAGGATCTGCTTGCGGATGCGCAGGTTCTCCGGGGTGACTTCCAGCAGCTCATCGGGTGCGAGGAACTCCAAGCAGCCCTCCAAGCTCAGCTTGCTGATGGGCACCAGACGCAGAGCGTCGTCGGAGCCGGAAGCGCGGGTATTGGTCAGGTGCTTGGTCTTGCAGACGTTGACATCCACATCCTCGCCGGAAGCGGTGTAGCCGATGACCATGCCCTCGTAGACCTTTTCGCCGGGGCCCACCAGCAGGGTGCCGCGCTGCTGCGCGTTGAACAGGCCGTAGGTGACGGCCTCGCCGGTCTCAAAGCTGACCAGAGAACCGGTGGAGCGGTTGGCGATCATGCCAGCCCAGACGTCGTAGCCGTCAAAGATCTGGTTGATGACGCCCTCGCCGTGGGTATCGGTCAGGAACTGGTTGCGGTAGCCGAACAGGCCGCGGCTGGGCATCCGGAACTCCAGACGGACACGGTCGGTGCCCAGAGACTCCATCTGCTGCAGGATGGCCTTGCGCTGGCCCAGACCGGTCATGACAGCACCCTGATACTGGCTGGGAACATCGATGACGACGTGCTCCATAGGCTCGTAGGTCTTGCCGTCGATGACCTTGGTCAGAACGTGCGGGGGAGAGACCTGCAGCTCGTAACCTTCGCGGCGCATGGTCTCGATCAGGATGGATAGGTGCATCTCGCCACGGCCCATGACACGGAAGGAATCGGTGGTGGCGGAATCCTCCACCTTCAGGGCGACGTCCTTCAGCAGTTCTTTCTGCAGACGGTCGCGGATCTGGCGGCTGGTGACGAACTTGCCCTCACGGCCGGCCAGCGGGCTGTCGTTGACGGAGAAGGTCATCTCCACGGTGGGGTCGTTGATCTTCACGAAGGGCAGCGGCTCGACCTGAGCAGGGGAGCACAGGGTGTTGCCGATGGTGACATCGGGCAGACCGGAGAAGGCGACGATATCACCGGCGGTGATGTTGTCGCAGGGCTGGCGGCCGTTGGCTTGGAAGTCATACAGCTTGGTCAGGCGGCCGCGCATCTTCAGGTCGGGGTTGTGCCAGTCGCAGACCTGCACTTCCTCGCCGACCTTGGCAATGCCGTTCTGGATGCGGCCGATGCCGATGCGGCCCACGAACTCGTTGTAGTCCACAGAGGAGACGAGCATCTGGAAGGGAGCATCGGGGTCGCCCTCCGGCGGCTGGATGGTCTTCAGCAGGGTGTCGAACAGGGGGATCAGGTCGGTGCCGGGCACATCCGGGTCAAGGCTTGCGGTGCCCTGACGGCCGCAGCAGAACAAGATGGGGCAGTCGAGCTGCTCATCGGTAGCGCCGAGATCCATCAGCAGGTACAGCACCTCGTCGATGACCTCCTTGATGCGGGCATCGGGGCGGTCGATCTTGTTGATGGCGACCACGAGGCTCAGGTTCTGCTGCAGAGCTTTCTGCAGAACAAAACGGGTCTGGGGCATGCAGCCCTCAGCGGCGTCCACCAGCAGCAGAACGCCGTTGACCATCTTCAGAACGCGCTCGACCTCGCCGCCGAAGTCAGCGTGGCCCGGAGTATCGACGATGTTGATCTTGACACCCTTATAGGTGCAGGAGCAGTTTTTGGCCAGAATGGTAATGCCGCGCTCACGCTCGATATCACCGCTGTCCATGACACGCTCTGCCACGACCTGATTGTCGCGGAATGCGCCGCTCTGACGCAGCATGGCGTCCACCAGCGTGGTCTTGCCGTGGTCAACGTGAGCGATAATGGCGACGTTGCGCAAATCGTTACGAACCATAAATAACAACCTCTCTATTTTGAATCTGTGTAGAAGTTACGTCATACAAATTAAGTTTATCTCAGTTGGGGGTGGTTTGTCAAGATTGTATAAAAATTTTTTCAGGAATTCGGCGTTTTGCTTGATATTCCCGCTGTGATTTGGGCGGCTTGAAGGGCGAAAGTATGGTATAATATAGATGAACTCTCTCCGCTTCGCTCCGCCGGTCTGCGCAGCGGGCGGCAGAGAGCATCGACTAGGGGGTGCAATCTATGAAACTGACGTTTTTGGGCGCGAACCACGAGGTGACGGGCAGCTGTACGCTGCTGGAAGCGGCCGGGCAGCGCTACCTTATCGACTGCGGCATGGAGCAGGGCAAGGATATGTACGAAAACCAGCCCATCCCTGTGGCCCCCGGAGAGATCGATAGCGTGCTGGTCACCCATGCCCACATCGACCATACGGGCCTTCTGCCGCTGCTGGTCCGCAACGGGTTCCGGGGCAGGATCTATGCCACCGACCCCACCGTGGAGCTGTGCGGCATCATGCTGCGGGACTCGGCCCACATTCAGGAGTTCGAGGCCGAGTGGAAAAACCGCAAGGGCAAGCGCTCCGGTGCAGAACCGGTGGAACCCATGTACACCATTCAAGACGCCGAGGCGGCCGTCCGGTTGTTCCGCGGGGTGGAGTACGGTAAAAAGACCGAGCTGGCACCGGGCTTGGAGATCGAGTTTGTGGATGTGGGCCATCTGCTCGGCTCGTCCAGCATCGAGATCTGGGTCACCGAGAACGGCACCACCACCAAGCTCGTCTTCTCCGGCGATATCGGCAACCAGAACCAGCCCCTCATCAAGGACCCGACCTATCTCGCCGACGCAGATTACGTCGTGATGGAATCCACCTACGGCGACCGGCTCCACGGCCCCCGCCCGGACTATGTCGGGGAGCTGACCAAAATTTTGCAGCGCACCTTTGACCGGGGCGGCAATGTGGTCATTCCCAGCTTCGCGGTGGGCCGCACGCAGGAGCTGCTCTACTTCATCCGGGAGATCAAGGAAAAAGGTCTTGTGAAGGGCCACGGCAACTTCCCGGTGTACATCGACAGTCCCCTTGCCATCGAGGCGACCCGCATCTTCAAGGATACCGACCCGGACTGCTTTGACGACGAGACCCGCGCTTTGCTGGCAAAGGGCATCGACCCCATCCAGTTCCCCGGTCTGCGGGTCAGCGTGACCAGCGACGAATCCCGGATGATCAACGCCGACCGGGAACCGAAGGTCATCCTCTCGGCCAGCGGCATGTGCGAGGCGGGCCGCATCCGCCACCACCTCAAGCACAACCTCTGGCGGCCGGAGTGCACCATCCTCTTCGTGGGCTATCAGGCCGTCGGCACGCTGGGCCGCACCCTCATCGAAGGGGCAACGGACGTCAAGCTGTTCGGGGAGCCCATCGAGGTGCGGGCGGAGATCTGCCAGCTCACCGGTCTTTCCGGCCATGCAGACAAAAACGGTCTGCTGGCGTGGATCAACGCCTTTGCTCCCAAGCCCAAGCGGGTGTTCATCGTCCACGGCGACGACGAGGTGGAGAATATCTTCGCCCAGACCCTGACCGACGAAGGCTTCACCGCCTGTGCGCCCTACAACGGGGCCCAGTGGGTCATCGGGGCAGAGGGGGCCGTCTGCGTGCAGGAGGGCACCAAGGCCCGCATCGAGCATCGGCCCAGCGAGGGGGCCAGCCGAGCCGCCAGCGTCTTCCAGCGGCTCGTCAGCGCGGGCAAGCGGCTGCTGCGGGTCATCGAGCACAACGAGGGCGGGGCCAACAAAGACCTTGCCAAGTTCGCCGACCAGATCAACGCCCTCTGCGACAAGTGGGACCGATAAGAAAAACAGCAAAAGCCACGCGAAAGCGTGGCTTTTGTCTTATGTGGAAGGACGGTAGCTGTCCTTTTCCACAACATCATAAATGCTGCGCCCGGCCAGCTGCTCAAAGTGAGCTTTCAGAGCAAGGGCTTCTTCGTGGGTGGGGTACATGCGAAAAACTCCTCTGTTACAGCTCCAGCGCGTCGATGGACGCCTGAAGGGCCTGATAGAATTTACCGAGGTGGATGCCGTCGAGGAAGCGGTGATTCACCTCCACCGACATCCCCAGCGTCTCGCGGCCGGTGCCGTCCGGCACGTACTTCCCCCACGCGATGCGGGGGATGTTGTCGTCCCGGTCAAAATCCCGCTCGTTGGTCAGGGCCGTCAGGTCCAGCCACGGGACGCAGGAAAAATAGATGAGGGCATCCAGCTCCTTGTCGTCTTGGTCGAGGAAGTGGGTCTGCGCTTCGCTGCGGGCCTTGGCGGCGGCGCAGAACTGCTCCATCGTCTGCTCCTGCGGCAGGGTGACGATGTAAAAATCCTCGCTGCCGGGTTTCAGGTCGGTAAAACTGGGGATGCGCTCGTCCAGTAGGAAAATCTCGCCGCCCCGGACGGTATAACGGAAGTTCTCCACGGCATTGACGGCGTTCGTAGCCAGATAGACCAGCGCATAGTAAAACGAAAGGCCATGCCGCTTGGTGTAGGCGTGGAGCCGGGTCACATCCACCCGGAAGGTGGCGCTGTAAAAGGGCTGGGACACCGCCGAGAAAAAGCCGAACTTTTCCGCGCGGGGCCAGCGGGCCGGGTCGATCTTCTGCATGGGAACCTCCCGTTCTCTTAAAAGGCGTACCGCTCTATGGTCTCCGGGCTGCGGAACTCGTGCTTCTCGTAGTAGCCGATGAGGGTGCCGTCGGCGTCCCGCAGGGCGACCATGTAGACGTCCTTGTTCTGCTTTTCGTTGTGATGGGTGTAGATGATGTTGTGCTCCGGGCTGGCCGCGAACCAGTCCACGACCTGCTGAATGCGGCTGTTGGAGCTGGCATTGTGGCAGTGGAGCAGACTGCGGCCGATGAGCTGCGCGCCGCCGTGCTTGGCGTAATTGCGGATGGCAGCGGGGTTCATGTAGACGATGGTATGGTTCAGGTCGCACAGCACGACCGAAGCGGTGTCTTGGTCGATGACACTTTTGAAATAGGCGTTCAGATCAGACATGGGAGTCCTCCTTGGGTTCCATAAAATGTGTTCGATGGTCTGTGCTTCGCCCTGCGGAGTGGGAACGCAGAGGCTGGCCAGAAATTGAAAGCCCAGCCGTTCCTGCAACATCCGGGAGGGCGTGTTGAACGAATAACACCCGCACTGGACGAAATCGAAGTGTTCATCGTCAAAAAGCTCGGCAATGACGGCGCGGATGGATTCGGCGGCATACCCTTTGCGCTGGGATTCCCGCCGGATGCAGAAGGAAAGCGTCTGCCCGCGTTTGCCCTGCAATTGCGGCAGGGCAGCAAGGGGAGCCGGGAGGGCACCGATGTTCAGGTTGCCGATGAGCTGCTCGTTGGCCTTTTCCACGATGCCGTAACAGCGGGGTTCCTTGTCCTTGAGCCAGTCGAAGTTCTGGCGGATATCGGTTTCAGCGTGCAGAAAGGCGCGGCCCATCATCCGGGACATCTCGTCGTCCACGGCATAGGCGGCGTAAGCCGGGAAATCGGCCTCTTCCAGCCGTCGGAGCAGCAGACGGCTGGTCTCTACAAAACAGTTATTCATGGGCGTTTTCTTTGTTCTTATCCAGCGCGTCGAACTGTTTGACGATCTGGGGGTCTTTCAGCTTGATGACCTTGCCGGAGAGGTAATGCAGGGTGTTTTCCTCCGGGATGTCGAGGAAACGGATGCGGACGGCGCAGAGGGCTTGGGTCTTGGTGCCGGTGCGCTCGTTCATCTTGCGGTTGCCGTATTTGATATCGCCCAGAACCGGCTTACCGAGGTAGGCGAGGTGGGCGCGAATTTGATGTGTCCGCCCGGTGATGAGGCCGATCTTGCACAGCGCGAAAGGCCCGGCGGTGCGCAGAACGTCCACATCGGTGATGATCTGCTTGCGGCGCTCGTCCTGCGACTGGTGGGCGTGGATACTGACCTTGTTGTTCTTTTCGTCGTGCTCCCACCACGCGGTGAACCGGCCGCTCTGGGGGATACCCACGGTGATGGTGTAGTATTCCTTTTTGAGCAGATCGGTGCGGATGATCTCGTTCATATCCCGCAGGGCGGCGTAGCTCTTGGCCGCAATGACCAGCCCCTCGGTGCCGCGGTCCAGCCGGTTGCAGATGCCGGGCTTGAAGCGGTTTTCGCCGTGGGGGTCGTACTCGCCTTTCTGCGCGAGGTACTGGGTGAACGCATCTACGAGGTTGGCGTCGCCGGTGCGGTCGCTGTGGCAGAGCAGGTGGGTGGGCTTATAGAGGACGGCAATGTTCTCATCCTCGTAGATGACAGTCACCTTGGGCTGGCTGGGCTGCTTCTTAGGTGCTTTCGGCGCGGGCTTTGTCCCTTCCGGCGGAAAAAACTCGTCATTGATGTACAGCTCAATGAGGTCCCCAGCCTTGAGGCGGTCTTCGGGGGCACCCTTTTTGCCGTTGACCTTGATGCGCTTATTGCGGAAGCTTTTATAGAGCAGACTGGTGGGAAAATCGCGGGTCACGCTCTGTACAAAGCGGGACAGGCGCACTCCCTCGTCGTTGGCAGTGGCGGTAAATTGTTTCATAAAACAGAGTCCTTTGATTCAAAAATAAGAATTTATCCTTATGCCAAGGACTCCCCTGCAAGGGGAGCTGGCGCAAAGCGCCTGAGAGGCCGTACGAAGGATCGGGTCCTCTTTTTCTATAATAAACTACCGGATTTGCGAAGTCAACGCGAAAATTTGGGCGGGACTCTTGTGTTTTGGGAAAAATCGGGTACTATTAGAAGGAAGAATGCGCGAAAGGAGCCGACCCATGGCCGAAGAAAAGAAGACCCACGAAGGGCACCGCCAGCGGATGCGGAAGAGGGTAGAGCAGCAGGGCTTCGACAGTCTGGAACCCCATGAGGCGCTGGAATACCTGCTGTACATCACCAACGCGCGGAAAGATACGAACCAACTGGCCCATGACCTCATGGGCCGGTTCGGCGATTTTGCCGGGGTGCTGGAAGCCACCGAAGAAGACCTGCTGACGGTGGAGGGCGTCGGCCCCGCCACAGCGCGGATGCTGCATCTTTTACCGGCGGTCAGTCGATACTATACCCAATGCCGCACCAACGGGAAGACCAGCTTCAAGACCACGGAGCAGTTGGCGGTCTATCTTCTCCGGTTATTTGCCGGGGCGGAGCAGGAGCGGGCACTGCTGCTGGCGCTGGACGGCCGCAGCCGCATCAAGGCGACCCTCTGGCTCAAGGACGGCACCGGCGACCGGGTCAGCCTTGCCATCAAGGACGTGGTGGCCGCGGCGCTGAAGGGCGGCACGGACAGCGTGGTGCTCTGCCACAACCATCCCAACGGCATGGCTCTGCCCTCGCGGGAGGACATTCAGGCCACCGAGAACATCGTGCGGGCGCTGGGGCTGGTCCGGGTGCATCTGCGGGACCACATCATCCTGACCGAGAACGAGTACTTCTCCATGCGGGATGAGAATCGGCTGCCCTTCTATGACTTTGCAACAGGGGAGATGCTGAGGCCGTATTGAATCTTTTTGTTTACAATATAAAATAGTTGTGCTATACTGAACATGAAAAAGCACAACTATTTGTGGTTCTCACGGAAAGGAGAGTGCGGCGATGGCAGACGAGAAGTTCCATCTGGTGTCGAACTATGCCCCGACGGGCGACCAGCCGCAGGCCATCCAGCAGCTTGTGGAGGGAGTGGAGCGCGGCGACCGGTGCCAGACCCTGCTGGGCGTCACCGGAAGCGGCAAGACTTTTACGATGGCAAACGTCATCGCCCAGTGCAACCGCCCCACCTTGGTGCTGGCCCATAACAAAACGCTGGCGGCCCAGCTCTGCACCGAGTTCCGGTCCTTTTTCCCGGACAATGCGGTGGAGTATTTTGTTTCCTACTACGATTACTACCAGCCGGAAGCCTATATCCCCAGCACCGACACCTATATTGAAAAGGACAGCGCTATCAACGACGAGATCGACCGGCTGCGCCATTCGGCGACGGCGGCTCTGTCCGAGCGGCGGGACGTCATCATTGTGGCGTCGGTGTCCTGCATCTATTCGCTGGGCGACCCCATCGACTACCGCAGCATGGTCATCAGCCTCCGCCCCGGCATGGAAATGGAGCGGGATGAGCTGTGCAAGCGGCTGGTGACGCTGCAATATGAGCGCAACGACATCAATTTTATCCGCAACAAGTTCCGGGTCCACGGCGACACGGTGGACATCTACCTTGCCTATATGAGCGACCTCGCCATCCGGGTGGAGTTTTTCGGGGACGAGATCGACCGCATCATCGAGTTCAACCCGGTCACGGGGGCCAAGCAGAATGTGGTCAAGCATGTGGCCATCTTCCCGGCCAGCCACTACATCGTCAGCGCCGAGAAAAAGGCGAAGGCGCTGGAAAAGATCCGCGCCGAGTGCGACCAGCAGGTGAAGCAGTTCACCACCGAGGGCAAGCTCATCGAGGCCCAGCGCATCCAGCAGCGGACGAATTACGACATGGAGATGCTGACCGAGGTGGGCATGTGCAAAGGCATCGAAAACTATTCGGCGGTGCTGTCGGGCCGCGCGCCGGGCAGTATGCCGACCACGCTGCTGGATTATTTCCCGGAGGATTTTCTCCTCTTTGTGGATGAGAGCCACGTCACCCTGCCGCAGGTGCGCGCCATGTACGGCGGCGACTATGCCCGCAAGAAAACGCTGGTGGAGTACGGCTTCCGTCTGCCCTCGGCGTTCGACAACCGCCCCCTGAAATTTGAGGAAGTGGAGTCGAAGCTGAACCAGATGATCTTCGTTTCGGCCACCCCCGGCGAGTACGAGCGCCAGAACAGCACCCAAGTGGCCCAGCAGGTCATCCGGCCCACCGGCCTTCTGGACCCGCTCATCTCGGTGCGCCCGGTGGAAGGGCAGGTCACCGACCTGCTGGGCGAGATCAACGCCCGCACCGCAAAGAACGAGCGGGTGCTGGTGACGACCCTGACCAAGAAAATGGCCGAGGACCTGACGGATTTCCTGACGGAACAGGGGGTCAAGGTCAAGTATATGCACCACGAAGTCGATACCTTCGAGCGGATGGAGATCATCAAAGACCTCCGCCTCGGCTCCATCGACGTGGTGGTGGGCATCAACCTGCTGCGGGAGGGCCTCGACCTGCCGGAGGTCAGTCTGGTGGCCATTCTGGACGCCGATAAGGAGGGCTTCCTGCGCAGCGAGACGAGCCTCATCCAGACCATCGGCCGCGCGGCCCGCAACGCCGAAGGTCTGGTCATCATGTATGCGGACGAGGTGACGGACAGCATGGACCGCGCCATCACCGAGACCGAGCGCCGCCGCGCCATCCAGATGGCCTACAACGAGGCCCACGGCATCGTGCCCAAGACCATCGTGAAAGCCATCCCGGATTCCATCGAGATCAGCGACAAGGCCGAGAACGCGAAGCGGAACACCCGCCGGATGGGCAAGATGGAGCGCGAAGCGGCCATTGAGCGCCTGACCCGCGAGATGAAGGAGGCCGCCAAGCTGCTGGAATTTGAGCACGCGGCCTTCCTGCGCGACCAGATCGACCGTCTGCGCCGGGGCGAGAACCCCACCGTGGACTCCGACGCCGAAACGGAGCGCAAGCAAAACCATGCACAGACACAGAGAAGAGGGAGAAAGTACCTTGGCAAACGATAAGATCGTCATCAAAGGGGCGCGGGAGCACAACCTGAAAAACGTAGATCTGACCCTCCCGCGCGAAAAACTCATCGTCATGACCGGCCTGTCCGGTTCGGGCAAGTCGAGCCTTGCCTTCGATACCATTTACGCCGACGGCCAGCGCCGCTACGTCGAGAGCCTGTCCAGCTATGCCCGGATGTTCCTTGGCCGGATGGACAAGCCCGATGTGGACGAGATCACCGGTCTGTCGCCGGCTATTTCCATCGACCAGAAGACCACCAGCCACAACCCCCGCTCCACCGTGGGCACCGTGACGGAAATTTATGATTATCTGCGTCTGCTGTACGCCCGCGTGGGCGTGCCCCACTGCCCGGTCTGCGGCCGGGTCATCAGCCAGCAGACCGTGGACGAGATGGTGGACGCCGTCCTGAAGCTGGACGAGGGGACAAAGTTTCAGATCTTGGCCCCCGTGGTGCGCCAGCGCAAGGGCACCCAGCAGAAGGAACTGGACGCGGCCCGGCGGGGCGGCTATTCCCGCGTCCGCGTCGACGGAAATCTCTACGACCTCGATGAGGAGATCACGCTGGAAAAGAACATCAAGCACACCGTCGAGATCGTCGTGGACCGCCTCGCCATGCGCAAGGGCATCCGGGGCCGTCTGGCCGATTCGCTGGAAACGGCGCTGGCCCTCACCGGCGGCATCGCCGAAGTGGATGTCATCGGCGGCGAGTGCATGACCTTCAGCCAGAACTTCGCCTGCCCGGAGCACGGCATCTCCATCAGCGACCTGTCGCCCCGGCTGTTCTCCTTCAACAACCCGCTGGGTGCGTGCGAAAAGTGCACCGGCCTCGGTACGTTTATGCGGGTGGACGAGGAGCGCATCCTGCCCAACCGGAACCTGTCCATCCGGCAGGGGGCCATCAAGGCCAGCGGCTGGTACTACGCCGAAGGGTCGGTGTCCGAGATGTACTACCTCGGTCTTGGCAAAAAGTACGGTTTCACGCTGGATACGCCCATCAAGGAGATGAGCACCGAGGCCGTGAACGCTATCCTTTACGGCACCAACGGCGAAAAGATCGAGATGCACCGCACCAACGAGTTCGGCAGCGGCGTCTACTATAACAGCTTTGAGGGCATCGTCGAGAACTTGGAGCGCCGCTTCCGCGAGACCAACAGCGAGTGGATGAAAGAAGAAATCGGCAGCTTCATGTCCGGCGTCGAGTGCCCGGACTGCCATGGCCGCCGCCTGAAGCCGGTGGTGCTGGCCGTGACCATCGGGGATAAGAACATCAGTGAATTCTGCGAGATGTCCATCCGGGAGGAGCTGGAGTTCATTGCAAAAAATGAGCCGAATCTGACCGAAAAGCAGCGGCAGATCGGCGGCCAGATCATGAAGGAGATCAAGAACCGGCTGCAATTCCTGCAGAGCGTGGGTCTGGATTACCTGACGCTGGCCCGCTCGGCGGGCACCCTTTCCGGCGGTGAAAGTCAGCGCATCCGCCTGACCACCCAGATCGGCAGTGCGCTTTCCGGAGTGCTGTACGTGCTGGATGAGCCGAGCATCGGTCTGCACCAGCGGGATAACGACAAGCTCATTGCGACCCTGAAAAACCTCCGGGATCTCGGCAACACGGTCATCGTGGTCGAGCACGACGAAGACACCATGCGCAGCGCCGACTATATCGTGGACGTGGGCCCCGGCGCGGGCGTTCACGGCGGCGAGATCGTGGCGGCGGGCAGCGTCAAGGACATCTGCAAGGCCAAGCGGAGCATCACCGGCGACTACCTGTCCGGCCGCAAGCGGATCGCCGTGCCGGAGATCCGCCGCGCGGGCAGCGGCAACTACCTGACCGTCCGGGGGGCGCGGGAGAACAATCTGCGCAACATCGACGTCCGCTTCCCGCTGGGTGAGTTCATCTGCGTCACCGGCATTTCCGGCTCCGGCAAGTCCAGCCTCATCAACGAGATCCTGTACAAGACGCTGGCCAGCGAGCTGAACGGTGCCCGCGCCCGTGCGGGCAAATGCGACGGGGTAGAGGGGCTGGAATTTGTCGATAAGGTCATCGGCATCGACCAGCAGCCCATCGGCCGCACGCCCCGCTCCAATCCGGCCACCTACACCGGGGTGTTCAACGATATCCGCGCCGTCTTTGCCGAAACGCAGGACGCTAAAATGCGCGGCTACGGCCCCGGCCGGTTCAGCTTCAACGTCAAGGGCGGCCGCTGCGAGGCCTGTGAGGGCAACGGCATCCTGCAGATCGAAATGCACTTCCTGCCGGACGTCTACGTCCCCTGCGAAGTCTGCAAGGGTGCCCGCTACAACCGCGAGACGCTGGAAGTGAAGTATAAGGAAAAGACCATCTCCGACGTTCTGAACATGACCGTGGAGGAGGCGGTGGTCTTCTTTGCCAACCAGCCCAAGATCGCCCGCAAATTGCAGACCCTGCTGGACGTGGGGTTGGGTTATGTGACGCTGGGCCAGAGTGCGACCACCCTTTCCGGCGGCGAGGCCCAGCGCGTCAAACTGGCCAATGAGCTGGCCCGCCGCGGCACCGGCAAGACGGTCTACATCCTCGACGAGCCGACCACCGGTCTGCACATCGCGGATGTCCACCGCCTGATCGAAGTGCTGCAGAAGCTGGTGGATGCGGGCAACACCGTCATTGTCATCGAGCACAACCTCGACCTCATCAAGTGTGCCGACCACATCATCGACCTCGGCCCCGAAGGCGGCAGCGCGGGCGGCCTCATCGTCGCCGAGGGCACCCCGGAGCAGGTGGCTGAGGTGGAGGGCAGCTTCACCGGCCAGTACCTGAAGCTGCTTTTGGAAAAGGATAAGCTCCTGCGCACGCAGGAAGCCGAGGCCGCCGTAAATGCTCCCGCCAAGAAGACGAAAAAGAAATAACGCACATCCGCTCGTTTTACAAAAAGCTGCAAAACTTTCAAAAAACTGTTGACAAACACCCTTATTTCGCGTATAATATCTCCTGTCGCCACGCTTCGGTAGGGAGGCGGACGCGATATCCGGGTGTAGCGCAGTTTTGGTAGCGCGCTTGAATGGGGTTCAAGAGGCCGTGAGTTCGATTCTCGCCACTCGGACCATAAATCCAACGATTTCACGTTAGAAATCGTTGGATTTTTTTGTTTATAGGCTGACCTCATTTGGTTTTGACCACAATTTTGACCACAATGCCAACGATTTTATCTGGTCTAATTAGTGCCGTTCCATCCAATTTTCAGGCCGAAAACGCCTCACTGAACAACTGGATCGCACTCTGCCGAATGGATTCCTGAACATGGAGATAATGTTCAGTCATCTCGGTGTCGGCATGGCCTACGATGCTCTGGATGGTCTGGATATCCACGCCCAACGCCTGCATCTGCGATACATAGGTGTGGCGGCAGCTGTGCGGTGTGAGCAAGCGGACATCGCCCGCTTCTTCCAGAGATTTGCGGAACACATCCCGGAAATGGGTGGGGTTGCAGGGCAAGCCGGTCTTGGGGCTTTCCCAGATGAACTGGTCGGTGGTATCCCGCAGCTTGATGGCACACGGGCGGACATTCAGCGGCACCGGAATATCCCGGATACTGTCTTTGGATTTCGGACTGCCGATGCTGACTGTACCTTTTACGACCTTTACTGCCTGCCGGATGTGAATGACAGAGCCATCTTCTTCAATAAACTGCGGCTCCAAAGCCAGAAGTTCCTGCATTCTCATTCCAGTGCCGAGTAAAAGCCGGATGCTCAAGCCCATGCGGTCATCGGGCAGCACCTTCATCAGGTGTGCGACTTCCGCTGTGGTAAAGGCTTCCTTGCGTTTTGCGGTGCCGGATGCCCGCATCTTTTCAGCAAGCCGGACCGGGTTGCGGCGCACAAGGTCATTGGCTTCTGCCTTTTGAAAGATCTGGTAGAGCATCCCTCGTGCCTTGCTGATGTAAGAATCCGAGCGGCCATCGCGCCGCATCCCTTTCAGGAAGTTTTCAATATCGATCGGGCGTATGACGGTCAAGGGGCGATGATAAAATCCCTCTTTGAGCATTTTCAGGCAGTATTTGTAGCTTTCCTGTGTCGTGGGAGCGATATTATCCTTGTGACCCTCGAACCATGTATCAGCCCAATCCTCAAAGTACAGGATCGTGTCCAGCTGGACACCGCTGATAAGCGCATCCTGATACTCTTTCAGTTTGAGCTTGACCTCTTTCTGGGTCTTGCCATAGAAGGTCTTGAAGCGCGGCGAACCATCTTTCTGGTAGCCGTCCATCATACGTAATTCCCAGCGACCATCGCTGCGGTGGCGAAGCGTACCCTCGCCGTGTGAACGTTTGCTTGGCATATTGCCTCCTTCCTGATGTCAAGTCGTTTCGTGAATCAGTATAAATAAAGCGACCTCTTGAATCAAGGATGTCAGATCAGCCATTTACGCTGTCCGTGATCCACTGAAGAAAACGGTCTTTGGGTACGACCATCCGCTTACCGATGTGGAGCGTGGGAAAGCCGTCCGAACGGAGCAGGATGTAAGCGTTGGCGCGGGAGATGCCCAGCGCAGCAGCGACATGATCGGCTGTCAGGGTGATGGGAAGCTGCTCATACGAAGTGAACTGAGAGCGCATAGAATACCTCTTTTCTCTATATGTTGTGTTAAATGAATGTATAAACACTATATATTGCACTTTGATATGTAACAAGGGGCATCTGCGGTTTGCGGATGCCCCTTGTGTATATGGGAGGAATGCCTGTGAACATCAAAATTTCATCGGCAGTGCGTCTTTTCTGCACTTGCCGTTGTAGGCGGTGTAGATGGGGAAAACGTATTTTTTCCATCCGCGCAGCTTTGCGGGGTCGTCCTGCCCGATGCGGTAAATATCGACCGGATGGATGTTGCGCAGCGCACGGAGCAGCCGTTCTTCACTGAACTCGCCGTGGTACAGCTCCACAAAGTGCATCATGCCTTTCAGAACAGATGCCCGGAACGAATCCGGTTTGCCCTCCCATGCTGCCACGATCAGCCGCATCGTTTCACAGTAGAGCGGTTCGCCCATCTGCTTGTAGAGCCGGAAAGCCGTACCAACGCAGCCGATGCGGTAATCGGTCAGCTGCTGACTATCATAATTGAGGCTCAATCCCACCCGGTTGGTGGCTGCGAGGAAAGCCTTGGAAATAGCATCGCCGCCTACGACCTTGGCGCGGAGCTTGATGCCAGCAGTCAGCGGAGCGGAAAAGCCGTTCTGCTCGGCAAAGAGCAGGGCTTCCTGCTCCACGGTCATGCCCGTGTACACCTTGCAGAGGATCGGCAGATCCTTGCCGCCGTTGCGGAGGATGCGCCCCTCGATGGTGTGCTGCCCATCCGTTACGATGAACTGACCGTTGCGGAAACTGACCTTCGGCTCATTTGCCACATATTCGTTGAAGTGGGCGGCGATCAGTTCCACACGCTTGCGCTCCACACCGCGCTGATACAGTTCGCGGGGGTAGACCAGCTTGCTGCTGTGGATGACCATGAGCTGGTACGGCGGGTTGACATGGATGAAGGGATTGTTGTTGTCTTTCAGGCGCATCGCATTTCCTCCTTGATCCTCCAGATGTACGTTTCGGCTTCTTTCAGAATTTCAGCAACCTGCTGCTTACGCTTTGGGATGGTGAGCAGGTTGGGGTTGAACGTGAAGCTATATTCCAGCCGCTGGATCATTGCGTGTACCGCAGCTTCCAGTTCGGTGTACAGCATCATGTCCTCAACGCTCCCGGCGTCCTCAAAGGACGATTTGATGGGCGTGTAAGGATAGATGGGCGGCTTGCCGTCAACCGCCTCAGGCGGTGCGTAAGCCGCTGTAGAGCGGATGATGGGTGGAAGCCGCTGAATGCTCCCCATCGGGTTCAGGGCAAGACTGGCACGGACAGCATCATCCACCCGGCTCATTTCTTCCGGGGTGAGGTGTCCGAGATATTTCAGAACCCTGCTCTTGTCTACGGTAAAAATCTGCTCTGCCTGAACGATGGATGGTACGGAGAGAAACTCGTTCACCAGCAGGCAGTGGGTCGGCTGGGTATACTTTTTTGCCGCCTTGCTTGTCAATGTGGCCACGATCAGCGTGGGTGAGTAAAAATTTCCTACATCGTTCTGGAGAACGACTGCCGGACGATTCCCGCTTTGCTCTGAACCGATGGCGTTGTCAAAACGGGTGAAGAAAATGTCTCCACGCTGGAATTTCCAGTTTTGGATCAAAAGCTGCCCTCCTTTTGCAATATGTACACCGCCCGCTGCACCTCCTTGGCAGTGGGCGGTGTGTTTGTTCAGCGGTTCATCACAACGTAGTCATGACCGCGCCGGGTCTGGCAGACAGTGCAAGTGTCCATGCTCCGGTCTGCGCTGGGAACAATGGCGATTTTGAACGCCTTGGATTCTACAAAACTACAAAGGCAGACACCGCAGAGCGTGCGGATGGACCGAATCATCTCCGGGGTCAGTTCCATTTCCTCGTAGATCGCTTGCTCTAAGGTGGTACGGTCGTTTTCGTTCATAAAGCCTCCTATTATGTAGGACGAAAATGTGGATATATGGAATAAGTAAAAAGAACAGACGTGGACGAAGACCGAAAACAGCATTCGGCCACGCCTGATTTAATAAGTTAAGGTCTCGCATATTCGCCCTCGGCTCCCTGCGAGTGGGGCATAAACATCTGGCAGCGGACTTGTACCGCTTCATTGGCATTTCAGCCACCCCGTCTGCTTTGTGACCGGGCCGCGAATTACGGAAGTATCATTATCGGAGTACCAGATGACGGAACTATTCAGTTTTCAAAGAACAGGAGTGCAGACATTTCGTTCAGCGGCTTTCGCCATCTGGTGAATTGTCCTCTCACTTGGTAGGCATCGAGAAGGGTCAATCCATAGCATTGAAATTGAAGTTTTTCAAAAATTTAGTAATTCGCTTGATTTTGATGCTAATAGTAGGCTGTGCGACGCCTAAAACTTTAGAAATTTCAGTGACGGTGTAGCCCTCATAGGCGTACATGGTGACGAGATTGAGGTCTGCATCCGACAAATTTTCAAGCGCAGACAGCAGCCGCTCGTCCTCAATCTCGCCGATCCATGTGAAGCGGCTCTTGGTTTCACGGTAGTGTTCGGTAATAGAAATGGCTTCCTGATACTTGTTCATAAGGGGCGAGTAGGCTTCTTCGCCCTGCTCAAAGGACGGGGCAGCGATTTCCTGTGTGTGGTTCTGGTAAGAACGCGCAGCATTGAAAACAGACCAGTCATACTCATACATTGCCTGAATCACTTCAATGCTCATGCCAGCGTCCTCATACTGCTTGCGCATGATAGCCCACTGACGGTCAAAGTTCTTCTTTTCCAAACCATAATTAAAGCCCATGTGTAACCTCCAAATTTTCGATAAAACGTGAAATGTCGAAAATTTGGAGATGCTACGGATATTTCGCCATCTGGGGCAGCCATGAAAAGAGGGCAAACATAAAACCTGCTCCTTTTCGGGAGCAGGCCATCTGAAGCTATAAAAAATAGCCGGACAACAGCCGACCGAAAGATTGAAGATCTTTCAGTCAAGCTGCTGCCCGGCTATTTGGTGCTACGTTTCATACATCACCCGGAGGTGACGGCCCGTTGCTCGGTGCGAACAGTCCATATTCAGAGTGCTTTGCACCCGATTCTTATGAAACCAATGCTTACTTGGCTCGAATGGAAAGGTTGAGCCATAACATTTCCCGGCAACGCCAGCATTTTATGTGGATGAATCCAGTGCAGTCGGCGGTCATTCGATAGAGCTTTATATTGCACTTGGGGCAAAACTGCCAGAGTTCTGTAATTGCTTCCTTCTTATGATCGAGCATGACTTTCCCTCCCAAATATAAAGTTTGCTGCGGTATTATGGGAGAAACGGCGGACTGCGGCACTTTGGCTCCAAAAGCGCAAAAACGCCAGCCTCCCATGGCGGGAAGCTGGCGCAATATAACACATCGGCACGATTGTGGATGGTGGAACGGAACGATTGTGCTTGCTTCGGGGCGGTCTGGCTTACGGCAGCAGACAGGCTTTTTTTGATGCGTTACCCCAATAAAAAATCACAGTACCCTCCATAGACGGTAACTGTGATCTTGTGGCGCATGAAATCGCCCGGACGAGTTACCGTTTTTTTATAACTCGACCGGGAAACGCAAAAATCGGCACTATACTTCCTACTCACAGGAAATACAAGGTTATACCGCGTCATTCACCAGAACGATACAATACTATTGAGGTGAACGATGATGCCGAATTCTGACTTGAAGGTACTTGGAGAAAAGGTTCGCACGGAGCGCAAGCTGGCAGGTTTAACACAAGAACAACTTGCTGAACGCTGCCATGTTTCAACGAAGCATATCGCCAACATTGAAAAAGGCAGCATGAATCCATCTTACGAAATTCTTTTGGCGATTGCTCGTGTTTTGCCGGTTTCGCTTGATGCGCTGATTACTCCGGGGATGGGTAAAACGGAAATAGAGTTAAAAGAGTTCAATCGAATCTATCTTTCCTGTCCAGAAGCGGTGCGAGAAACCTTAATGGACTCGACCCGCACACTGGCAAAGCATCTGACAGAGTTTTACAGTAAAATTGAAAATCCTTGAAAATGTTTTGCTTGTGGTACAGTATAGCATATTTTTCAAAGTCACTATACCAAAACGAACCCAAAAGCAAACCAATTTTATACCAATTCAGTCGATTCCCAAGCTGACCTGAATCTCTGTTTCCAAATCATTTTCCAATGCCGTATATAGTTCTTGTGGTGTACGGCAAAGAATTGCATTGAAATTGATGGGATTGCCTTCATTAAAAAGCCTTACATATCCCCAGCGGCATGGAACAACGTCCAAATAGGTCGCAGACTCTAAAAAGCTATGGAAGTGAGTCAATACTTCTTCAAACGTTCGCATGGTTCGACCTCCTGAATTAAGTTATCTCTATTTTAGAATATTCTTGGTCATCTATGCAAGGATGCCGATTTTGTACAGCACAGAAAACGATAAAAGCCATACCGAAAAATCCTACTAGGATCTCACGGTATGGCTTTTATTACAGATTGCGATTCAATCGCACCAATTCCGATGATGGGACAAATTGATATCCAATGTTGGAAACCGTTTTAATATAACGGGGGTGATCTTTGTCATCCTCTATTTTCTGGCGGATTCGACCGATCGTGCTGGTGACGGCTCTCAAATAGCTTTCGCTGTCCTTATGCCAGACTGCTTCAAAGATCTGCTCCTTTGTAAACAGTTTGCCCGGATGCTGTGCCATCAAACTCAAAACACCGTATTCATAACGACTCATGTACACCTCCGTTCCGTGTTTGAAAACACGGTGGTGTTCCAAGTTGATTTCCAGATTGGGACGGCTCAGAGCGTCTGTGGGATTCCGCATCAAATCGAACCATTCAAAAATCGTCTGCTCTTGCGGTGGGCAGTGATCCTTCGTGATGCGAACAACAACTTCAATTTTTTGCATACAATAGACAATCCTCCCCCAAAGCCAAATCTATATCACTCGATATGGAAAATCGGGTGTAGCTCGCATTTCCGCATTGACCGTGCACTACGATGCCGTGTACTTTAGCCGCCGTCATTTTTGGAATCCCGAAAGTTCAGAGCTGCCATCAGGCATCCAAACGCACCCGCCCAGAGAAGGCCGGTATAGAGCCATCCTTGGAGAATGGCGAAAATCCCCCTGCGATCAGCAGCAGGATGCCGGCCGTTAACAGCAGACGTGCCGATAACTGCTCCATCTTAGGTATCCCTTTCTGTGCGAAGATAGTGCTGCACCCGGTGGACGTCCCCGGAACGAACTGCAATGTACCACAAGGATTGAGTCACTGCTCCGGTAGGCATTGGTGTATTCAGCGGCACCAGAAGCAGTGCCGCCCGCACCTTGTAGGGAATATTGTTTTCCGCCATACGACGGCTTTTTTCTTTTGCCATCGCTCGGCAGATACTTCTTATTTAATACTTTTCTTAAACAATAACCATGTGCTGATGAAGTAGCAAATCAATAGCAAAGCAAGAATGCTTACCGTCGTACCGATTTGTGACATCAATGCGCCGAAACCAATATAGGCAGAGATTTCTGCGGAGATCGTTTGAATAAAATAAATTATGACCATTGTGGACACGATGATGGCGACAACGATTGGCAGTCCAAACCAGATGCCTAATTGTTTCAATACCAGTTTACCTATGTGAGTATCCTCCACACCCAATTTGCGAAGTACCGAGAAGCGATATTTATATTGGCTTGCATCCAAAAGTTGCTGCAAAGATAACACCGTAAGACAAATTACCATCAGCACAACAGCTGCATAGAGCATAGACGCCTGCAAAACAAAATTACTTGCTTTTGTGGTATTGACTTGTAGGGTACTCAAGCGAATGGCATAACTGACGCCGGTATCGGTTATTTCTGGATACTCGGCTGAAAAAGCCTGTTCTAAGGTGCGGGCATTTTCATAGGAAATGCTTTCCGTCGTCATGATATAACGGTTCCGAATCACCGAGAGTAAGTTTTCGCAGATACTATCTGGAAATACATAGAGTACATCCGTATAAGAGTTATAGGCCGTTTCTCCAATTGCTTCCTCGTAAAAAGAATGTTCAGAAAGTGTAAGTTCCCCTGCGTCTGTCAGAATGCTGCTATGCTCTTTCAAAAAGCTATCCCGTTCTTCGTTCGTTGCAATAGATTGCCACTGTGTTGTGAACTCGTCCTCTGATAAAGTGATCGGCTCATATCCCAGCATTTTGCGAATGGTGTTGTAATCACTTAAAGAAATTGCCACAACAGGAAAGTCGTATTTCATCCGGTTATGAAAATCGTCCTTGCTCGGCAGATAAAGAGAAAAGGTGCAATCATAGTCAGTTTCAATCCCATGTTCTGATAGAAAATCCGTTACAAGTTCGTAATTGTCATCGGGCAGGTTTTCTTCGTCGTATACATCGTTATAACGAGAGGAAATCTGCACATCGTACATAGAACGTATATCAAGATAGCCGGAAGCCCATCCCACCAGAATGGGGGCTGCAATAAACATAAAAATTGCAAGCACTAAGGTTACACAGATCAGCGTCATAGTCTTGCTGGTAGTATTCAGTTTGGATGTAATCTGCCCAAAAAAGAACAGATTTTCGCCCTTGTACCTGTGTTCCGGGGCCTTTGCTTTCCATGCAACAATAAAGCTGCTGCTAAGATAAATGACACAACAAATGAAGAAAAGAAGATCAATCAGGAGAAATAACAAGTATTGATTGATTGCCCCGGCCCCCAAAGCCAGATAGTATCGACTGGTCAAAGTCGGCACACTGGCGGCCATAACCGTGTTCAGAACTGTGCATACCAGCAGTCCCGGAAGCAGGGTAGAAACGCCGGTTTTTCTCTTTCTAATCAGCCAGAATCCAGACCAAAGTAATGTAATGGCCGGAAATAGAATGTTTCCCCAGAACATGAGTTTGGCAGGGATAGCAAAACGGCCATCATAGTAGAATACTATTTTTTGCACGCCAGTGAGAAGCATCCACACTGTGAATCCTTCAAACAGCAGAACCACAGCGGCAATCCAGCGGCTCTTTTTTAGCTCAGGATCATTTTCTTTCTCCGCTGCCAACATATCAATGATTTTGGTTTTCCGAATGGTGCGGGTATTGAATATCCCAACAATTAAGAAGCTGAAAATAAAGAAGCCGATGGTCAGCAAGACTGTATCCGGAAATAGTGTCCACGACAATTCATAGCTTTTTCCATAGGTAGTCAACAGCATGGCCGTGATAAACTGGGAGCAGAACACACCGAGAAAAATTCCAATGGCAATCGAGAGGATTCCCATCATAAAAGTTTCTGCAAAGAAAAGTCTACCGACGGTCTTTTGTCCCATTCCCATAATGGACTGGACCGCAAACTCTTTTTGTTTACGCCGCAGCATATAGTGATTGACAAAACGAATCAAGAAAAGTAAGAACAGAGTAATGACGCAGATCGCAGCCTTCATGCCATCACTCAAGATTGTGAAATTGTACTCGCTTCCAATATCGGGTTGGTAGTAGCGGCTGGAAATAGACAGAAAGGAATAAAACAAGGTGACACAGATCGTCATGGTCACGATATAAATCAAATAGTCTTTGACAGAGCGCTTTGCATTGCGGAAAACAAGTTTAGCATACATGACTTTGTCCTCCTCCAATCATGGTAAGGACATTGAGGATTTTCTCAAAGAAGGCACTCCTGCTGTCGTTGCCTTTGCGCAGTTCGGTAAAAATGGCTCCGTCTTGCAGAAAAAGAATTCTGCTGGCGTAACTGGCGGTAAAGGCATCATGCGTCACCATAAGAATCGTCGCACTAAGTTGTTCGTTGATGCTCTGGATCGTAGACAGAAGCATTTGCGCCGAATGACTATCCAACGCACCGGTTGGTTCATCTGCCAAAAGCAGTTTGGGATTGTTGATAATTGCCCTGGCACACGCACAACGCTGCTTCTGGCCGCCGGAAACCTGATAGGGATACTTGTTCAAAATATCCGTGATATTGAGCTTTTGGGCAATGTCTTGGATACGCGGCTCCACATCTCTGGCGGGTGTTTTATTGATGGAAAGAGCCAATGCAATGTTTTCAGAAATCGTCAGGGTATCCAGCAGATTAAAGTCTTGAAACACAAAGCCAAGATTCTCCCTGCGAAACCGGGCAATGGCCTTGGGCTTTATCTCCGTAACATCCGTTCCTCCCAAATAGATGTGTCCTGCGCTCACGGTGTCAATCGTGGAAATACAGTTGAGCAAAGTCGTCTTTCCAGAGCCGGAAGCGCCCATAATGCCCAGAAACTCACCAGCTTCTACCGAAAAGCTAATATCTCGGATTGCTTTTGTGATATTTCCCTCATTGCCATAGTATTTCTGGATATGTTCTAATTTTAAAATGGGTTCCATTGTCTTACCTCCATGAATCATCCATGCCTCTATTGTAGCGGGTACGCAGAGTTGTTTGTATCAAGTTTTCTTACACACTTCTTACAAAAATGAAAGAAGTGCAGAGCGTGTCAGCCCTGCACTCCAGCGACAAAGTCGTTGATTGGGAAGATAAGAGAAACGCTTGTCCCGTTGCCCTGGGAACAGACTGACAATCCAATCCCCAGTTTATCGCAGAGCCGTTTACAAAGGTACAGGCCAATCCCGGTGGAACTATGAACGGTTCGGCCATTCTGTCCGGTAAATCCCTTCTCGAAAACGCGGGGCAAATCGCTCTGTGGGATTCCAATTCCATTATCTTCTACAGATAAAATCACCTGATTATGTTTCTGCGCCGTAGAAAAGCGCAACGATGGTTGCTCCGTCCGATACTTTACCGCATTGCTGATAATTTGATTCAGAATGAATCGTACCCACTTATCGTCCATATAGGCGATTTTTCCATCATCCTCCACCTCAACCGTCACATGGTTTTTGCGTAGTAGGTATTTACTGTCTGCGATTGCATCATGGACCACATCTCTAATCCGTATCTCACGGACGGTATAATCTTTTTCCGTATGCTCACTTCGGGCATAGTAAAGGGCTTGTTCTGTAAAGTGGTTTATATTTTCAACCTCTACCAGTAGCTCTCTGGTAAATTCTGAACGATTATTTTCACAGATCAGCTTCATGGCGGTAATCGGAGTTTTGACCTCATGGATCCATTGCTCTATATATTCCTTGTATTCTTGCCGTTCGCTCTGGATTTCGCCGATCTTTTCCAGCATAGACTTTTCGGCCATTTTCAAAATCTGATAAAAGACCTGTTCATCGGCTCTTTCCGGCATGGCCATCACTTCGGGCATCAGATATTTTTCCTCCAACTGCTCGGCCATTACCAACAGTGTTTCACAATGTCTTTTTTGTATGAAAAAAGAGACCGTCAGATAGCAAACCACAACCACGATCCAGACCAAAGCGATAAAGGAAATGGCTTGGCGGGAGGTCCCGGTGGCGATCAAAAATAGTGCAAGTGCCAATACCCCCAAAAGGTTCAGCAGGAGCACGGGCAGTTGATTTTTCAGATATTGTTTGCCGCTCATAGTGTATATCCCTGCCTGTGTTTTGTTTTAATGAAGTCGTGCAGGCCAATGTAATCCAATTTATTCCGAATGCGAGTGATATTGACACTGAGGGCATTGTCATCAATGTAGAGTTGATTATCCCAAAGAAAATCTACCATATCATTTCTGGAACAAATTTTACCGGCACTCTTAAAGAGATAGTAAAGAATTTTCAATTCGTTTTTTGTCAATTCTGCTTTTTGACCTTTATATTCAATCATGCTGCTTTCCAGGTGTAGCGTTGCATCATTCCATGTCAATATCTCGGATTGTTCAGAAGCGTACACACGCCGCAAGAGGGCGGCAATTTTGGCAAGTAAAATTGCTGTATTGTATGGTTTTGTGATAAAGGCATCACCGCCAAGCATGATGCTGTTCAGCTCGTCCATATCGGTATTGCAGCTTGTCACAAAAATAATTGGAACATTAGAAATGCTGCGGATTTTAGAGCAGATAGAAAAGCCGCTCTCATTGGGCAATTTAATATCCAGTAATATGAGGTGAGGTTCTTCTGCTTTGAAAGTGTTGGTGACCTTTGAAAAATCCTTTACTGAAACAGCAGTATATCCATTGCCTCGCAAAAGGGTTTCCATTTCACCTTGTATGACAGGATCGTCCTCAATAATCAGTATTTTATATGGTTTCATGTTTTAGTGCCTTCCCTTGCTTTGTTCTTCCGTCAATCGGTTTGTCTGCATCCTTTGGTACCAACCAGACACCGGCCATTTTCACAGCGCCGGGAATACGGTCGGCGGTGCAATAATAGTTTACCCTACGAGGTGTCACGCCCCACTTCTCGGCGGCCTCTTTCAATGTCATATAGTCCATTTCGCACCTCCACAGAGTACATTATAGTTCCTCATCTCGAATAATGCAAGAAACATAATATGAATTATAAAGTTTAATCTTACTGCATTCTCTGAACTTAGGATACTCATTAGAATGGGGGTTAAGATAACGATATAGATGCACTTCACCTTGCCCTCATACTGCGGCAACAGGGCTTTCAGTGCTTCAAGATTATCGCCGTGGATGATCATGTTCTCACTGTCGTTGTTCTCGGTGTGCTGCCCCTGCTCATCAAAACTGTATTGCCGCTCCAGCACCCGGAAGGGAACTTCCTGATGATGGTTCATGACTTTATTTTTACCGATCCATTCCAAGGTTAGCATGGCGTTTTTCTCCAATCTAAAAATTTCAAACTGCGGACAAAAAGGACGCATTGTTGTAGCAAGCAGGGCATTCGTCTATACAAATGCTATTTTGCTTTGCAAAATGCTTGTTGGGCTGTGCCCAAACCCCATTTGTTCTGCATCGTGCCGATGCAGGCTGCGCGTTTGTTCTAAACACTTTTATAACAAAAAAGATAGCCTAGGGTTCTTCCATGAGGGAAGAATCCTAGGCTATCTTCATTTATCGGGACTTCATTTTTTCGGCAATGCTCTTTTCCTCTGCAAAGAACATTTCTACGTTTCTCTTTGCACGAAGAAGCTCCTGCATTTCTTCTTTCGCTTTGCGGTAGTCCGGGTAGCGTACTTTCTTTTCTGTCAGCAGCTTGGAATATTCCGCATCCAACTCCTTGACCTTGGGGAGTTTTTTCAAGTTAGCTTCATCAAACGCCGCTTTCGCTGCCTTGTGCAACGTGATCTCCGTGCGGTGCGTTTCCAGAAAGTGCTTGCTGTATCCGGTCTTACGGTAGGCATCGTAGACCGGTCGCGTTTTGGCGTAGTTGGTGATATGCGCTTTCAGCACCGCAATTTCTGCCAGCCGATTTTCAGAGGCTTTAATGGAATCACCAAGTTCATGATAACGGGCAGTGGCAGCGTCCACACGCTCCTGCATTTCTTCGATGCTGCCGATTTTATTTTCCTGCAAAAAAATCAAGGTCTTGGACATCTCTTTCAAATTGTAGCGTTTCGCCCACCGTGCATAGCCTTCGCTTTTGCCCTCGGAGAGCTTTGCCTGAATGTCCACCAACAGGTGGAACGGCTGCTCTTTCGGTGGCTGCTTCTGATGTGGGCGGTGTTCGGCTTCTCCGGCAATGACCGCCTTGATTTCATCTTCACTGTATCCTGCGCCCAGTGTCCGAAAACGGATAAAGCGTTTCTGCCGTGTTCCTTTGACCGAAGTGTACTTTCCCCGTTTGATTTCGTAGCCCTGCTGTTCCAGCTTTTGAAGGAAGCCCTCGAAACTTGCAGTTTTCTCGTTCAGCAGGATGTTGTCAATTACGGCACACAACTTATCTCGATTACTTTCTCTGGGTGGATAAAGGGTGCGCTTCTGTCGCTCTCGGTACGGCTTGATTTCAATGACAGACAGTTGATGTTCCAGACAAATCAAATCGCTCAACCGTTGCACCGCCAGCCCGGACAACAAAAAATCCCGGAATTTTCGGGTGCTGTCCAATGCAGTGGAGTTGTAGATAATGTGATTATGAATGTGTTCTCGGTCGGTATGCGTTGCGACAATAAACGCATACTTGCCTTTGGTGAAACGCATTGCCAGTTCGTAGCCCACCTTGTTGGCTTCCTCGGCGGTGATCTCTCCGGGCTTGAACGACTGCCGAATCTGATAGGCAATCACATCACTTTTCTGCCTGCGACCGGTGGCAAGTTCGTATTGGCGTTTGGAGAGCATAAATTCTTCATCCACGGTCAGGGGACTGCATTCGTAACTGCTGACCAGTTCGCCCTGCTGTGTCTTGTCCGGGTTCTGGGCGTAATCTGTTCGGCTTTTCAGGCAGGCCGCAACCGACTTGCCTTTGTTTTTGTGCAGCGCAATCAAGCGTGTTGCAGCCAGTTCTACCACCTCCCGGCAAAAAGAAAATGCCGCACAATGGCGGCATAAAAATTTTATAATTCTGCAATCCAACCGCTGAGCCATTCTACGGCTTCCACAATGACCGTTCCGGCGGTGATGAGCAGGAAGCAGCCAAACTCTGCCACCAGCAAAATCAAGAACTGCATCCACTCCCGGCAGTACAGCGTATAAAGACCGCAGCCGAAAATATACAGCATGGGCAGCGCCAGCACAAACGCCGACAGGTTCAGCGTCCATTTCAGCATCAGCGCAAGGAAAGCAGTAATCAGCCAAAACGGGAAAACGATCATCTTAAAAACGAACCTCATATCCAGCACCTGCCTTTCTTTCGTCCCTATTATAAAGGTGTCAACCCCTGCGTTGCAAGGATGTCAACCCGTATGTACCCCGCAGCCCTCCAACTGCGGGGAAAATTTTAGAGTTCTGCCAGCCGGGAAAGGATCTGCCGACCAATGTCGATCAGCTCGTCCAGCCGCTGCCGCAGATCCTCCATGTCGGCGGCATAGACCCGACCATTTTCATTGACGGCTCTGGCGTACTGGTTCAGGTTGTTGCTGCACATCTGTAAGAGATACGCCATGCGCCGCAGTTGCGGCAGGTCAAGGTTCAGGCAGTAGCCGTCCAGTGCCATTTTACGGATATAGGCACTCAGGCTGCGGATGCCCATGCCCAACATCTTTTCATAGATACGGTTCTTTTCTGTTTTGCTCAAGCGCAGGATGATGGTTTCATCCCGCTTTTCTTTCATCGCGCATCACCGTCCTTGTCGTAATAACTGCGGAAAGGCTTCACCGGCTCCGGCTTATCCGATTTTTCCTCCAGTGCCGCCAGCACCGAGGGGCGGCGAGGTTCGTCCACCTGTTCTTCCTCGCCCTGTTCCGGCTCATGGCTTTTTTCGTCCACATCTAACTGGGCGTTCAGCTCTGCAAGGCGAGCCGACTTCTCTGCCAGTTCTTCCTCCTGCGGGAAGGGCTTTTCCACCTCGATCTGCGCCGCTGCCTGCTGCTGATGCAGGGTGTCCAGTTCGTTTTCTGCGGCGGTGATGCGCTCCGGGAAGTTGTTCAGCGAATTATCCAGACGGATAATGTTGCCCAGCGGGTCGGTGCCCAGTGCTACCGGGTACCTCCGCTGACTCTTCAAAATAGCCTGATACTCACTGCGGTAGGTGTCGAAACGCAGGGACAGTTCAAAGCTCCGGTAGCTGCCGATGACTTTTTCTTCGGCGTTGGGCAGTTCGGAACAGGCAAGTACCAGACGCTCACCGGCGGTCTTTTTCTCGTCGTAGGCAACACCCTTAATGGTCATGCCGCAGAACTCCTCCTTGCCCTGCGGGTGGGCGGCGGCAAGCTGTGCGTCCGCTTTCACCCCAGCAATATAGGCGTTCGTTTCCCGAATGTCAGCCGGGAATTTGGTCAGCAGCTTGTCTTGCAGGCGGAATTTCTGGCTCTGGTGGTCGGCTTTCAGCACCTTCAGCTTGGCGACCTGCACGTCCAAATCCATCTTCTCCTTGATGAGCGGATTACCGGCACACAGCGCCTTGATCTCCGCATAGGAAAGTGCCTGCTCGTCTACATCCTCGCAGGAGCGAACAGGGGATTTGGAAGTCATGATTTGGCTGATAAATCGTTGTTTGTTTTCCAAAGTTTGGAACAAATAACTGTCAAATGTCCCTTCCGTGACGTAATTGAACACCTTGACTTCCTTATTCATATTGCCCTGACGGATGATTCGCCCATTGCGCTGGGTCATGTCGCTGGGCTTCCAACCAACATCCAGATGATGCACCGCCACAAGCCGCGATTGGACGTTGGTGCCTGCCCCCATTTTCGCTGTACTTCCGAGTAAAACCCGCACATCGCCGGAGCGCACTTTGGAGAACAGCGCCGCCTTTTTTGCTTCGGTGTCGGCGTTGTGGATGAACTCGATCTCGTTTTCCGGCACACCGGCGGCAACCAACTTTTTGCGAATGTCATCGTAGACGTTGAAGTTGCCGTCGTTTTTCGGCGTCGAGAGGTCGCAGAACAAAAGCTGTGTCAGCTTCTGATCTTTGCCCTCATCCCAGATCTTCAGCACGTTTCGCACACAGACGTTCAGCTTGCTGTTGGGGTCGTCGGGCAGCATGGGGTTCATCAGGCGCACATCCAAGCCGATCTTTCTGCCGTCGTTGGTGACACAGAGCATATTGTCCACGGATGCATCCACGATGCCGGAGTGGATATCTGCGGCACGTTTGCTCAGTTCCTGCACCATTTCTTTTTGGAGGTCGGACGGCTTTGCCACGATGGTCTCAAACTTTGCGACCGGCACAGGCAGGTGGAGCTGGTCGCTGGTTTTAATGTCCGCAACCTCCTTGAACATGGACATCAGTTCCGGGAGATTGAAAAACTTTGCAAACCGGGTGCGGGCACGATAGCCGGTTCCCTCCGGGGCAAGCTCAATGGCGGTGGTTGTCTCGCCAAAGGTGGATGCCCAGCAGTCGAAGTGGGTCAGCTTTTTCTGCTGCAAGGTGCTGTATTGCAAGTACCGCATGACCGTGTACAACTCGGTCATGGAATTGCTCACGGGCGTGCCCGTGGCGAACACCACGCCCCGCCCGCCGGTGATCTCATCCAGATAGCGACACTTGCCGAACATATCGCTGGATTTCTGCGCTTCGCTGGTGGATAATCCTGCGACATTCCGCATTTTTGTGGTCAAAAAGAGGTTCTTGTAAAAATGGCTCTCGTCCACAAAAAGCCTGTCAACGCCCAGTTGTTCAAAGGTAATTACATCGTCTTTACGCTCATCGGAGCGCAGTTTTTCCAGCTTGGTTTCCAGCGTTTTCCGGGTCTTTTCCATCTGCTTGATGGAGAAATTCTCACCGGCGTGGACTTTCAGCTCATTGATGGCGGCAAGCGTTTCATAAATTTGCTCCTTAATGATACGTTCCTGCCGCTCAAAGGACAGCGGGATGCGCTCAAACTGGCTATGCCCGATGATGACGGCATCGTAGTCTCCGGTAGCGATGCGGGCACAGAATTTTTTTCGGTTGGCAGTTTCAAAATCCTTGCGCCGTGCCACCAAAAGTTTTGCGTTAGGGTAGAGGTTCAAAAACTCCGATGCCCACTGCTCCGTCAGGTGATTGGGCACCACGAACAGGCTTTTCTGGCACAGTCCCAGCCGTTTTGCTTCCATAGCAGACGCTGCCATTTCGTAGGTCTTGCCCGCACCAACTTCGTGTGCAAGCAGCGTATTACCGCCATAAAGCACATGAGCGATGGCGTTGCGCTGGTGCTCCCGGAGGGTGATTTCCGGGTTCATGCCGACAAAATGGATGTGGCTTCCGTCATACTCACGGGGGCGGGTAGAGTTGAACAGCTCGTTATATTGTTTTACCAGCGAGATGCGCCGCTGGGGGTCCTGCCAGACCCAGTTGGCAAAAGCATCCTTGATGACCTGCTGTTTCTGTTGCGCCAGCATGGTCTCCCGCTTGTTCAGCACACGCTTGGGCTTGCCCTCGGCATCCTCGATGGTGTCATAGATGCGGACATCTTTCAGATTCAGGGTTTCCTCCAAAATCTTGTAGGCGTTGGCACGGGATGTGCCGTAGGTTTCAGAGGAAATAATATCGCCCCGCCCGGTGGCGGTCTTGCCCTCCACACGCCACTCTGCGGTATAAGGAGAATACCTCACTTTGACTGCATGGCGCAGATAGTAGGGGATCTGGAAGGTCTCGGTCATAAACTTCTGGATGATGTCCGGGGAAAGCCATGTTGCGCCCAACCGCACATCAATTTCTGAGGCTTCCAGTTCTCTAGGCTGTGCCTTAATCAGCGCATCCACATTGACCGCAAATTCCGGGTTGGTCTCGGCGGCAAACTGCGCCATCCGCAGCTTTGCCCGGACATCGCCGGACAGGTACTCGTCTGCCATCTGCCAGCCTGCTTCCGGGTCGGTGGGGTCGGCGGCAGGGTCTTTGAAGATCACACCGGAAAGTTCGGTGGTAATGCGCCCGTACTCACCGGGAGTACCCAGCAGTTCTGCCATATAGGGCAAATCCACTTTGCCATGCTCACCAATAGATACCGCCAACGCTTCGCTGGGGGTATCTACGCTGGTGACGGTGCGCTCCGGGCGAATCGTCCGTTTCGTAAACATCGCCGCCTTGGATTTGAGCTGCCCCTGCTCGTCCAGATTTTCCAGTGAACACAGCAGATAATAGGAAGAATCCTGCTCAAACAGCCGCCCGTTTTTACGGTCATTCAGCAGACCGTACTTGGCAGTAAAGGCATCGTAAGCGGCGTTCAGCTTTGCCTGTGTCGCTTTAATATCCTCGTCCGGATAGTCGTTCAACTGCTGGTCAATCAAGTCGTTGACGATCTGCCGCAGTTCCACCATGCCGGTGACACGCCCCTTGGCGGTGTCGGACAGTTCCACCTGTGTCATCACGGAATTTTCCCGGTAGAACACCTCGCCGTCCACTACGGTATAGGAGAAGTTTTTGACCTCCGGGTCAGCCGGGAGAATGTGCTTTTCATTTTCGGCATCCGCAATATCTGGTGTTTCTACCTCAACTTCGGTGTATTGCCCCTCAATATACTGTACCGCTTCTGCAAGCTGGTCTGCCAGCACTGCACCCTCAATGGGTGCAACAGTCAGATCGTGACCATACTGGGTGCTTTCCAGTGTCAGCTGTCCCAGCACCATCTCCGGGTGGTCTACGAAATACTGGTTGATGGTAAAGCCATCCACGGTCTTGCCCAGCTGCACCCAATCCGGCTCATGGTCGATGGGGCGGTCACGCCTTTGCAAAAAGATAATGTCCGAAACGACTTCGGTGCCTGCATTTGCCTTGAACGCATTGTTGGGCAGACGGATGGCACCCAACAGGTCAGCACGCTCTGCCATGTGCTTGCGGGCAGTGCTGTCCTTGCTGTCCATGGTGTAGCGGCTGGTGACAAAGGCCACGATGCCGCCCGGACGCACTTGGTCGATGGCCTTGGCGAAGAAATAGTTGTGGATAGAAAATCCCAGCTTGTTGTACGCCTTATCGTTGACCTTGTACTGACCGAAAGGCACGTTGCCAACTGCCAAATCGTAGAAATCACGGCGGTCGGTGGTTTCAAAACCAGCCACGGTAATGTCAGCCTGCGGGTACAGTTTTTTCGCAATGCGCCCGGTGATGCTGTCCAGCTCCACGCCGTACAGCCGACTGTCCTGCATGGTATCCGGCAGCATTCCGAAGAAGTTGCCCACACCCATGGATGGCTCCAGAATATTACCGGACTTAAAGCCCATCTTCTCGACCGCATCATAAATAGAGCGAATCACCACCGGGGAGGTGTAGTGAGCATTCAGGGTGCTGGAACGGGCAGCAGCGTACTCATCCTCGGAAAGCAGCTCTTTCAGTTCGGCGTACTCTTTTGCCCAACTATCTTTGCTAGGGTCAAAGACATCTGCAAAACCGCCCCAGCCCACATATTGCGAAAGCACCTGCTGTTCCTCGGCAGAAGCACCACGATGCTCCTGTTCCAGCTTGAACAAGGTGCGGATGGCTTCAATGTTCCGGGCATATTTCTGCTTTGCGCCACCCTCGCCCAGATGGTCGTCCGTGATGCGGAAGTTCCCGGCAGGCACAGCATTCAGGGCTTCGTCTAAGGCAGCGGCATCCGGGAAGGTCTGCACCTTTCCGTCCATCACGGTAGAGATGGGCAGTTCGTCCAGTTCTTCGTCGGAAAGTTCCGGCTCAACCTGCCGCAGCCCGTCCTCGAATTGGTGCTTGTTGATAACTTCGTTATCCCACGACTGCCCCTTTGCGCTGGTGTCGATGCGCACATCCGTTTCGCCTACATAGCCGATTTTGCCCTCGATGGTTCGTGTGAGAAGGTCTACCACAACATCGTCCCCGACCTTATAATCAACGGCCTTTTCGGGAGCAGCGTCAAGGGCCTCGTCCTGCTGTTCGTACAATTCCCGGACAACAGATAGCGGTTCTTCCCGAAAAATTGGCATCCGCAGGTCGGCCAGTGCCATATCCTGCAAGGAAACCTTGCCCTTATCAAAATCCACTCCGTCAATCCGAAATTTCCGGCCATCCATATTGATGATGGAGCCAATGGGCAGATAGTCCTCTTTGTGCAGATGTTTAGTCTGGTGATGAGTCCCATCTTCGTTCAATCCGGCAAGGTAAACATCGTTGCCCGCAGACCACAATTCTTTTGACTTTCTTGCCCATAAGCTAGGTGGAAAGCCTGTGACCTGAACTTCGCCCAGTGCTGTTTCTCTCGTAAACAAAGCACTGTTGAGAACTTTTGCGACCTTGGCAGCATCTTCTCCATAGAACATAAAATTGCCGCCAGCTTCAAATCCAACCAGAGTATCCGGGTGCTGCGCCTTTAATGCAGTGTATTCGGCTGCACTGGCGGCGTTCAGTTCAAGGGGAAAGTCGATGGCTCTTCTTTCTTTGTCCGACAGGTAGCGGTTAGACTGAATCATCAGATCAATATATTTTTCGACCCGATCCCAGCGGAGAAGCACTTTCTGATGGTCGGGATAATGCTCAAACGTCAGACCCGTGCTGTCATGGTCAAGCCAACCACTGCTTCCGTCCAGATAAGTGTGTGAAGAACCGCCGGGGCCATACGGTGCATATTCGTTGGCAAGAGCTTTTGCCCGGAGTTTTCGGTCAGGCTGGAGCTGATAAATTTTCCAGATGCGAAGTTTGCTGTTTTCAAAGTTAGAACCTCTCCGCAGCGCATTTTCGATCTCAGCCTGTGACAAAGAGAAAGCGGAGGGCGATTTTTCGCTCTCCGCTTGGTCGATGGATTCAATTTGTTCGGCTTCGGTGGGAATAGCCACATCGAAGAAACTTAGCTGTAAATCAGCTCGTTCATCACCAGTTCCTCGGCCTGTGCTTTCAGGCTGTTCATGTGCTGCACCCACTCCATCTGATGCCGCTCTTTGTTCGGAGCCGGGTTCTGCTTCAGCAGTTCCTGCATGGTCTGCTGCATCCGGCTCTCTGCGGTCTGTTCCACTTCCAACAGGTGCGGATGCAGAGTCCCCGACAGGAGCATCGAATTGTACAGCACCGGGCGATGCTTCATCAGGTAAGTCCGGCGCAGTCTGCCGTATTTGCCCAGTGCTTTCTCCTGCTGGGGCAGGGTCAGGTTCGGGAGCTGGTAGTCCCCGACGGTCGAGTAGGTCACGTTCCTGCTGTTCATATTCATACTGGCTCCTTTCTACATTGCGGCGGCGGATTGTCGTTTTTACGGTTCGTTCGATGTTGCGCAGCACATCCCGGCTGCATTCGCTGACTGCGGTGCCCAGCGCATACAGGGCGGCAGGCGTGGAAAAAGAGAAGATGGCCTGAAAATCGTCACGGTCAAAATGACCGTCCGGCTCAAGGCCGCAGCGTTCCAGAACCATATACAGGATGCTGATTGCGGCGGCAGATTTGAACTGGAACTCCTGTCCGGCTTCATCATAATCTATCAGGAACGAACCGTCAACGATGTCGAGAATGTCGCCGCTGTTGTTGTCCCAATAGGAATCCACCAGCTTGCCCGTCAGGTCAGAAATCTGCTGGCTGAGCCTTTCATGGTAAACGCCGTACTCTCTGGCAATCATTTCCGACACAGGCTGCACCAGATCGGGGCCGAGCTGCCACACCTCCGGGTCACGGGAATTGCGGCGCACCCCGGTGTCGCTCACATCAAAGACATAGTGCAGACGCGGCACACTGCTGGACTGGTCTAACAGTGCGATGCCCTTGGAGCCGCGCCGGACATAGCGGTTCATGCGATTGTTCCAGATGTCGAAGCTGGCGCAGGCAGTGGCATCAGGCCGCTGGGCGTAGATCATCAACTGGTCTGCAAAGCTGTACTTGTACAGCCGGGATGCAGTGGTCAGGTAGTCCGTCCAGTTTTCCCAATACCGGGTCAATTCTTTTGCCGTTTGCTGGGCAAGGGCGAGATATTCTTCGGTTTTGCTTGGCATTTTGGCCTCCTTCTTTAGTTTTCAGGGTATAAAAATAGCGGGCAACCTTTTTGGGGTTGCCCGCTGGAAAGTGTATCGAGATAAGATTATTTGCTATTGCCCTTTATGTACTTCATAACGCAGCACCCCATCACGATGACGGGAAGCACGGTTCGTAAACCGAGGTCGCCGACCCGCACAT
>ENA-OZGD01000143-OZGD01000143.1-human-gut-metagenome-genome-assembly--contig:-NODE-143-length-39430-cov-9.158527_pt1 | contig 39430 bp, 35 predicted proteins | sample MGYA00244653_ERZ653652 | MGnify/ENA primary metagenome ERZ653652 (study PRJEB26926, sample SAMN06164983) | human gut metagenome | biome: ENVO:00009003; feature: ENVO:2100002; material: ENVO:00002003... | reverse complement strand
CTCATGATACTGTCCACGAATTGGGGTTTTCCCCTCTGAGGGATGTCCACTTTTCAGGGATACCCCTCACCCTCCGTGTCCATTTTTATGGGTACAGTTTACTCGGCCATGCACTCCCCCAGCTCATCCAGTGCAAAGATCATTTCCTTGCCGCCCCGCTTCTGGGCGCTCTGTTTGCGCCAGCGGTCGATGGAGATATGCCGGGTGATTTTTCCAAGAAAAGCACTCAGAATGTTGGGTTTTCTTGGTGGGATGGTGTTCCACGCCGTCAGATATGTATCGCTGACGCTTTCCTCCGAGTCTTCGCGGGAGGAAAGAATGTTGTAGGCGATAGCATAGCAATACCCGCCGTATTTCTTGTCTGTTTCCGTGATGGCCTGTTCCGATCTTTCAAAGAACAGGTCAATAATGCCCTGATCCTCCAAGGGATCACCTCCTGTCAAAATGTAGCCTGTCCAAATCCGCTTAAGGGAGCGGATACGTCGCGACCGGGTGCGTCTCCAATTTCAGCGGCACGTATTTCGCCTGAGCCGCTTCGTACTGCTCCTGAGAAACGGGCTGCAAGGACTCATCCAGCGCGTCTGCGCCGTAGAACCACGGATTTTCCGGGTTTACGCCCTTGTCATATCGCAGATAGTCCACTAATACGGCGTTTCCGTTCTGCACTTTGTAGTAGCTGGTAGCACTGTTGCCGTCCAGATATCTTTGAGTGTGGGCAATGTAATTTCCCTCGCAGATGGTGACGTCCGCGCCGCATTCCAGAATCTTTACCTTTCCGCCTTTGATGGTCAGCACACCCCTCCATCCGCCATCGGTCAGGAACAGTTCTTCCTGCCCGTCGCCGTCCAGATCAATGAGACAGCACTCCCAGCCATCCATCGATATTCCCTCACTTTGGAACACTTCTCTATAGCTGGCACAAATGACGTCCTTCCCGCCGATGCCGCTGGGGGAAGTGTCGGCGAAGGGATACTCGGCAACTGGAGTCAGCGTCACAGGGACGCGGGGGTGGGACTGAACGATTTTGTTGAATTCTTCCTCCGTAATGGGGACATCGTTTGGCACGTCCAGATTCGGGTACATCAACCATGAATTCCCTCTGAAATATTCACTTTCACTGGTATAGTAAACGACGCCCTTATCCCAGACATAGGTTCCATTTTCAACCTTCGCAAAATGATAAGCCATCGAGCCGTCGGTGCAGGCATAAACATAGGCCAGAACGTTGTCCTCACAGAGATGCATATAGGTAGCGCCGACGCCAATTCCGCAGCCGATTCCGGAAACAAAGCTGCTGGATTCATCGACCATGGACGGATAGGCAACGGTCGGCGGCATAATGTATTGAGTGCCGCCGTCCCGCTTGTTATAGGCCGCGATGATATACCCATTTTCGCCCACAAGCAGCTCGTCCACGCCGTCTCCATCCAGATCCATCACGCAGAAGCCCAGCTGAGCGGGATGGGTGCTGAACTCCATCCGGGATTTGATCCGGGCTTCGTAGCCCTGATCTACATAGGCGCGGATGTGCTTGTCATAGTCGTCTGCCTGCTGTTTGTCCGCGTCTTCCCTTCGCACCTCTGCTTCCGCCAGAGATTCTTCCGTCACTCTCTGGGGCTGCACGGTGAAGTCGATGGCTTCGGCAAAGGCTTCCAGTGCGGCTTTCGTCCAGTCATGGTCATATTCCAGTGCGGAGAAGGTCAGCACATAGTCTCCCCTGTCCGCGACCATGAATGCATGATGGTTGAGGTTATTTCGCTGCTCCAGAACGATCAGCATGTCCACGCCGTCAGACGTTGTATACGTCCATTCCTCATAGCTTCCCTCCGGGCCGATAGAGGCATAAATCTCGCTGAAGCTGTCCTTCCGGGCGCAGGAGAAGGTCACGATTTCCTCATACGGCCAGACAGAATTCTGGCCTGTCAGGGTCATGCGTCCCTCCACGGTGAAGGAGCCGTCCGCGTAATACCGCATTCCGCCAAAATTGGTTTCCGCCTGAACGCCGGGGCGGAGTATGCCCTGAATCCCCAGCGCCTTGCAGGCTGCCGCTTCATCCGGGTCAACGTACATTTTCCCCAGCAGGTTCAGATGGTACTTGGCACAGATTTCGTCCAGTTTGTCCTTCATTTCCCGTGTGTACAGGTTGTAGGCGTAGTAATCATCCCCGAAGTCCTCGGAAAAGGCTTCTTCGGAATGGTAAATGGACATATCCGTGTCGTAGGTTTGCAGCCATTCGTACCATTCCTTGGTGGCCTGATAGCCCGGCGTTCCCTTCACCCCTTGCAGGGACAGCAAGGTTCTGTTCCGGATGTCGCCTTCAAAAGCCTCCTGCGTCTCCTGTCCAAAGGCCATATCCTGAAGCCGCAGCACATACACGACCGCGCACCCCACTAGCAGCAGCGCAAGGGCGATCACCGCCGCAATGAGCCACAGTTTTCGTTTGGGCAGAGCGCGAACCTCCCGCTGCCCCTGCCGGAATTCCCCGGCGCTGACAACGAATTTGTCCCGCACGTTGTTGAGTCCCGTCATCAAATCCATTGCGTTCATACGTATCCCTCCTCGCTGAGCCGTTTACGAAGCTTATTCCGGGTTCGGTGGAGCATGGATGTGACCTTGCTCTGACTGAATCCCGTAATTTTCACGATCGTATCAATGGAATCCATGTACCAGTAGCGGCTCAGGAACACGTTGCGTTCCGTTTCCGGCAAGCCTGTCAGAAAATCGTTGAGAATGCGGGTCAGCTCCCGCTGGGAAACCGTCGCTTCCAGTGTGTTCTCGTCCATGCACTCCCCCAGCTCATCCAGTGCAAAGATCATTTCCTTGCCGCCCCGCTTCTGGGCGCTCTGTTTGCGCCAGCGGTCGATAGAGATATGCCGGGTGATTTTTCCAAGAAATGCGCTAAAAATGTTGGGTTTTCGGGGCGGAATGGTGTTCCACGCCGTCAAATATGTATCGCTGACGCTTTCCTCCGAGTCCTCGCAGGAGGAAAGAATGTTGTAAGCGATGGCGTAGCAATACCCGCCGTATTTTTTGTCCGTTTCCGCAATGGCCTGTTCCGATCGTTCAAAGAACAGATCAATAATGCCCTGATCCTCCACGGGATCACCTCCTGTTGTCTGTCTCGCTTGGGGTTTCACTTATATAGGCGTAAAAAGGGAGGGTTTCATTGCATGGGATTTCAAAATTTTCTACATTATTGTTATTTTATCATCCACCGCAGCGAAAAACAAGCCGTCCTCTCCCCTGCCTGCTGAAATCGCGCATTTCCCCTATTGACAAGAGTCCGCTTTCGGACTATAATACGCAAGAGTCCGTAACCGTACTCTTTTTTCATGTTCAGGAGGGTACTATGAACACAGCCTATCTTATTCAGCAAATCGAGCAGCTTCTGCGGGAACAGGATTCCATTTATCACAACACCGCAGTCCGCTTCGGCCTGTCCGATACGGCCATGCGGGTCCTGTATCTCGTCTCGGAAACTGACGAGGTGATGACCCAGCAGGATTTATGCCGTCAGAATTTTTCTGCCAAGCAGACAATTCACACAGCCATCAACGGCCTTGTGAAAAACGGCTTCGTGGAGCTGATCCCGATTCCCGGCACCCGCAATCACAAAAAAATCCTTCTGACGGCTTCCGGTCAGGCGCTGGCGGACAGGACGGTCAACCGTCTGAAAGAAGCGGAGCAGCGGGCTTACAGCAGGATGTCCGAAGAAGATCTGCAAACCTATCTCGAATTGACAAGCCGCCTGACCAGCCACCTCCGGGAAGAAACGGGCAGGCTGATTCAAAAGAAAAAATAACACCGGCCACGGCGGATTCCGCCGAATGCCGGTCAGGGAGAAAACAATGAAACAACAAATTCATACTGAACTCCAATTAAAATCTTAAAAAAGATTTTAATTGCCTGAAGGGCGTGGAGTTCATATGAGGCTTGTTTTGTGATTTCTTTCCTTATAAATCACAAAACAGGCAGCGCCTTAAGGCGATGCCTTCCTGATTAAAATTAAGATTTTAATCAGGAAATAGTATGAAAAGCGAATTGACAGAAAAAACCTGCCGCCTGTGCAACACAGGCGGCAAGCTCCTTGCTTAACCAATTTTGTGGGCAGTCCCCTATTACAGACCAGCCTGCTCCAGCAGAGCGGGAACCTTGGACTCCCAGCCCAGAGACATGATATGGACACCCTGACAGTAGGGCTTGCACTCCCGGATGATGCGGGCAGCGATCTCCACGCCGGTGATACCGGCCTTGGTCTTCTCCTTGTCGGCCTGCAGCTCGGCGATCAGCTCGTCGGGAATGTGGACACCAGCAACGTTCTTATTCATGAACTTGCACATACCGGCGGACTTGGGAATGATGATGCCCACCTGGACGGGCTTGCCAAACTGCTTGGCAGCCTCCATGAACTTGATGAACTTCTCAGGCTCAAACACGGCCTGGGTCTGGAAATATTCGGCGCCGGCCTTGACCTTGCGCTCCATCTTCACCAGCTGCGCGTCCACGGAGTCGGAGCAAGGGGACACGACAGCACCCTTGGCGAACTTGGGAGGCTCGCCAACCAAGTCGTTGCCGCCCAGATCCTTGCCGGTTTCCAGCAGGCTGGCGGTATGCAGCAGAGACACGGAATCCAGATCGAACACGGGCTTGGCCTGGGGATGGTCACCCAGCTTGGTGTGGTCGCCGGTGAGGCAGAGGATATTGTCGATCCCCAGCATGGCGGCGCTGAGCAGGTCGGATTCCAGAGCAATACGGTTCCGATCGCGGCAGGTCAGCTGGAAAATGGGGTTCAGTCCGGCATCCTTCAGCACCTTGCAGGTGGCGAGGGAACCGAGGCGCATGACGGAGGACTGGTTGTCAGTAACGTTGACAAAATGGACGCCGGTGAGGTACTTCTTCGCTTCCTCTACCATGCCGTCAATATGAATTCCTTTGGGAGGGCCGACCTCGGCAGAAACCACAAACTCACCATTGTCAAACAGTTCAGTAATTCTCATAATTCTATACACTCCTGATTATTCAGATTCTTTGGCGGACTTGGTAGCCTCGTCGGTATTGAAATCGTGCATTTGGGTGGGGCAGCGCAGAACATCCAGACGACCCTGAGCCTTCAGGCGCTGAATGATGCGCTCCCAGCCGCAGTCCATGGCGGGGTTGACCTCACACTTGCCGTTCTTGGTGCCGCCGCAGGGGCCGTTCACCAGACTCTTGGAGCAGGCGGTGATGGGGCAGATGCCGCCAGTCAGGTTCAGGAAGCACTCGCCGCACTGGCCGCAGTCGTATTCCAGCGGGGTCACGCCCTGGAAGCCGGGCAGCTCGATGGTGTCGCAGCAGGCGTAGACCGGCTTGTCCTCCAGCATCTGGGAGATGGTCTGCACGCCGACACCGCAGGAGAACACCAGCACGGCATCCGCCTCGGCGATCTTCGCCATGGGGGCGCGCAGCCGCAGCGCCAGCTCCTCGGGGTTGCAGACATAGTCGGTGGTGAGAATGCCCACGACCTTGCCCTCCTCCTGGAGCTTCTTCTGCAGAGCCTTGGCTTCCTCCTCAGGGAAGCCGACTTCCTTACAGCCGTGGCAGTTGATGATGAAGACCTTGCCGGAAGTCAGGGAGCCGATGACCTCTTCGGATTTCAGTTTTGTCATTAACATAAGTGTTCGTCCCCCTTACTTCTTCTTCAGCAAGGGCATGACCAGGCCCTTGGCAGCGTTGATCTTGGAAACCAGAGGAATCTTGGAAGAGCAGATGTACTCACAGCACTTGCAGGAGAAGCAGTCCATCACGTTCAGCTTCAGCAGGGTTTCCGCGTCACCCAGCTGGGCGTACTTGTAGATATCCAGAGGCGCCAGCTCCATGGGACATACGTCCATGCAGCGGCCGCACTTGATGCATTCTTTCTCCTCGGTGTGATCGGCGGCAATGGCGATAATGCCGTTGGAGCCTTTGATGATGGGCACATTGGTGTCCTTGATGGGAGCGCCCATCATGGGGCCGCCCATCTTCAGCACCACGTCGTCGCCGGTGATGCCGCCGCAGTGATCGATGATCTCCTGCACGTTGGTGCCGAGCTTGACGATGTAGTTGCCGGGATTGCGGATGAACTCGCCGGTGACGGAAACCACACGCTCCACCAGAGGCAGGCCCTTCTGGATGGCGTCGGAAATGGCCTTGGCGGTGGAGGTGTTGCTTACCACGCAGCCAACGTCGGCGGGCAGCTTGCCGCTGGGAACCTGACGGCCCATGACCTTCTTGATGAGCATTTTTTCAGCGCCCTCGGGGTACTGGGTTTTAGCGGCGCAGACGCGGATGTTGTCGTAAGGCGCGACCTTTTCTTCCATCAGGGCGATGGCGTCGGGCTTGTTGTCCTCAATGAGGATGACGCCTTCCGGCGCGCTGACGGCCTTCATCATGGCACGCAGGCCGAACACGATGTCGTCGGCGAATTCCAGCATGACCCGATGGTCAGCGGTCAGGTAAGGCTCGCACTCGGAGCCGTTGATCAGCACGGCGTCGATGGGCTTGCCGGGCTTCAGCTTTACGTAAGTGGGGAACGTTGCGCCGCCCATGCCCACGATGCCCTTCTCCTTGACAATCTCGACGATCTCGTCGGGGGTCAGCTCTTCCAGAGGCTTGTTGGGGACTACGGACTCGTGCAGCGTATTTTTGCCGTCATTCTTGATGACGACACTCATGATGCCGGGGCCTTTGTTGGGATGGGTATGGGGTTCTACCGCGATGACCGTGCCGCTGACGCTGGAATGCACGGGGGCGCTGATGAAGCCCGCCTGCTCACCGATGAGCTGACCCACCTTCACGGTGTCGCCGGGCTGAACCACGGGGTTCGCCGGTGCGCCGATGTGCATGGCCAGAGGAATGATAACGGTATCGGGTTCGGGGAACTTCTGAAGCGCAAGGTGCTCCGTGAACTCCTTATTCTCCGTGGGATGGACGCCGCCGTAGAAGCCCTCGTACCGCTTGGCACGCGCCTCGGCTACGTAAGCCTTGATCTCGTCCACGTTGGCCACGGAGTAGTCCCGCAGCTGAATGGGCTGATCCAGAAATTCCTTGGTACGACCCTGCTTTTCCAGACGCTGGTAAATCTTTTCCCATGCGCAGTCCTTCTTGGGGTCGATCTCGCATTTGCCGTTCTTCGCGCCGCCGCACTGGCCGTTGACCAGACTCTTGGAGCAGTCCACGATGGGGCAGATGCCGCCGGTGACGTTCAGATAGCACTGGGCGCAGGCGCCGCAGGTCTTCTTCGTCAGGGCCATGCCATGATGGCCGGTGTAGTTGAGGGAATTGGTTGCCGTAAACACGGGAACGGACTCCAGATCCGCCACGGTCTGCACGCCCAGACCACAGGAAATGACGACCACGTTCTCAGTGCCTTCGGGTACGATACCTGCCAGCTTCTTCTCGGTCTGAACCTTATTGCACAAGAAGTCCACTTTTACCGTACCGGTGATGTGCTTGCCCTGCTCCTCGGCAATGGCCGCAAAGCTGCCGCACTCCGGCTCTTCGGTCGTGTTGAACTCCTTGAAGCACTTGTTGCAGGCGACAACAAAGAAGTTATCCTTCCCGGCAAGCAAGCCTTCCAGCTCATCCCTGTTTTTCAACACATACTTGGTATAGTCCACCAAATACCACCTTCTTATCGTTTTGTTGTCCGTTTATACGCAAACGACCACCATTGGATTATACCATACGCTCCATGCAAATGTCCAGCATTTTCCCATCTTTTTTCAGCAATTTCCCTTATTTCTCCTTTATTAGTTAGCATTTGCTAACTTTTGCAGGCGGGCATTCCGGCACTCAGGCCGGAACCACGCGATTCAAAAACGTGCTTTGACTCCCCCTGTCGGAAGAACCAAAGCACGTTAAAGCGGGATTTTCCCGCGATCTCAATATTTTTTGCCGAAATACAGCTTGAATGCCAGGGTCATCAGACTGACCAATAAGACTGTTACCAGCAGCGTAAGGCTGACGGTCATGCTGAAATACCCCGCCACGATAACCGCCGCCAGTCCCAGAATCAGGGTTGCCCGCATGGCAGCGCACAGGGCGTTGGTATAAATCTGCTTCTGGCGCTCGTCGCCTTCCTTAACATATTGCTGTTTCAGCTTTTTCTCATCCTTCAGAGCGCGGAGGTTCCGGATCAGGCCGAACAGCAGCATCGCCAGAATGCCGATGCTGGCGCCGGAAATGAAGCCGCGCCACAGGGACTGCCAGTGACCGTCTCCGACGGACGGCGCCAGCTTCACGACTCCGGCTTCGCCCAAAAAGCCCAGTACGGAGAACAGGGCAAGCGCGACGCACCCGATGGCAAAAACCACATTCTGCAATTTGAGTTTTTCACGATAGCTTTCCATAATTTATCCCTCCAAATCCGAGAAGTCAAACACTTCTTCGATGGTCAGTCCGAAATAGTGGGCAATTTTGTAGGCCAGGGGCAGCGAGGCAGTGTACTTCCCTACCTCAATTGAGGTGATCGTCTGCCGGGTGGTTCCCACGGCATCCGCCAACTCCTCCTGGGACAGCTTGTTCTTCTTTCGCAGTTCGCGGATATTCGTTTTCATAAACACTCCTTCGATTTCCCCGCACGTCCGCAGAGAAAATGCTAAGTTAACTTTGCAAGCAAAGTATAGCACGCTTTGCAAATTTTGTCAAGCGTACTTTGCAAAATCGCAGAAACTTTTTTTAATGGGTACAACCCCTTGGCTCTCCCTCTGGGAGAGCTGTCGCCGAAGGTGACTGAGAGGGTATTGCACCCTGGTCTCCCCTCTCCGTCCTCGCTTTGCTCGGCCACCTCTCCCATAGGGAGAGGCAAGGGGTGCTCGCATTCAATGATACATTATACAATAACAGGCACAGCGGATTATCCCGCCGTGCCTGTTGACCGTCTGATACATCCCGCCTGTTGCGGCGGGATTTTCAATAATATAGGGATTACTTTCCGGGCTTGAAGGAATCCTTCAGGCTGACAGACCGGTTGAACACCAGGTGACCGGGGGCGCAGTCCTTGCTGTCCGGGCAGAAATAGCCCAGCCGCATGAACTGATAGGAAGCAGGCGCCTTGGCGTCCCGGAGGCTGGCCTCCACCTTGCAGCCGGTGAGGACTTCCAGAGACTTGTCATTCAGGCAGGCCAGAAAATCCTTGCCCGCCGCGTCGGGGTCGGGATCGTTGAACAGGTTGTCGTACTGTCTGACCTCCGCATCGCAGCAGTTCTCCGCGTCCACCCAATGGATGGTCGCACCCTTGACCTTCCGGCCGTCGGCGGGGTCGCCGCCCCGGCTTTCGGGGTCGTAGGTTGCCAGAATCTCCACCACGTTGCCATTCTCGTCCTTGACGCAGCCGGTGCAGGTGATGAGGTACGCGCCCTTCAGGCGGCACTCCGGCCCATTGGGATACAGACGCTTGTACTTGGGAATCGGCTCGGCAAGGAAATCGTCCTGCTCAATCCACAGGTGCCGGGAGAAGCTGACCTCCCGGGTGCCGTCCTCGGGACGGTTGGGATTATTTTCCACGGTGACCATCTCGGACTTGCCCTCGGGGTAGTTGGTGATGGTGAGCTTCACGGGCTTCAGCACCGCCATGACACGCTGGGCGGTCTCGTTCAGGTCTTCCCGCAGGCAGAACTCCAGGAATGCGTAGGGAATGGTGTTGGGAGACTTGGCCACGCCCACCCGCTCGCAGAAGTTGCGGATGGACTTAGGGGTATAGCCCCGGCGGCGCAGGCCGCAGAGGGTGGGCATCCGGGGGTCGTCCCAGCCGGAGACATAGCCGTTTTCCACCAGCGCTCTGAGCTTGCGCTTGCTGAGCACGGTGTGGTCAATGCCCAGTCTCGCAAACTCAATCTGCCGGGGATGATGGGGTACGGAAACATGCTCCACGACCCAATTATAAAGAGGACGGTGGTTCTCGAATTCCAGAGAGCACAGAGAATGGGTAATGCCCTCCAGCGCGTCCTGAATGGGATGGGCAAAGTCGTACATGGGATAGATGCACCACTTGTCCCCCTGACGGTGGTGGTGCATATGGCGGATACGGTAGATAACCGGGTCGCGCATATTGAAGTTGCCGGACGCCAGATCGATCTTTGCCCGGAGGGTGTAGCGGTTGTCCTCGAATTCGCCGGCGCGCATTCTGGCAAACAAATCCAGGCTTTCCTCAATGGGACGGTCGCGGTAGGGAGAAACGGCGGGGGTATTCAGGTCGCCCCGGTACTCCTTGAACTGCTCCGGCGTCAGCTCGCAGACGTAGGCCAGTCCCTTCTTGATCAGCTCCACCGCATACTCGTAGTCCTTTTCAAAATAGTCGGAGCCGTAGTAGAAGCGGTCGCCCCAGTCGAAGCCCAGCCAGTGGATATCCTCCTTGATGGCCTCCACAAACTCCACGTCCTCTTTGGTGGGGTTGGTGTCGTCCATGCGGAGGTTGCACAGGCCGTTGTACTTCTCGGCGGTGCCGAAGTCGATGATCAGCGCCTTGCAGTGGCCGATATGCAGATAGCCGTTGGGTTCCGGCGGAAACCGGGTATGGACGGTCTGACCCGCAAACTGCCCGCCGGGGGCGATGTCCTCGTCGATGAATGCGTGGATAAAGTTTTTGCTTTCAGTCATTTCAGCCATGATAATCCCTCTCATTTCCTTGGGTTTTTCCAATTACCAGACATTATACCCTACTGTTTCCAGTTTTGCAACCGAAAATCCTGCCAGAATCCATCTTTTCCAAGGGGCGTGCTGTGTGGAAATTACACAGAAGGCCCCGCATTGTGAAAAATCGGAAAACATTTTAAGAAATCTTAAATTAGTAGTTGTCAATTCGGGCTGGATACGCTAGAATAGGAAAGGATATGAAGATAAGGAGTGATTTCATTTTGCCTGAGCTTAAATATAAGCGCATCCTGCTGAAAGTCAGCGGCGAGGCTCTCGCCGGGGACGCACATCGGGGGCTTGATTTTGCCATTGTGAACGAGCTTTGCAAATCCATCAAAACCTGCGTGGACATGGGCGTCCAGATTGGTCTGGTCATCGGCGCAGGAAACTTCTGGCGGGGCGTCAAGGACGGCGCGGATAAGATGCAGCGTTCTCACGCCGACTCCATGGGAATGCTTGGTACGGTGATGAACGCCATCGCCGTGGCCGATGCCCTGAACCGCCACGGCATGGATGCCCGCGTTCTCAGCGCCGTGGAGATGAACAAGTTCGCCGAGTATTTTACCCGCGACCTTGCCGAGCGGTACTTAAATGAGGGGAAGGTCGTCCTCTTTGCCGCCGGCACCGGCAATCCCTACTTCTCCACCGACACCGGCGCGGTGCTCCGAGGCGTGGAGATTGAGGCCGACGCCGTGCTGATGGCGAAGAACGTGGACGCCATTTATTCCGCCGACCCCGCCAAAGACCCCACAGCCGTCCGCTACTCCCGCCTGACCTATGGCGAGGTGCTGGCGAAGAATCTGAAGGCCACGGACATCACCGCTATGGCGCTGGCTATGGACAACGACATGACCATGGTCTGCTTTGGCCTGAATGAAGAAAACAGCATCGTCCGCGTGGTTCGCGGCGAAGAGATCGGTACTACCGTAAAAAATCATTTCTAAGGAGGAACACAAAATGACCGTCGATTTCAAAGAATATTCCCGGAGAATGGACAAGGCTCTGGAGCATCTGGACGAGGAATTCGCCTCCGTCCGTGCTGGCCGCGCCAACGCAAAGGTTCTCGATCGGATTACCGTGGAATACTATGGCAGTGAAACGCCCCTGAACGGCGTCGCCACCATTTCCGCCCCCGACGCCCGTACCCTGATCATTCAGCCCTGGGACACCAAGCTGCTCAAGGACATCCAGAAGGCCATCCAGACCTCCGATCTGGGCATCAACCCCCAGAACGATGGCCGCGTCATCCGTCTGGTGTTCCCCCAGCTCACCGAGGAGCGCCGTAAGGATCTGGCCAAGCAGGTCAAGAAGTATTCCGAGGAAGCCAAGGTCGCCATGCGCAACATCCGTCGGGACGGCATGGACTATGTCAAGAAGCTGAAAAAGAACAGCGAGATCACCGAGGACGACCAGAAGAAGGCCGAGAAGGATTTGCAGGATCTGCTGGACAAGAACATCAAGCGCGCCGACGCCGCTCTTGCCGCCAAGGAAAAGGAACTGATGGCGATTTAACGCCGTCAGCCAAAACAAAGCACCCCTGCTGGCGGCTGGAAGCAGCCGCCAGCAGAAATTGCTTTTTTATCTTCGCAGATCTGTTCACTAACCATTTAGAAAGAGGTGCTTTATGGCACTTTCGCAAAGCTCTCCCCCGCCCCGGCATATTGCCATCATCATGGACGGCAACGGCCGCTGGGCAAAGCAGCGGGGTCTGCCCCGCACCGCCGGTCACGCCGCAGGCGCGGAAGCCTTCCGGCGGATCGCCAACTACTGCCGCACCCTGGGCGTGGAATACCTGACGGTGTACGCCTTCTCCACGGAGAACTGGAAGCGCTCGGCGGAAGAAGTGGCGGGAATCATGAAGCTGCTGCGCCGGTATCTGGAAGAGGCGCTGCGGGACATGGAAAAGAACCGGGTAAAATTCCGCTTTTTTGGCGACCTGACCCGTCTCAGCCCGGAGCTGCAAACGCTCTGCCACGACGCGGAAAGCCGCTCGGAGGACTACGACGTGCAGGTGAATTTCTGCCTGAACTACGGCGGGCGGGATGAAATTATCCATGCTGTGAAGGCTTACACGGCGGATGTCGCCGCCGGAAAGGCCGACCCGGAAACACTCACCGAGGACGTTTTCTCCGGGTACCTGTATTCGGCGGGCGTACCCGACCCGGAGCTGATCATCCGGCCATCCGGAGAGATGCGGGTCAGCAACTTCCTGCTGTGGCAGTCCGCGTACTCGGAATATGTAATTATGAACGTACTTTGGCCTGATTTCACACCGGAACATCTGGACAGCGCCATTGAGGAATTTCACCGGCGCAGCCGCCGGTTCGGAGGGACATAGAGAAATGAAAAAACGCATTATTTCCGCAGCGATTCTGGTGCCGATCCTCTTTCTTCTGACACTGGCCGCACCGGTGATTGCCGCGTCACTGGTCATGAGTGCGCTCATGGCCATCGCGGCCTACGAGCTTCTTTACCGGACGGGACTGGTGAAGCGGCCGCGGCTGGTGATCTACTCCTGCATCATGGCGGCCGCCGTGTGCATGTGGAGCTATTTCGGCGCGATTCATTCCTACTTTGTCATCCTCATAATTGTGTTCTTTATCCTGATGTTCTCGGAGATGATGCTTGACCACATAAAGGTTCACTTTGAGGATCTGTCCATGTGCTTTGTGGCGGGTCTTCTCATCCCCTACATGCTCAGCTCCCTCATCCGCATTCTGAATATGGATCTCGGACGGTATGTCATCCTGATTCCCTTCGTGGTGGCGTTCATGTCCGACGCAGGCGCTTACTTTATCGGCCTGAAATTCGGGCGGCACAAGCTGGCGCCTGTGGTCAGCCCCAACAAGACCATCGAGGGCGCGCTGGGCGGCATTGCCTTTGCCGTGGTCAGTATGCTTGTTTACGCCCTGATCATCGACCTGCTACCCGGCAATCTCCGGGTCAACTACGGTCTTGCGCTGCTGTACGGCTTCGCCGGTTCCCTGCTGGGCATTTTCGGCGACCTGTGCTTCTCCATCATCAAGCGGCAGACCGGCATCAAGGATTACGGCAATCTGATTCCCGGCCACGGCGGCGTACTGGATCGGTTCGATTCTCTGACTCTGGTCGCCCCGGCTATGGAAGTATTGTTGGTGCTGCTTCCCATGGCGGTGTAAGGAGCGGCCTATGGTGCAGTGTGTCAGTATTCTCGGCTCCACCGGCTCCATCGGCCGGCAGAGCCTGGACATTATCCGCCGTCTGCCCGGCATCCGGGTAGCGGCGCTCACCGCCGGAACCAACGTGGAGCGGATGGCGCAGCAGTGCCGGGAGTTTTCGCCGAAGCTTGCCGTCATGGCAACCCAGGAAGCCGCTCAGGCGCTGGCGGAACGAATAAAGGGTCTGCCCATCCGGGTAAACTTCGGTGAGGCGGGTCTGATGGAAGCGGCATCCACAGCGGATGCCGACTGCGTCATCACCGCCGTGGTTGGCATGGTCGGTTTGAAGCCCACTCTCGCCGCCATCCGGGCGAAAAAGCGCATTGGCCTTGCCAACAAGGAAACTCTTGTCTGCGCCGGGGAACTGGTGATGGCCGAGGCGGAGAAGTACGGTGCGGAGATCGTCCCCGTGGATTCCGAGCATTCTGCAATCTTTCAATGCCTTATGGGCTGCGGCAGCAGAAAAGAGATCCGGCGGCTGATCCTCACCTGCTCCGGCGGCCCATTTTTCGGCATGACCCGCCCTCAGCTGGAAACGGTGACCAGAGCCGACGCCCTGAAGCACCCCAACTGGAAAATGGGCGCGAAGATCACCGTTGACTGCGCCACCCTGATGAACAAGGGGCTGGAAGTCATCGAAGCCATGCGGCTGTACCGTCTGCCCCTGGAACAGGTAGATGTGGTCATCCACCGGCAGAGCATCGTCCACAGCATGGTGGAATTCACCGACGGCGCGGTGATGGCGCAGATGGGCACACCGGATATGCGTCTGCCCATTCAGCTGGCACTGACCTACCCGGAGCGTATCCCCTCCCCGGTGGAGCGGCTGGACTTACTGTCCTGCGGCCCACTGACGTTTTCCCCGCCGGATACGGAGAATTTCCCCTGTCTGGCGTTGGCACGGGACTGCGCAAAAGCGGGCGGCACGGCCTGCCCCGCCATGAACGGCGCAAATGAGGAAGCGGTCGCCATGTTCCTGAATGACAAAATCGGCTTTTACGACATCTACCGGCTGGTAAATGCCGCCGTGCCGCAGGTACCGTTCATCGCCGACCCCACTTTGGAGCAGATTCTGGAAGCCGACCGTCTGGCTCGTGAGGCGGTTCGGGCGAACTCTTGATAATTGCGAGGCATTTTTTCTATGAGCGTTATTTTTGCGATTTTACTGTTCAGCGTCCTGATTTTCGTCCATGAGCTGGGGCATTTTACCGCCGCCAAGCTCTCCGGCGTTCAGGTCAACGAATTTTCCATGTTTATGGGTCCCGCCATCTGGAAAAAACAGGTGGGCGAGACTCTGTACGCCATCCGCTGCATCCCCATCGGCGGCTACTGCGCCATGGAGGGCGAGGACGGCGGAAGCGACAATCCCCGTTCCTTCGACAAGGCGGCATGGTGGAAGCGGCTGATTATTCTGGCCGCCGGTGCGGCGATGAACTTTCTCATCGGCGTGGTACTGATGGTCATTGTCTGCCTCCCCGTAAAGCAGACCGTCGTTCCCGTGATCGCCGGCTTTGAAGACTACGCCACGGTGAACGGTGAAAACGGCCTGCAAGCCGGTGACCGCATTGTGGAGGTGGACGGTGAAAAGCTCTACTCCTATTCCGATTTCTCCATGATCCTGTCACTAAACCCCGGCGACGTCCACGACATCACGGTGCGCCGGAACGGCGAAAAGGTCGTTCTGAAAGATTTTCTGCTGGAAAAGCACGAAGTGACTCTGGAAAACGGCTCGACCGGCCTGCGCTACGGCATGAATTTCACCCTCAGCACCCCGAACTCCTGGGAGAAGCTGGGAATGGCGTGGAACCAGTCGCTGGATACGGTGCGCATGGTTCGCCTCAGCCTGCAAATGCTGCTTGGCGGCAAGGTGGGCATTAAGGATATGTCCGGCCCCGTGGGCATTGTCAGTGAAATGTCCAAAGTGGCGGCAGCCTCCGACAGCAAGGTCACCGCGCTGCTGAATATGCTGTATTTCGGCGGCTTCATCGCCATCAATCTGGCGGTGATGAATCTGCTGCCCATCCCCGCGCTGGACGGCGGGCGTATTGTGTGTCTGCTGATCACGGTTGTGGTGGAGGCCATCACGAAAAAGAAGATCAACCCCAAATATGAAGGCTATCTCCACGGCGCGGGCATGATTCTGCTGCTTGCCCTGATGGCGATTATTATGTTCAAGGACGTCATTTTCCTGTTCAAGAGGTGAAGACGATGACAAAACAGATTCTGGTGGGCGGCGTTCCCATCGGCGGCGGCGCCCCGGTGGTCATCCAGTCCATGCTCAATACCAAAACCACGGATGTGGAGGGCAGCCTGAAGCAGATCCGTCAGCTTGCCTCCGCCGGGTGCCAGATCGCCCGGCTGGCAGTTCCCAACATGGAAGCCGCCCGGAGCTTTGCGGACATCTGCAAGGACTCTCCCCTGCCCCTCGTAGCGGATATCCATTTTGATTACAGACTTGCCATCGCCGCGGCAGAGGGCGGCGCGTCCAAAATCCGCATCAACCCCGGCAACATCGGCGGCGAAGACCGGGTCAAGGCCGTGGTTGAGGTGTGCAAGGAAAAGCATATTCCCATCCGCATTGGCGTCAACGGCGGCAGTCTTGACAAGCGTTTGCTGGAAAAATACGGCCATCCCACCGCCGAAGCGCTGGTGGAAAGCGCCTTTGAGCATCTGGAGCTGCTGGAAAAACAGGGCTTTTACGACACCTGCGTCTCCATGAAGTCCTCCACCGTCCCCACCATGGTAGCCGCCGCGCGGCTGTTCCGCGCCAAATGTGACTATCCCCTCCACATCGGCGTGACCGAGACCGGCCCCGTCCGGCAGGGTCTGATTAAGTCCGCCATGGGCATCGGCGCGCTGCTTCTGGACGGCATCGGCGATACCATCCGGGTCAGCCTGACCGACGACCCGGTGCAGGAGGTTTACGCCGCCCGGGACATTCTCAAGGCCGCCGGACTGCGGAAGGACGGCGTGAACATCGTCTCCTGCCCCACCTGCGGACGGACCCGCATCGACCTGATCGGTCTGGTGAACCGGGTGGACGAAGCACTGAAAAACTGTGAAAAGCCCATCACCGTGGCGGTCATGGGCTGCGTGGTCAACGGCCCCGGCGAAGCCCGGGAAGCGGACATCGGCATTGCCGGCGGCGACGGCTGGGGCATGATTTTTGAAAAAGGCGTGCAGGTGGAAAAGCTCCCCTATGACGAGCTGCTCCCAGCCCTGCTGAAACGAATTGAAGCACTGTAGAGACACGATATGGAAGAACAAATTTTCTTTCTGAATATGTTTCCGGACTATGAGCCGCCTGAGGAGCTGTATGCAGCCCTTTCTCAGGCGGCTATCGCCGCTGCGGATATTGACCCCGAAACCCGAAGCGTCCACGTGGCGCTGCATTCCGAGCGCTACATCCCCCAGCGGCTGCTGGAACAGGTTCGCAAGGACATTTGTGGCCTGTACGGCCTGCAAAAGCTGGAGCTGACCGCGACCCACCCGGAATCGGAGCTGCAAAAAATCGAACCGGAAGAACTGATGTGGCTGTTTGTCAGCCGCAACTCCATGGCGCGGGGTTCCCTCGCCGGGGCAAAGTGGGAATGGAACGAACAGAATCTCACGGTAAAGCTCGCCGCCAACGGAAAAGAAACCCTTCTGGAGCACATCCCGTCCGTGGAAAAGGTACTGCGGGAGCGGTTCGCCGCCCCGGTGCATATCACCGTGGAGGCGGGCAACACGCTGGAGGGAAAAGCGCTGTTTGCCGCCACAGAGTCCATGCGGGAATCGGAGATTCAGAAACTCCCCACCACCTCCGCCGCCCAGCCCAGGAAGGAAGACAAGCCCGCCGCCCCCAGCGAAAGCTTCTACGGCAAGCCCTTCAAGGGCACGCCCGTTCCCATGAAGGAGCTGAGTCTGGACATGGGAACCGTCATCGTGGAGGGCAAAGTCTTCGCCGTGGACCACAAGGAGCTGAAAAAGCGCAACGCCTATGTTGTGAAATTCGACATGACGGACAACACCAACTCCGTCCGCGTCAGCCGCTTTATGGAGGCCGGAGAGGCCAAACCCATTCTGGAAAACGTTCAGGTCGGCTCCGTCCTGCGGGTGCAGGGCAAACTGGGTGAAGATCGATACGAGGGCGAAATGGTTCTCAAGCCCTACGCCATGCAGCCTGGCTCCATGCTCAAGCGGCAGGACACTGCCCCGGGGGAAAAGCGGGTGGAGCTGCATCTGCACACCACCATGTCCAACATGGACGCCCTGACGGAAACCGCCGCCGCCGTGAAGCAGGCGGCGGCCTGGGGTCACAAGGCCATCGCCATCACCGATCACGGCGTCGCCCAGTCCTTCCCCGACGCCATGAAGGCCGCCTCCAAGGCCAAGGTGGCCGGAACCGACCAGAATATCAAGATTCTCTACGGCTGTGAGGGGTATTATGTAAACGACGTAGACGACCGCATTGTAGTCCACGGCGAGCAGGATATCACCTTCGATCAGGAATTCGTCGCCTTCGATCTGGAAACTACCGGCCTGTCCTCCCGCAGCGACCGCATCATCGAGATCGGCGCTGTTGTGCTGAAAAACGGTGAGGAAGTGGACCGTTTCCAGACCTTCGTTGACCCGGAGCGTCCGCTGGAACGGAAAATCGTGGAGCTGACCGGCATCACCGACGAAATGCTTGTCGGCGCACCGAAAATCGAAGAGGTGCTGCCCAAATTTCTGGACTTCATCGGCGACCGGGTTCTGGTCGCTCACAATTCCGACTTCGACACCGGCTTTATCCGCGCAGAGTGCCAGCGCCTTGGCTACGATTATCATTACACCGCGGCGGATACCCTGATTCTCTCTCAGAATCTTCTGCCCCAGCTGAACAAATTCAAGCTGAACATCGTCTCCAATGCCCTGAGCTTGCCCGACTTCAACCATCACCGGGCGGCGGACGACGCCATGACCTGTGGCCTCATCATGGCGAAGCTCATGGTCAAGCTGGAAGAGGAGCATGACATCCACAACTTGCAGGCCATCAACCCTGCCATGACCCATCTGCGTTCCGGCGGCCGCATCACCGACCGTCAGGCGCGGCACATCATCATTTTTGCCAAGAACCAGATCGGTCTGCGCAACCTGTACCATCTGATCTCCGACTCCAACCTCCAATACTTCCGCCGGGTGCCCCGGATGCCCAAGTCCGACATTCTTAAGCTGCGGGAGGGGCTGATCATCGGTTCTGCCTGCGAAGCGGGCGAACTGTTTCAGGCCATTCTCGACCGGAAAAGCGACGACGAGCTGAAACGCATTGCGTCCTTTTACGACTTTCTGGAAATCCAGCCTCTGGCGAACAACCGCTTCATGCTGGCAAACGAAAAATACGAAGCCAAAACCGACGAAGACCTCCGGGAGTACAACCGGAAAATCGTCCGGCTGGGCGAGGAACTGGGCAAGCCGGTGGTCGCCACCGGAGACGTTCACTTCCTGAACCCCGAGGACGAGATTTTCCGTCACATTCTGCTGGCGACCAAGGGCTTCGACGACGCGGACAAGGACATGCCCCTGTACTTCCGGACAACGGACGATATGCTGCGGGAATTCTCCTATTTAGGCGAGGAAAAAGCCTATGAGGTAGTCATCACCAACCCCAACCGCATCGCCGACATGTGCGAATCTCTGCGTCCCGTCCCCCACAATCTGTTCGCTCCCAAAATTGAAAACTCCGTGGAAGACCTGAAAAATCTTGTCTACACCAAATTCCACCGTCTTTACGGGGACAATCCCCCGGAGCTGATGGTAAAGCGCGTGGAGACGGAGCTGCACGACATCATCAACTGCCACTACGACGTGATCTACATGTCCGCCCAGAAACTGGTGCAGAATTCGCTGGAGCATGGCTATCTGGTCGGCTCCCGTGGCTCCGTCGGCTCGTCCATCGTGGCCTACATGTCCGGCATCACCGAGGTCAACTCCTTCCCGCCCCACTACCGCTGCCCCAACCCGGAGTGCAAGTACACCACTTTCGACGTTCCCAAGGGCTACGGCTGCGGCGCGGATTTGCCGGACGCCGTCTGTCCCAAGTGTGGCACGAAATTCGAGAAAGACGGCTTCAACATCCCCTTTGAGACCTTCCTTGGCTTCGGCGGCGACAAGGTTCCCGATATCGACCTGAACTTTTCCGGCGAATACCAGTCAAAAGCCCACGCTTACTGTATCGAAATGTTCGGAAAATCCCACGTTTTCCGGGCGGGAACCATTGGCACCGTGGCGGAAAAAACCGCCTTCGGCTACGTAAAGAAATACCTGTCCGAACGTGGCAAGACTGCCTCCCGGGCGGAGGAAGCCCGCCTCGCGGCGGGCTGCGTAGGCGTCCGGCGCACCACCGGCCAGCACCCCGGCGGTCTGGTTGTCATCCCACAGGAAAACGAGATTTGGGACTTCTGCCCGGTGCAGCACCCGGCGGACGACCCTCAGGCCGACCAGATCACCACCCATTTTGAATACCACTCCATGGAGGAAAACCTTCTGAAGCTGGACATGCTGGGTCACGACGACCCCACCATGATCCGCATGATGGAGGATATGACCGGCATCGACGCCAAGACCATCCCGCTGGACGACAAGGACACCATGTCCATTTTCATCTCCTCCAAGGTGCTGGGCTACGAGGACGACAAGATTCTCGGCCCCACCGGCGCCGTCGCCATTCCGGAATTCAACACCCGCTTCACCCGGGGGATGCTGATGGATACCATGCCCACCCGGTTTGATACGCTTCTGCGTCTGTCCGGCTTCTCCCACGGCACCGACGTGTGGCTGGGCAACGCCAAAGACCTGATTACCTCCAAAACCGCCACCGTTGATCAGGCCATCGGCTGCCGTGACGACATCATGCTTTATCTGATCTCCTGTGGAATGCCGGAAAAGCGCTCCTTTAAGATCATGGAGGCCGTGCGAAAAGGCCGCGGCCTACCCGAAGGCGCGGAGGAGGAAATGAAGGCCGCAGGCGTGCCGGAATGGTACATCGGCTCCTGCAAAAAGATCAAGTATCTGTTCCCCAAGGCCCACGCCGTGGCCTATGTTATGATGGCTTTCCGTATCGCATGGTTCAAGGTACATCATCCGCTGGCCTTCTACTCCGCCTATTTCTACCGCCGCAGTCAGAAGGGCGGCTTCGACGCGGTGCTGATGACCCACGGCAAGGATGCGGTGGTCGCCAACATCGACGCCATCGAGAACAACGAAAACGCCACGGACAAAGACGAAGACCTGCTGACCACGCTGGAAGTGGCCTACGAATACTACATCCGGGGTTTTGAATTCCTGCCCATCAGCATTTACGACAGCCACGCCACGAAATTCATCATCAAGGACGGCAAGCTGCTGCCCCCCTTCGTTGCGATCTCCGGCCTCGGTGAAAACGCGGCATGGGACTTGATGCGGGGTCGTGAGGGCAAAACCTTCCTGTCCGTGGAGGAAGTCGCCGCCGCCTGCCCCAAGGTGTCCAAGACCCACATTCAGATGCTCAGAGAGGCCGGTGCTTTCGGCGACCTGCCCGATACCAGTCAGGTCAGCTTCTTCTGACAGATAATCGGAGTGTTCATGCACTCCGATTACTGCTTGCAAATTTCAGAATTTTGTAATATAATATAAAAACAAAATCAGGGTGTATCTGAAAACTGGCGAAATGCCCAGCAGCGAGGAATTTTTGTCCTGGGCAAGCCATTTTTCCGCAGGAATACTTGCTGTATTTCAAGGGAAAATGGCGCGGCACAGGGCAAAAAGAACCGTTGATCGGGCGTTTTGACAGTTTTCAGATACACCCCCAATTAAGAGGTGTTTTATATGCAGGATGTCGGAATGCAGTATCACATTCACTGCAACAAGGGCGATGTGGGACGTTATGTCTTTCTCCCCGGCGACCCGGGACGCTGCCAGTCCATTGCCAGCTACTTTGACAACCCCGTCCATATCGGCATGAACCGGGAGTACAATATTTACACAGGCACCATGCTGGGGCAGAAAGTGTCCGTCTGCTCCACCGGCATCGGCGGCCCGTCGGCCTCCATCGCCATGGAGGAGCTGGCGGCCATCGGCGCGGATACCTTCATTCGGGTCGGCACCTGCGGCGGTATCGCCATGGACGTTCTGCCCGGGGACGTGGTTGTCGCCACGGGCGCTATCCGTTACGAGCATACCTCTCTGGAATACGCCCCCATTGAGTTCCCCGCCGTGCCTGACTTTGACGTCACGGCCGCGCTGAAAGCTGCCAGTGAGAGTCTGGGCTACCGCACCCACACCGGCGTCGTCCAATGCAAGGATTCTTTTTATGGTCAGCACAGCCCGGAAAAATCTCCTGTATATTACGATCTGCTGCAAAAGTGGGAAAGCTGGAAGCGCTTGGGCGTGAAGGCCAGTGAAATGGAATCCGCTGCCCTGTTTGTGGTCGCCGCCGCCCTGGGCGTGCGCTGCGGCAGCTGCTTCCACGCCGTGTGGAATCAGGAGCGGGAAAAAGCGGGTCTCGCCATGCCCATGACCGAGGACACCACCGGCGCCGTCAAGGTGGGCATCGAAGCCATGAAGCGGATCATTGCCGCAGATTTGGAAAACGGTAAATGAGATTGCTCTGAAAGAGCATTTCATGCGGAAAAATTGACAAAACCGCAGGGGACGATAAACCTTCGTCCCCTGCGGATATATTTGACAAATTATAGCACTAAATGTGGAGAAACGCGGTATTCTTTCAGTACCCGATTTCCTTCAGATAGCGGCTCAGCGCGTCCTGCCAAGTCGGAAGGGGCGTAAAGCCGGCTTCTATAAGCTTGCTCCTGTCAAGACGGCTGTTGAACGGACGCGCCGCCTTATTCAAACCGTACTCTTCCGTTGTCACAGGCAGAACCTTCGTCTGATAGTCGGCCTGACGGTAGATTTCCTTGGTAAAATCGTACCAGCTGATATAGCCGCCTTCATTGGTTGCATGGTAGTATCCGTATTTCTCGGTCTCATTCATGTCCACCAGCAGCCGTGACAAATCGTACGTATAGGTTGGCGTGCCGATCTGGTCATTTACGACGCGAACCGTGTCATGAGTTTTACCAACGTTCAGCATGGTCTTGACAAAATTCTTCCCGTTTCGTCCAAAGACCCAGGCAATGCGGACGATAAAGTACTTTTCAAGTTCCCGGCTGACCGCCAGCTCACCTTCCAATTTCGTCTGACCATACACATTCAGGGGCTTATAGTCCTTGCAGTCCGGCTTCCATGGCTCTGTTCCCTGACCGTCAAACACATAGTCTGTGCTGATATATGTCATTTTACAGTTCAGCTTCTTGCAGACATCCGCAATGTTCTTCGTGCCACCAGCGTTGACAGCACGTACTTTCGCCACGTTTTCATCATCCTCCGCCATGTCCACGGCCGTCCACGCTGCGCAGTGGATCACGGCATCCGGATTCACATCCGTAATTGCCTTTTCTACGGCGTTCCTATCGGTGATATCCAATGACATGTAGGGCGCGGCTATGTCACATGCTTCCTGCATATCAGACCCTACGCCCTCATATCCGCGTTTCAGCAGCTCGTTCATGACATCGTGTCCCAGTTGACCGCCAACGCCGGTTACGAAAAACTTCATATCAATCTCTCCCGAAACTCTTTCATTCCGATTCGCAGCATTCTCGGCTTTGTAAATTCTTCAACAACCGCTTTACAAGCTGTTTCCAGTAATGAAACTCAAAATAATGATGCCACAGGAACGGACGGCTCCCATTCAGATATTCTTTATAAAACTGAGCACCGTATTCGTACGCTTCCAAATGATAGTCCATTTCCGGGATCAGATACGGCTCCATGAACCACTGATACCGGTACAAATCCCGATATGACTTCATGTATCCAATAAAACAAGCCCGAAAATACCTATCGGAATAGAATCTGGCATCCGGTGGCAGGAGACCATTATCTTCCGCAAAACGCTGTACAATGTCGTTATACCCCATGATAAAAGGTCCGGTCATTGGCACGGTATAGATTGGAATGTTGGCATCAACGTAAGTCGTCTGCAATTCCTTTATACGGTCAACCGGCGGCTGCCAATCGTTAATGAATGCGCATCGCTCCATAATGAGCAGCCTTTGCCCCTGTTTACCGAACAACATGTTCTGAGGCAGTGTTCCGGATACAGTCGCAACAACCTCAGCATTTCGGATATACTGAATCAGTTGAGACAAGGGTATCTTTTCCGGATAAAGAACCGTATAGCCATTCTTTTTAAAGAAATCATCCAGCGCCTCAAATCCAAATTCCAAATCCCTGTGTTTGGGCAAAAGGCTGCGGCTCATATACACTTTTTCAGGAGTGTTTCCCCCCCACGGACATTTGCTGCTACTGTATCGAATACTCGCAGATATTTGGGAGAATACGCTCCCCATCTGCGAAAAGCCAAATCTGGAACAATCACTTCCCGGTAGGTTGTCGGCTTATTGACAAATTCCAGCTTGTCCCAGATATTCAAGAGCGTGAGAAACTCTTTGTAATTTCCCTTGATTTCTCTTGTCTCGCCCTCGTCCAGAGCAAATACATAGCTATCCACGGAGGAATCATTTTCCAGAAAATACCAAAGCCTGGCAACTCCCTCCACCAGGAAATGTCCCCAATGGTGAATCAGATACCCGCAATAAACAACTTTTTTATCCCTGTATTCCGCGGATTCAAAGGAATTGCACGGTTTGACACAGCACTCCACCGCAGAAATCCCAACGCTGTTCCCATCCTCATCCACAACACCTCCGCAGCCAATCCAACCGAATTGATCCGTTTTCCGCACAGGTAGAACAGTGGCATTCTTTCCCTGCCACACGGAGGGAGTTTCCCGCTTCTCGCAAGCCACCTCATGCTGTTTTTTCAGAGCCGCAGCTTTTTGAGGGCGTAAGTACCGATAATCCACTGTGTACACGCACAGCACCTCCAGGTCTGTTTTTGCCGTTCATTTTCCTATCTCTTTATAAGGCGTCTTATAAACTGCTTCCAGTAGTGGAACTCCAAGTAATGATACCACCGAAAAGGCTTTCTTCGGTTAAGATAATCCCCAAAGTATGCTTGGCCAGCGCGGAACCCTTCGATCAGAGATTCCGTTAAAGGCGCATACCAGTCAAACATGAACCAATTATAGTTGTACAGATCTTCGTAAGCCTTCATATATTTGATAAAGCATTTGCGATAATGCTTTTCCGTCAAAAAGCGACCATCCGGCGGCTGATAGCCGCGGTCAGCGGCAAAACGCTGCAAGCAATCCGTATAACCCATAATAATAGGTCCGGCGAAATCCACAGGATAGATGGGAATATGTGCATCAATATAGGTCACATCCAGATCCATGATCCGGTTGATTCCGACCTGGTTATCCACATTGATGGTCAATCGCTCCACAATTTCCAGCTTCTGCCCCGGACGGGCAAAAAGCATATTGTGGGGCAGCGAACCGGAGAGAGACGCCACCACATCGGCGTTGCGGATGTAGGAGATCATCCGGCCGAGCGGCACTTTTTCCGGATAGAGAATGGTGTAGCCGTTTCTCCGGAAAAAATCGTCCAGCGTGTCAAAGCCGGATTCAAAGAGCATTCCCTTCTTGAATTGGCTACGGCTATAGTAGATTTTCGCCGGGCGCTCCCAATTGGGGTCTGGCACCGCATTGTTCGCCACCGTGTCATAGACCTTCAGGAGCTTGGGCGTATAGCGCCTGCGGCAGTACAGCCCCAGCTCCGGGACGATGACCTCCCGGTAAGTCGTGGGGGTGTTGATGATCTCCAGATGCTCCCAAATGCCCAGCAGCTCCAGGAATTCCCGGTAATTCGCCCTGATCTCCCGTTCCTCGTTTTCATCCAGGAAGAAAACGTACTTGTCCACTCCGGGGTCATTTTCCAGAAAATACCAGAGTCTGGTCACGCCCTCAATGAGAAAATGCCCCCAGTGGTTCACCAGATAGCCGCAGTAAACCACCGTTTCGTCCCGGTATTCCTTCTTTTCCGCGGGATAGGCAAACTGCACCCGGCCTTCGATACCGGAAAGCGGCACGTATTCCCCGTTTTCGTCCACGACGCCGCCTCTGCCAAACAGCAGATTGTCCCCCGCCTGACGGCGCAGGGGAAGAATGGTTGCGTTTTTCCCGCGCCACACGGCAGGGTTCTCCGTAACCGCCAAAGGCTCGTCGTACCACGCTTTCAGCGCCTCTGCCTTTTTGGGGCGCAGGTATTGGTAATCGATACTGTACATTTTTTCAGTCCCTCCGCTGCTTCAGGGTGGGCAGAATCCGGTCTTTGGCACTCAGCCGCAAAGGCGTGCCGTCTGCCAGGGTATAGCCCTCCCCGGACGCAGAGCCGGAATAGCTGCCCACCACCTCCGGCCAGGCCACGGCAATGTCGGGGTCGTTCCAGGCAATGCCCATCTCGTCCTCCGGATGGTAAAAATCCGTCACCTTGTAGCAGAATTCAGCGACATCGCTGAGTACCAGGAAGCCGTGGGCAAAGCCCTCGGAAATATAGAACTGCTTCTTATTTTCCTCCGTCAGCTCCACGCCGTACCATTTCCCATAGGTTTCGGAACCGGGGCGCACATCGACGGCCACGTCAAAAACGCGCCCCCGAATCACCCGCACCAGCTTCCCCTGGGGATACTTCTTCTGTGTGTGCAGTCCCCGGAGAACGCCCTTTGTGGACATGCTCTGGTTGTCCTGCACGAACACCATATTCAGCCCGGCTTCCTCCATGTCCTTCCGGTTGTAGGTTTCCATGAAGTAACCCCGGTTGTCGCCGTGAACCGTCGGTTCGATGATATATAAGCCCTCAATCGGGCACTTGGATACAGTAATCTGCCCCATTTGAATGCTCCTTATCGGTTCCCATACATTTTTTCATAGTAATCCCGGTACTCGCCACTGATGATCGTCTCCCACCACGCCCGGTTGTCCAGATACCACCGGATGGTCTTCTGAATCCCGTCGGCAAACTTCGTCTCCGGAAGCCAGCCCAGCTCTCTGTGAATCTTTGTGGGATCGATGGCATAACGCATATCATGCCCCTTGCGGTCAGTGACGTATGTAATCAGGCTCTCGGGCTTGCCCAGCGCCTTGCAGATGATCTTCACAATGTCGATGTTGCGCATTTCATTACGCCCGCCGATGTTGTAGACCTCTCCCACCCGGCCGTTGTGGAGAATCATGTCGATGGCCTTGCAGTGGTCTTCCACATACAGCCAGTCCCGGACGTTCTCACCTGTCCCGTAGACGGGCAGCGGCTTGTCGTTCAGGGCGTTGGCAATCATCAGCGGAATCAGCTTCTCCGGGAAGTGATAGGGGCCGTAATTGTTGGAACACCGGGAAATCGTCACCGGTAAGCCATAGGTACGGTGATACGCCAGCACCAGCAGGTCGGCACTTGCCTTGGACGCGGAATAGGGAGAGCTGGTGTGGATGGGCGTTTCTTCGGTGAAAAACAGGTCAGGCCGGTCAAGGGGCAGATCGCCGTAGACCTCATCGGTGGAAACCTGATGGTAGCGGCGGATGCCGTACTTCCTGCACGCGTCCATCAGCACCTGCGTACCCAGAATGTTGGTTTGCAGGAACACCTCAGGATTTTCAATGGAGCGATCCACATGACTTTCGGCGGCGAAGTTCACCACCATGTCGGGATGCTCCTCCTCAAAAAGCCGATACACACCCTCCCGGTCGCAGATGTCCAGCTTCACAAAGCGGAAGTTGGGGTTATCCATGACAGGAGCCAGCGTGGACAGATTGCCGGCATAGGTCAGCTTGTCCAGGCAGACGATCCGGTAGTCCGGGTATTTGCGGAGCATATGGAAAATGAAATTGGAGCCGATAAATCCGGCGCCGCCGGTCACGATGATGGTCACTTCTCTCCCCCGCTTTCCTTTTTCTTCATGAAGCTCTTGAAACGATCCTCCGCGACCTGCCGCAGATGGCGGCCGTAGGGAGATTTTCCGTAAATCTCGGCGGCCTCCAGCAGCTCATCGCCGGAAATCCAGCCGAAACGGTAGGCAATTTCTTCCGGTGCGGAAATTTTGACGCCCTGCCGTTTTTCCACCATGTGGACAAATTCCGCCGCTTCCAGCAGGCTTTCAATGGTGCCGGTGTCCAGCCAGGCAAAGCCACGTCCCATAAGCTCCACGTCCAGCCGCCCCTCTTTCAGATACATTTCATTCAGAGTGGTGATTTCCAGCTCCCCCCGGACGGAGGGCTTCACCTGCCCGGCCTTTTCCGCCACGCCCTTGGGGTAAAAGTACAGGCCGGTAATGGCGTAATTGCTCTTTGGGTTGGCGGGCTTCTCCTCCACGGAGATGACCCGGTCGTTTTCGTCAAACTCCACCACGCCGAAACGCTGAGGGTCGGACACATAGTAGCCGAACACGGTAGCTCTTCCGTTTTCGGCGGTGTCCCTCGCGCTGGCGAGGATGTCGGAAAAACCGTTGCCGTAGAAGATATTGTCGCCCAATACCATGGCGCAGGAATCGTCCCCGATAAATTCCTTGCCAATCAGAAACGCCTGTGCCAGCCCATCGGGCGAAGGCTGGACGGCGTATTGCAGACGGATGCCAAAATGGCTGCCGTCCCCCAGCAGATCCTGAAACCGCGGGGTATCCGACGGGGTAGAAATGATCAGAATATCCCGAATTCCGGCAAGCATCAGGGTGGACAGCGGATAGTAGATCATGGGCTTGTCATAAACGGGAAGCAGCTGTTTGGAGGTGACCTTTGTCAGAGGATAAAGCCTTGTGCCGGATCCACCGGCTAAAATGATACCTTTCATATGCCGATTCCTTTCCCGGGGGTGTTCCCCTATATCGGGTTTATTTTAGCATGTTTTGTCAGAAATGTAAACCGCTATTTGAAGGACGGATAAGTTTCCTTATTACATGTGCAGTCACGGCGAAAAGCCCACGGCGGGTGCGCCATGGGCTAAAAAAGTGTTTTTTCTTCCTCCAACAGGCCGCCGAAATCCTGCAAATCATCCGTGCCGATCAGGTATGCTCCCATCTGTTCCAGCTGACGGGCGGCCTGACTGCCGTCGCGAAAACAGGCTACAGGACTCCACCCGAAGCGCAGGTTTTTCACCGTACCATCCCACGTACCGCCGTGTCCAAAGTCGGACTGGGCGACAAATACCATGCGCCCCAGCGCGTGGATGCAGCGGTTACGGCTCAGCGCCCGCTGGGTGGAAAACGCGCCGTCAAAATCGTCCTCGCTTAAGTACAGCAGATTCCGCCGTCTGGCCTGTTTACTCAGCTCGTCGGCGACGATGCTGATGACCCGTCCACCGGCGGCAAGGCACGCTTCCTGTGCCGTGCGGTCAGCACCCCGGGCGTTGCCGGAAACCAGCGTCAAGCCTTCCTCCGCCGCCCGGTATCCCACCGCCGCGGCAAATTCCCGGTTCTCCGCCCGCAGCTCCCGGCTTCCCACCAGCGCCACCGCAGGGGTGCTCAGAATGGACAAATCGCCCTTCGCCCACAGGCACCCGGGTGCGTCCATCACAAGGCGCTGCCGCAGAATTCCGGGATATTCTTCGCTGACCCTTGTGACGGGGTTGCAGTCCATTTTTCTCCCCCGGCTCAGGTAATAGTCCAGCTGCTCCGTATCCGAAAGCAGGGCGCAATACCGCTCCGCCGTCTCCCGGTCGTAGCCAAGCTCAATGAAATCCTGCCGCGTCATTTCCCGCCCCGGCTGGGCGCATTCCCTGCCCCGCATCCGCAGCGCCAGCGCGCGCAGCTGGGCGGTAGAAAGAATCTGACGGTCAGGGTTTCCAAGACGGCTCGTCAGCAGCAGAAAGCCCCTTTCCCGGGGATTCAACGGAATCTCCTTTTGGGCGTCACGGGGGCTTTGACTTCCTCGGGCGACAGGTTTCCGTCCTTGTCCATCACCATGGGCTGAATGGTAAAATTGCAGTATTTGCAGATGTCATCCAGTCTGGCCTTCTCCGGGAAATTGCTGACAATGCTCCATGCCACGCCCTTTTTCTTCGCCCGGCCGGTGCGGCCAATGCGGTGAACGTAGTACTCGTTCTCCTCCGGCACGTCATAGTTGATAACGCAGTCCACATCGTCCACGTCGATGCCCCGGGAGGCCACGTCCGTTGCAATCAGCACGGCCAGCTTTCCGTCCCGATAGCGCTGCATGGTCTTTTCCCGCTGGCTCTGGCGGATATCGCCGTGGATGCAGTCGCAGTCCAAGCCCGCCCGCTGGAATTCGTCGCAGAGACGCTGGCACATGTGCTTGGTGTTGCAGAAGATCATCACCCGCTCATAGCCCTGACTGCGGATCAGGCGCAGGGACGTCTCCGCCTTTTCCAGCGGCGTGCAGGTGATGCTGAACTGGTCGATGTCCGGGCGGTCTTCCTGCTTTGGCTCCACGGTGATCTCCACCTCGTCCCGCTGGTACATCCACGAAACCGTCATGACCTCCTGAGAGATGGTGGCAGAAAACAGCCCCAGATTTTTCCGGTTCTTTACCTTATCGATGATCCGGGTCACGTCCTTGAAAAAGCCCATGTCCAGCATCCGGTCGGCCTCGTCCAGTACCACAGTCTGAATTTTCTCCAGACGGATGGTCTTGCGGTTGTAGTGATCCATCAGCCGTCCCGGCGTCGCAACGACGATCTGGGGCTTGCGCTCCAGCTGCTTGATCTGGCCGCCGATGCCCGCGCCGCCGTACAGCACCGCCACCCGAATGCCCTGAAAATAGGTCAGCAGCCCCCGCAGCTCGTCGCCGATCTGGATGGCAAGCTCCCGGGTGGGGGCAAGGATCAACCCCTGAACGCCCTCGTTGGCCGGGTCGATATGCTCGATCATGGGGATGCCGAAGGCAAAGGTCTTTCCGGTGCCGGTGGGCGCCTTGGCAATGACGTCCCGCCATTGCAGAAAATATGGGATGGCCTCCGCCTGAATGGTGGTGGGATAGCCGTAGCCCTTTTCCTCCAGCGCTTTCAGCATGGCCTCGCTGAGGCCGAGACTTTCAAATGTGACTTCCATGTTTCTCTTTCCCTTTTCCATCGAAATTTTCTTTATTGTATCACTTTTCCCCCATGTTTGCAACTTTTTTTGTTTTCCGATAGCCGATTCGAGAAAACTCGGTTTCAATCTCACGCAAAGGTGGACAAACGGGGAAAAATATGCTATATTGTAGGTTATGATAATATGTCCGTAATATAAGGAGAATTCTAATGGGCAAACTAATCGTCATTGAAGGCACGGACGGCTCCGGCAAGTCCACCCAATTTCGTCTGCTGACCCAGCGTCTGGAAAACGAAAACATTGCCTTTCAGAAAATCGTCTTCCCACAATATTCCGAGCCAAGCTCCGCGCTGATCCGGATGTATCTCGGGGGCGAGTTCGGCACGAATCCGTCGGACGTCAACGCCTACGCCGCTTCCTCCTTTTACGCCATCGACCGCTACGCCTCCTACAAAAAGATCTGGGGGCAGTGGTACGAACAGGGCGGTCTGGTAATCTGCGACCGCTATACCACCTCCAACGCCGTCCATCAGGCTTCCAAGGAGCCGGAGGACAGGCGGCAGGAGTTTCTCAAGTGGCTGTATGACTTTGAATACGACCGGCTGGGGCTTCCCCGCCCCGACCTGACGCTGTATCTGGACGTCCCCACGGACTTTACGGAGCAGCTGCTGCGCCACCGGGAGCAGGACACCCACACCAGCGCGGACATCCACGAGCGGAACAGTGCCTACCTCGCTTCCTGCCGCCGTGCCGGACGCGCCGCCGCTGAATACTACGGCTGGACAATCATTTCCTGCACGGAAAATGGGAAAATGCGGAGTATTGAGGACATTCACGAAGAAATCTACCGCCATGTGGCGGCATGCCTGGAGGACTGAATATGGTTTACATGTTGCTTGGAACCGGCTTCGAGGAAACGGAAGCCGTCGCCCCTATTGATCTGCTGCGCCGCGCGGGCGTGTCCGTCGCCACCGTGGGCATTGGCGGAAAGGTCATCGTCGGAAGCCACGGCATCCCCGTGACCGCCGATATGGAACTTGGCCAAATGGACTTGACCCAGCTGGATATGATCGTTCTCCCCGGCGGAATGAAGGGCGTCGCGTCCATCAAGGGCTGGCCGGAGGCGCTGGAAGCCGTGCGGTTCGCATGGGAAAATGGCCGGTTCGTCGCCGCCATCTGCGCCGCACCCACCATTCTTGCCATGCTTGGCATCACCGATGGCAGACGCGCCACCTGCTACCCCGGCTGTGAAGGCCAGATGGGAAGCGCTGACATGGTCTGCGCCCCCGCCGTCACCGACGGAAAGCTCATCACCGGCACCTCCGCGGGCTGCGCCGTTCCCTTTGGTCTGGCGCTGATCGCCGCCCTGAAGGGTCAGGCCGCCGCGCAGGCCGTCGCAGAGCAGATCGTCATTCGCTGACCTTGGAGGAACACAATATGGACAACAAACAGTTTCCCGAACGGGACGAGGAGGAAATCATTCCCGAAGAGCTGACCTTCTTTCCCGCCGACGAGGAATCGGAGGACGCCGGGGATGTCCCCGCCTCCGAAGACGTAATTGGGGAAGAAACCGCTTCCCAGCCAGAGGAAATCCCCGCAGAGGCGGAAGAACCCGTTGCGGAGGAAACTCCCGTGGCAGAAGACGTTCCCGCATTTGAGGATGATTCCGCCCAAGATGACATTCCCACTTTTGAGGACGTCCCCCCCATTGCGGACGCCCCCGCCCCGGAGGAAATTCCCGTGCCCGATGACACCTCCGAAAAAGGCCGTTCCTTCATGGATCGCATTCCGGACGTGGATGACGGCATGGAGGAGTCCTACGACGACCGGCTCACCGAGCCGGAGATCGGCAGCGAGATCATCCCCGACGAGAGCGCCATGGATTCCCACGGTATGCTGGAGCACGGCGAGGAAGAACCGCCCTTTGACCCCAGCATACTGGACGACCCGGACTTGCAGGAGCTGCCGGAGGAACCGTCGGAGCCGAAACCGCCGAAGGACGAGATTGCGGAACAGGAATACCGGGACAGCGACGGTGATTTTGACGCCGCAGAGGATGCCCCCGCCCCGGAAAGAAAAGCGTCCGGTCGTCAGCGCCCCGTCAAAAAGGGACGTCCTAAGAAAACCCGTGGAGAGGGTCTGCTGGGCATCCCCCACATTCTGGTCACCATCGTGTGGCTGGCACTGATCGTGGTCATCGGCGTCACGCTGGGACGGATGATTTGGGTCTGCGCCGCCGATGTGCTGGCCTTCGGGCGGGAAAACAAGCCCGTCACCATCACCGTTTACGAGTCCGACACCATGGACAGCATCACCGACAAGCTCTACGACGCCGGTCTGATCCGCTACAAGAGCCTGTTCAACTTCTATGCCGACATCTCCCACGCCGAGAAGAAGATCGACCCCGGCATTTACGACCTGAACACCCGGTACGACTATCACGCGCTGGTCAACATGATGTCCGCCAGCTCCACCCGTGAGGTCGTGGAAGACCTGCTGATCCCCGAGGGCTACACCTGCCGCCAGATTTTCGCCCTGCTGGAGGAAAACCGCATCTGTACCGCGCAGGATCTCAGCGCCTACGCCGCCAACGGCGCGCTGAAGGACTACTGGTTCCTTGAAAACGTGACCCGGGGCGACAAATACTGCCTTGAGGGCTTCCTTTTCCCGGATACCTACGACTTCTATAAGAATTCCTCCCCCCGTGAGGTTCTGGAAAAGATGCTGGACAACTTCGACTACCGGTTCAGCGAGGAAATGCGCGCCCAGATCGACACCCTGAACGCCACCGTCACCGACGGCAGCTTCACCGTCCGGGAAGTGACCATTGTCGCGTCTCTCATCGAGAAGGAAACCGCCTCCGCGTCGGAAAGCCCCCGGATCGCCGGTGTTATTTATAACCGTCTGTTCCACTGGGACTACCCCGCCCTGCTGAACATCGACGCCGCCATCATCTATGCGCAGGACGGCGTGTCCGACCACATCGACACCAGTCTGGACAGCCCCTACAACACCTACCTTCACGTGGGTCTGACGCCCACGCCCATTGCGAACCCGGGTCTTGCCAGCCTGCAGGCCGCGCTGAATCCCGAATCCCACAACTATTATTACTACGTGCTGAATCCCGCCACCGGCGCCCATCAGTTCTCCACCACACAGGAGGAGCATGAGCAGTATCGCGCGCAGTTTGCTGCTGCCGCCGCTGCCGCTTCCACACAGTCGGAGGGCGAATGAGAAAGCTGGAATTGCTCAGCCCCGCCGGGGACATGGAGCGGCTGGAAATGGCCGTAGCCTACGGCGCAGACGCGGTATATTTCGCCGGAACAAGCTTTGGAATGCGCTCCTTCGCGGGGAATTTCTCCCCCGAGGAGCTGCCCAAGGCGGTGCGGTATGCCCATGACCACGGCGTCAGGTGTCACGTCACCGTGAACACCATGCCGAGAAATGATGAAATCGCCCGGCTGCCAGAATATCTGGAACAGCTGGACGACGCCGGGGTGGACGCCCTGATCGTGGCCGACTTGGGCGCATTCACCCTCGCCGGGAAATATGCCCCGCACTGCGAGCGGCATATTTCCACCCAGCAGTCCATCGCCAATTACGTCTGCGCTCAGGCGTGGTTTGATCTGGGCGCGAAGCGGGTGGTACTGGCACGGGAATGCAGTCTGGAAGAAATCCGCGCCATCCGTCAGAAGGTAGACCCCGCGCTGGAAATCGAGACCTTTGGCCATGGTGCCATGTGCGTCAGCTACTCCGGCCGGTGCCTGCTGAGCAACTACATGACGGGACGCGACAGCAACCGCGGCGCCTGCGCCCAGCCCTGCCGGTATCAGTACGCTCTGATGGAGGAAAAGCGCCCCGGGGAGTATTTCCCGGTTTTCGAGGACGAAAAGGGTACTTACATCTTAAATTCCCGGGATATGTGCATGATCGACCACCTGAACGACCTGATGGACGCAGGCGTGGACTGCATCAAAATTGAGGGCCGGGCAAAATCCGCCTACTATGCCGCCATCGTCACAGGTGCTTACCGCCACTGCATCGACGATGTTGCCGCCGGTAAAGAGCTGGACCCCATCTGGCGGGACGAGGTGGATCACATCTCCCACCGCATCTACTCCACCGGCTTCTATTACGGCGAGCCGGGGCAATACGTAGCTTCCTCCCGGTACATCCGGGAGTGGCAGATCGTGGCGAAGGTAGAATCCTGCGACGAAAACGGACTGGCGGTGTGCCGCCTGAACAACAAATTCCGCGCGGGAGACGCGCTGGAAGTCGTCGGCCCCGACGTGCGCCCCTTCCCCATCACCGCCCCGATCATGGCCGATCTGGAAGGCAACCCGGTAGAAGAACCGCGAACCCCCCAGATGAAATTCACCATCCAACTGCCAAAGGCCGTCCCGCCCATGAGTATGCTCAGAAGAAGCGTTGACCTGTCGGCAAAGTAAAAGCAAAATTTATGCGCCTGCCGTTTTGAAGCGACAGGCGCATTTCTTATCCCTTATGGCAGATAATTCTAGAAAAAGAGAGAATTTCGGTTTTTCTGGTCGAACAGGTTATTATATTGCACCATGGCGTAGTCATTCAGCCACTTTGCTTCCTCGCCCTGTGCATCTTCCAGTGGAAGAAACGTTTGCTGGTTTATTGAATAGTACCCCAGCGCATTGACCGCCGGAACCGCCTGTTCCAGTTCCTTCAAAAACTGATAGTAGGGCGGCAACTCCAACCCGGCAGTCTCCAGAAGGTACCGGCCAAGATAATTCAGGCTGGTACATTCCACCGTTTGCTCCGGGATATCAAAGTTTGCCCAAACAAGGAAGGGGACCATGTACTGCTCCATCTTTTCTGGCAAAGTCTCGAATGCGCCACCGTGAACCTCCTGGAAGAAATCACCCTCAACCTGTGGAAAATGGTCGCCAAAAAACAGAACCACCGTGTCCTCCGGCGCTTTCTCCAACTCTGTCAGAAAGTATTCCAGAGCTTTGTCGCTTTCCCGCAGCAGCGTCAGATACTGCTCGGCCATGGGATAGTCCCCATCATAGCCCTCCAGGAAAACAGACTGCTCATAATTGTCGCCGATGTAAATGTAATCTCCATGATTCTGCATGGTGATGCCAAACAGGAATTGCGGCTTCTCTCCCGATGTCGTCAGAGTATTCAGGACATACTCATACATCTCTTGATCGCTAACAAATTCCCGAACCAGCTTCTTATAGGGATAGGCATCAACAAATGTGCTTTCCGCAAATCCCAATCTTGGGTACACCGCCGGACGATTCCACCCGCTGGCATTGAAGGGATGGGTTGCCACGCTGCAATACCCCAGCGCACTCATCAACCACGGCAGGCTATAAATGTCCTCGGTTACGTACTGCTGGTACGGTACAGTACCCGCAGGCAGATTTGCCATGGAACTGCCGGTAAGAAATTCAAATTCCGAGTTTGCTGTGACGCCGCCGAAGACAGACGTCAACGCATAGCCTCGAATGGCATTATTTTGAAGAGAATCGAAAAAGGGCGTCACCGGCTGATTCGTTCGCAGTTTGTCTCCCAAAACTCGGAAGTCCGCAAAGGACTCGTTCATAATCACAATGATATTGGGCTTGGATGCTACACCCTCTCTCTGCTCAGTATAATGCGATGCAATCTCCTCCACTGCCTCCGGAGAGTAGCCCTCCGGCTTTTGCGCAAAGCAGTCCCGGACACCGGTGTAAAAGTTCAGATAATATCCATTGCTGGTTGAACCGCCGTTGCTCCAATTGTTGGTGCGGACATCCGGCGTCCATCGCCAGAGCAGAAATGCGCACAAACAGGAGGCAATAGCCGCTGCCGATCGGAGCCAACGTTTCCGGATCCCCGGATCGGAGGGCGGCAAAGAGCCAAGGCAAAATACCGTCCACAACCAAAGCAGCCATCCTTGAAGCATCTGGGACGAAATCCGGAAGGTGTACTGTCCCGCCACGTTCAATGCAGTTTTAATGGAAAAGAAATCCATGGGCTTTAACTCATTGCCCCGGAACTGGAACACGAACGTATTTGCTGTTGCCATGATCAAGAGTAGCCCGGAAGCCACTGCCACTGCACGCTTGATCTCCCCAAAAGCCGTTAAGAAAATACCATAAGCCACTGCGACACAAATAAAATTCATGGCAATCCGATAATAGCCGATATTCAGATAGCTGCTGTCGGAAATCATCATAGTCGGAAGGGCGCAGGAGACGAAGATGCACACCACACCCCACACTGCGTTCAGTCCGAACCGGATCGCTGGGTGCTTAGGCGTAATTTTCACACATCCTGCCAGCAAAAAGGCCATCGCGAACAAAAATCCTGCTTTCCAGGAATTCAAAATGCCGCATGCTATCAGTGCAAGTATGCCAATCCCCAGGCCAATGAAAGCCCGCCGTCTATCTAACCGAAAAAGTGCCATTGTTATGCCTCTCCAAAAGTCAGTTCTTGAGGCTTTGCAGCGGCGCGGGAATTCTGCCGCCGCGGGCTATGAAGTCCTCGCTGGCCTTGTCGTGCACCGGCATCACCGGGGCGCTGCCCAGCAATCCGCCCATTTCCACCCGGTCGCCTACGGTCTTGCCGGGGGCGGGGATGATACGCACGGCGGTGGTCTTGGTGTTCACCATGCCGATGGCCGCTTCGTCCGCAATGATGGCGGAAATGGTCGCCGCAGAGGTATCGCCGGGGACCGCGATCATGTCCAGTCCAACAGAGCAGACACAGGTCATGGCTTCCAGCTTGTCAAGGCACAGCGTGCCGCCTTCGGCGGCGGCGATCATGCCCTCGTCCTCGGACACGGGGATAAACGCGCCGGACAGGCCGCCCACATGGTTGGACGCCATGACGCCGCCCTTTTTCACCGCGTCGTTCAGCATGGCAAGGGCAGCCGTGGTGCCGTGGGTGCCGCAGACCTCCAGCCCCATTTCTTCCAGAATCCGGGCAACGCTGTCCCCCACGGCGGGAGTGGGCGCAAGGCTCAAATCCACGATTCCGAAGGGTACGCCCAGACGGCGGGACGCCTCCTTGCCCACCAGCTGACCCATGCGGGTGATCTGGAAGGCGGTCTTCTTGATGGTCTCGGCCACCACGTCAAAGGGCTGACCCTTCACGTTCTGCAAGGCGTGGTATACCACGCCGGGGCCGGAAACGCCCACATTCAGCACGCACTCCGGCTCGCCCACGCCGTGGAACGCGCCCGCCATGAAGGGGTTATCCTCCACGGCGTTGGCGAACACCACCACCTTGGCGCAGCCAAGGCCGTCGTTATCCGCAGTCAGCTCGGCGGTTTTCTTGATGATTCGACCCATTTCCGCAACGGCATCCATGTTGATGCCCGCTTTGGTAGAGCCAACATTCACGCTGGCGCACACCCGCTCGGTGGCAGCCATGGCCTCGGGGATGGAGCGGATCAGCTTCCAGTCTCCCGTGGTGCAGCCCTTCTGCACCAGAGCGGAAAAGCCGCCGATAAAGTTGACGCCGCAGGTGATCGCCGCCGCGTCCAGCGTTTTCGCGATCTCCACATAGGAATCCGTCTCACAGGAGCCGGCCACAATGGAGATGGGCGTGACGGAAATCCGCTTGTTGACAATGGGAATTCCGAATTCCTTCTCGATGTCCTCGCCGACCTTCACCAAGTCTTTGGCGCAGCGGGTGATCTTCCGATAAATCTTATCGCAGCAGGTCTTCAAATCCGGATCGCAGCAGTCCAGCAGACTGATGCCCATGGTGATGGTTCGGATGTCCAGATGCCGCTTGTCGATCATATCCTGGGTTTGCAGGATGTCCTTCTGATTCAGCATGGTCTGTCCCTCAAATCCGGTGCATGGCTTCAAAGATGTCCTCACGCTGCACGCGGATGGACAGTCCCATTTCCTTGCCGATCTCGTCCATCCGGGTGACAAGCTCTCCCAGCGGCACATTGCACGCGGAGACCTCCGTCGCCATCATCATGGTGAAATAGCCCTGCATAACGGTCTGGCTGATGTCCAGAACGTTGACGTTGAAGTCCGCCAAGGCGGTGCAGACACCCGCGATGATGCCCACCCGGTCTTTTCCAACTACGGTTACGATTGCTTTCATCTTTTTCTCCTTCCGTCCGGGACTGCAGCCTGCGCCCGTCCACCGGACTGTCACATATGGGGATTATACCTCGTAATCTGCTGCCACCCGGCTGTCCAGCAGGTGGAAGAAATGGGTCTTGGCCTCCTGATGCAGGGGATGCACGGCATAATTTTCCAACGCTTCCCGGCTTTCAAACTCGGAATACAGGGCGTAATCCATGCCGTTGAACGCCTGACGGATCTCCAGATGCAGCAGACCCGGAATCTTTCCCACCAGCGGCTCCAGAACGGACGCGATCAGCTTCACGGCCTCGGTCTTGTCAACGCCCTCTTTCAGGGTGTACAGTACGATATGCTTTACCATAATTATCCTCCTTATACGAGTTTTTAATAAAACGCTTAAAAGCGTTTTATCAGGCCGCAGGATTGCGGCCAGCGGCCACTGCCGCTAAAAAACGAAGTCATACTGAACTCCAATTAAAATCTTTAAAAAAGATTTTAATTGCCTGAAGGGCA
>ENA-OZGD01000134-OZGD01000134.1-human-gut-metagenome-genome-assembly--contig:-NODE-134-length-40065-cov-11.713572_pt1 | contig 40065 bp, 69 predicted proteins | sample MGYA00244653_ERZ653652 | MGnify/ENA primary metagenome ERZ653652 (study PRJEB26926, sample SAMN06164983) | human gut metagenome | biome: ENVO:00009003; feature: ENVO:2100002; material: ENVO:00002003... | reverse complement strand
GCCTATGAGGTCAAGAGGCGCGCTGACATGGTTTGCAGTTGATACCTGCATACACACCTCGCCGAAGGTGGTAGACCTCGCTTCAAAGCTCGGCCTTGACCTCGACACGACGGTCGGAAAGTTGTGCCGCCTGTACGCATGGGCAAAGACAACGGGAAACGAAAGCGGGTATATCGGCTTTATCCCAAATGAAGAGATCGCCGGTATTCTTCGCTGGAACAAGAAACCGCAGGTGCTTGTCGGAGCTCTCACATCAAGCGGCATCCTCGACAAAGACGAGGACGGCGGATACACCATTCATGGATGGTACGACCGGAACGGAAAATCCACGGAAAAAGCGCGGAAAGATGCAGAGAGAAAAGAATAGTTTCTCCACGGAAAATCCACGGAAATTCCACGGAAATTCCCGCTGTACAAATACAGATACAGATACAGAGAGAAATACATAGTCTTTTCTTCTGTTAAGCGCGCTATTGTTAGACTTCTACAGAACAGGAGGATTGCCCCATGACGAAAGAGGAGATGGTCAAGCTCTCCGGAATGCTGGATGCGTTCTTCACTTCTGCCCCTGCCGGTCAGCGCGCGAGCGGGAACGAGAATATCTTCCTTGCGTACTATCTGGCGCTGGAACCGTTCAGCTACGCGCAGGCGCGCGAGGGCATCATCGTGCATTCCCGCAAAAGCCGGATGTATCCGGCCCCTGCGGAGATCATCGCCTGTATGCCGGAGGCCGTGGCGGGCGGGGAGGAGAACGCGCCGCCGTGTGACCTGGGCTGGATGCGGAAGCACATTCCGCTGGAGAACATCGGCAGCGTTTCCCGCTATGCGAGGCAGCACGGTATGACGTGGCCGCAGGCCGCGGCTGCGCTCAGAGGGGCGCGGGTGGCGCCATGAGCGGCTATCGCGGCTGCTGCTTCGCTTGCCCGTTTTACTCGCGGGACTACCGCGACTATCTCAACTGCGAGGGCGGGCAGCTCAAAATGCCGAAAGAGGCACTGGACGACTACATGGCGCGGTACTGCGCCAACTCCACAGCATGGCGCAGCTGCACCATTGCCCGCGCCCTGCTGCTGAACTACGAAAGGAAAGAACGACATGACAAACAAGCAAAAGATCGCCGAGCTTGAAACGAAGCTGCGGCGCTACGAGAAAAGGATCGGCGATTTGCAGAAGCTCAACGCGAAGCTCTCCGTGCAGGTGGTTGGCTCCACGCAGATCGGCAAGGCCGTGGACGCGATTCTGATCCAGACGGCGCTCACCTACGGCGAGACCGCCATAGACCCCGATACCGGCGAGGAGATCGGCAAGCGCCTGACGCTTCCGCCCGTCGAGGTGAGTGAGCTGCTGAAGCGCTACGAGGTCCACGCCCGCAAGGACGATGGCGGACAGTACATCATCGGCGTCGGCCTGCGGGACGACCCGAACGACCACAAGGGAGGCAACGCATGAGAATAGCTGTTATGGACACCAACGTGTTCAATACGATCATCGCCGCCGTAAAGGGCGCGGTGTCAACAAGCGTGGCAAAGCCGATGTACGGGCATATCCGGCTGGAATTTCGCAAGGAGAACAAGGCGGTTACGGCTATCGCCACAGACGGCTTTCGTCTCTTCGTGGAGCACGCGACCTGCTATGAGGTCGAAGAGGATTTCGATTGCTACATCAAGCCGAGCGTTCGCCTGCCGCGAGGTTACACCATGCGCTTAGAGCTGAAAGAGCGAAGCGAAACGGAAAGCGCGGTTGAGATCGAATGCCTCGGCTGCATCTTCGGCTTTGTTCAGCCGACCGGGAAGTTTCTGAATTGGGAAAAGGCTCTACCCGGCGCGCCGACATTCCGTATCGGTGTGAACGCTGAGTATCTTCTCTCGGCGTTGCAGGCGGCAAAGGCCAGCGTCGGCGGCACCTTCAAGCAGCCTGCTATTCTGGAATTCCGCGGGCCGATTGCCCCCATTACGATCAAGACCAACCGCGAGGACGTCAAAATGGTCCTGCCGGTGCGCATCAAGGAGGCGGACAATGGCTCTGACGGCGGCTGATGTGGCGAGAATGTCCCCTGCGGCGCAGAAGCAGATCGCCGCGAAGCTCGTCGGCGAGGCGCAGCGCAAGGAACGGAAGTACCGCAACGAGCCGACGGTCTCGCACGGGATCACGTTTGACAGCAAGAAAGAGGCACGCCGCTATGAGGAGCTTTTGCTGATGCTCAAGGCCGGAACGATCCGCAGGCTCAAATTGCAGGTCGATTTCACCTTGCAAGAGGCATACACGACGCCGGAGGGCGAGAGGGTACACGCGATGCGCTATCGCGCAGACTTCGCCTACGAGCGCCCTACAAGGCCGGACGCGGCGGGCGTGGTTTACTGGATCCTGGTCGTCGAGGACGTCAAGAGCAAGGCGACGGCGACGGACAAGTACAAGCTCAAGAAAAAGTTGATGCTGGAGAAATTCAACATCACGGTCAAGGAGGTCTGACATGGACATAGCAATTATTCTTGCGCTGGCGCTGGTGGCTCTCGCTGCCGCTCTGCTCGCGTGGGCGTGGCGGAGAAACCGCCCGCCCTGCGCGACCTGCCGCCACCAGTACAAGCGCTACGAATGGTCGAACGGGCGCACGGCCTACTCCTGCCGCCTGCGGCGTGGGAAGTGGAACAAGCTGCGCATCGTGTAGGACATTGAGGACTGCCCGCATTGGGAACGGAGGAAGCATGAGAAAGACGATTGAGGTCTGCCGTCCCTGCGTGGAAGCGATGCGGCGTGCCGGAAAGGTGCTGCGTGAGGTAGAGCATCGGCGCGACGAGAAAGGCACCTGCTTTTGGTGCGACCGGCGGCGCTTCGTGAGCCGGTATGAGATCGTGAGGAGGCAATGATGGAAGCGTTAGAATTTCTGAAAGAAAGAAAAAGGATGTGTCGTTCTTTTGGTAAATCGTGCAAGGGCTGCCCGTGTGAAAATGTTAGATGCGAAATTAACGCCCATGTGTCTGACGATGACTATAAGCGGGTCGTTGCTGCGGTTGAGCAGTGGGCAAAGGAGCACCCCAGCAAAACCCGCCAGAGCGTGTTTTTGGAGCAGCATCCCAAAGCAAGAATTGATAGTCGGAGTATACTTCGCGTCTGTCCCGCAGATGTCTATGGTGCTACGGTGTGCCCGAATAATGGTACACCTTGCCCCTCTTGCCGCTGCGAGTTCTGGATGCAGGAGGTAGAGTGATGAAAGGGATTGTAGTCACAGCAAAGTGCGAGATGCGGGTGCAGGAGTTTTCCAATCCTGCATACAAGAGCATCGGCGAGGTCGTGGAAGGGTGGATTGAGGTCGTTCGCCCTGCGCGACTGAAGCGTCCGTACTGCATGGTAGTTAACGAAGAAGGAGTGTTTCGTAACCTCCCGATGAACATCTTCGGCAGTTTCCTTTACGGGACGGACAATCACGGGGCCCCGATTTTAGGGGATATCGTGTTGCTCAAGGAAGGCATCAACAGCGATGGTGAGCGTGACCTATTAGGGCTCACCGAGCAAGATATCAAGTACCTGTGCGATATGGTATCTACCGTGAGTGGCGGAGAGATTAAGCTAAAACAGGAGGTAGAGTGATGGAACGACTGACGAAGCGCGACACCGATGGACAGGCAATGATGGACTGCCAGAAATGTGAAGCGGATTGGACGGGTAAGCATGGTAAGCCGATGGTCGACTGCACCGCGCTGTACTGCCGCAATCGCCTCAAGGATCGCCTTGCCGCCTACGAGGACACAGGGCTGACGCCGGAACGCTGTGCCGAATTTGCGCGAGCAGACGCGGAAGGACGGTACATCGTAATGCGTGATGCGGAGCAGGAGGGCGTTGCCCGCCTGCGCGAGCTGGCCGAGGCCGACAAGGACGGGCGCGTGATGGTGCTGCCATTTACCCGGGGGCGCACTTTGCTATGCGAGGAAAACATAGACAGTCCGCGACTCATGAAGGATGTAGAGCTTGCAATTCGCTATTGCAGCAGTTGCGGAATTGTGTTTCACATGGGTTACAATGTGTTTTGTGATCTGGTGAAACATGGGAGAATTACTGCGGTGAGCGAGGAGACGGAGAAAGCATTGGAGACGATGAAGAAATGAGCAAGGCTGTCATGCTGAGCATCCGCCCGAAGTGGTGCGAAAAGATTATCAGCGGTGAGAAAACCGTTGAGGTGCGAAAGACCCGTCCGAAGCTGGAAACGCCGTTCAAGTGCTATATCTACTGCACAGTGGGAAGGGCTGGGTATGATGCGCTCTGGATTCTGGACGCTCCAACAAGAGAAGAATACTCGTTTATTGCGGTATCTGCTTACTTAGAGAACCCAAAAGGGGCAAATAAAGGAAACAGCAAGGTCATTGGCGAGTTTATCTGTGACCGGATTTATGAGCTTGCGCCTCTCAACCATGCACCGGACGACGTAGAAAAGCAAGCCTGCATGACGCGGGAAGAAATTGTGGACTACCTAAGGGGAACCGGTTACGGCTGGCATATCGTCAACCTGAAAATATACGACACGCCGCGAGAGCTGAGCGAGTTCCGCCGAGCGTGCCCGAATAGCTGGTATTGCGAGAGTTGCGCCATGTACCGGGAAAACAACGGAACCTGCGGAAACGAGAGCTTGCAGCTCAAGCGCGCGCCGCAGAGCTGGTGCTATGTGGAGGCGATGGAATGAAGCTGACTATTATCTTCAAGGAAGAGATTGAGGAACACATGAAAAAGCAATTCGCGCATTTCACGAATCCTCGGCAGGTATACGGTGTGAAGTCCGTACACACGGAAGGCGCGTATCTATGCTCCACGATTTCGGACACGGTTCGCTGGCGTATGGCTGACATTTCCAGATTTTACTGTGAGGAGGGCTGACAATACAAAAGTTTTGATGAATTCTTGCGGCGGCGCTCGCAGGCATTACGAAACAAGCTACATTGTCACGGCCTGTCCGCAGTACGAGGTGGGATGAAATGAGCTGCTTTAACTGTCAGGAGCGGCACGTCGGCTGTCATTCGACCTGTGAACGATACGCTGCGTGGCTGCAAGAAAAGAAAGAGGCAAAAAACAACGAAACGGCCAGCATAGCCGAAGAAAGCACGATGATCAATTACATTCAGAGGTCAAAAGACCGATACAAACGGAGGGTGGGGAGAAAATGATCGAATTCCCCTATTGCGTCTATCCGGCGCTGAAAAAGGTTTTCTGTGAGCGGCAGTACACGCGCCGCCAGCTTGCCGATGCGGTAGGCATTTCCAAAAGCAACGTCTGGTGGTGGCTGTCGGGCAACAATCAGCATACTGTGGTGACGTACATCCATCCGCAGAGGCGCTATGTGACCGTGGCGATCATGGTAGACGGTAAGGAGATCAAAGAGAGTTTCCGACCGGAGGAGGTGCTGGCATGAACGCGTTTCCCGAGCGCTTGAAGCGCTTACGGGAGAGAAAGAGAATAAAGCAATATGTTCTCTCTGAACTGTGCGGTCTGCACCGTGACGCGGTGAGGCGGTACGAGGCGGGGGAGGCTACGCCCACAACGGACGCATTGGAAAGCATTGCCGATAAATTTGGGGTATCGGTCGATTATCTGCTCGGAAGGACGGATAATCCGATGACCGTGGACGATTATCTAAAAAAATTTTGAAAATTCCCCTTTTAAGGGGAAAAATAAGAAAAACCTATGCAAAAATAGAGGCGTGATGGGGCGAGGCTCTTCACGCCTCTGCTTTTTCATCTGTTTCCTCCTCCCTTGATAGCCCGCCCTTCGGGGCGGGCAGTTGAGGGCAAAAATGGCAGGACTCCCCGCACCTCTTAACAATGTGGCCCAGGGGAGACATACGCAGATGTGGCGGAATAGGTAGACGCTGCAAGGGTATGTGACTTAAATAAGCGCAACGGAATGCTCACGTATTGGGGTTAAGTAGCTACCTCGGATCGCGCATAAAGCTTGTTGCGGACTGTTTAAGCATGTGAGGTGCAAATCCTCACCATCTGCACGAGAGGCCGGGTAGCTCCCGGATGATGTGAGAGTACGCAGAACGCCTCACAGAGAATGACAATGCCTGCTGAAAACTGCGCGCGGGGATGCGTCTCCCTTGCCGTGACTGATGAAAGCGCTTGAAATGCTTGCGGGGCCTCAAGCGGGCATGAGCGTGTGACAATCTAAGCGGGAACTGCACATACGCGGCGTGCAGAAGCAGAAGCGAAAGCAATGGCTATAGGCAACATTGCGGACGTGTGGCGGCTCGATACCGCCTCGCCGCTCCAAAAGAGGAGAGCCGCTGCCCTGAGAGTGCGGCACGTTGTAGCCCTTCGGGGCGGGTAAAGTCTGCTATGTAAGGCCAAGGGGCGGGGGCTGGTAGCAAAAATAATTTGACAACTCTTATCGGCGTATCAAAGCGGCAATAGACTGTGACGGGCGGATGAAATTAGACCGCAGCACGACAGCAATTAACGCAGGGAGGCAAGCAAACGCAAGCAAACGCAAGCAAATGCTGGCAAGCGTTAGCAAACGCATAGCTCAGAGAGAGAAAAGAAAATCCCCCTTCTTCCCCCTCTCTTCTTCTCCCCCTTGCATCCCCCGTATTATCTTACCCCCTATAATCCCCCTAAAGAAAAGAGAGAGAGCGATATTTTGCGCGCGAGAGCGACGAGGTGATGACATGGCTGCGCGTCTGACAGACCGGCAGAAAAAGAAAATACTGGCGGACTATGTGCAGACGAACAACTATTGCGCCACAGCGAAAATCAACGGCGTGTCCGCAACGACGGTTAAGAACCTTGTGAGGGCGAATGCCGACATTGTGGAAAAGTGCGAGCAAAAAAAGGAAGAGAACACCGCCGATGTGATGGAGTACATGAACGACCACAAAGACCTTGTGTGTTCGTTCATCGGAAAGGGACTTGAAATGCTCAACGACCCGGAAAAGCTGGCGGCGGCAAATCTCAGCCAAATCACAACGGCGATGGGGACGCTGATCGATAAGTGGGCGATGATTGGCGGCAGTCCTGCCGACACGGTGAGGGAAGACGCGCTTAGTCAGAGCTTAAAGGAAATGGCAAAGGAGCTTGAGAGCGATGATTAGCCCAAAGCAAGCAAAAATCCTCGCTTTCCCCTATTCCAAGTATGACGCGCTGATCTGTGACGGCGCTGTGCGTTCCGGCAAGACCTCCATCATGATGTGGGCGTTTGTCCACTGGGCAATGGAAAATTTCAGCGGTCAGAGATTTGGTGTGTGTGGCCGCACGGTGGATAGCTGCACCAAGAACATCATCGTGCCGTTTACGGCGATGAGCCTTGCGAAGGAACGCTATATTATCCGCTGGCGGCGCGGCGACAAGGTTATGGAAGTGCGGCGCGGCGCCGTGACGAATTATTTTGAGGTGTTCGGCGGAAAAGATGAGGCCAGCTATACGCTGATTCAAGGCCGCACGCTGGCGGGTGTTCTGCTGGACGAGGTGGTGCTGATGCCGCGCTCGTTCGTGGAGCAGGCGCTTGCACGATGCTCTGTGGATGGAGCAAAACTGTGGTTCTCTTGTAATCCGGGAAGCCCGCACCATTGGTTTTATCAGGAGTGGATAAAACGGCACAAAGAACGCAACGCGCTGTATCTGCACTTTGAAATGCGGGACAATCCGGGACTAAGCGAACGAACGCTTGAGCGCTACGAGAATATGTACGCAGGAATTTTCTATGACCGCTATGTACGGGGCCTGTGGGTAGCTGCGGAAGGCGTTGTCTATAAGGACTTTGCCAATAACACAGAAAAGTACCTGATTGGTGATCCGCTGCAATGGGCGGCGGAGAACAGTACCAGGTTCTCCATCATTTCTATTGGAGTTGATTTTGGCGGGACGAAATCAGCGACAAAGTTTCAGGCGACCGGCATCACGCCGGAGTTTCGAGTGGTGGCCCTGGAGGAAGAATATATCAAAAACGAAGAGATTGACCCTGATGCGCTGAACCGGCGCTTTTCTACGTTTTGCCGCCTGGTCACATCAAAGTATGGAAATAGCCAGACACGTGCAGATAGCGCGGAGACGGTGCTGATCAGGGGCCTTGCCCACACGGCGCAGGTGCAGCAACTTGGCACGCAGGTTAAAAACGCCCTAAAGCTGCAAATCACAGATCGGATCAGGCTTGTGGTCCTTTTGATGAAGCAGGGCCGCTTCAAAGTATCACGGAATTGCCCGCATCTTATTGATGCGCTACAATCCGCAATTTACGACCCGGATAAATTTGAGGACGAACGCCTCGATGATGGCACGTCTGACATTGACAGCCTCGATGCTATGGAATATTCCCTGGAGCCTTACTATAAAGCCCTTGAACAGGCGGGGCATAGAACAGGAGTTACCGCATGAGTAATGCAGTCATTATCAAACTAAATGAGCTTGGCTATACCACGATCTCCGAATCGTTTTACGAAAAGGTTGCGGAGTGGAAAAGCTGGTATCAGGGCAATGTAAAGGGATTCCACAATTATCGCGTCCGTAACGGTGAAAGCATGGTCAACTGCAAGCGGTATTCCCTCGGGATGGGAAAGAAGCTGTGCGAGGATTGGGCGAATCTGCTACTGAACGAGAAGGTGCAGATAACGCTTGAAGGGGATAAGGAGCAGGAATTTATTGACCGCATCTTGACGGAGAACAATTTTGCCGTTAAGGCGAATGAGATGCAGGAAATGAAGTCCGCGCTTGGCACGGTGGCATACATTCCCCGCGTGGTGGGGCAGGAGGTCAACGAGAGCGGCGAGATCGTACCCGGCAACGCCTCCGGCATTGTGCTGGACTATGTGACCATCGAAAATATCTATCCGCTGGCATGGCAGAACGGATATATCAGCGAGTGCGCGTTTTCCTCTGTAGTTACAAGGGGTGGGCGCGATTACCTCTATCTGCAAATCCATCGCAAAGAGGACGGCGGCGAATACGTCATTGAGAACCAAATTTATCGGTATGATAATGAGCAACTTGCAGACGAAGCGCTGACCAATGTTAAGGGCTTTGAGCGCATCCCCCCTGTTGTACATACCGGAAGCAATAAGCGTCAATTTGTCATTGACCGACCCAACATTGCGAATAACTTCAACTATTTGCTTCCAACCGGCGTTTCGGTGTATGCAAATGCTATCGACGTAATGCAGGGCGTGGATATTGCTTATGATAGCTACGTCAATGAGTTCAAGCTCGGGAAAAAGCGCATTATGGTGAAACCATCTGCAGCGAAGTACCTTGACGGAGAGCCGGTATTTGATTCAAGCGACGTCGCGTTTTACGTTCTTCCGGAGGACGTAAATGACGGTTCGGTTATTACGCCGATTGATATGACGTTGCGGACGGCGGAGCACAACACCGGCATTCAGGATCAGCTCAACATTTTGTCCAGCAAGTGCGGCTTTGGTGAGACCTATTACCGCTTTGACGGTGGAAGCGTAGCAACTGCCACACAGGTCATCAGCGAAAACTCTACCATGTTCCGCACCATCAAAAAGATGGAGATCATTCTGGAACAAGCACTGGTGGAGCTGTGCCGCATCTTGCTCTGGCTTGGCAACACGGCCATGAACGCTGGGCTGAATGAGGATGTGGAGATTTCCATCGACTTTGATGACAGCATCATTGAGTCAAAAGACACGGACTTTCAGCGGGACATGCAAATGCTGAACGCCGGAATTATGAACGATTGGGAGTTCCGTATGCGCTGGTTTAACGAAGATGAGGAGACTGCAAAGGCGGCGCTGCCGAAGATGCAGGACATGACAACCGAAGGACAAGAGGAGGTAGAGTGATGGGCGGTAGAGGTGGAGCCGGTGGCGTTAGCAGCAGAAACACATCGTCCCCCGATTACAAAAGCTCCTACAATATCGAGATGGAGAACGCCAGAAGCTTTGAAGCTGCGTTTGCTATCGAGGATGGCACTACCAAAGGCGCAATCGGTTATCAGATGTATGTCCATCAAGATGTTACCGGCAGAAGTCTGATTGCTGACACGCGCAAAGACATTGACGCGCTCAAGCGTGACCTTCGGGAAGCAAATCAAATGGGCAAGTCTTATGGAATGTCGCAAGCGTCCATTGACGGCATGAAAGCCGCATTGCGCGAGAAAATTTCTTTGCAGGAACGGGCGGTTACTGCTATGGAGGGCGCAAGATTTGAATACGAAAAGTATAAGCGGCAAGCGTCGGCAGGTAACGCCAAAGCAAAGCGACGCGGTGGACAATGGATGTAAACGGAGAGATAATTCGTGGTCGGACACGGCGCAAGCAGCGGAATAAGCGTGAAGAGTTATGATAAACTTTGAAAATTTGGACAAGTTTACATTCGCCGGTGTTGGGAAGTACGATATTCCACAAATCGAGCCGGTCAAGGCATATCCGCATGGCGAATTTATCCCTGTGAATTACCATTACACAGCAAAAGAGCAGGCAAGCAAAATCGTTCATTTCTTTGTGGACGATTACCAATTCATTCGATATTGGAACACGCCGGACAAGTACATTCCGAAACTGTTGCAGTTTGCGGCGGTGTGTGCGCCGGACTTCTCCACATACACGGATATGCCGCTGGCGATGCAGATATACAACCATTACCGCAAGCATTGGTTGGCGGCATACTGGCAAATGCACGGGATGACGGTTTACCCGACGATCTCATGGAGCGACGAGCAGAGCTATGATTGGTGCTTTGATGGCGAGCCTGTCGGCGGAATAGTTGCGGTTAGTTCGGTAGGCACACAGCAGAACAAGGAAAGCAAGCGGCTGTTCTTGCGTGGTTATGAGGAAATGATGAAGCGTCTCTCGCCGGAATGGGTGATATTCTACGGAAAAGTACCGGAGGAATGCGACTGGAATGTGATCCGCGTAAAACCGCACTATGATGATATTGTGAAACGGAGGAAAGCAAATGAAATATCCGTTTCAGCCGGAAATCCTTGATGCGCTGCCGGAAGAACTGGCAGAACTGTACCGTGGACTTGAGGAAACGCTGCTGATTGAGATATGTTCCCGGCTCAAGGCTGCGGACGAGCTGAATGAGGTCACGGTGCAGGACATCAAGGCGCTGCGGTCACACGGCATCGATCTGAAAGAGATTGAAAAGGCCATACGCCAGACTACCGGCATCAGCGAGAGAAAACTAAACGAGCTGATAGACGATGTAGTGGAGAGCAACCAAAAGTATTACACCGATGTCATAGACCTTGCCCGTGTAACACAACCTGATGTGCTGGTAGATGTAACCGCCATTGACGCAATCAGACGGCAGACGCAGGATGCGTTCCGCAACATCACCGCTTCGATGGGCTTTTTGGTAGACGCAGGGCGGACAATGCTGCCCCCCGCAAAGGCGTACCAGTGGGCTTTAGATGCCGCTACGTTGAAAGTAGAAAGCGGGGCTATTTCTTATGGGCAAGCCATCAAAGACGCCGTTAGGGAGCTTGCAAGCGGCGGCCTGCGCGTGGTGGACTATGAGAGCGGACACCGTGACCATGTAGACGTAGCTGCCCGCCGCGCCGTAATGACAGGCGTATCGCAGCTGTGCAGTAAGTACACGGAGCAAGCGGCGGAATACTTGGAAACGCCGTATTATGAAGTGTCTGCCCACGCCGGGGCGCGTGATAAGCCGGGGCCGTCACCGTGGTCAAGCCATAAGGACTGGCAAGGCAAGGTATACAGTATTCGCGCAGGGGACATCTACCCGATCATCTACGAGGTGTGCGGTTTTGGCGCTGTTGACGGATTGGAGGGAGCCAACTGCCGACACCGCCGTTTCCCCTGGGTGGAGGGCGTAAGTGAGCGCACATACAATGACGAACAGCTTGAGCATATCGACGATGGTTTGGGCTGTACGTTTGAGGGCAAGACCTATACGGCATACGAGGCCACGCAGGAGCAGCGCAAGGTGGAGCGCACCATACGCAAGCTCAAGCGTGAGAAAACAGCGTACAACGCCGCAGGGCTGACAGACGAGGAACAGGCCGTAAATATCAAGCTGCGCCGCCTGAATGCAAAGTACAAGGCGTTCAGCGCGGCGGCAGGGCTGCCGGAGCAGCGGGAGAGAATGAAGGTGCTGTATTGATCGACAACAAAAATCGTGCGTGTTAGTTGACTTTGTTTTTTCAGTAAAAACCGCGTGTGCGGATTTTATACAAAATTGGCTATCTGCAAGCCTAAAAGTGCAGGCGGGGCGGTCACGGCAACGACCTAAAAAGCCTATCCCGTAAGGAGTTGAACATGAAGAAAGAAGAGCTGTTGAACATCGGCCTGACGGAAGAGCAGGCGGACAAGGTGTTTGCCATGAACGGCAAGGACATCGAGAAGCACAAGAAAGCCGCAGAGGACGCAAAGGCGGACAAGGACGCACTGGAACAGCAGGTCGCAGACCGGGATAAGGACATCGCGGAGCTGAAAAAGACCAGCGGTGACGCTGCCAAAATCCAGGAAAAGCTGGATGAGCTGCAGGGCAAGTACGACAAGGAAACCGAAGCGTACAAAGCACAGCTTGCACAGCGGGATTATCAGACCGCCATTGACAAGGCGATTGCCGACAGCGGCGTGAAGTTTTCCTCCAAGTCTGCGGAAAAGGCTTTCCGCGCGGGTATCGGAGACAGCAAGCTCGAAATGAAGGACGGCGCTTTGGATGGGTTCGATAAGTATCTTGAGAAAGCAAAGTCCGAAGACCCGAGCGCATTTGTTAAATCGGGGGCGCGTGTTGACACGCAAGGTTCTCTTGAAGGTGGACAGCACGAAGACAAGCCCACAACCTTAGCCAGTGCGCTCCACGAAAAATACGACAAATAAAGGAGATTTTTACACATGGCTATTACTCTTGCTGAAGCTAAAGTTGGCATGGCCGACAAGGTCGACCAGATGATCGTCGACGAATTTCGCCGCAGTTCTCTGCTGCTGGACAGATTGGTGTTTGATAACGCCATCTCTCCGGGCACTGGCGGTTCCACCTTAACCTACGGGTACATTCAGCTCAAGACCCCCTCCACCGCTGCGGTCCGTGCTATCAACAGCGAGTACACCGCTAACGAGGCCAAGCGCGTTGAGAAGACCGCAAAGGCCATCATCATGGGCGGCTCCTTCGCGGTTGACCGTGTTCTTCAAAACACTTCCGGCGCGGTGGATGAGCTTGCGTTCCAGGCGGCGGAAAAGATCAAGGCAACTCGGAATACCTTCCACAATGCCGTCATCAACGGTGTTGCGGCATCTTCCGGTTCCGGCTATGTTGTCAACACCTTTGACGGCCTGCGCAAGCTGCTTGACGGCAGCTCCAACGAGTTTACCACCGATATCGACCTGTCCGACGCTTCTAAGCTGGACAGCAACAGCAACGCTTTTGTCGATCAGCTTGACCAGCTTGTTCACGCTGTGGATGGCAATGTCTCTATGCTGATGATGAACGGCGATATGCTGCTTAAGGTTCGTGCCGCCGCTCGCCGTGCTGGCTATTACGAGCGCGCAAAGAACGACTTCGGCCAGACTGTGGAAACCTTTGCCGGCATTCCGCTTATGGATATGGGCAAGTATTACAACGGCTCTGCGTCTGTTGACGTTATTGGCACTTCTACGCCGAGCACGTCCGTTGCCGGTACTTCCAGCATTTACGCAGTAAGCATCGGGCTTGACGGCTTCCACGGCATTTCTCCGACCGGCAATAGCGTCATTTCCAACTATATGCCCGATATGAACGCGCCCGGCGCGGTCAAGACTGGCGAAGTCGAACTCGTGGCCGGTGTTGTGCTTAAGAATACGCTGAAAGCCGCCGCGCTGAACGGCATTGTTCTTAAGCCGAAGGCAACGGCCTGATATGAAAGGAGCTGACCCGTATGACATACGCTGATTATGCATACTACGCCGGAATCTATGTGGGTTCTGTGAGCGAGGGAGATTTTCCGCGTCTGGCTGTTCGGGCCAGCTCCTTCCTCGACTACTACACGATGGGGAAGGCTGAAAGTCACGCCGATTTGGACGCGGTGAAGATGTGCTGCTGTGCGTTGATCGACCAGTACGCTTTGCTGGATGCGGCGCAGAAGGCGGCGACAAAAAGCCTTGCCAATGCAGGCGACCCGGAAACCAAGAGCGAATCGGTAGGCAGCTATTCCCGCACGCTTACGACCGGTGGCGAAGCGGCAAAGTCTGTGCTGGATGCAGTAAGCACCAGTAAACAAATGCTTGCAAACCTGTGCAATGAGTATCTGGCGCATACCGGACTTTTGTATCGGGGAGGTGACTGCAAATGTACGCTCCCCACACTGTAACAATCTACAACTCCGTCAAGGAAACTGATCCGGCAACGTTTAAGGACGTTACTAAACTCTACGTCACGATTTTGCGCGGCGTGCTGTGTGAAGCGTCAAAGGGCGCAAATGTGCGCAAGACCGGGTTAGAGGGCGCGGATGCGGTCAACCTGTATATCCCGTTTTCCGTAGAAGCGATAGACGGGGCGATGGGTAAGCCAAAGAAATACGTCGGGCCGCAGGAGTTTTACCGTTCCACAGATAAGGCCGGACTGTGGACGCTTTCGGTCAGCGGCAACGGTGGGGTTACGTTTTTCATCAAGGGCGAGTTTGTCACCGACAAGGAAGATGTGGCGCTTTCACAGGATAACTGCTGGAATCTGACAAAGGTAGACGCAATGGACTTTGGCAGCGAAGATATGCAGCATTGGGAATGCGGAGGCGTATGAGATGGCGCTGAAATTTACCATCGACGTCTCTGGCATGGATGCAGTCAAAGAATCCGTTGCAAGCGCTTGCAGTCGCGCAGAACACACGCTTGCGGTACAGGTGGCAAAAGATACCGCGCCATTTGTCCCGATGCGCACAGGATCGTTGAGGACGCGGACGCGGGTATCCGGGAACGAGATCATCTACCCCGGCCCATACGCTCGGTATCTCTATTACGGCAAACTGTACGTTGATCCGCTGACGGGAAGTTCCTATGCGAGAAAAGGCGTAACAAAAGTTCCGGCGGTGCCTGAGAAAGACCTGAAGTTTTGGCATCCAAATACATCTTCGCACTGGTTTGAAGCGTCGAAAGCTCAAAACCTCTCAAAGTGGCTACGTGTAGCAGAAAAGGCGGTAAAGAATGATCTCTAAAGAAAAGACCGTAACGCTTGCGTCAAGCGTTGAAAAATCCGATCTCGACCGCCTTGTATTGATTTGGGCGAACAAATGCCCCAATATCCCCGATAACGTGGAGCTGATCAAGTATGAGTATTTTGCAGCGAAAACGGTAGGCATGGCGCTTTCGTCCGTGCAAGGCGCTGTTATCACCAAGAAATACATTTGCGGCGGGTATCAGGCGGAGTATTCGTTTGAAATCCATTACCAGATCGCGCCTCCGGGAACAAGCGATGACACGCGCTTAAAGGCAGTCGAGGCTTTGAACAAATTTGCGGACTGGGCTAACACACAGTGCCCGGACATTGGTGAGGGGAGACGCGCCCTCCGCGTAGAGACGGCGGCTTTTGCGTCGTATCTCGGTGCAACCAGCGACAAATACGAGGACTATATGGTTCCTCTCAAACTAACATACGAGGTGAATGTATAATGGCAGATTTAGTTTTTGCGACCACCGAAGGCCAGACCATTGACCGCGAGCTTTTGATTGCGTATCTGAATACCGGCACGTCATCGGCTCCCGTTTGGAGCGCCATCGGTAAGCGCGTGGAAGATTCCACTGAGGAAATGGACTGGGGGCAGGAGAGCAAGCAGGACATTCTCGGTAACACCTTTACCACCATGAAAAAGCCCGTTATCACGCAGACGTTTGACCCGATTCCTTTGGATGCGGGCGACGCGGCGGCGGTCAAGATGTGGAATCTTGCGGTCAAAGATCACGACGCGCAGGCGCTTGCCAATCAAGACATGATGATCGGGCACTTCTACGCCACGAGCGGCGACGCGAAGTTTGCCGAGCGCTATGATTCCTGCGCAATTGCGGTCACGTCCATCGGCGGCGACGGCGGCGGCACGCTCAACATCGCGAGCGAGATCACTTACGGCGGCAACCGGACGCTTGGCACGATTACCAAGAGCGCCAGCGGCGTGACCTTTACGGCAGATACCTAAAGACAAAGGGGCGGGCATAGACCCGCCCCAATTTGGAGGACATTATGAGCGACATTATTTCCATCAATTCCGGTGTAGTCCGAAAGACGCTTGAAACGACGGATGGCAAGGCCTGTGAGCTGGCCTTTAACGCGACGGACAGCACCTTCGTGGAGAAACTGTTCAACGCCTTTGATACGCTCGACAAAAAGCAGGAAGCGTACAAGGCGGAGGTCGAAAAGACCGCAAACAAGCGTGAAGTGTTCGAGACGGCCCGCAAGATGGACGAGGAGATGCGCGACATCATCGGCGAGGTCTTTGGCTTCGACATCTGCTCGGCTCTGTTTGGAGGCATGAACGTGTACGCGCTGGCGGACGGCCTGCCTGTTTGGGCCAACCTGATGCTCGCCATCATGGATGAGGTGGATACCGCATTCTCCCGTGAGCAGAAGGCGACCAATCCGCGTATCAGCAAGTACACGAAGAAGTATCACAAGTGAGATACGACCTTCCGACTACCGCGGAGGTAAACGGCACGGAATACCCGATCCGAACGGATTTTCGGGACATCCTGACCATCATTGAAGCGCTCTCCGATGCGGAGTTGAGCGAGCAGGAAAAGGCCGAAACGATGCTCGACATTTTCTACCCGGACTTTGAGACGATGCCGCCGGACGATTACGAAGAAGCGATAAAGCAATGCGCTCTGTTCATCAATTGCGGCGATGGCCCGCGAGACGAAAAGCGCGGGCCGAAGCTGATGGACTGGCAGCAGGATTTCCCGCTGCTCGTGGCTCCAATCAATCGTGTGCTCGGCAAAGAGGTGCGGTCTGTGGACTATCTGCACTGGTGGACGTGGATCGCGGCGTATCAGGAGATCGGGGACTGCACCTTTGCGCAGGTCGTTGCTATCCGCAGCAAAAGGGCAAAAGGGAAGAAGCTCGACAAGGGTGAGCAGGAATTTTACAAGCAGAATAAGCAGATGGTCGACTTTAAGCGGCAGTACACGGCGCAGGATGAGGACGTTATCAGCAAGTGGATATGAAAAATCGCCTGCTTTGAAGGGCAGTGAAGATTAAGCATTTGGCGTAACGGAAATCATGCTACTTGTTTCAAGTATATTAAGGGTTTCGGAGTTCATAACGTTTAATTTAAACTCGACCTTTGATATTTCGTTTAATGGCGTTTCACAAAAAACAACAAAAGAAGATTTTACGTTTTTTCCCGGAAGTGCTGTAATTGGCAATCCGGAACCACTTTGGCAATGCGTGTTATCCACATAAACATCATCGAGCAAATAGGTGCATTCCTCGTCCCCGATGTTTCTGATTTTTACATCAATGTAAAAACAGCCAGTCAATCCGCTTGCTTCCCAGCATTTTAAATATTCGGCAGTGTAATTTTCGCCACTAAATGTAATTGCATCCGCTTCCTCTTTTAAATCCTGGGTTTCGTCACTAAAAGGATTGGGCGCCGGGGATGAAACACTATTTGCATTTGACGCTTCTGAGCCATCTGATGTTGGAAGAGATACGCATACAACAAAAAGAACAAAGAATGTAGCAAGGGATATTAAAGCGATCCCCTTCCTCTTTTTCCTGATTGCAAGGATAACCAAAGTGAGCAATGAGACAACAAATCCTGCGATACTTAACAAGCCTAAAATAGCAATCATTTTAATCCCTCCTTTTATCAGAATAGCACATAAAAAATAAAACGCAAGTAGAAAGTGTGGTGATTTGGTGGCGAATGCAGATGGTTCCGTTGTTATTAATACGGAATTAGACGCGAAAAACGCGCAAAAAGAGTTGACTGCGCTTGAAAAAAAGATTGATGCGCTCAATGAAAAAATCAGCGACAAAAAGCAGGAGCAAATGCCCTTGGTTGAGCAGTCTAAGCAGATCGCAGCAAACCTCGATGCAGCCAAAGCCCAGCTCGACCAAATGCGGAACGGTGACGAGTTTTACACGGCTGGCGCAATAAAGGAGCAAGAGCAAACAGTAAAAGCTCTTCAAAAAGAGTGGGATTCCGTGCAGAACAAAGTAGAGCGCATGGATACCTCGATTGCGCGAGACACGCGAAGCCTTGATCGCATGACTAATAGAGCCGGAGATTTGTCTAAACAAATTATGGCAGCAAAAGAAAACGCCAAAGGGATTTCTCCGGCGGCACAGGCAGCCAGTAAACAAATGGACAAATTTGTGAGCCACATTAAAACGCTCGCCAAAAGAGTGCTTGTTTTTTCGCTTATTACCAAAGCTCTCAGAACGTTAAAGAGCTATATGTGGAGCGCGATCCAGACCAACAATAAGGCGATGGCGGCAGTCGACAAGCTGAAAGGAGCGCTGCGAACGCTGGCCCAGCCGATCGTCAACGTGGTCGTTCCGGCGTTTACCGTGCTCGTCAATGTCATCACGCGCGTGGTCAACGCCATCTCCGAGCTGGTCTCCATGATCTTTGGAACGACTGCCGAGGAATCTGCAAAGGCAGCCGAAAGTCTTTACGAAGAATCGGACGCGCTGGACAAGACTGGGAAATCCGCGAAAAAAGCAGGCAAATCTCTCGCGTCGTTCGATGAGATCAACAAATTGTCGGGAAGTCAGGAAGAGAATAAAGCCCCGGACTTCTCAACCGGCATCAACGACCAGCTTAGTGCCATCATGGAGCTGTTTACCGGCGCGGCCCTGCTGGCGATCGGTGCGGCGCTAGCGTTCTCCGGCGTAAATGTCCCTCTCGGCATTGGGCTGATGGCGATGGGTGCGCTTGCCATTTGGGGTGCGGTCAGCACCGACTGGAGCGCGATCCAAAATGCTTTGGAAGGGCCGATCGGAGCTGTTACGGGCATCTTGTCCGCGGCCCTGCTGGCGATTGGCGCGATTATCCTGTTTTCCGGGGCCAACATTCCCCTTGGCTTGGCGCTCATGGTCGCCGGAGCGATAGGCCTGGCGACGGCAGTAGCGGCAAATTGGGACACGATCAAAGCGCTTTTACAAGGCCCGCTCGGCATCGTTACGGCGATCATCAGCTTCGCGCTCCTTGAGATCGGCGCTATTCTGTTGTTCTCCGGTGCGAACATCTCGCTCGGCCTCGGCTTGATGGTCGTTGGCGCGATGGGAATGGCGGCGGTCATTGCGGCGAACTGGGACACCATCAAGGCATTGCTTCAAGGCCCTATCGGAGCTGTTACGGCGATGCTCTCAGCATCCCTGCTCGTTCTCGGCGCTGTGCTGGCTTTCAGCGGCGCAAATGTTCCGATTGGTCTCGGCCTTATGATTGCGGGCGCAATCGGGCTGGCTACGTCGGTAGCGGCAAATTGGGACACTATCCAGACCGCCTTGCAAGGCCCCATCGGCGCAATCACGGCGCTCGTCAGCAGCGCATTGCTTGTGCTCGGCATCATCCTGACCCTGACCGGCGTTGCGCTTCCGATCGGCATCGGGCTGATCGCTGCCGGAGCGGTCGGGTTGGTCGCTACGGTCGCGGTCAACTGGAACGCTATCACCGAATACCTCGGCGGCCCAATCGCGGCGATCATTTCGCTGGTCAGCGGCGCTCTGCTCGTCTTAGGTGTTCTTCTGGTGTTTACCGGCGTGGGCATCCCGCTCGGAATGGGCATGATCGTTGCGGGCGCGGCGGGCCTCGCGTCGGTAGCGGTAGTCAATTGGGACTACCTGAAGAACAAGCTTAGTGAGACGTGGGACGGCATCAAGGAGTGGTGGAACGCCAACGTCGCCAAATACTTTACGATCGAGTATTGGCAGGACTTGGGCAAAAACATTATCGACGGATTGCTGAATGGCTTGAAATCCGCATTTGAAAGCGTCAAGTCTTGGGCATCCGGCGCAATGGACACCATTAAAAGCGCATTTACCGGCGGCTCAGTCAAGACAAGTATGCCGTCCATCAATTCCGCTTCGATCCCCCGTCTTGCGACCGGGGCCGTCATTCCTCCGAATCGTGAGTTTCTCGCTGTTCTGGGCGACCAGAAGCAGGGCAACAACATTGAGGCTCCCGCGGCTGCTATCGAGGCGGCGGTGGCCCGCGGCATGGCGCAGTATGGCGGCGGCAACCAGACGGCGATCCTTAAGATCGGCGAACAGGAATTGGGCCGCATCATCTTCAAGCTCAACAAGGATCAGACGCAGCGCGTCGGCATCCAAGTGACCTAAAGGCGGTGAGCATGAACTACATTAAGCTCAATGGGACATCGTTTGATGTCAACGTAGCAATATCCAAATACAACGAGAACTTCAATGTTCTGGACGGAGAGAATGCCGGGCGTTCTAAAGACACCGGGCGAATGATTCGCGATGTGCTCGGAACGTACATCGGGCACAAGATCACGGTGTTTCGCCGAGGCGATGATTACCAGAGCTATGACGCATTTTGGAGCTACCTGAAGGCTCATTCGGTGGATGACTCCGTGCTACTTGAAGCGGCGGATGGGAACACAACAATTTCCTATCGGGCGTATTATACGAGCGCTTCGCACGACATTGAAAAGGTCGAGAACGGCGTGAACTATTGGGGCGAGATCGAAATCCATTTCATCCCAATCGCGCCTCAGATCACACCGTAAGGGGGGCCTATGGACTATATCTTGATCGGCTCTTACCAATTCGACCGAGACGCATCGAAAGACGATATGCGCTTGGATTACTGCTCTGCTTTCCAAGAGGTCGCGTTAGACGAGAGCAATCTTTCGTTCGATACGGTCAGCGCAGAAGTCTACACAAAGACGGTAGGCGAGCAGCTTGCGGCGTTGCCGGACAACACGCCGATTGTTATCTACCGGAACAATGCAATCAAGGCGCGATTTGTCAAGCGCGGCGTTTCCCGCATCGGCCCAAATACATATTCGCTTATCGGGCGTTCGCCAATGGGCGCTCTTACCGGAATGATACACTCCGGCGGCATCTACACGGGCCAGACGGTCGCCGAGGTGGCAAAGGAGATTTGTGGCAGCATCCCGATCCTTGTCAAGACCGTGTACGCGGAGACCAAACTATACGGTTGGCTCCCTTACGCAAACGGAAAAGACCGGTCGGCGCGAGACAATCTTGTGCAAGTTCTGTTTTCCATCGGCGCGTATCTCCGCACAGACCTGAACGGGGTACTCCGAATCGAACCGTTGTGGGACGGCGGAGCATCTACAATATCGGTCGACCGCTCGTATTCCGGCGGCACAGTCAAGTATGATTCCCCCATCTCCGCCGTTACCGTCACGGAGCATCAGTACATCGCGGGAACCGACGAAAAGGAGCTGTTTTCCGGCACATCTCAGCAGGGCGACATTATTACCTTTTCCGAGCCGATGCACTCACTCACAGCGACAGGTTTTACTATTTTGGAGAGTGGAGCGAACTACGCCAAAATCTCATCCGGCTCCGGCTCGCTTAAGGGCAAGCCATACATCCACAACACGCGCCTTGTGACGCAAACCGTCACAGAGAACGCGGCGGAAAACGTCAAGTCCGTCACGGACGCCACGCTCGTCTCCCTTGTCAATTCCTCCGCTGTTGCTAAAAGGCTGGCAGACTATTATAAGTGCCGAGAGACCATCACTAACGGCATTGTAAGCGGGCAGGAGAAGCCCGGACATGTGGTCAGCGTCTATCACCCCTACGATAAAAAGATGGTCTCTGCGTGCATCGTAAGCCTTGACACGACCATGAGCGGCACACTCAAGAGCGAAATGGCGGCGCTCGTCGGCTTTCTGCCCCCGCAGCCGGAATCATCGGAGTATTTTGACGAACGCGTCATCCTCACAGGCTCGGGCGTGTGGACGGTCCCGGAGGGCGTCACGAGCTACACCCGCGTCCTTATCGGCGGCGGGCGCGGCGGCAGCAGCGGCCATCGGGGCGAAAGCCCCGCCGTGCGCACGCCGAAATCATGGACCGAGAAATTTGACGCTCTCAGACGCTACGTCGGCCTTGACAACGGCGTCTCGCTGGAGGGCGGCAAGGGCGGCGAGCCGGGAGAAGCGGGCGACGGCGGCAAGGTGCTGGTTGAAACCGTCACCGACGCGGTACCCGGCGCAAAGGTCTCCTATGCCTGCGGGAAGGGCGGCTACGGCGGCGCCTTTTCGCAAGGAAACGACGCGGGCGCACCCGGTACCGCGACCACAATGGGCGGCGCAACGAGCGACACGGGCTCGTCGAGCGAGGCGGGCTACACCGACGCGATCACGGGCGAGGTTTTTGCCGCCAAAGGCAAAAGCGGCATTGCGGGCAGCCCGGGCAACGGCTACACATGGGACGGCGGAAAGTATACCTACCAGCCAAGCCCCTTGATCACCGTCGACGGTGTGACCTACTCCGCGGGCAAAGACAAAGAGGAGGTCGAGGGCGAAGATGGGCGGGGCAGATACAACACCGCGCCCTACGGTTATGTTGGCTACAGCTGGCGCGGCGGCTACGGCGGCGGCGCGGCGGCAGGCTCCAACGGAAACGACGGCCTTGCAAACGGCAGCGGCGATGCTTATATCGGCTCCTCAAGCGCATTCGCGACGGTCACGGCGGCGCGCGGCGGCGCGGGCGCAGACGCAACGCCGCCCGCCAAGGAGAGCCGTTACGGCTGCGGCGGCACAAGCGGCCACGGCGGCGGCGGCGCAGGCTCCAACGGCACAGCGGAAGCGCACCAAACGACATCTGAAAATATATCGGTCTCGCAGGCGTCGCTAACCGCAAGCGACACCCAACCTGCCCCGGGCGGTCGCGGCTCCGACGGCGGCGAGGCGGGCGACGGCTGCATCATCATTTACTACCGCAAAAAGAAAGAGCTGCAGCCCGGCCCGCTCGTGACCAGCAACAACCTTGGCCTGCTCGATTCTCTCGGGCGGAGAATGATCGTTTAAGGAGGTTTTTATGCCGAACGATTATTACACCATGCTCTACACCGGCGAGAAGACCGACGAGCTATTGCAGCGCGTGGACGAGGGCGAGATCATCATCCCCTCCTCGACGGCGGGCAGCACGAAAAAATTCAAACTGACGGTGGACGACACCGGCGCCGTCAGCGCAACGGAGGTGACGACGTAATGGTACAGGGCGACGCTTACTCCATCGACGTGGAGATCACCAACGAAGGCCAGGCACTCAGCCCCCCCGCCGTCTCTCTGGTCGAGATCGCGCTGCTGAACCTCGTCAAGACCTATCCGGGCGATGTCACGTTTTCCGACGGCAAATTTCACTTTCCCCTCACGCAGACGGAGACATTCGGGCTTCCGACCGTCTGCCCCATGCAGGTGCGCGTGAAGTTCCCGAGCGGCGACGTGATCGGCTCGGAAATGCAGCGCCTTGACGTCAAGCGTGCGCTGAGTAGGAAGGTGATCTGATGGTCACGTTCGAGTTAACGCAGAAAACGGCGCTTTCGGTAGCGTTTGACGTCACCATCCGCGGGGGCGGCGGAGGCGAGCCGTATGACGGCCCATATACCGTGACGCCCGGCTTTGAGACGCAGGAGCTTGCCACAAAAGACAGGCTTCTGAAAGACAATGTGACCGTTGATCCCATTGCGGTCGCCCGTGTGGAAAACCCCGCGGGCGGAAAAACAATTTTTATCGGAGGTATTTTCAATGGCTGAAAATCAGTACAACAGCAAAATCGTACTCTCGAGCGGCGAAGTCCTCATGGACCTCACTCAGGACACCGTGGTCGCGGACAAGCTCCTCAAGGGCTTTACCGCGCACGGCAAGGACGGCGCGCCCATCACCGGCTCCTGCGAATTTGACGCGGACACCGGCGACGCCACCGCGGGCGCGGCGGAGATCCTGACCGGCAAGACGGCCTATGTCACTGGCAGCAAGGTCACCGGCACCATGCCGAACAACGGGGCCAAGACGCTCAGCATCACGGAAAAGGGCAAGCCGGTCACCATCCCCCAGGGCTACCACGACGGCAGCGGCAAGGCGCAGATCGACGCAGCCGAAGAGGCGAAGCTGATCCCCTCCAACATCCGCGAGGGCATTACCGTCCTCGGCGTGACTGGCACGATGTCCGGCAGCGAGGGAATGAAGCCGCAGTCCAAGAGCGTCACGCCCACGTTTGCCTCGCAGGAGATTTTGCCTGACGAGGGATTCAACTGCCTCAGCTCCGTCACGGTGGCGGCGATCCCGATTGCCTACACCGACAACGCGCAGGGAGGAAAGACGGTCACCATCGGCTGAGGAGGTGCGGCATGGCCAATAACAAAGTCCAACTCAGCGACGGAACGGTCCTGCTTGATCTGACCGGCGACACCGTGACGCCGGAGACGCTCATGGCCGGTGTCACTGCGCACGATGCGGCGGGTAATCGGATCAACGGCGCGGTTGCGCCTGTCCGATACGATGTTGCTCAGGATCTGACATCCGTCCAAAAAGAACAGGCGCGGGACAACATCGGGGCATCTGCAACTGTGACCATGCGCAAGGTGACGCTGACGGTAGCAGGGTGGGACAGCAGCACGAAGCAGCAGACCGTCGCGGTCTCCGGCATTCTCGCCGACACGACGAAGCAGTGCATCTATCCCGCGCCCGTCGACACGTCATATGACAGCGCGTGGAACAGCTGCGGCGTGCTGTGCGTGGCGCAGGCGGCAGGCAACCTGACGTTTCAGTGCGAGACCATGCCAACGGCAAGCATTGACGTTTATGTGACGGTTATGCCGGTGGCGTTTTCGTGAGGTGAACGGCGATGATTTATAATTTGCCGAGGAAGAAAGCGAAGTTTGAGGAAACGTGGGTTATCAAACAATCCACAGAACTTATGTACGGCTCAATAACAATGGAGATTCCTTTCGAATCTAATTCTACGAATTTTCAAAAAATTGAAGTGCGTGGAAACTTTTTTCCTGGTTCCGGTATATATTATGACGCAATTAATGTTTGGAACGCCAACGGTTGGGTTAACGAGGCATATCGCACCATCACATTTTTTGAGCCGCCGACCGGTGACCTGCTCACATGGTTACAGGCAAACGCCGTGAAACAGTAAGGAGTGCAATATGTACAACTTTAGCATGCTAAAATCCGGGGGCAGCTCCTAACGTTGCTTCGTCGCATTTCACAAAAGGCGGTGCGGCATAATCTTCAATCCAAATGTCATGGCCTCTGCGGGCGCAGCTTGAGGACGCAGAACACGCCACGAAAATTCTTTTGATGGAGGAGAAGTGACATGAAGAAAACCTACGCCGAACGCGCACGCGAACATGTGGCGGAGACGCGGAACGCGCTGCAAACCTTTTTGACGAGCTAAATCATGGTCAGCATAAGAAAATCCAGCATCAAAGAGATCACCGGCGAAAAATACGACGATGATAAATAAATTTTGAACAAAGAAAAGGAGAACAAAACTATGGCTACTTACAAGAGAATCGCATCCGACGGCAAGCCCATCGAGGTCACGGACATTCCTGCGGGCCTGAGCGAAAACTCGGGTGTCAAGAACAGCATCAAGCAGCCCGTCATGGCGCGCGACATTTCCCGCGCCGGCACGGAGATCTACGTCCTGCCGCAGTACAAGCTCACCTACGATGAGAACGGCTACTGCGTCAAGATGACGACCGGCTCCATCCCCGAGGACGTCGCAGCAAAGCTCGCGGAGCTGAACAAGTAAAAAAGCCGCCCCGGTGGGCGGCAAATTGACAAAGCGCGGCAGACTGTGCTATAATTCGCCTGCCGGTAAGAACGGCAAGGTTGTCCACTTCCTGCAAAGGAGGTGCGCGATGGTTACATACGCTGATATGTTCACATATTCGCTTGTGCTCATCGGTCTTGCGTCTCTGATCTTCACGGTCACAAGACATAAGAAATAACCGCCCACCATAGCGGTAAGCGGCGTTTCCTTCGAGCTATAAACTCACTGAGGGACGACCGCCACCAGCAATGGCAGCCGTTCTTACTGGCCTAAATATAGCACACCTAAAGCCGCTTTGTCAAGCACGACAAGGCGGCTTTTTTCGCGCCGCCGGAAAGAGAGACAACGCCTATGGAAAGTTTATCGAAATTAGCGGCGCTGTGCTCGGAGGTGACGGTCATCCTCGCGGCGGTCGCCATGCTCGTCAAGCCGCTGCGCAGCAAGCTGCTGGGGCTGGACAAGCTGACCGACGCGCTCAAATGCCAGCTCCGGCACGACATGCTGCACACCTACTACCGCCACAGGGAGGGCCGCACCATCCGGCAGTACGAGCTGGAGGATTTTCTCTATCTCTATCGGGGCTACAAGGCCCTCGGCGGCAACAGCTTTATTGACCGCATCAAAAGCGAGATCGACGAGTGGGAGGTAATGTCATGAGAGACGTCAAGGGCGCTACCTCGGAAGAGGTGCGCATGATCCGCGCCATCCAGCGCTCCGTCGGGGCGCTGGACAACGGCTGGATCGGCAACCAGACCTTGAGCGACATCGCGGCCAAGCTCGGCGCAGACTGCTTCCCGCTTAACGTCGAGCTGTACGGTCAGCCCTGCATTATCGCGCGGGACATCGAGCCCGTCAACATGAGCGGGCCGCTGCCGAGAAACGCCATCTCGGGGAGCTTTTCTTGGCAGGGGCAGCCCTGCTCCATCCTGGTGCGCGGCGGCAAGGTCGTGCGCGGCATGAGCTGTCACTATCCTCGCCCCGAGAGCGTGCTCTACAAGACCACGGACGGCGCGGTGCGCATGGCCCGCGTGTCCTCGGCGGCGGCGCTGGGCGGCGTCGTGTGGGCGGTCGGTGGGCTTGGCTTGCTTGACCGCTATGCCCCCGCGGCGGAGGGCTTTGTGGGCGCTTACTCCGATGTGCTGCGCAAGACCAACCACACCGTCCTTGGCTACAAGGGCGGGCTGCTCTACGGCGTGTACTGCAAGAACATGACCGCGCAGCAGGTCAACGCCTTTTGTCGGGACAAGCTCAAGCTGGAATACGCCGTCATGCTCGACGGCGGGCACGTCGCCGCCATCAACGGCGCGTGTAACAAGATCAACACACAGACGCGGCAATTTTACGCCGTGCGGTTTCTGTAAAGGAGGCAGAAATGCAAAATCGAATTGCCAATCTTCTCACAGTCAAGAGCATCGTGACCATCGTGCTCACGGCGGTTTTCTCGGTGCTTGCCCTGCGCGGCAGCATCAGCGGGACGGAGTTTCTGACGATCTTCACGACCATCATCGCCTTTTACTTCGGCACGCAGACCGAAAAAAAGAAAAATGAAGAGGTTTCTTGAGACCTTAACCGCGTGGGAGGGCGCGGTGCGCGGCGATGCGGTACATAAGCAGATCGTGGACGCCTACAACAGCTATCTCCCGCACCCGCGCGGTCACAAGCTGACCTACACCGACGACTACTGCTCGGCGATGGTGTCCGCGGCGGCGATCCTCTGCGGCCTGACGGAGGTCATTCCCGTCGAGTGCTCCTGCGGGGAGCAAATGCGCTGGTATCAAGCGCGCGGCCAATGGATTGAGGACGATGCGCACGTCCCCCAAATCGGCGAGCAGGTGTTTTACTACTGGAACGACCGCAAGGACTACGCCCTCACGGACTGCACCGGCGCGCCCAACCACACGGGCATCGTGACCGCCTGTGACGATCAGAGCTTCACGGTGTTCGAGGGCAACAAGGGTAAAGCTCACGAGTGCGGCTATCGGACGTTGGAAATCAACGGGCGGTATATTCGTGGCTTCGGCGTGCCGAAATACCCCGCGGACAAGACCGTGCTTGTGCGCGGCGACAAGGGCGCGGCGGTCGGTAGGCTGCAAAAGTTTCTCAACGCCTGCGGCTATGCGCTGGATGTGGATAACTCGTTCGGCCCCGCGACGCAGAAGGCGTGGGGGGAGTATGTTTACGCATATCTCGAAAAAATTCTAAAATAACGAAAGGAAAACGGGCGGGAGGCATGCCTCCCCTCGCGTAAGCGCTCTGCAAGCCCCGGCGCACAGCATGGACAAGCAGCACCGAGCGATCCGGGCAAAATTATCCTCTATGGCCCCGCGGCGGGCCGTGGCATACATTCGGTCTTTTGAGCTTCCACCCGACGAAATGGCGTGCCTCGTCGAGTGCGACGTGCGGGGCCGCTCCTGCGTACAGGTGGCATTTGAAATGAATCTGTCGCCGGATACGGTCAAAAAGTATCGCCGAAAGGCGTACCGCAAAATCGCATCGGAAGTCTTTGAATAGGAAAAGAGCTTCACCAAACGGTGAGGCTCTTTTCCTTTATGGGAAGGGTATGAATGACGCATGGAGCACGTCGTGACAAAAAATTAGCATATTCCGTCAGAATTTGCAAGCGCAATCGTTCGACGAATTTCGCCGTACACTTTTCATCCCCTTTTCCGGCACTTTGGAAAAGGGGTTTTCTTGTACCATAAAGGCAGAAAAGGAGGTGCGCTGTATGTACGAACGGCTTTTAGCATTGGGCTTCACCGAGCAGATGGCGAGGGATATTTTGGTGCTGTTCCCCGAGCCGGACGAGCTGCGCACCTATGTCTATTTCGCGGAGCTGCTGCATGTATAGCTATTATAATCCGTCGCCTTATGGCAAGAACGTGGGGGACTGCACTGTCCGGGCGATCTCCAAAGCGACCGGAAAAGACTGGGGTGAAACGTATCTCGCGCTCGCCATACAAGGCTACTTAGACGGAGACATGCCGTCGGCCAACGCGACCTGGGGCGCGTATCTGCACTCCCTCGGCTATCGGCGCTACATCGTGCCGGACACCTGCCCTCTGTGTTACACCGTCGGGCAGTTTGCGGACGAGCATCCGGCAGGCACATACATTTTAGCCCTGTCCGGCCATGTGGTGTGCGTGCAGGACGGGACGATCTTTGATTCATGGGACAGCAGCAATGAGACTGTGCTCTATTTTTGGGTAAAGGAGACTGAATGACATGGCTTTTAATCCGTACTATCAAAACCCTTATTATCCACAGCCGATGCCGGACAACCTCATGCAGATGCGGCAGCAGCAGATGATGCAGCCCGCTCCGCCTCCCGTGCCGCAGAATCCTGTCGCGACCGGCGGCGTGCAATGGGTCAGCAGCGAGCAGGAGGCAAGAGGCTACCTGATCGCGCCCAACTCCGCTGTTGCGTTGTGGGATTCCACCGCCCCGACTGTGTACCTCAAGCAGTCCGACGCGAGCGGCAAGCCGACACTCAAGATTTATGACCTCGTAGAGCGCGCAGAAACGCCCCGTACAGCGCCGCAGGGAAAGGGCGTGGAATTTGTCACCCGCGAGGAGTTCGACCGTCTGGCGGCGCTTGTGGGCGAATTAAAGGGCAAGAAGAAGCGCAAGGTCGAGGAGGACGAAGACGATGAATAATCCGTTTTTCGGTGCTCTCGGCGGCGAACAGATGCCCGGACCGGTAGGCCAGTTCCAGCGCATGATGCAGCAGTTCAACCAGTTCAAAGCGAATTTCAAGGGCGACCCCAAAGCGGAGGTCGAAAAGCTCTTGCAGAGCGGTAGGCTGAACCAGCAACAACTCAATCAGCTACAGCAGATGGCGAAGCAGTTTCAAAGCCTGATGCAGTAAACATCAACATAAATCAACATCGTGGCCACGATTTGATGAATAAAAATTTTTCAAAGGAGTGATACTATGTCTCTTTCTGACGGAGGCGTTCAGGCCACTATGCCTGTTGCGCCAACCGGCATGATGAACAGCGGCTTTGGCGGCTTCGGCGGCGATGGCGCGTGGTGGATCATCATTCTTTTCCTGTTTGTGTTCTGCGGCTGGGGCGGCAACGGCTGGGGGAACAACGGCAACGGCGGCGGCGTGGTCGACGGCTACGTGCTGACCTCTGATTTTGCCAATGTCGAGCGCAAGATCGACAGCGTAAATCAGGGCCTTTGCGACGGGTTTTATCAGCAGGCGCAGCTTGTCAACGGCACCAACATGGCGATGGCAAACGGCTTTGCACAGGCCGAACTTTCCCGCAGCAACCAGCAGGCCGCGCTCATGCAGCAGCTCAACGCCATGCAGATGCAGGCCGCTAATTGCTGCTGCGAGAATCGCGCGGCTATCGCGCAGGTGCGCTATGACATGGCGACGCAGGCGTGCGACACGCGCAACACCGTGCAGAACGCCACGCGCGACATCATTGACGCGAACAACCAGAACAGCCGCGCCATCCTCGACTTCCTGACGCAGAGCAAGCTCTCTGACCTCCAGGCCGAGAACCAGGGCTTGAAGCTGGCGGCAAGTCAGGCGGCGCAGAACAGCTATCTGGTCTCGCAGCTGCGCCCCTCTCCCATTCCGGCCTACACGGTGCAGAACCCCTATTGCTGCAACCAGTTTGCCTGTTGCGGCTGCTGACAACTGCATAGCATAGCTTTTTGTTGGCGATGTTTTGTTGACGCCAACAAAATGTTCGGCCCCGTGCCGATACTGACACCAACGCGGCGGGGCTATTGCCTCGCCGCTGTATTTTAATTGCCTCGATTTCGAGGCATATGAAAGGACTGATTATTTTGGCAGAGTACACAAACGCGAATATTGTGAGCGTAGCCGCAGGCCAGAACGTTCCCTTGACCGAAACGGCGGTCAACAGCAAGCCGTGTATCGTGCATCGTCAGGGCGCAGGCATTGTCACGCTGCGCGGCCTCACCAATCAAAACCGCGCCCTGTTTAGGGTCTCCTTTGGCGGCAACATCGCTATTCCCACCGGAGGCACGGTCGAGGCCATCACGGCGGCGCTTGCCATCAACGGAGAGCCGTTGACCAGCGCAACGGCGACTGTTACGCCTGCGGCGGTAGAGAACTACTTTAACATTTATGTTTCCGCGCAGGTCTGCGTCCCGAAAGGCTGCTGCCTGACGGTCGCAATGGAAAACACCAGCGCTCAGGCCGTCAACTTCGCCAACTCGAACCTGACGGTTGAGAGAATCGCGTGAAAGGAGAATGAACATGAGTAAGAAAGCAATGTATGATCTGCGCGATATGCTCTGCAAGGAGCTGGACGAGATCAGCCGCAAGGGCGAGCTTGGCGCGGGCGATCTCGAAATCGCGCACAAGCTGACCGACACCATCAAGAACATCGACAAGATCGAGATGATGGAAGACGACGGTTATTCTCGCGACGGAGACTATTCCAGCGACGGTGATTATTCTCGCGGCGGCGACTGGCAGGCCGATATGCGCGGCACTTACGGCAGGGGCAGCTCCTATGCTCGCCGCGGCACGCATTATGTCCGCGGGCACTATAGCCGCGCCGACAGCATGGAGCACCTGCGCGAGCAGATCAACGACATGATGCGCGAGACGGACGACGACCGCGTAAAGGAAGCGCTGCGTCGCGCCGCAAGCCTGATGGAGGAATAAAGGGGGTGCGTCCCCTATGGTCGACGAGAATGAGGTCAAGCGCTGGATAGCTCGCCTTGAAACGGAGGAATCAAGCTGGACAAACTATGAGCGCCTTGCCGTGTTGTATGCCATCCGTGACCAGCAAAGCGGCAGCAGAGAGAAGGCTTTGCCAATGGCATACTCCGCGGCGCCCGCGCCGGTTAGCGTCGAAACATACGGCGACAGCGATTTTTTGCGCGCAGTGGCAGATGTTTCACCGGACAAGGCGTGGGAGATCATGGACGAGCTGATGGACAGCTTGAAAATCGTAAACGAGCGCGTGTACAACAGCGTGATGCGGAAGCTCGAAAAATAAGAACACCCCCGTCGTAAGGCGGGGGATTCTTTTGGGCAAAATTTACCTTTGGGAACGCCAAGGGCAAATATGCCTAACGTGGCGTTACAAAAAACGCGCCGTCGTCATCTGCGTCAATTCTCCGGATAAAGCGCGTCCAGAATTCCTTTTTCTCTTCCCGGGAATAAGTGTCATATTCAGCAATTCCATTTCGGAGCGCGTCAAGGTTTGTCTTCGGCTTTTGCTCTACCGCTTCAATGGATTTCTTTAATGTGGTGTACTCTTTCTTGTATTCGTCCAACTCGATCAAGTCGTTAAGATAAAGCGTTTTCAACTTACCCATTTTCTTGCGTATCGCGTCCGCGCTTTGCGTGGGCTTTTTTTCTGCCTTTTTGTAATAGCGATTGTTTCGCTCGGCAATCCCCTCAAGCTCATGCAATAAATAATCTTCCAACGCGTCTTCGCGAACCCTCTTTTTGTGCTGGCACGCGGAGTTGTCAAGCATTCGCGTCCGGCATCGGTAGTAGGTATAAATCTGCTTTGCCGTTTCCGACTGCATCGTTTTTCCACACTCTTTGCAATGCAACAAGCCCGAGAATAAATAAACTCGATCTGTCTCAACTCCCGCGCAGCGCTGCGACCGCTGGCGAAGAATATCATTTACAATGTCAAAATCCTGCTTGCTCACCAGGGCGGGGCAAGCGTTCTCGATGCCGTACACCTCGCCGATATAAAGCCGGTTCCGAAAATAGTTTACATACTTGGTATACGCCCTGTCAACCCCCCACGTCTCGAGCATATACTTTTTTACGCCCAGCACGCTTTGCAGTCTGACATACGCCGCAAACATATCTCGCGCGGCATCTGCCGTATCGTTATCAATCTGGTATTTCCTGTCCTTGATGATATACCCTAAAGGGGCTTTTGACCCTGCCGGTTGGCCTTTTGCACGCTTGCCGTCGTTGATAAATTTGACTCGCTCGCTTGCGCGGTCGGCCTCGTCCTGCGCGACAGACAACATGATGTTGACCTTTAAGCGCCCCGACGCGGTGCGCGTCTCATAGTCCTCTTCCGTTGCTTGCCATGTCACTCCGTATTTGTCCAGCTGCGTCTGTACATCGTAGTACCCGGCAACGTTTCGAAACCAGCGATCGAGCTTGATAAACAGGATCGTGTCTACCTTCCCAGCCTTGCAATCGTCCAGCAGTTGCAGGAGCGCAGGGCGCTTTTTGTACGGTTTTCGCGCGGATATGCCCGCGTCCTCATATATGCCAACCACGGTCATTTTATTTGCTTTGGCATATCTTATCAGCGCGTCACGCTGCTCTTGCAGGGACAGCCCATGCCGCGCCTGCTCCTCGCTCGTGACGCGGATATACAATGCCACTCTCATCGAATCCCCCTCCAAAATCCGTAATCTATACAATGAAAATCAATGTACACGCACCACGCAGCGAGAAAAACGATGATAACAAACATTACAGCAATCGCGCCGTTGCGGATATGGACACCGCGCCGCATGATCTCAATGGTATCGGCCTTTGCGTCAACATGGCGTTCCAGCTCATCATTCCGCGCTTGCAAAGTTTCCTCGGTCGGCGTCAGGTGTTCGGAAATCCCGAACGATTCATCAAGCGATATTCCAAGCGCTTTGCAGATCGGCGCGACGGTGTAAATCGACGGAGATTTAGAAAACTTGGAAAAGAAGTTCTGCACGGTGGACAGCGGTACGCCGGAAGCGTCGGAAATGTCTTGATAGGTCATTTTCAATTCTTCTTTACGGATTCTACACACTTCTTGGATGTTCATTTACGCCACCTTAATTTTTTCGATTTTCGCGCCGCAAAGTCGCAAGATGAGGGCTTGTCGAACCATGTCGAACGCTGCCTTATTGCAAGGCTTCGGCATTGAATTACCAAGCCAAAGTGGGCTACGGTAAAGACAAGCAGCGACGACCGCTTCTCGCCGGCTGCAAAAAGGCCCCGCCGTTTGTTGCAGAGGGCGGCGGGGCCTTTAGTTACTTAATAGTCCAGGAATAACCGCAGTTTTGGCAGAGGCAAACCTTTTCGTTTTTAACGACAGTCTTTTCGTTCCCCTTGCTCTTTTTCCAAACAAGATTAGACATGCCGAGAGTGCAAAACGCAGTCAAGCCGCGGGCGGCATTGTTCAGATGCCCGCCAATTCCGTTTCCGTGTTTTTTCGTGTAGGTCGTAGCCTGCTGGATTTCAATCGTTACATTTTCGCTCCCGCAATTTGGACACATCATGATAAACTTTCTCCCCTCTGTTATTATATTTTCGGCTGCACAAAGTGCAATAATCGACACATAGTAAAATAAAAAGTGATCCTGCGGCTGCGCGCCGCTTTATAATATTTCTTAATTGTTGCACAGCGCCGTGCAGCAAACGCCTGTTGTGGGGATAGGTATGAATACCGAAAAGGAGGTCGAAGCATGGACGCACAGGTGCAAGCGGCGGCGGCGCTTTATCTGCTCCTAACGCCGAAGCAGAAAGACGAAATGCTCGCGCTGATTGAGCGCATCCTCGCGGAGGAGGAGCAAAAAATAGCCTTAGATCTAAACGGAGGGACGCAAGATGTTGTGTAATTACGCGAAATGTGATACAATGATTAGAGAAAAGCTGAAAGAAAAAATTCTCACTATGAGCGATGCTCAGCAAAACGCATTGTTACTTGCTGCGTGCGAGATCAGGAGAAAATCGAGAGAACAAAGGAGAGAACTTTATGAAAATGCTCAACAAACAAAGTAAGCAAAACGCTTGTGACGCTGGAGAAACCGGCAACGAGAAAGTCGTGCTTTCTCTGCTTCTGGCGATCAATGACCGCCTGTCTCTCCTTCCGGTCATTCTCGGCCTGTTGGTAGGCAACATATTGGCGAAGCTCATTGATGCGCTTTTCTTCTAATTTCTTGAGCTGTCCAGCTGCGGAATCATCCTCACTGATATAGCCGGTCTCAAACCCGTCCTTCAACCAATCGTTCATCGCTTGCTCATCAAAAACTGCGCATAGCGCAACAACTCATCCAGCTCGTTGTCGGTCGCTGTGTCGATAAAATCAAACAGCTCTTGAACGGTAGGACTTACGCCCTCGGTCTTCGGATCGGGGGCGCTTTCTTTTTCTTCTCCGTCCCCATAAAGGAGATATTCAGAAGTAACGCCCAAAAATCTTGCAATTTTCTCTATATTTTTCATTTTGGGGCGCGTTTTCCCTGTGTTCCAATTGGAATACGATGCAGAAGTTAGATTACATTTTTCGTAAAACTCTGCTTTAGAAATGTTTTTCTTAGCAAGCAAAGCATTTATTCTTGTAACAATTGGCGATCTATCCAAAAAATCACCGCCTAGTTTGGCTAATTTTTAACTAGCAAAATTCTAAGTTTTTCTTGACAAACTAGTATTGCTAGCTTATACTAGTTAGCATAAAGGGTAACAAAAACCCAAGCCCCCTTACATTTAGCGGACTGCGAAAAAATATTATGGCTGTTAGCACTTCTATAATAGCACGGTTTGCCAAGTTGTCAAGGGAAACTTAGTTTTTCTTACTCTTTCGCTAAGTTTTTTTGGCTGCGGCGAGGGGAAAAGAGACCGCCCCGATGCGGTAACATCGGGACGGCTCATCGGTCACTTTGACCGGCGGTTGGACAAGGCGGACGCGGCAAGAGCTTTTGTGTTCTTGCTTGCCTTGCGGTTGCTTAAAGTTTTCGACGCTTTGGAAGCAACGCGCTTACTTGTCCGGACGGAGTTCCTTGGCAAAGGGTTCCCTCCTTTCAATGAGAATATGGGGAGCCTCGTGCCTTTTCACTCTATCCTCCTGCATGAGAGTATAGCAAATCCCCACGCCGCAGTCAATGAAAACTAAGTAAAAGCAAATTGGAGGTGAACGAATGAGTTTTCGCAGCGCTCGATTGGCTGCCGGTCTGAGTGTCCAGCAGGTGATCGAAAAACTAAAGGTCTCCGACGCAGCGGTCTACATGTGGGAAACCGGACAGCAGCATCCGCGTGCAAGCCGCTTGCCGGAGGTCGCCGCGCTCTACGGCTGCACGGTGGACGAGCTTTTGAAGCCCGATGAAAAGTAAAGGAGGAAGGAGAGAGCATGAACTGGATTATCGTGATTGTTTTCGGCATCATCGTCATCTGCGTTTCACATTGGCTTGAGGGAAAGATAGATTCCTCTTTGTGCCTGTTGGCAGTAGAAGTAATCTCTATCATTGCCATAGTCACGGCGGTAGTGGTTATCCTTGTGAGCGTGCTCGAAACGCCACAGTCCATCAATAACTTTAACCGCCAGAAGGCATACATCGAAATGCACGAAGCGAAAAACGCCGTGGAAGATGCGGCGCTGACTTCCAAGAAAATCGAGCTGAATGAGTGGCTTTATGACGCACAGTACAGCAAATCCCGATTTGGGAGTTGGAGCTTTTACCCCGACAGCATTTTTGACTTGGAGCCAATTGAATGAAAGGGCATAAGAAAAGCCCTGTTCAGCGTAGCAGGCCGAACAGGGCAACCGGACAAATCTCACCACAAGATATTGTGTCCGTGCTTATTGTAGCACGGAAGAAAGGAAAAGGCAATGAGAAAAAAGCCAGAGTACAAGATCATTTGGGTCACGCCCCCTGACCCCGTAAAGCTGGGGACGATCATGGGCGATATTTACGCGCGCGGTCGCGGCCTTGAGTTTGTCGGCCTTGTGCCGAACGAAAAGAAGGGAGAAAAGGCATGAACACGCTGTTTATTTTTATCGGCATCGGCACCGTGACGCATTGGTTTATGCGGGCGCTGGACAAACTGGAGGGCAGGGCATGAGGCGCGACCGACGCACCCGCGAGCAGCGCAAGGCCGACGCTTCGGCGCGCATCGCCGCTGTTTGCCTGTTCCTCGCGGCGCTGCTGATCCTCTTTGCGGTGCTGACGGTCAAAACCACCGGGCAGCCGTACAAGGGCGAGCCGCCGGTCATCGAGGACAAACTCCCCGGCGAGGACAAGCCCGCAGAGGGGAGCGCGGAACTTTCCATCGGCGAACCGCTCGGCAAATTTAAGCTAACCGCCTATTGTCCGTGCATGAAGTGCTGCGGCAAGACCGACGGCATCACCTCGACCGGAACGACCGCCACCGAGGGCCGCACCATTGCCGTTGATCCTCGCGTGATCCCTTACGGCTCGACCGTCACGATCTACTTTGCCGACGGCACGAGCTATACATACACCGCCGAGGATTGCGGCGGCGCGATCAAGGAAAACCGTATCGACGTGTTCTTTGACGACCATCAGGCCGCGCGGGAGTTTGGCGTCCAAACCGCTTATGTTTATATGGAGGAAAACAATGGATAATTTGAACGGCTACAAAGCCTTTGAACCTGGCATGATCTGCAAAGGGAAACAGTATCAGGAAAACACAGACTATGAAGAAGAGGGCGGCGAGATTTGTGAAAAAGGTATGATGCATTATTGCGTTAATCCTTTTGAGGTGCTTAATTTTTACCCGCTTGTAAATGATAGCGGGAAAGTCAGCGACTTTGCAGCAGTTAAATCTTTGGAAGAGCCCGTATCGGGTGATAACGGGAAATTCGCCACGAAAAAGCTTCACATTGGCGTAAAGCTCGGCTTGCCCGGATTTGTCAAAGCTTGCATTGATTATCTCAAGGAAGAAACAATTGTAAACGCGCCAAATTCTACCGTCAGCAGCGGCGACTCCGCCCAGATCGGCAGCAGCGGCTACTACGCCAAGATCGGCAGCAGCGGCAACTACGCCAAGATCGGCAGCAGCGGCAACTACGCCAAGATTGAAAGTGCAGGGGAAGATTCGGTTATCTGCTGCGCAGGTCACGGCTCTGCTGTTAACGCAAAAGCGGGGAGCTGGATTACTCTTGCTGAATGGGAATATTCCGAAGCCAAGAATGGGTGCGTTCCAAAATGCGTTAAGACCGAGTATGTTGACGGCGAGCGGATCAAGGCTGATACATGGTACAAACTTATTGATGGAGAGTTTACCGAGGTGTCGCCATGACGGACGATATTATCACTCTGCGAAACTATCTTCGCGTCGGCGCTCAGAACGCGCTGTGCCGTTGGCAGCTCTGCGAAATGACCGGCTGGACAGACCGGCACTTGCGCAAGGTGATCGAGGCGGCACGATGCGAGGAGGACGGCGAGGAATACTGCATTATGAACTTTGGCAAGGGCTACTACTTGTCAAACGACCCGGCAGAAGCCGAGGTGCTCCGCAAGATCGAGATGGCGCGGATAGCATCCATTGTCGGGCGGACATACGGCCTGTCGGAGATGATACGGAAAGCGGGGAGGTCGTAATTTACATGGTTTACAAATGCGAAGCCTGCCACGCGATCTTCTTTGAGCCGTACACTTATCAGGTACGCGAGAACCTTGACGGCGAGAACGGCATAGAAACGCGGACGGTCGCCGAGTGCCCGTTCTGCGGCGAGGAATGGTTTGAGGAAATGGAGGAGACTGAAGATGGTAACGAAGATACCGATTGACGGCATGAGCCGCGAGGAATGGCTTGCGGAGCGCCGGAAGAGCCTCGGCGGCAGCGACATGGGCGCTGTGCTGGGACTGAACAAATACCGCTCCCCGTATGCGGTGTGGGCGGAGAAAACGGGGCTGATCGGCGAGACGCCCGACAATGAAGCCATGCGGCAGGGCCGCGATCTGGAGGAGTATGCCGCGTGCCGCTTCGAGGAGGCAAGCGATAAGGTCGTCCGGCGCGTGAATTACATTCTGCGCAACGACAACGCGCCGCATCTCCATGCGAACATCGACCGCCGCATTCTCAAGGAGAGCGCCGGTCTGGAGTGCAAGACCGCCTCGGCATTGAGCATGAAAAACTATGTGGGCGGCGAATTCCCTGAAAGCTACTACGCGCAATGCGTGACCTACCTCGCCGTGACCGGCTGGAAGCGCTGGTATCTGGCGGCGCTGGTGCTGAACAAGGCTTTTTTCATCTATCAGGTCACGACCGTGCCGGACGACGAATGCCCCGCGTGGTGCGAGAGCAGCGTCTATGTCTCGCCGGACGAGATCGCGGCGCTCAAACGCTGCGCGGCGGACTTCTGGACGGCTCATGTTGAGACCGGAGAGCCGCCCGCTCCGGACGGCGCAGAGGGCACCACGGAAATGCTGGAAACGATCTACGCCGGAGGCGGCGGCTGCGTAGAGCTGTTTGGCAGAGAGACCGCGCTCGCGCAGTATTTTGAGCTGATCGGCGAAAAGAAGGAGATGGAAACGCGCATCGAGACCATCAAGCAGACCATTATGCAGGACATGGGCGACGCGGAAAGCGCCGAGTGCGGGCGCTATTCCGTTTCGTGGGCGGCGCAGAGCCGCTCCACCTTTGACGCAAAGGCATTCGCGAAAGACCATCCCGACGCAGACCTCGGCAAGTATTACAAGCAAACCACATTCAGAAGATTTTCGATTAAGGAGGGCAAAGCATCATGAAAGAGGGACTTATCCAGAACGCGCAGACCACGCAGGCCGTGAAAAGCGGCAAGCCGCTGACCATGCAGGACTACATTAAGAAGATGGAGGGCGAGATCGCAAAGGCGCTGCCGAGCGTCATTACGCCGGAACGCTTCACCCGCATCACGCTCTCCGCGCTCAGCGCGAACAAGCAGCTCGCGCAGACCACACCGCAGAGTTTCCTCGGCGCGATGATGACCGCCGCGCAGCTCGGCATGGAGCCGAACACCCCGCTCGGACAGGCGTACCTGATCCCCTACAAGAACCACGGCACATTGGAGTGTCAGTTCCAGCTCGGCTATAAAGGGCTCATTGATCTGGCGTACCGCAGCGGCGAGGTCAACATCATTCAGGCGCAGGTGGTCTATGAGAACGACGAGTTCGAATACTCCTTCGGTCTGGAACCGAAACTCACCCACCGCCCCGCGAGCGGCGAGCGCGGAGAGCCGCGCTTCGTCTACGCCATGTTCCGCACAAAGGACGGCGGCATGGGCTACGATGTGATGAGCGTGGAGGACATTCGCGCCCACGCGAAGCGCTTTTCCAAGGCATACAGCAACGGCCCGTGGCAGACCAACTTTGAGGAAATGGCGAAGAAAACCGTCTTGAAGCGCGTGCTGAAATACGCCCCGCTCAAGAGCGATTTCGTCCGCGCGGTGGCAGCGGACGAGACCGTCAAGACGAAGATCGACGCGGATATGTATTCTGTGCCGGACGAGACCGTGATCGAGGCGGAGAGCTACGAGGTAGACGAGAGCACCGGCGAAGTGATTGACAGCGAACAGGCGGCGGAGCAGTAATGCTCCCCGCCGGAGGAGACAGCTATGATACCTTGGGTACAAGTTTACAGCAACCTGCGCCAGCGCCATGACAAGGAGGACTGCCTATGAGGTCAAGAGGCGCGCTGACATGGTTTGCAGTTGATACCTGCATACAC
>ENA-OZGD01000129-OZGD01000129.1-human-gut-metagenome-genome-assembly--contig:-NODE-129-length-40705-cov-8.324231_pt1 | contig 40705 bp, 57 predicted proteins | sample MGYA00244653_ERZ653652 | MGnify/ENA primary metagenome ERZ653652 (study PRJEB26926, sample SAMN06164983) | human gut metagenome | biome: ENVO:00009003; feature: ENVO:2100002; material: ENVO:00002003... | reverse complement strand
AGAACAATGACCGGAAAGTGCGCCACTTGGGTAGCAAGCGTTTCGGCATACAGTTTTTACACCTATAACGGGATGCTCTACGTGCACACGCAGACAAAGAACAGTTCCAACGTGCCTTTCGACACGGACTTCATCAGGTTTAAGATAACCGATAAAAAAGTGCCCAAACGCACGGCTATTCAGGAAACGGTACTGGATGCGGTACGCAGCTACAACGAGGTGATAGAGATTGCCGGGAAATCGACCGTGCGCACGGTGTACGCCCTGCCGAAGTTTACCATTCCTGACGACAAGCTGCTGGTCGTGGAACTCTACGAGAAGAACGGCGGGCGGCATCAGACCATACGGGTGGAAAACGCCGACATCGTGAACGCAGAAGTGATTGACGAACTAAAAATCAAATAGGGAATGAAAAGACACATCTTTATAATGATGCTCTTTGCGCTGTGCCTGACCTCGTTTCAGGCACACGCACAAAGATACCTGCCGGGCATGAAAGGCTTGCAGGTCACGGCGGGCATGACGGACGGGGTGCATTGGAACGCTGGCAGTGATTTCGCCTACCACATCGGGGCGGCGTACAGCGTTTACACCAAGAACGCCAACCGCTGGGTGATTGGCGGCGAATACCTGCACAAGAAGTATGACTACAAGGATATGCAGATACCCGTAGAACAGTTCACCGCAGAGGGCGGCTATTACCTGAAATTCCTATCGGACAGACGAAAGACCTTTTTCCTTTCATTGGGCTTGTCGGCTCTCGCCGGGTACGAAACAAGCAACCGAAGCGAAAAGCTGCTGCCGGACGGCTCTACCTTGCTGGATAAGGACTGCTTCATTTACGGCGGTGCGCTGACGCTGGAACTGGAAACCTACCTGACCGACCGGGTGGCTCTGCTGTTGAACGCAAGGGAACGGGCGTTGTTCGGCTCGGACATAGGCAAGTTCCACACGCAGGTATCTTTGGGACTGAAATTCATTATCAACTGACCGCTATATAATAATGTATATGAAGAATGTAATGTATAAAATCATCATGGGCTGCTACATCGTGGCCGCCCTCGTGCTTGTCACCGCCTGTAATGACAACTTGGATATTCAGCAGGCGTACCCGTTCAGCATCGAAACACTGCCAGTACCCAAAAGGCTGAAAGTCGGGGAAACCGCCGAAATACGCTGCCGACTGGTGCGTGGCGGCTATTACCAGCCGACTGCCTATCAGATACGGTATTTCCAGCCGGACGGCAAAGGAAAGCTGGAAATGGATAACGGCACGGTGCTTTTGCTCAATGACCTTTACCCGTTGGAGAAAGAAACATTCAGGCTCTACTACACCTCGGCATCGACAGACCAGCAGACGATTGACATTTATATTATCGACAGCTTCGGGCAGATGCAACAACTTTCGTTCTCGTTTAACAATGACAGCAGCGAGGAAGAATAAATCTTTTGGAATTAGTATGTTGATAAACACCCAGTGTTTTATTGCTGGGTGTTTATTTTGTGATTACCTTTGTTCCTTGTAAATAACTTATAAAAAAATAACTGCACATTATGAGAATAAAGGATATTTCCGTTGAAAATTATCGAAACTTAAATTCTGCAACAATTACATTTGACGAATCGTGCAATTTTATTGTTGGAGAAAATAATTTAGGAAAATCAAATATATTAAACCTGTTAAATATCATTTTCACACGAAGAGGATTTGTTTATGATGATTTTAATGATGCAAATTTACCTATAACAGTTAATATACGAATAAAACTCACAAATGATGAAATAGGGCATTTTGAAGACTTGTTTGATATAGATGATTACACCTATATCAATATTATCTGTAAACAAGTATCACCTGATGATAATATGGAATTTTATCATTTAGAAACAGAAACATACATATCTCCAACCCTTATTAAATGCTTAAACTTTATATACTATGATTCCTTGAGAAATCCCATTTCTGAAATTAATTTTGACAGCAGTAAAGGCGTAGGGCGTTTTTTATCAAGAATGATTAAGGATTACGTATCGAATACAGATATAAATACTAATAATTTAGTTGATATTGAATTTACAAATGATTTATTAACTAATGTAAATACTAAATTAGAAAAAATAAAATCTTTTAAAGACCACGCAATTAAAGCTGTTTTGGAGGGGGATGTTTCATTGTTATTCCCAAAGTTAATCTCTTTACAAGATGCCAGAGGAGGGGCATTGTCAAAATGTGGATATGGAATTCAATTTTTATTACTAGTTACTTTATCTATTTTGAATAAACTTCAAACAATTTCCGACCAACGTGGAGAAACAGGGGTATTTGTTAATGAGGATACAGGAGAAAGGTCTATTTCTGTTGTATTAGGACTTGACGAGCCAGAGATACATTTACATCCTTATATGCAACGTTCTCTTATTAAATATCTCAATAAAGTTATCAATAATGAAGATTCTGACTTAAAGTTATTAATAAAAGAATTATTTGGAATTGATAAATTAGATGGTCAAATCATCATCGCAACACATTCACCAAGTATTATTCTTAATGATTTTAAGCAGATTATTCGACTTTATAAAGAAGGAACAAGCACTAAAATAGTTTCAGGAACAAATCTATCTCTCGGCGAACAACTTGAAAAACATCTTTTACTTCATTTTCCTTTTATCAAAGAAGCATTCTTTGCTCGCTGTGCTATTTTTGTCGAAGGGGATTCTGAATATGGAAGTTTTCCCTTGTTTGCAAAAAAATGTGATATAGATTTAGATGATTGCGGGATATGTGTTATTCAAGCAGGTGGAGATTCCGTTCTACAACTGATACAGTTAGCAGAAAAATTTGGTATACCTTGTATTGGGATTAGAGATAGTGATGGAGATAATACCCCAACAAGTATTCCTAATTTATGGAAAACAACAGAACGGGATTTTGAGGCTGAATTAATGAAATTGATTGATATAGGAAGAGAGGAAGTATTATGCGATATACTTTGTGAATATGATTCGGAAAAACAAGAACGAATTCTGAATGCACAAGCATTAAATAAACGAGCATATAAAAAATATGGCTATTTAACAGCACCTATCAGTACAGACCTCAAATTATCAGATATAGACAAAACAAATATCACAAACCTAAAAGCCTATTATTCTACATGGTTTGGAATCAATAAGTCTCAACCATTGGGACTTTTAATAGGAATGAAACTATCTAAAAGCGAAATCCCTCAAATATATGTCAATCTAATTGAACAAGCTAAAAGTTTATGCTGATGTATCAAAACGAAATAGAAATTATAAAATCTCGGATTGAGAACAAACACCAAGGGGATGAAAAACAATTAGAAATTATTTTTTCTCCTAACAAACGATTATTAGTTGAAGCACCTGCTGGCTATGGTAAAACACATACAATGGTAAGCCGGATAGCCTATTTAATATCTATCGGCAAGCTACCTGTTCCAAAAAAACTTTTAGCATTAACTTTTAGCGTAAATGCTGCATATAAAATTAAAAAAGATGTAAGTAAGAATATTCCAGAACTATTGCAGGATTTAGGCAAGCAAATTAATATTAAAGAAAAAATATATGTATCTAATTATCATGGTTTCTGTCGAAGCATTTTAAAAAAATACGGTCATAGACTACATCCTGCATTGTCGAATTTAGATACTCTACAATCCGTTGATGATAGTCGAAGTGATAGTATAATGCGAGTATTTAATAATATTTCAATAGATGAAGCGAATGTTTTGTCAGAATTCAACGCCGGAGTTAAAAACATAAAAGGAAAGTATTTAAAAGAAAATATTGATAAATATAATTCTATTGTCATCTCCAAACTATTAATAAAGAATGCCATTCCATATAATGCAATTATTACTTTAACAATTAAATTGTTTAAAGAACAAATTGGAATATTAGAATTTTACCGAAATTATTATACATCAATTCTCGTAGATGAATTTCAAGATACCAATCTACTAAGTTATTGGCTATTGAATTTCTTAATTACAGATAAAACAAATATATTGCTATTAGGAGATTCTTTACAGCGAATTTATGGATTTATAGGAGCCGTACCCAATTTACTTTCACATGCACAAAATACATTCAATTTACAACTTATTTCATTGGAGAAGAATTATCGTTTTGCATCCAATGAGAATATGCTTCAATTGGATAAAATAATACGGCAAAATGCTATTACTCCTTTTGATAACCCTAATAGCTTAAAATCCAAGGTGGAATTTAATATCTATGATAACCAAGAAGAAGAAGCTTTACAAGTTGTAATTAAGTCACAAAAAATATTACAAAACGATTCCTTTGCTAAAGTTGCCATACTTGCAAAGCAAAGAGGACCTAATATTGAGCATATTATAAAAACTTTCAATCACAATAAGATACCATTCTTTTATGGATTATTTACAGATGAAGACTCTGAATATATAACATTCAACAGAAAATGTCTGTATGAATTTATTGAATTACTAAAATCAAATTCAAAGATTACTAAAAAGATAGGGAAAAAACATATTGATAAAATACGAGAAATATATATTAACAATGATTCCGTACTTGTTAAAGCTCTTTTAGAATTACTCGAAATTTTTTGGGTTCAGCTTTTTGTCGATTATTCGTTTTTATCTAATGAAGATAAAATTAATCTGATTAAAGATACCTTTGAACATAATGGTATAAAACAATATATGGAATTCTTAAATACGTCTATAATAATCTCTACGGTACATGCAGCAAAAGGTTTAGAATGGGATTATGTAATACTTCCTGATATGGAAAAAGATTCATTTCCTAACTGGTATGGATTATGCGGTAGATGTAAAAATGGAAATGACTGTAATTTTGTGATGACTAAAGATATAGAAAAATCATTCTTTGAGGAATTAAGTGTATTTTATGTAGCAGTTACTCGGGCTAAAAAGCAAGTTTTTTTTACGGCAAGTCATAAACAACTCACAAATAGGGGCATTTTTGAAAAAAATTATAGTTGTTTTATGAAATTGCCAGGTATTGAATATATACAAACAGTATAGAGAGACAGAAAGTATTATTGGCTAACCAACAGCTAGTCAGAAGGCATTGGTTGCTAATAATTTTTGGGGAATATAGGCGGGTTTCTTTGCTACTTTATTTCCCGGCACTCACGAAAGAAAGTAGCGGCGGCAAACAGCCGCCGTTCTCTATCAACTGGTTTTAAGGCTCCTTATGGACGTGTATTTCTCTAACCACACCTTTACCTGTTCCATGTTGTATTCGCCCGTGATAATTGCCGTATGGTCGTTTATGGCTACAAACCGGACACTCTCGTGGCTGTTTACCCAGCCTTGCAGGGAACAGACGCCCCACGTGTCCACATCTTCAAAAACACTGCGGTCTATCCGGCTGATTGGCTCGCCGAAAACTACCGTCATTATCTGAAAGTCCGGCTTATCTGCCAGCAGTTGCAAATGGTGCAGCGTGCCGAAATCGTCAATTTTGCGCCCCCACGCCCACACATCATTATACAAATCATCGCCCCATTGGTGCGGGTGGTCGAAACGGACTTTTACCTCTATGGTGTGTTCGTTTTCTTCTGTGTCCTCGATAACGCCCGTTACCATTAAGCCCGTAAAAATGCACTCGCAACGCCTGCCGATAAGCTCCTTGTTTACTTCTGTCGTTTTCATGCCCCCAAAATTTACTTGTTTATTACTCCGTTCTTCTTTGCTATCCACCCGTCACGCCTGCGGCGGCACTCGTCCAGCGTTTTGGCTACCGTGCTGAAAAGTTCGCCGTCCGTGTGGCGGTAGTCATATTGAAAATAAATCTGTCCCCTGAAAGCCCCTAAATGGCATTTCACGAACTTTTCTTCTCCCGGTGTCTGGGTGATGCTTACCCCGTTTTTGTTAAGTGACTGCATGATGTCTTATTTTTTTATGGTTATAAACTTGGTTGTTTTTAGCGGGCAGGGCTTTGACACCCCGCCCGGATTGGTTGTTATGCCGCCCGGAACACAAAGCCGTCATCAAACCAGTAATCGCACATGAACAGGTCACGGGCGAACTGTTTGTAATCGAAATAGGTCTTTGCGAACTCCGGCAGGTCGTAACATTCTTCTATAATTTCATAGGCGAAATCTTCTTCATCGTCATATTCCCCTTGATATTCATCCCGGAAATCCCGTACAAGGTCGTCCGCATCTTCCTCGCCCAAATCATGGCTTTTATAGTTGCACCACACGAAAAAGGCTTCCTGCTCGGTGTCGCTCAAATCCTCCACCGCATCACGCAGGGCAAAGAAGTTTTCAGAAATCCAGCTTTCGTCGATTAAGCCCTCCGGCACGTTCTCCCAGTCCTGAAACATGTATTCCGCATCTTCCTCGTCCTTGTGAAGTTCCCGGCAGGCTTCATAAAATTCTTCCTTGTCCGAATAGTCCGAAAGGTCGAGCCATGCGCCGGACAATGAACCGTTGTTGTACTTGACATAAGTGCCTACATAAACTTTTGCTTCCGATAATACCTTTGCTTCCATATTGCTGTAATTTTTTAAGTTTTTAATTTTATGCGGATTTGAGAGGTGAGGGAGTTGAAGTTTCACTGAACTTTTTTCCTGTTTCCCGTAAATCCGACTTTTTTTTTATGCGTCTTCCGGTCGGGTCGGTCGTTTTCGTTTCACATAGGCGTAAAAGGGTAGTGTTTAGAGTTTGCAAGGTTTTGGGCAAAAAATACCTCGCAAGGCAGGGAAGATTTTTTCGCCAAACCGGAACGGCTCGACCTTGCAAAATCGTGAAGAACACGTAACTACCTTTGCCTATTGAAATGATTAAAACGACTGTCCCGGCTGGGGGACTGCGTAAGAGGAAGATTTACAGATAGGGAAACCGGGGAAAAGTGCCTGTTCTCTTTCATCTTTTAGGGAACACTCCATGCGGGCGGGAAAGGCAAGGGTGTTGTGAGCTTGCTTGCAATACGCTTGTGCGGGTTTCCAACGGCTCTTTTCACGGAATACAGTCAGCCATGCCACGCACGGCTGGCGTTTCGGGGAATGTGCCAGTTGGAAAAGGATATAAAAAATGCGGGTAGTCGGTGGACTGCCCGCAAGGTGGAAGAATGTACTTCATTGGGATATAGTTTGTTAGGCGGAATTTCGTTACCGAAATCGTTACCTATTCGTTTTTGTCACGGTTATAGGTAACGAAACCTACCGGACGGCGTTCTTTCTGTTGTTTCGACTGGCTTAGAAGCTGGGTAAGGGCTTGGTACAGTTCGTTGAACTGCGCATCGGTGCTTACCTCCAGTTCCTCGATGCGCCTTGACAGTTCCTCGTAACCGATTGCCATTTGGCGCATGAGGACGAAAGCCCGCATGATTGAAATGTTTACTTCTATGGCTACTTTGGAGCGGAGAACCGAAGAAAGCATGGCTACGCCCTGCTCGGTGAAAGCCATAGGCATAGCAACGCCGAAGTTGTAATCAGGGGGTATCACATTTTGTGATACCCCTATGGATAACAGCAAGTTAGCTTCCTCTTGAGTGAGAACAAACATAAAATCACTTGGAAAACGCTCGATATTGCGCTTGACCGCCTGCTTCAAGGCTCGTGTTTCCACTTGGTAGAGTTCTGCCAAATGATAATCGAGCATCACCCGGCAACCTCTGACCTCAAAAATATTGTTTTGGATAATCTGCAAATCCATAATCGTATATTTTAGGAAATTTAGCAATGTTGGAATAATAGTAAGGACTGGTCACAAATTGTGACCAGTTCCCAATAATCAAGATTACATGGCGACTTCCTTGTAAATCTTCTCGATGCCGACAAACTTCTTGTCAAGCCCCTGCATATCGCTGCCTATCTTGCTGTTGGTGATGCGGGCGTAAATTTGCGTAGTTTCTATGTTTGTGTGTCCCAGCATCTTGGACACCGTTTCAATGGGTACGCCCTTTGACAGCGTGGTGGTCGTGGCGAACGTGTGCCGGGCACAATGGAATGTCAGGTTCTTTTTAATACCGCATATATCGGCAATCTCTTTCAAGTAGGCGTTTAGCTTCTGATTGCTGATTACGGGAAGTATCTTCCCGTCCGGCAACTTGCCCTTGTACTTCTTCAAAATCATCTTGGGAATATCCAGCAGGGGAACATTCACGTCCGTATTCGTCTTTTGCCGCTTGGTGATTATCCAAAGGTTGCCGTCAAAGGACTTTTGAATATTCTCCTGCCGCAAGTTGGCGACATCGCTGTAAGCCAAACCGCAGAAACAGGAAAAGACGAACAAGTCCCTGACGTGTTCCAGCCGTTCGGAAACCATTTTCTTTTTAAGGATGATTTTTATCTCGTCCTCTGTCAGATAACCCCTGTCCACTTTTTCCAGCCGAATTTTATAGCTGGCGAACGGGTCGCCCACCAGTATGCCGTTGTTGCGGGCAATAATGATGATACGCTTGAAGAACTGCATGAACTTGGCGGTGGTGTTGTAGCCGCACTTGCAGGCGGTACGCAAATACAACTCAAAATCGGTAATGAACATCGGGCTTATCTCCTTTATGGATATGTCCGATACGTTGTACTTGCTTTGGATAAATTCAGCGAGGTGGCGGCGGGTCACTTCATACTTGCGGTAGGTCGCTATCGTCTTGGATATGCCCACAAGCTGCTTCACATCGTCATTGTGCTTTTGGAACAATGAAAGGATTGTTTCGTGGCTCTCGCTATGACCTAAAAACTCGTTTTTCACTTTCTCGGCGGTCACGTAGTTGTCACGCCGCTGCATTTCGTGGTAAATGGTATTCAGGGAAGAACGTATGTCGTCCAAAAGGGCGTTTATCCTCCCGGCATCCCTACCTTTGGCTTTGCCCGCAGCAATGCTCCAGTTGTCGGGCTGGATGCTCTGTTTCGTACTGAACTGGCAAAGTTTGCCGTCTATGGTGATGCGTGCCATAATCATAACCTCGCCGTTTTTCTTTTCAGAACCTTTCTTCAAATAAAAAAGAACCTTGAATGTCGATTTCATAACTCAAAATTTTTAGTTGCAAAATTAGTTTTTACCTCTCGTTTTCGAGTTATGCAGACTATGGACTAATATAGTCATTATCAGGTCATTTATGGACAAATCGTTACCGTTTTTGTCCGGCGGGGAATAGGTAACGATTTAGTAACGAAACTTTGTCTTTTACCGTACTTTTGAAGTCTTGGAAGCAGGACTTTCGGGCAATAAAAAAAGCCACAAATCATTGATTTGTAGCTTTTTGTCCGTTTGCTGACCATTTCTGTCCAGCACGTTCAGCGGAGAGAGAGGGATTCGAACCCCCGGAGCCTCGCAGCTCAACGGTTTTCAAGACCGCCGCAATCGACCACTCTGCCATCTCTCCGAGTGCAAAAGTATAACGGATTTTCGATTCTGCCAAATCTTTCCTCCGGGTAATTCCAAGTCCCCCGATCAAAAAAACGTCCTGAAACAATGAAATCTGATCTCGAACAACGGTATTTTACTTTCCTGTTATTTTCGAATCGAATCCAATTCTGACCAATTATATCCATTTTAGTCCACTTTTTAAGAAATTACGAACAAAATATTTTCCTACTCGACTTTGTTTTCGTACTTTTGCTCCGTTTTAAGACAAGCATTTTTGAAAGCATGGATGAGAATCGCTCCGAAACTCGTCCGAGCGCATAAACTTACCACAGAAATCAATATATTTTTCAAATTATCAACTAAAACTTTGATTATGAAGCAACTGCTACTAACTATCTCGGCCCTGCTGTTCGCAACGGCGGTCTGCGCCGAAGGCTACCAAGTCAATACCTTGAGTGCAAAACAGTTGGGAATGGGACACGTGGGAACAGGTATGAAACTCAATTCCGAGTCGATCTACTTCAACCCGGCGGGAACCGCCTTCCAAACCTCCCGATTCTCCTTCTCGGTCGGCATCACGGGCATCAAATCCAATGCAACGTACCTGTCGAACAACGACTACCGGGGCAATCCGCAGATCCAAGCCCACTCGGACAACAAGATTTCGACGCCGCTCTACGCCTATTTCAACTACAAAGCCACCAAAAATCTGGCCGTCGGCCTGGGATTTTATACCCCTTACGGCTCGTCTATGAACTGGGGCGACAACTGGGTCGGAGCACATCTGATCCAAAGCATCGACCTGCAAGCCTATACATTGCAGCCGACGATCTCCTACAAATTCTGGGATAAACTCTCGGTAGGTGTCGGCATGACGATCACCTGGGGTACGTTCGACCTGTCGCGCTCCATGTTCCCCGTCGGCGAAGCGACGAACAATACGATCGCCGGATTGCTGACCGCCGCAGGGCAGGGACAATACGCCGAACTGTTCACCCAGGCAGGAGATCGCTCCCTGGTATCCGCCCGGATCAAAGGCGACGCCAAAACTGCGATCGGCGTAAACGTAGGTATCCTGTGGGACATCACCCCGGAATGGACCCTTGGTTTCTCCTATCGTTCGAAAGTGAAGATGAAAGTGGCAAGCGGCACGGCCAACCTCCTGTATGCCTCTCCCGAAATCGGGCAGGTCCTCCAGGCAACGGGAATGATTCCCGACTTGAGCAGCGCTTGCGTCGAAACGGAACTCCCGCTGCCGGCCAACCTCGCTTGGGGCGTGGGCTTCCGACCGACCCCGAAGTGGGAAATGGCTTTCGACATCCAATACGTCCTGTGGAGCGCCTATAAATCGCTCCACGTAGATATTACCGACCCGGCGACCGGGGCATCGGTTTACGATCTGCCGACGAGCATCAAGAACTATAAGAACACGGTGGCCACCCGTATCGGCGTCCAATACCACGCCTGCAAATTCGTCACGGCACGCCTGGGTATGTACGTAGATGAAAGCCCCGTACGGAGCGATTTCCTCAACCCCGAAACCCCTTCGATGACCAAAGTATCCTACACGGCCGGCGTGACGATCAACCCCTGCAAAAACGTATCGATCGATCTGGCATACGGATATATCACCTCGGCAGACCCGGAGCGGACGGGATCGTGCGACTACTACAATTCACTCACTTACAAAGCGGTCTATGCACAGACATACGGGCAGCTCATCGCAGGCGGAATGGCCCCGGAGCAAGCGAAAATCCAGGCTCATACCACGGCAAACGACAAGGCGATCCAGCCTTTTTCGGGCAACTATTCCCTGTCGGCGCACACTTTCGCTATCGGAGTGAACCTGAAATTCTAAAACCGTCCCGATTTCCCGTAAAAATCACTATATTTGCAGTGCGTACCGGGAAGGTACGCACTGTTTCTGTTTATCGGGATCTCCGGCACGACACACGCTTCCCGACCGAAAGCCAACGATTCCTCCCGGCCGGAACGACTTCGGGAGGAAGCCGGATAGTTTTACAAGGCTCCATAGTTCAAGGGATAGAACGGAAGTTTCCTAAACGTATGACATGGGGCAAGGTACAAAAAGATGAGGTAAGCCAGATTCACCAAGTGAACAAATCCGGCAATCCTCTTGAAATTCGCATAAGGCTCTGTAGTTCAACGGATAGAACGGCGGTTTCCTAAACCGCAAATATGGGTTCGATTCCCATCGGAGCTACTTTTTCGCCCACTCTTTTAACAAGTGTGGGCGTTTTATTTTCAGCATTTACAGCAAAAAAAGCCTATCTTTGCGGTACAAAGTTCTACAAATGTTCTACAGAAAAAGATATGGCTACATTCAAAGCGGAAGTATATGCCCATCAAAAGAAATCAGACGGGACATATAATATAAAGATAAGAGTTACTCATAACAGGCAAAAAAGGTATCTTGCCACAACATACTATGTGACGAAAGAAGATCTAACCCGTTCTCTGAAACTGAAAAACCAGAAGTACATAGACCTCACAGATCAGCTTGTGAAGAAGTATCGAAACATCTGTGACCGTGCTGGGGAAAGGCTTAAAAATATGACAGTGGATCAGGTTGTGGATTTTATTACCTCTGACAATGGAGAACACTTCGATCTTGACATAGTGGAATACGCCCGGAAGTATATACAGAAACTACGGGATAGTGGACACAATGGAAATGCTAACTCATACGAAGTGGCGATAAACAATCTGGTGAAGTTTGTTGGCAGGGAAAAGATAAGCATCCATGAAATTACATCACGATTCATTGAGGACTGGATAAGATGGATTGAATCACAACCAGCCAGAACAAAACGAAAAAAAGGGGAAAGGGCGCAATCATTGTACCCAAGTCAGCTAAGAGCCATACACAATACAGCAAAAGCTGAATTTAATGATGAGGATATGGGAGTAATACGCATACCATATTCTCCATTCAAGAAAGTAAAACTTCCTAAGATCCCGGTAACACGAAAAAGAGCGTTGGATGTTGTGACCATGCGTAGATTTGCGGAACTTCCATATACGGAGATAATGCAACCGGGTAAAAACAGGTTCAATCTGGCAAAGGATGTATTTTTATTGAGTTTCGCACTGGTTGGGATGAATGCCGTAGATTTGTACTTCTGCACGGACTGCAAGAACGGACGGATCACATACCAGCGGACTAAGACAAAAAACAGAAGAGCGGACAAAGCGGAAATATCTATTAGGATAGAGCCGGAGATACAGGCTTTGGTAGATAAGTACCGTGATCCGGCTGGCGAGCGTGTGTTTGGATTCTACCACTGGTATAGTCGGATGGATTCTTTCAGTTCTGCTTTGAATTATGGGCTAAAGAAGATCGGCAAGATTCTCGGAGTTGAAGATCTGGAATTTTACGCAGCACGGCACTCATGGGCAACCATAGCAAACAATGAGGCTGGAGTGGATAAGTACACCGTTCACACTTCGCTAAACCATGTGGACGAAACAATGAGAGTGACGGACATCTATATCAAGAAATCGTGGGACTTCATAGACAAAGCTAATCGCAAGGTGCTTGATACCGTCAAACTCAACATTGGATCTGTAGATGAGCCAGTATATTTGCCTAAGCAAAAAAGAATTTTGCCTAAGCAAATTTCTGAAAATGATTGATAACCAACAAAGTAATTTTTGCGTTTTGCCTAAGCAAATTTCCAGTTTGCCTAAGCAAACGCAATTTTTACCAAAAATCGGCATTTTTCGAGTGCCAAAAAGTACAATTTTGCCTAAGCAAAAGTTTATAAACATCTGTAAATCAATGTTCGTAAAATCGTGTTTTGCCTAAGCAAAATTATTTCGATATGGTTTTGCCTAAGCAAAAATGCAATTTTATTGATTATCAACACTTTACACTCTTTTGCCTAAGCAAATCCAATTTGCCTAAGCAAAAATACAGAATACTCTGAAAATTAGATATTTAATTTTGTCGATTTGTCTAAGCAAAATTTGACCGATTTTGTTTTGCCTAAGCAAAAGTTTGCATATACCTAATAATGAGAAATCTAATTTTTGCGTTTTGCCTAAGCAAAAGTTATACGGGGGTATATACACTATATTATATATATAAGTATAGATCTATAAATAAGAATAGATAGTATATGAAATAGGGGGTGTGGGGGAAAGAACAAAAAAAGGGCGCATTCAATTTGCACCCTCTTTACTTGGTTAATCATTTCTCATTTCAGAGATACGGATATTGAGCAATGGTAGTATTTTGTTTGATCTCCAAAAACAACAGGTATCATAAATCCTATTTCCTGATCGCCACGCTTCTTTATCCAGCCCTTATTGTATAGTGTCATATTCAAATCTATATAGTCAATAGGGGCAACACTTCTTACGAGTTTCGTTTCTGGGGCTATCGGTGTTTGTCCTTTTGATCCGTCTTTGTTGATCATCTGTGTATCTTCAAATAGGACTGGAATAGATTCACCCTCCATAACCATTAGGAACTTATCCCAATCAACCAAAACAACCTCATTCGTATTGTTCTCTATAGACAATTCACAGAAGTAGTTTAGTGAATTGAAGCGGAATGATATTTTTACGCTGTCATTTTCCATTGAAAGCGTATCACTATGGTAGGGCTTTTCCAATCTCAAAAAGCACCCGGCATTTTTCACTTGCGAGAATCCGACAACAGGGATGATCGCAAAGATCATTAGTATAAGTTTCCTCATTTTGATTCTGTTTTGTTGTTTTCAAACATACTTCCAAATCCGGTAAGTAGCCATCTGGCGTTTATGCCATACTCTCTAACCATAGGTTGTAACCACGATAACTGAAACCATCCACGATCCAAATCTTTTCGCTGGGCAATGAAATTCCGTCTGTCTATGTTATTCAGTCGGCAATATGTATTCACTCCACGAATCTTCTTCATGGCGATTATTGCATCCAGTGCAGTATAAAAACGCTCCATTATTTGTTTACTCACAGCCGTATTCATAGGATGTTATACTTCAAATAATCAATATCGGCTTTCAGATGCTCCAGAAGTTCCGTGCCAGTGTTTTCTATCCTTGCCTTTATTATCGCATTGCTAATGGATTCTTGCGCTTCCAGAATTGCATCTACATTAACCGTGTTCCCATTCACATAATCGGTGAAGCTCTGTTTGTACAGGTCGATCACCATTCTACTTAAATTTTCCATATCAATAACTATTTAACAGACATACAAAGCAAAACCTTGTACACTCCGTAAATATCTTCCAATGCAACTTCAAAAGGTGCAAAGATAGGGTCTTGATTAATAGATACGCACTTTACATATCCATCTTTTTCAGCAGGAACGAGTATCTTAATCACAGTACCGTTACAGGTGTCAAGCACATACACCTTTCCCCATTCGATAAAAGCCCTTTCGTTTATCCTCTTTATGAAAATACGGCTACCGTTGGGATATTCAGGCGACATACTATCACCTGATACAGTCATAGCGAAGTCCACACCACGTATCGGAGATACTACCTTTTCACAGTCGTTTTCCTTAACGGAAACAACAAAATCATTCAAGCTACCTCCTTGCGCTGATACTGGGAGTAATAAAACTGTCTTTGCAGATTCTTCCGTTACGTTTATCTGGCTTTGTTCTTCTTTAGGAGTGTACAGAGTTTCCTCACTTTCTCCATTATTTAGCATTACACCAACTCCAGATTTTAGCCACGCTATGTTTAGTTCAGGGTAAACCTCACTTATCTTTTTCAATGTGTTTTCTCGTATGCTATCACCTACTTTATTTGCCCAACCGTTGCTCATTCCGATTGAGATCTCAAACTTCTGTTGCCCCATTCCCTTAAAACGGAGAAATTCAAGCAATCTATCTTTTGTAGCACTCATTTTTTACCGACTTTATTTCTAATCTGATAATCAATAACTTATATTTATTACACAAAATAATTAGAAAAAAACTCCATATAAATTTGGTTTATTAGAATTATTCTCTGTATATTTGCTGTGTAATCAATGTTATTACATGGCAAATATATGAAAAAATGTGTTTGCCAAACGCTAATTAACTGGGTAAAAATATGGGAAAAAGTAAATTCAGACAGATTTATGACGCTTTGCCAGCAAAAGCACCAGTAGCTCCAAAAACTGCTTTTGTAAAAGAAATGGCGGAGTTATGCAAAGTTTCAGAGAAAACTGTACGCTGCTGGTTGGCAGGGGCGCAAAAGCCGGATGCTTTGAAAGTTTCCTTGCTATCCCAAAAGTTAGGCATTCCAGAAAATGAATTGTTCAACTAATCAAAAATGCAACACTGTTATGAAGATTGAAACATTAATCAATTTGGCAGGATCGGTAATCTTCGGACTGCTTGGGATCACAGCACTAATCGGTGCGATCTTCTTTGGAGCATGGTGGCATTTCGTCACATTCGTTATGTGCGCTTTGATGGCTTATGTACTATACAAAGATGATATGTACGGAACAGAAAGCGTTTCTTCGTACTTAAAACGTATCAAAAACAAGTAATTATGCCTATCATTTTGGAACTATATGAACTAAAAAACCTTTGCGCTGAAATGGCAGAGCTTGGGGCGGCAAATTACGCTAAGCGAATAGCTCCAGCAAATGACCTTATTTCACAGCGTGAGGCTTATAGAGAGTTTCAAGAGTGCCGGGTAAAGAAATGGGTTCAAAGGGGTACAGTATCTACTACTCGTGGAGGTTCTTCTATACGTTCCAAAGTGCTTTATTCAAGGGCAGAACTTATGGCTGCTGATAAATCAGAGAAACTTAACATTTTAATAAACAAGTAAATGAGAACAATCAAGTTGAAAAGTTTGTCCCTATTTAATTTTAAGGGGATTCGTAACCTTACACTGGACTTCACCAATGCGGAAACGTGGATATACGGTGAGAACGGTACAGGTAAGACAACGGTATGTGATGCCTTTTCGTGGCTTCTTTTCGGAAAGGACAGCAAAGGTAGATCCGATAGTAATTTCAACATTAAAACGCTGGATGAAAGCGGAAAACCTATCTTGAAGATAGAGCATTATGTTAGTGGCTTGCTTTCAGTAGATGGAAAGACGGTGAAGTTACAGCGTAGATATGTGGAGAAGTGGTCAAAACCTCGTGGGACTACCGAAGAAACGCTGAAAAACCACCAGACAGAGTTTTATGTGAATGATGTGAAACTGGCTACAAAACAGGAATACGATAGTACGGTAGCTTCCATTTTGCCTGAAGATGTATCAAGGATGATCACCAATCCGTTTTATTTCACCTCTCTTAATCCAGATGTACAGAAAAGTATGCTACTTGATATGGCAGGTGATGTGACTGATGAAGATGTGGCAGGATTGAAGCCGGAGTATGTGGAACTGCTTGCGCAATTATCAGGCAAGTCTCTGGCTCAATACTCCAAAGAGATAGCTGCACGGAAAAAGGCGATCAAGGATGAGTTAGTGTTAATACCGTCAAACATTGAGACTGCAAACAGGTTGAAGCCGGAAGAAGAGGATTGGGTGGCTTTGGATGCCGAACTGACGGAAAAACGCACGAAGAAAGCCGAACTGGAAGCCACTTTGTCTGATAAATCCAAATTGGTAGAGGAAGAGTACAAGCGGAAAGCAAATATCCAAAAGTCTATCGGAGAAAAGCGGATTTCCCTTACCAAAAAGGAGAATGAGTTGAGGGCAACAGCAGACAAAGGTCGAAATGATGTTTCATTGAAGATCCGTGATATGGAATACAAGCTGAAACTACAAGAGGGCGATTTGGTTCGTATGCGAAACGAAATATCCTCTTATGAGGAACAAATCCAGAGAATGAACACAGAACTTGATACTTTGCGTGGGCAATACAGGCAGATAAGCCAAGAGCAACTGACATACCCGGATGGAGCTTTCGTATGCCCTACTTGCCATAGGCAGCTTGAAGCGGATGATATTGCCGCCAAACAGCACGAAATGGAGGCTAATTTCAATCAAAGCAAATCTGCAAGGCTACAGGCTAATTCCAAAAAAGGGAAAGGTATAAAAGCTACTCTGGAAGAAACAAAGAAAAAACGTGAGGATGCTTTGGCTAAAGTCGCTGAACTGGAGGCTATGATTGAACAAATCAAGGCAGATATTGAGGCTCAAAAGGCAAGTATGCCGGAAAGCGTAGATGTTCGCCAACTGATAGAATCTGATGCCGATTGCATTGTCATTCGCAATGAGATTTCGGAATTGGAAAACCAGCTTACAATGGAAGCAAAGACGGTAGATACTACAGAACTAAAAGACGGTATTAAGGTGCTTGACAGTTCAATTTCCGAACTGGTTAAGAGGCTGGCAAAGCGTGAAGCAATAGAACGGGCTGATAAGGAGATTGAAACGCTTGAAGAAAAGCGCATTTCCAACAATCAAGCACTTGCCGATCTGGAGAAAACAGAGTTTGTTATGCTGGATTTCCAAAAGGCAAAGGATAATGAGCTTATGAAGCGCATTAATGGAATGTTCCAGCTTGTTTCTTTCTCGTTCGTGAATGAGCAACTTAACGGAGGCGAGAAACTGACTTGCGTATGCACAATAGATGGTGTTCCTTATCCAGATTTGAACGATGCCAAGAAACTTAATGCCGGGCTGGATATTATCAATGCCATGTGCAAAGTGAAAGGAATATCCGCACCTATCTTCATTGACAACAGGGAGCGTGTGAATGAAATTATACCAACAATTTCACAGATTATTAATCTTGTTGTTAGCCATGACAAAGAATTAACCATTAAATAATAAAATTATGAACGAATGCTGTAAAAAAGACTTCCAAAAGGAGGTATCAGAGTTTATTTATAAGGCTACTGATATGGTGGCTAAAGATAATAATCACAAACGAGCAATTATTGTGATTGCGGTAGAAGAAAACGAAAAAGGAGATGGCGCATCTACACAAGTCGTTGCCGCTGGTACGGAAGAAAAATTAGTGTATGCGATCAGTGAGTTTGCAACGAGAAAGGAATCAGAAAATTTATTTAATAAGGCTATTGGATTCCTCAATTACATGAAACTATCTAAAATATTCAGGAAATGACACAACAGACAACAACGGTGGTGGCTGCAAACAGTGGAGCGGTTGCCGCAAAAAAATCAAAGGGCGTTGATATTCTGAAACAGATGCTTAACGCACCATCTGTAATGGAGCAATTCAAAAATGCCTTACAGAAGAATGCTTCTACTTTCGTAGCTTCTGTGATTGACTTGTATAACAGCGATTCAAAGCTACAGTTGTGCGAGCCTAAACAGGTAGTAATGGAAGCTCTGAAAGCTGCTGTATTGCATTTGCCTATTAACAAGGCTCTTGGATATGCTTTTATCATTCCTTTCAATAACAGTAAGAGGGTTGATGATTTGGATGAAAACGGCAGACCAAAGATCGGGCGTGATGGTAAGCCACTACAGAAGTGGGTTAAGGTCTATGAGCCTACTTTCCAGATAGGTTACAAAGGACTTATCCAGTTGGCATTGAGATCCGGGCAATACAAAACAATCAATGCTGATGTAGTCTATGATGGAGAATTGCGCAAAGTGAATAGGCTTACTGGAGAAATAGCCTTTGATGGTGAAAGAAAGTCTGATAAGGTTATCGGTTACTTCTGCTACTTCGAGTTGATCAACGGGTTTGCAAAAACTTTGTATATGACAACAGAACAAATGGCTACCCACGCAAAGAGGTATTCTAAGGCTTTGAAGAATGATGATAAGGCTACGATAGAGCATCTGTTGAGCCTTTCAAATCTTCCGGTATCTCCAGATAGTACGGCTGTAGGATGGATGGGTAACTTTCACGGGATGGCTATAAAGACGGTTATACGCAATTTACTTAGTAAATACGGATATTTGTCTATTGAAATGCAGAATGCTATCACAAACGACTATGAGGGCGAATACACAGATTTTCGTGATAATCTGATTCAGGACAATGCCAACAAACAGGTATTGGATATGACGGATGCGACCTATGAAGAGGTTGCAACCGAAAGTAACGCTAATCCAAATTCGGCAAATGAGCCGGACTATTAACGGAGTGTGATATGGTTTTGAAAGTGTTAGGATCAAGTAGTCAGGGTAACTGCTACATTCTGGAAAATAAGAATGAGGCACTTATTATTGAGGCTGGAGTAAGATTCATTGAGGTTAAAAAGGCTCTGGGCTTCGATATACGCAAAGTGTCTGGCTGCTTGATCACGCACCAACATAACGACCACGCAAAATACATTAAGGCAATGGTGGAAAGTGGATTCCCAACGCTGGCACTTGAAGAGGTTTGGACTGCAAAGGGGGTTACTGGAAGCCGTGCCTATTGTATTGAGCGTGGAAAGGGCTACAGGTTTGGAAGATTCAAGGTGCTGCCATTCGATGCTTGCCACGATGTTCCTTGTGTCGGATACCTGATAGACCACCCGGAAACAGGGCGTATAATGTTCCTTACGGATAGTTGTATGTGTGAGTATGTGTTTCCCGGACTAAACCAAGTTATGATAGAGTGCAATTACTCTGATGCAAAGCTGGTGGAGGCTATCAATGCCGGGCGTACACTTCCCTCACAGCGTGAACGCTTGATGACTTCACACATGGAGCTAAATACTTGCAAAGGGTTCTTATGTGCCAATGACCTTACCAATGTGGCAAACATTATCCTGCTTCACTTATCAGACAACAATAGCGATGAAAAGCACTTTGTTTCGGAGATAGAAAGGCAGACTGGAAAGGTGGTTTATGCGGCACATACTGGACTTGAAATAGAACTGGATAGGATTTAGGTATGTCAAAACTTCTGGTAGAGAAAAGAAACGGGCTGTTTAACCTCAAACCTCTTTATGAATGGTTCAAACATCAATTAGATGGGATGTATAGAATAGAGGTTAAAAGGGTGAGAAAACCACGATCAAACGACCAAAATGGATGGTTGTGGGGTTGTATCTACCCGATGCTTTTAGATGCTCTTCTGGATGCCGGATATGAGTTTGTAAGCGTAGAGCAAGTGCATGAGTTCTTTAAGGCTCAAATGACTTCTGATAAAGTGGTAAACAAACACACTGGCGAAATTCTGACTTTCCCCGGATCTACAGCCACTATGGACACGCTTACTTTCTCCACCTATTGCGAAAAGCTAAGGGAGTACGGTAGAGAGTTTCTGAATGTGGAAATACCCGATCCTGATAAATACTGGAAGTGCAATGAAAAGAATACCAAACGGTGTAGTTTCGGAACTGATCCGACTTCTGCCAGTGCTGATTGAAAACATTCCACCCGGACGTAGTACAAGAGTGGATAATGCGATAAGATTAACTAAGAAACTGATTGTCAAACTAAAAACATTGAAAGATGAATGTAGTAATTGAAGAAAGCAAGTTGAAGTCTGCTTATGAAAGTGCTTGCGATGGTGTAAAGGACTTCATGGAAAATCTGTTTGGAAAGGAAATGTTTAATACTGCAAAGCCTACACTTGATGATTACAAAACTATCAAGAGTTACGAAGATGCTTGTGAGGCTTTAGATGAGACTCCAATTCTTTCAGAAAATAAGAAAAAGGCTCTTTGTGTAAAATTACCAGATCATTATGATTTTCGTCAAAATATGCCAAAGCACATAATAGCACTTATGAAATTGGAGACTATTAGCCGTGCTTTGTGGGGAAAGAATTTCAAGCCAAAACCAGATGCAGAGGGAAATAAAGCATACTGGTATCCGTGGTTTGCTTTATACACAAAAGACGAATTAAACAGGATGAGTGAAGATGATCGTAAATCTATGTGTGGTGCCCTGCTCGCTGGGGCTGCTGGTGCGTCTGCGGGTTTCGGTTGTCTGCATACGTATTATCGCTCCTCGCACTCGTATGCGCACCTTGGGTTCCGCTTGTGCCAAGAAACGGAAGAGAAAGCGGCTTATTTCGGTAAGCAATTCATTGAGTTGTGGGGCGAATATCTGTCTTATGGATTCAAGGTTACAGAACACTTAAAATAATAGTAGTATGAAAGATGTAATGTTGGCAGACACACCTTTTGAGGAAAGGGCGCAAATCTTACGGGATAGCTGCGATAAGATTGTAGAAAAGTGTTACACCCGGAAATTCGACACGAAAGAAACGAACGAAAAACGTGCTGAACTTGCAAATGTTTCCATCCAAATTGCAGATCTGGAAGAGAAACTGGCAGAAATCCGTGCTGATTACAAAGGACGTATCAAACCTCTTATTGAGCGTATGGGTAAGATTCGTGGAGAGCTAAAAGCTGGTGGAGAATGGGTAACAGGAGAATGTTACCAATTCTTAGATCCCGATGAGGGGAAAGTGGCTCTGTATGATCCTAACGGTTACAAGATTGAAGAGCGTGATATGCGACCGGAAGAAAGGACACGCACCATATTTCAGGGAATACGTGAAAATATGACGGTACAGATGTCTAAGACAGGTACAGATAACTAATGTTTAACTATTCAAAATTACCAAGATGGAAAGAAACGAAAAAGAGAACGGTTTGACCGTGAACATTGAGAACTACACAGGCGAAAAGCCTATTGAGATTGTGTACCGTGAGGGTGCTGCACCTAAATCTCCCAATCCGCTTGAAACCAAAGAGCCGGAGAAGATAGGTGTTAGTGGCGTTATCTCCACTCCGTTTGACTGGCTGGAAAAGCGTATAGGAACGATCGATCAGAAAAGGGCTAATGTAAAAGTGGATCGTGAGAAAATGACGATCACACTTACCGTGAATGAGGATGATTACTACACGAAAAACACTTTCGTTGGAAAGGTTGAGTTTTCAGAAGCCTTTGAAAAGTTCGGTATCAATGATGCCAGTTCCGGCTGGATTCCGGCAAAGCTGGGTCAGTTCCTGCGCATTAATCGTGTGCTTTTTGCCGACAAAGAAGAGTGCATGAAACTCGTTTCGCAACTCAAAAACTTTTCGGCTAAGGCAAAGGCTGAAATCCAGAAGCAGCATGATCCGTCCGGATCTATGGCTGATGTGTACCGTCAAGAGGTGGAAAGCAACTTGCCGAAGAGTTTCACCATCAATGTGGCTATCTTCAAGGGAACTGCAAAGACACCCATTGAGATAGAGTTTGACCACTATCTGAAAGACGGTGAAGTGCTGTTACAACTTGTTTCTCCGGGCGCAAATGAACTGACGGAAACCTACCGTGACAGTTGCATTGACGATGTTCTTACCAAGATCAAAGCCATTGCTCCAGACATTGCCATTATGGAAATCTAAATCAATCCGGGTAGGGGCTTGCCCCTACCCTTAAAAGAAACCCAACAATGGCAAGAAAGAAGAAAAATCCGATGCCTTTTGATACTGAATACTGGTTGAGTTATCCAGTATTGAAAGCACTTCCCCTTGATGTTAAGGGGTTGTGGATTGATATGCTTTGCTATATGTGGGAAAGTGCGGATCGTGGCGTAATGGTTAAGCCTACAGGCGAAATATATACGCATGAGGAAATACTAAGGCTATTAGGAAAAGAAAGCTCCGTAGGTGAAAACTGGCTTGATATGCTGATAGAAAACGGTTTGTGCGGAGTTCGTGATGATGGTGCTGTATTCAGTAGGCGTATGGTTCGTGATGAGGCTATAAGGGAAAAGAGGCGTGAGGCTGGAAAGAAAGGAGGTGATGTTACAAAGGCTAAGGTTTTTGATGCCACACAAATACAACAGCACCCTATTCAGAATCCAGAAGAGAAACCCAAGCAGGGAACTGTAGGGGAACAACAGCCGGATCTATTCCCGGAAGAAAGCCCACCGCCATTAACCCCGGAACAACAGGCAAAAGCGGAGAAAGCGAAGAAGTACAAGTATGCCGAATTTGTCACCCTTACAAGGGATGAGTACGCAAAACTATGCGCCAAATACTCCGAAGAGGGGGCAAAACGGATGATTGAGATACTTGATAACTATAAAGGTTCTAAGGGAAAGAAATACAGTTCTGACTATAGGACTATATTAAATTGGGTAGTTGAACGATATAACGAAGAAATACAGAGAAATGGAAAAGCAATTAGCGGAAAGACTTCAAGCGATACTGGCAAAACAGGCAGCTACAGGGACACGCTTTAAGATCACGAATTTTCCGCAAGACACAATAGAAGAAATGCTGCGTATGTGCTACCAGTCGGAAGTGGAGCGTAGAAGAAACAGATATATTGCCGATGATAGCACGCTGGAGAAGATTAAAAAGGCTGCAAAGTGGCTTTGTGGTGATTATAAAGTAGGATTGTTGCTTTATGGGAGCGTAGGATCTGGAAAGACTACCTTAGCAAAGGCAATATGCAATCTGATAGGTATTCTTTACGGTGGTAGTTCAATATCATCTGAAAGGACGGAAATATACCGTGTTTCTGCTCTTAATCTGGCAAAATATGTACTGGATGATCCGGGCTACTTTGCAAGGCTGAAAAACAAAGAACTTCTGTTTATTGATGATGTAGGTACAGAGCCGGAAAGCGTGAAAAGTTGGGGTAACGAGTTTTCACCAGTAACGGAACTGATCTATGCGAGATATGATAGGCAGTTGTTTACTATTGCAACTTCCAATCTGAATGATGAAGAGTTTGGCGAGCGGTACGGTGTTCGTATAGCCGACAGGATGGAAGAAATGTTTGAAAGATTGCATTACAAACAGAATAGCTACAGAAGATAAGTATGATTGAGTGGAACAAACTAAGGGATAAAGCCCATGCCAATTCCGTAAGACACGGATTTTGGGAAAATAACCCGAGCGATCAACATTTCCTTTGTCTGGTTATCAGTGAACTTATGGAAGCTGTAGAAGCAGATAGAAAAGGAGATTACGCAGGCAAGGATATGAAGAAACTTTTTGAAGATGATTTAGCGTCTGGAGAAGATTTCAAAGGACTGTTTGAATCGCATTTGAAAGATACAGTAGAAGATGAGTTGGCAGATTCCGCAATTCGTTTGCTGGATCTTGCCGGAGCGCATAATCTGAATTTGAATATGTTTTGCCTCCAGCATGTTGTTACTCCACGAAAGACTTTCACGGAAAACATCTTTGCCATAGTTAAGGATCTGGTAAACTATAAGTATTCGCAGGAAGAGCAAGTAAACTATGCCTTGCACCAGATACGGAGATTGTCAGAAATTATGGGATTTAATCTTAAATGGCACATAGAACAAAAGATGCGGTACAATGAAAGTAGAGAAGTTAAACACGGGAAAAAGTATTGAGCATGAATACAAGTTTTGAAAGATGCGCCAACACAACGGATGAATGGTACACTCCGAAATGGATCATTGATTCACTCGGTGAATTTGACCTTGATCCGTGTTCACCTGAAAACCGATTGTGGGACACCGCCAAAAGGCATATAACGCCAAAAGAGGACGGTTTGAAAACCTCGTGGGGGGGGGGTAAGAGTGTGGTTAAATCCTCCTTATTCACGCCCTCTAATAGAGCGGTTTGTGGAAAAGATGGTAGCAAACAACAATGGAATAGCATTGCTTTTCAATAGGTGTGATAGCAAGATGTTTCAAGATTTGATTTTCCCCAACGCAAGTGCCATGCTGTTTGTAAGAGGTAGGATCAAGTTCTACAGACCAAATGGCAAACAGGGTGATAGTCCGGGATGTGGAAGTGTTCTTATCGCATTTGGGGAAAATAATGCAGAAGCTCTGGAGAAGTCAAATATACCGGGTAAATATATAAAACTGAAATGATGGACGAATTTATAAAGACAGTACAGGAAATGAGAAAATGCCAAAAGGAGTATTTCAAAACAAGGGATAAAGTTATCCTTGCAAAGTCAAAGGAACTGGAGCGTAAAGTGGATAATATGCTATCAAACTTAGCATCCAATATGCCTAATTTATTCCAATAAGTGTGTTCAACAAACATATTATGATATGGAAAAGAAGAAAGTAATAGTAACACTCTGTAAGAGATTTCCGGCAACACACCCGAAAGCAGGGGAGCCTACAGGATTTGAAAGTAAATTGAAAGACGGAAAGAAGATACACACAATAAGGCACAATGCCAAAGGTGTATGGGATGATCGTTACAATGGTATTTCCTCTGGTAGAAAATACCTATCTGTAAGGGAATGGACTGGCAGACCGTACAACTCCGAACAAAGGGAATTTGCAAGGTTTGATGAAATAGGACTGCAACACATAACAATGACTTATGATAGCAGTGATTCAGTGCCTCAAATCTGGATTGATGATAAGAAAGTACCTATTGAAGTAGTGGCTAAAAATGACGGTTTGAGCGTTGAGGACTTCATTTCATGGTTCTTTGCTAAAGATAATGTGTTTGATGGTGTAGTTATTCATTTTACAGGATTTAGATACTAAAGCTATGAAGAAGATTTATAAATATTCTATTGAAATAACGGACGATCAGGATATTGTAATGCCAGTTGGGGCTAAGATCCTGACAGTACAGAATCAGAACGGAGTTCCTTGTATATGGGCTATGGTAGATCCTGATTCAGAAAAAGAAAATGTGCATATCAGAGTGCATGGTACAGGGCATAATGTTCCAGACAGTGATAGGCTTGAATATATAGGGACTATTCAGATGTACGGCGGTAGTCTTGTGTTCCACGTTTTCAAGGTATTATAAATGGATAAGGAACGGAAGATCGAGCGTATTAAAGAGCGTGGATTTAAGGTTATAAGTCTTGGAAAACATATCCGTGCTTCAAAAGGTAGTGAGGTTTATTCTGGATCAGTGAGTTATGTTTTTAGAATGATATTCGGTTATTGATATGGATAAGACTTGTGAAAATTGCTTCTATATGAAGCTGTTGGAGATCAGAAAAGGGTATGAAGCCTATTGCTGTATGGCTCATACTTATTCTAAAGATGGGACTAAGTATGAAGATCCTAAAGGCGTTATGCCTCATTTCAAATGTAACTGTGGAAAATTCCGTAGCAGATATGAGTAGAAATGAAGAGATTAAAGAAAGTCTGGGTGAAGAGCTATGTGCTTATTGCCCGTGGAAAAGAGGTGAAATAGACCATTTGCCTGATTCTATCTGTGAGGGGTGCTATTGCGATGATGCTTTAGAAGAATTTTTGAATGACAATGAAGAATACTTTGATAGCGATGAGTGAGAATAGACACTGTAGCGAGTGCAAGCACTTCTGGAGTAATCCGCAAGTAGGTCAGATGTATTGCTGTAAGCTGGAAAAGCGTATAACAGCGAGAAAGAAACCATGTAAGTATTATCAACAAAACAGTAAGTATAATGAAAAATAATGCAACAAAGAAAACGGATGTGTTCCTGATTGATCCACGAAATATAGTAGTGGAAGATGGCTTCAATGTCCGTAGAGATTTTGATCTGGATGAATTGAAAGAGCAAATCAAGGCGAAAGGGGTACTGAATCCCTTAACCGTGATCGCTTTCAAGGATGAAAACGGTGATGAGAAATACAGGCTGGTAGATGGTGAGCGCAGATACCGTGCTACTATGATGGCAATTTCAGAGGGTGCGGATATTCCATTTGTGAAAGCGTTGAAGCGTCCTCCAACAATGAGCCGTGAGGATCTGTACATAGAGCAGATGATGAGGAATGAGGGAAAGCGTTTTACTGAATATGAATGCGCTTTGATGTTCCAGCGGTTCAAAGAAGAGTTCGGATATACACAGGTAGAGATAGCGGACAAATTCAAGAAGTCCCCGGCATATATCAGCAAGTGCCTTTCTCTTCTGGATCTTCCAAAGGAGTTGCAAGATCGGATTATGAGAAATGAGCTATCCATAACAGCGGCAAGAGAGATTGCTTCAAGCTATGAAACGGAATCGGATCAGGTGAAAGCGGCTCAAAATGCTGTTAAGGCGGCAAAGGAGCAAGGAAGAGAGACTGCAACCAACAGAGAGGTAACAGCGCACCTGAAAGAATCCAACGAGGCTAAGGCGGTTGCAAATGCCTTGCGTAGTATCTGGGCTTATCTTGATGGCGAAAAGATGGTAGATGTTGATCGTCTGATTACACTTCTTGATAAGGAGCAAAGTCTATATCAAGCAATGAAACAATATAAAAAGATTTAATTATGAAAGCTCTATTTTTTGATTTAGAAACTACAGGAACGCTGGTAAATAGGCACGGTATTCACCAGATAAGCGGTATGGTTTTTATTGATGGGGAGATTCGGGAAAAGTTCAATTTCCATGTACAGCCAAACCCAAAAGCAGAAATAGTACAGGAGGCTCTGGATGTGGCAGGAGTTACAAAGGAGCAAATAATGGCCTACCCACCTATGGGGGAAGTATATAGGCAGTTTGTGGATATGCTGGCCAAGTATGTGGATAAGTATAACAAGCAGGATAAGTTATTTCTTGCCGGGTACAATAATGCCTCATTTGATAACCAGTTTCTCCGTGCGTGGTTCGTGCAGAACGGAGATAAGTATTTCGGATCGTGGTTCTGGAGCAATTCTATTGATGTGATGGTGCTTGCCACTCCGTACCTTGCCGCCAGACGTGCGGAAATGGAGAATTTCAAGCAGGGTACGGTTGCAAAGTTTCTGGGCATTGATGTAGATCCAAACCGATTGCATGATGCGCTATATGATATTGAGATATGCAAGGCGATATTTGATATTGTTTCACCTTTCAAAGTCTGATTATGGCAAAGAAGAAAGAAAAAACATTTGAGCCGATGCCGGACGATCTTCTGGCACTACAGGATGAATATATTTCCGTTGATGCTGAAATATCCCGGCTTGAAGAGCGTAAGAAGCAATTACAGGATCGTATGCTGGAGCTTATGCAAACACACGACCTGAAGAAAGCGGAGAATGATAGAATACGAATATCCTACATTTCACCGTCAAAGCGAAAGAATTTCGACAAAACCAGATTCCAAGAGGAACACGGAGATATGTATGCGCAATACTTAGTGGACGTTGAAACGAAAGCATCAATAAGAGTATCAATTAAAACCAAAGAATGATATGAAAACTGACGAAACCAAGAAATCAAGAGTTATCTACCCGGAATACTGGGCGAAACGGAAGAAAAGACTTAATGCCGGATTCATTAAGATGCTGGAAGAAACGGCACAAAAAGAAGCGGAGTGTTCCGATGAGTACGGAGAATACAAGACGGGTACATTCCTATACAAGTCCGCTATAGTAAGCGTGAGAAAAGAAAACGACCTATGGACTTTGCACATGATGAGTGAAGTTCCTATAGGTTTGCCGTTGATCAAGGAAATACGCTACAAGTTTTTGCCGGATAACCTTTTGATGGCGCAACTATATGCGCCAAGAAAGGATGCAAGTGAAATGAAAGGCGTTATATTGTATGAGATTCCCAACAATCAAGAAAACGAAGTAGCGGAATGATTTGCATTGGGATAGATACAGGTGTAAATACGGGATTCGCTGTTTGGGACAGCAAGCAGCGATCCCTACTTATGGTGACTTCTTTGCCCATTCATAAGGCAATGGAAAATGTGCGATCCTTGCGTGATGAATATGTGTCTGTAGGCGATAAGGTGTTTGTGAGGGTGGAAGATCCGAGGCAAAGAAACTGGTTCGGCACTGAAAGGATGTCAAGGGAAGAGGAAAGGAAACGGCTGCAAGGCGTTGGATCGGTGAAGCGTGATGCCTCTATCTGGGAAGATTACCTGAAAGATCTGGGAGTTGAGTTTGAAATGGTTGCCCCTAAAAGGAATGTAACAAAGCTCAAACAGGAAACTTTCAAGCGATATACCGGGTGGGGAAAGCAGACAAATGAGCATGGCAGGGATGCGGCTATGCTTGTTTTTGGTTATTAGGCTATTTTTATGCTTAAAAGTGTGTTTAATAAACACATAAATTCATATCTTTGTATCATTAACCAAGTAAATTGAAAGCTATGCTGATAATTGATGTTCTTATCGTGTTTGCCGTGATAGTTGGCGTTCTGTTTGTGTTGCATAATTGGGGCGGCTACCTTGTAAACAAGTGGATGCCAGCAGACAATATGAAGCAAGGTGATGTGATGTACATTTACCTGAACAACGAATACAACAGGAAAGCCACAATTTCAAAGGTTGAGGAAAACCGTGTCTTTATCTATGACAAACTGCCTTTGCCTTTGTCCTATCGTGGCAAGTTCTATGCCGTTGGCGTAGATGTGTCGGATAACAGCCGTTTTCTCTACATGAGGAAGCGTAGATATATCATACCGTGCCGGATTGTAGAGCGTTTCAGAAAGTCTATCGGTCTGGATCAGTATCTGGATAATCTGCCAGTAAGCGAGGTTGAGGAAACGGAAGATAACGAGGAAAAGGAGGCAGAGGATGAAGTGTAGCGAGATTACATATCGCCCTTTGTCGGAAATGGTGCTTTTGGAATCCAATCCGAGGACTATCAAGAAAGCCGATATGGATCGGCTTGTGGATAGTATCAAGATTTACGGATTCTGGAAGCACCGACCTATTACGCTATCCGACCGGACGGGCAAACTGGTTGTGATAGCAGGAAACCAGCGTTTGAAAGCAGCTAAGAAATTGAAGCTGAAAGAAGTCCCTACCGTTGTCTATTCGGATCTTACGGAAGATGAGGAAAAGAATATCATTCTCCGGGATAATATTAATAACGGAGAATGGGATTTCAACGCATTGCAAGTGGATGATGTCTGGAAAGATACCGATTTCAGCTTTATAGGTCTGACTATACCGGAAGATGCAGAGCCTAAGAAGTCAAAGAAGAAAGCGGTTGAAGAGGATGAGCCGGAAGATGAGGCAGCGAGCGATGAGCAAGAGGATGGAAGCGAAGATGCAAACGACAAGGAGGCTTTCTACCGCTCCATGTTCAAGGATGTTTTGTATGAGAGCGACAACATTTTTGAGATCCCCAACTTGCTTCTGGAAATGCAAGCCGGAAAACTGGAGTTGCCGTTATCTCCGTGGGGTGCAAACAGCCGTTTGAGGAAAGATGTAGCCACCTACCATTTCTATGTGGATGATTACAGGTTTGAGGCTCTTTTCAAAGATCCGATCAACTTGCTTGCAAGTGGCTGCAAAGCTGTGGTAGAGCCGAATTGTAGTTGCCACGACCAGACACCTATAGCGTGGGGCTTGCAACTCATCTACAAAAAGCGGTGGTTATCCCGTTACTTCCAAGAATGCGGTATAAGGGTGTATGCTGATTTGAATGTATCTCACAAATTCATAGAGTACAACAAAATGGGGATTCCGAAAGGATATAATGCTTTCGCCACTCGTGGGCTGGACGGATGGATGGAAAGCCTTAAATCGGATCTCCAAGTAGCACAAGATATTTCCGGGCTTGAAAAGCCTAACCTACTTGTTTATGGAGGTGGTAAGGAGGTGCAAGCGTTTTGCCGGAAACACGGGCTACTGTATGTAACCGATTTTATAAACGCAAAAAAGAAGTAGCGAATATGGGAAGAAATTCAAGCGGAACACGTGGAGGCTTACAGCCGGGCGATGCCACTTTCAAGGGTAAAATTTCAAAGGTAGAGCCGTTGGTGAACATGAAAGATCCAGCGGTGTACAAAGCGACCAAAGAAGCCATTTCCAGATACCATGCTGTTTTGGGAGTAAGGCAAAGGAGTGTGAAACTGGCAGAACTGCCAGCAGGAACATACGGAGTTCATGTAACGGCTAATGGCAAGTCTGATGGCGTGTATCTTAACAAGGCTCATTTCAATCAGTCAAAAAGTGCTATCGAGGCTTCGCACAGAAAAGGATATGCGAGCGGATGGAGTACCAAGACAAACAAGCCTATTGCGCACACAGTGACACACGAACTGGCACATGCAACATGGAATCAGCACATGACGGGTGCAAAGCAAAAGGCGGCAGGAAAGGAGATCAACAAGCTATACACCCAATGGCGTAAGGATAAAAAGAAGTCCGGCTATGGTAAGTATGCCGCAACCAATGTAAGTGAGTTCTGGGCTGAAACGGTGACGAAAGCCATACATGGAAAGTCCGACAAATACACAACAGCGGTTAAGAACATAGCCAAAAAGTACAAATTATGAGTATTTTTGTAACGTATAAAGATATTGAAAATGAAAAAGATTGAACTTACAGAAAAGGAAATTGAGGTGATCCGCCAGCAACTCAACGGAGAAATTGAGGTGCATAGTGCCACCGAAGAGCAGCAACAGTTGCTCATGGGAGTAATTGACAAAGCAAACGATCTTCTGGATGAAGAAGATGCTTATGAAGAACTGGAAGCGCAAGGCAATGACTTGATAGATTGGTATTGGAAGAAGTACCAAGCGCAGGAGAATGCCTAAACCGAATGAGAAAGAGAATCGGGTAAACTATATCCGATTTTCTTTTGGCTTTATAGTGTGTTCAATAAACACAGATTGTTATGATTAAAATGAGTTTCAGTATGCAGAAGAATTTTTCCGATGTGGAAATTTCCACGCAAGGCGTAGAAGAAGCCGGAAGCGTTGAAGCCACATTGTACGATAAGATCAAGGAAGTAGTAAGGACATTACCCCTATTCCTTGTTAGTGACAGCCTGAAAGTAGGAGTAGAAAACCATATTGTGACAGATGCAAGCAAAGATGCTTTCCCGGTACTGACAAAGGGCTACAAGGTAACAACCAGCTTTAACGGATATGAAACGGTTATGGGTAGTGTAGATACCACCATTGAAGCTATCTATATGGATAAAGATGGTAAGGAATACAGCGAAATGGATTGTTTGGTTGTGGCAAAGACACACGAAGATGCAGAGAAAAAGAGGAAAGAATTGTTGAATGGCTAACTCGTTTGTGGAATGAGAAAACAACGGGAAAACAACGGAGAAGTTGAGAAATGGCAAGATTTGAAAAAGGTAATTCAAAGGGTAACAGGTTCACGAAAGACAACCAGCCTGAAAATCCCGGCAGGAAGCCAAAAATATTTTCCATACTGAAAAAGAAGTACGGAATAAATCTGGCTTCCAATGGAACATTTACCCAAAGCCAGATTATTGATTTGCTCCAGTCGCTATTGAGCGTGGATATAAGGCAGACAACAGCCCTAAACCTATCGCTCAACAATGACATGAAGAAGATAGCTGAACAAATACGGAATGGCGAAACTCCAGATGCTCTAAGCAAGGATGAAGTGATAAGCCAAGTGTTTGTTGCGCTATCACAGGCTATCAACAGGGAAACATCAAAGGGGGAAAGCTATACGATCCGTTGGATCATTGAGTATCTGTTTGGGAAAGCCACACAGCCCATTGAGGGCGATGTAAATGCCCAAGTAACGACAACAAATAATGTGGATTTGTCCGCATTGAGTACGGAGGAACTATTGCAATACAATTCCTTACTTGAAAAGATCAGCATGAAGAAAGATGGCAAGAAGTAGCAAGGCGATAACAGTTCCGATGGGGCTTGCAGTCAAAATTGAGTTGTTCAAGCGTGGCTGTTTTGACTTCATTGTTTGCCGTGACGGTAAGAGGCACGACAAACAGGCTGATGCTTTGCGCATTCTTACCGATACAGAACACGTTGAAATATTGTATGGTGGTGCGGCTGGTGGTGCTAAGTCGTGGACTGGTGCGGCATGGCTTATCTTCATGTGTCTTTGCTACCCCGGCACGAAGTGGTTTATAGGCCGTGCGGAGTTGAAGCGTATAACCCAATCCACACTGATAACATTCTACCAAGTTTGCGCCCGTTTCGGTGTGAATGATACACTTTACAAGTACAATGCAAACCTTAACTACATTGAGTTTTACAACGGATCACGCATTGACTTTCTGGATTTGCAATACAAGCCGGGTGATCCTCTGTATGAGCGTTACGGATCTATTGAGTTCACGGGCGGTTGGATTGAAGAGGGTGGAGAAGTAAACTTCGGTGCTTATGATACCCTCAAAACTCGTGTGGGTCGTTTTAAGAATGAAGAATACGGGCTAAGGCGTAAACTGTTTATCACTTGCAACCCCAAAAAGAACTGGATGTATGATTTGTTCTACAAGCCTTTCACTACTGGCAAACTTCCAGAATACAAGTATTACATATCGTGCCTTGTGCAAGAGAATCCGTTTATTGATCCTGATTACATAGAGGGATTGAAAACTACCTCTGACAAAGTTAAGTTCGAGCGTCTGTTTAAGGGTAACTGGGAATATGACGACAACCCAAATTCCCTTTGTTCCCATGATGCTATCATGGCGATATTCGGAAACAGGATAGCGAAGAAAACAGGCACTCACTACCTAACTGGCGATATTGCCCGTTTCGGTGCTGACTATGCAAGGATAGCCGTGTGGGACGGATGGAATATAATAGATATTAGGAGTTTTCCAGTAAGCAAGACTACAGACATACAAGCGTACATTATCCGATGCCAGAAGAAGTACCGAATACCAAATTATAGGTGTATTGTGGATGAGGACGGTGTGGGTGGTGGTGTCGTTGATAGTTGCGAGATACAGGGATTTGTGAACAATAGCCGTGCTTTGAATGATGAGAACTACCAGAACTTGCAAGCGCAATGTGGCTACAAGCTGGCAGAACATATCAACGCTTCCGATGTGGGAATAAATGAGGATCTGGTAAGTCAGGCAGACAAAGAGCAGATAGCGAGGGAACTTGAACAACTGCAAACATGGAAGCCTGACGATGATGGAAGTTTGAAGCTGAAACCAAAGGAGGCAATCAAGGAGGATTTAGGTTGTTCCCCGGACTGGCGGGATATGATGCTCATGCGATCGTGGTTTGACTACAACGAGTATGAGATACCAGACGATATAGAACGGAGATTAGGTTTAACCGGGTAAATTCAAATAATATGGGATTATTCAATGTACTGACAAACCAAGTGAAAGCGGCTGTTGGCTACCAGCAGAGCTTGACGGAGCTTTTGGATGCAAAGGATGTATCAAGAGCATTAACGATGATGCACGATCATTCCATTGTCGCTGCCAAGAATCTAAGAGATTACGAGGTAAGCAGTCACAAGATAATGGAAAGAAAGGATCGTGCGGTGTACGATAAACAAGGCAATTTCTTACGATGGAGCAAGAGGTGGAAAATTCCTATCCCCTACCAGCAGTTTATCAATGAAATTGCTTTGGTATTCCTCTATGGCAGACCAGTAAAATGGGGGCAACTTTCAGAGGGGACGGATGAAGCATTTGAGAATTATAAAAACCTGAATGATGAAGTCCACTTCAATGCCCGTGTAAGGGAAGCCAAAAGAGCGGCTGGATCGGAGGGATCAGCGGCGATACTCTACCATGTGTATAGGGACAAAGAGGATAGCCCACGCCTTTTACTTAACGTACTATGCAAGAAGAATGGTGATGATATTTACACCGTAAAGGATCAGTATAGAAAATTAAAAGCCTTTGCATGGGGCTACTATCTGACAGAGGCAGGAAATAGGACGGTTTACCATGTGGATATTTACACAGCCGATACCATATATCGTGCGAAGCGTGGAAATATCGGATGGGAGGTTTCGGTTCTTCAAAACCCTATAGGGAAAATACCCGTGCTTCTGTTTGAGCAAGAGGTTGAACACGCAGGGGTACAGCCGATGATCGAGAGATCGGAGGCTCTGGAAAGTACGGATGCTGATGTAAACGACCGATTTGCAAATCCGGCTATGGTAGCAACTTCTGAAATTCTCAACTCATTGCCAAAGGCAGAGGATGAGGCTAAGTTGCTTATTCTCAAAAATGGCGGTGAGGTGAAATACCTTACATGGGATCAAGCCTCACAGAGCAAGGCTAACGAGTACGAGCGTCTGGATAAGCACATTCTTTCCAAGACTTTCACGCCAAACATTGACTTTGACAACATGAAGAGTTTGGGTAACCTTTCAGCAAAGGCTATCCGAAAGGTTATGCTTCTGGCTGTTATCAAGGCAGAGAAGCGCAAGGAAACCCACGATGATTATATGAATCGCCACGCAAGTATAATGCTTGCTATCATGGGAAATGTGCTGGACTATCGAAACAAAGCAAAGTATGAGGCATTGAAACTGACACACGAGTTTCAAGAGCCATTCGGTGAAGATGTCAGTGAAACACTTGCCGATGTGCTGAAACAGTACGGGGCTGGTGCACTCTCTTTGCAGTCCACTCTGGAGCTTTCCTACCTTGTGAAGAATGCCCAAAAGGAGTACGAGCAAATCAGCAAAGAACAAACCGAAGCAATGGAAAGGCAAATGGCACTTAACAGAACTGATGTATTTGGGGAGGGTGAGTAATGGATATAAAGACGAAATATAATATTGGTGATTATGTTTGGATCATGCGTGATAACAAGCCGGAGAAGATAAGGATAACCAACATTGAAATAGAAGTAATTGGCAAAACAATTTCTGGAAGTGGCGGTATTCTATCTGGTGAGAGTTCCATCTGTATTTGGTATGTTGAAATACAGTACAGGCAATACAGCACTTGTGGAGATAAAGATCCAGTATTCAGACACAGAGAATGTAATTGTTTCGGCACTAAAAAAGAGTTGTTGGATAGTTTTCTAAATGATGATGATTTATGAATATAACAACAAAATTTGATGTAGGTGATAGATGCTGGGCTATAAAGTGCGATGAGCCTAAACGGTTTATTGTTACAGGCATTCACTTTTCGGATATTAGAAGTAGATCTAAGCCAGCTATAACATACGATATAACAGTAGATAGTGATAATGACTGTTTGACGGGAAAGGCGATTAATTGCGAGTTTGAACACAAATTGTTCTATACCAGAATGGAGGCTGTTTTGTCATTGCTTTCTGATGATGAAAGAAGTACAATAGATTTCAAAAGTGAAATATAGTTATGGCAAAGAAACCTAAGCAATCAGAAACAAAGTACCATTGTAGGGAGTGCAAACACTCATACGATTATCACGAATTGAATTGGAAAGGTGAGCCGTTTTTATGCAAATGCCCATTTCACAAGTATTCAAAGTTTCTCAATAAAGATTGGTGCGAACACTTCCAGAAGAAAGGATAAAGTAGTATGGCAAAGTACATAAACTATAAGAAGTTACAGCAGGAGTTGTTTAATCGTACAGAGGGGTACGCTTCCGAAGTGCGAAAAATATATCTGGATTCACTGGGTAAAATCATTGAGCTTGTGAAAGGTACGGAGCTTGAAGATGGGAAGCCGTTTTCCTTTTCGGAGTATGGCTACAGTGAAGAAGTTACGCCCATACTTCGCAATATGTACAGCCAGACTTACCAGACTATCCGAAACAGCGTACAAAAGGAGTGGATTTTATCCAGCGAAAATAATGATGAATTGGTTAAAAGTGTGTTTGGTGAACAATCTATAGAGGATAACCACTTTGCCCGGTTCTTTCTACGAAACATGGAGGCTATGGATGCTTTCTTTGCCCGAAAGACAAAGGACGGATTAAACCTATCGCAAAAGGTATGGAAGTACACCGGAATGTACAAAGAAGAGCTTGAAAAGACTTTGGATCTTTCCATTGGAGAGGGAATACCAGCAAACAGACTTGCAACGAAAATCAAGGAGTATTTGAATGATCCCGATAAATGGTATAGGCGTTTTCGTGTGAAAATTGGCGAAGATGAGGACGGAAACCCTATATATGGCAGGAAGTGGAAACGTAGGGTGTACGACAAAGCGACTGAAACCTACAAATGGGTGGATGATGATCCGAAAAAGTACCATCCCGGAAAAGGTGTTTACCGTTCCTCATACAGAAACGCACAAAGACTTGCAAGGACTGAAACAAACATTGCATACAGAACAGCAGACTATACACGTTGGGCGCAACTTGATTTTGTGGTGGGTATTGAAATCAAGTTGAGTAACAACCATCCAGTACATGATATTTGCGATGATCTGAAAGGTATCTATCCGAAAACTTTCAAATGGACTGGCTGGCATCCTAACTGTAGGTGCTATCAAGTTCCAGTGCTGGCAAAGGATGAGGAAATAGATAAAATGCTGGATAAACTTCTGGAGGATGAAAACGCAATACTTGAAAACAGCGAGAATGATGTAGAAGATTATCCGGCTCATTTCAAAGGATGGGTGAAGTCAAATGAGGATCGTATCAATGAAGCGAGCGCAAAAGGAACTTTACCGTACTTCATACGTGACAATAAAAGCGGTGTGGATGAAATATTACACCCTCTTACACCAGAACAGAAGCATCATAAGGAATTGGTAGGTAAATACGGAGAAAGTGCCGTACAAGCCTTATATGATGCTTTCGATGCGTTCAAAGCAAAAATATCCGTTGGGGATCTTCAATACCAGATAAAGAAACTGGAGTTTGAAAAGAAGTGGGTGGCCGAAAAAAACAAGTTTTCTACTTCACAAGAAATGGTGAAGATGCTTGAAAAGGAACTGGAGGATGTAAAAGCTAAATATGAAATCCAGTTAGCCGTAGATGCTGCCAAACCTTTACTGGAATACAAGAGCAAAAGCAAGCCGCTGAAAGCATTACAAAATGAACTGAATGAGGCTATCAATGGAGGTAAGACTGCAGCGGAAATCAGAACGCTTTCTGATAAAGTCAAGGCGAAGATCCAAGAGATAGAGAAAGCAAGACTTTCCAAGCTGGCGAAACAAGGCGATGGATCTACCATTGATTTGTATGCTACAGCGGAAGAGAAACTGGAGATTGCACGGCTTCAAGATGCTTATGATAAGGCTTTGGCTCAATATGGAAGTCAGTGGGATAGTAATGTAGGTTATGCCTATAGGCGGCTTGCTGAATATAAAAAGGAGCTTGCTTTGAAGTATGTTGATAAACAAGGGAAGCTGGTTAAACTGAATGGAGAAACGGAAGATATTGCAAGAAAGGCTTTGGATGAGTATGTAAATTCTCCAGAAAACCACTCTGGTAATAATGCCGTAGGTGGAAGATGGCAGAACCATAGTAGCGAATCTGGTAAGATGAGAGAATATAGTAAGAAAACTGGTATTCCTGTTGATGAGCTTGCATTGATCAATAGATACACATACGGCTCAAAGTGGTGTAATAATTATGGGTATGGTATAGTTGATCCTTATTTTGGAAAGGTTGAGGATTACGGGGGACTTTGCCAGAAATACTATCCGGCTCATAACGCAGCACTGGAGAAAATGCCACGATATAATGGTACCGTATTTTCTGGAATAAGTTTTGATCCTATGAAGCTGGATCGGTACATTCAGGAAATGCAGAAATGCCTATCATCTGGAACTCCTTATGTAAACAAGGCTTTTATGTCAAGCACTACAAGCATAGAGAACACGGCAATCTTTGGCGACAACCTTATGCTGGTTATCAAGAGTAAAAAGGGTGTAGATGTGAAAGCAATATCGCATTACCCTAATGAGGATGAAGTGGTATTTCGTGCCGGATCACGTTTCAAGGTACTAAAGGTGTACCAAGAAACAGAGCGCAAATTTGGCTTTGGCAGGGGGTGGGTAGTTGAGTTGGAAGAACTGTAAAAAAAGAGGGGCTTTAAGCCTCTCTTTTCCCTGTTTCAAATGATTTTTCCCAATTAGTAGTATCTCCGTATGGATTTGGAGATTTACCGGGTAAATACTCGTTGATAAATTCCTTTTTCCACTCATTATAGGCTTCTGTGAGGCTTTTTTTTGTGTCTGCCTTATCAAGATACCCGAAATGGAAATCACGCTCATATTCCCAAAAAGAAGCGGCTAATGGGTGGAATGTATCTCCTTTGTATGGATTCTCCTTTTCTCCCTTATACCAATGGTAGTTTGAGTAATCCTCCGTTATGCCGGAAAAGAATCCGGCTTTGTTCCAATCTTCGCTCATATCACTTTGCTATTTAGTTTCTGAAAGAAATCCACAAACGCATTTAACATATCAACGGGCAATCTATTGAAAGCCTCTTTGCGCATATCCTCTGGTATGTCCCATTGTGCTTCTGCCATTGATCCTACTATTGCGCCTATTGTATCACTATCACCACCCCAAGAAATAGCACGTCTTATGGCATCTTCAAATGAAGTGCTTACACGGACTATTTTCAGGCAAACTGGAACTGTACCCGGGCACGTTTCATCAAACACACCAGAGAAATAATTGCCAAGCATAAAGCGTGGATAATACTTATTCATTTCCCTTTCAAGTCCGGGCAAATCGTGTGTGGTGCGTAGGTAGTAGATAGCGTGTGCAATGGCTACAGCACCCTTAATCCCGTCCGGGTGGTTATGCGTCACGATTGCAGTCCTTTCTGCCTCTTCCAGAACCTTTCCCAAATCATCAAATGCCCATGCGACCGGGCTAACTCTCATTGCCGATCCATTTCCAAAACTGTTGTAAGGTTGCGGATCGCTTGAAGCTATCCAACGGGCAAAGCTGCCACCGTATGCACCTTTTGGGTTGGGATATTTCCTACACCATTCAAGCAAACTACTTCTGTAGTCAGTACCTTTGGTTATGGCATCCGCTATCGCAATGGTGCAAATAGTATCATCCGTGAAAGTGCTTTCATCGTTGAACATTTCAAAATCATATCTATTTGTATTGTTAAACTCAAAGCGTGAGCCTACAATATCACCAATAATAGCTCCTAACATATTACTTGATATTTTGATTATAAATTCTTTCTATTTGTATTCTGCAATACTTAGCTTTCCTGTATTTCATTCTGTAATACCATCGTGTAAACCAGCATGAGCATACCAGTTTTTCCATCCACTTCATTTCATCAATATATGCTTCCTGAATGGTCTTTTTCATATAAGAATCCATGAGAGAATTAAACGCATTGCTGCTTTCATCAATGCTTTTTGCTAACTCTTCAAACGCTTTGCATAACTTATTTGAAGTATCTTCGCATATCTTTTTGATCGATTTATCATCTTCCATGTCACACTAATTGTTTTGTATTTTATCTTCTATTTTCTCCAATATACGACACCATTCAGCTACATAATCAAATTCTTCTCCAGTTTCAATGTCCTTTAGTATTACTCTATTATTATCAAATCTAACAAGCTCTTTTACAATGCAATTTCTCATAGGAAGTATAAATTGTGTTTGTACGGTATCTCCAGGCCTAAGTCCATAATATCTATTCCTATTTGTATTAGTAAATTCTTCCATATCACACTCCTTTCATTGATTGCTTTTTTCGTTTTAGTTTCCCCATCCTAATAATGCAATGTTTGTTTGAGTATTCGCCACTGGTAAGATCAACATTCCAAAGGCTTGCTATTGATATTCCTACCAACTCTTCCGGCAACGTGTCATAGATAGCTGCCTTTGATCCAAAATAGTAGTGTATGCGACCTTTGTATGGCTCTCTTAACTCTACATGGATAACATTAAATTCCTGATTCATATTAATGTGTTTATTGAACGCAAATATACTAATTATATTACATCTGTCTCTTATACACATCTGACGCTGCCGAC
>ENA-OZGD01000123-OZGD01000123.1-human-gut-metagenome-genome-assembly--contig:-NODE-123-length-41401-cov-10.520486_pt1 | contig 41401 bp, 26 predicted proteins | sample MGYA00244653_ERZ653652 | MGnify/ENA primary metagenome ERZ653652 (study PRJEB26926, sample SAMN06164983) | human gut metagenome | biome: ENVO:00009003; feature: ENVO:2100002; material: ENVO:00002003... | reverse complement strand
CAGTCTCGTGGGCTCGGAGATGTGTATAAGAGACAGTAATAAGATATTAAAAGAATAAAAGAAAAATTACAGGAGCATACTAATCCAAATGGAGGTAATAGTATGCGGAAGTTTTTTGGAAAATTTGTGAGTGTCACGCTGGCTGCAGCAGTGATAGCTATGTTTGCACTAAGCAGTGATGATAAGTGGTGCAGCAGGGTAGATAAGGCATTTGATGAAAGTGCATTAGGAAGTTTTTTAAATGAATCAAAGGCCGGATATGGAAGATATGCGACAGGGCTTCCGGGACAGGCGGCCAGTGTATTGGCTGATTCGGGCGAGAATGGTGAAAATGGTGAAAACGGTGGAACCGGTGAAAACAGTGGAAACGGTGGAACCGAACAAGGCATAGGACAGACAGCAGATACAGCATCAACTCACAGAGATTATGAAGAGACAGATAAAATAAGTGCTGGAATAAGTGTTGAGGGCGTATATGCCTGTGGCAGGCTGACCGGTATATATGAGCAGACAGAGGGAGTGCTTGTAGTGAATACGACGGAGGTGACAGACGAGGATGGAAAAAAAGTCAATCCGGCAGATAAAAAGGTGCAGTGCGGTGATTATATCCTATCTGTCAATGGACGCACTGTTGCAGACAAGGAGGAACTTTCTGAAGCTGTGAATGATATTATGAAGCAGCATGATGAAAGTCATGAAGATAAAAGTACCGTAAACATTAAATTTCTTCGAGGCGGTGAGAAAATGTCAGCGGATATCACGCCTGTGAGGATGGATGATGGCAGATACTATATGGGAATATGGGTGAAGGATGATCTGGCAGGAATCGGTACTATCACTTATTATACAAAGGACGGCCGTTTTGGAGCGCTGGGGCATGGAATAGGAGACGGAACGCAAAGCGGCAATCTCTTGTATGCAAACAGTGGTGATTTGTACAGCATGAAGCTTACCAAAATCAAAAAGGGAAAAGCCGGCGCGCCGGGCGAGATAGGCGGAGTGGTATATTTTGGCAAAAAAAGCCATATAGGCACACTTGACTGCAATAGTAATCTGGGAATTTACGGACAGCTTGACAGCGATGAATTGTCGGAATATGCCGCAGAGGATACGTATTATCCGGTTGCCGGCAAGGATGAGATACACACAGGCAGTGCACAGATGATATCGGAAATATCAGGAAAACTTGAAAAATATAATCTGGAAATAACAAATATAGATAAAAAAGCGACAGATACAAACAAGGGAATGGAGCTTAAGGTGACAGACGACAGGCTGATAGAGCTCTCCGGTGGCATAGTGCAGGGCACATCCGGAAGCCCTATCATACAGGATGGTAAAATAATAGGAGCAGTCACCCATGTGTTTGTCGATGATCCGACCGGAGGCTACGGCATCTGCATTGATGAGATGCTGTAATTACTGCTCCATTCTGCGAAGCTCAGGTAGCACAGTGCCAAGCATGGTTACAAAGCAGATGCTTCCGCCAATCACGTTTGATACAGGCTCTGCCATAAACACACCGTCGGTTCCCATACCAAAGGAGTAAGGCAGAATATATGTCAGCGGTACAACGATGAACACCTTGCGAAGCAGGGAGAAAAATATAGCCCGCTTCTTTTTGTTCAGTGATTTAAAGGTGGTCTGTCCGATGTACTGCAGATCCATAAATATGAATGCCGCAAAGTAGATATTCAAAGCCTTCACCGCATCATCCATAAGGGTGGAATCGGAACTGAAAATTGCAATCAGGGCATGAGGGGCAAGTATAATCACACTCCACATGACAGCTGTATATAGAAGCACGAGCAGTCCCATAGTGAAAATAGATTTTCTCACCCGGGCCGGCCTTTTGGCGCCATAGTTGTAGCTTAAAACAGGAGATGAACCCTCCACAATTGCATAAATTGGAGTCTCGACCATCTGCCTGATGCTTGATACGATGGTCATTACCGATATGTACAAATCGCCACCGGTCACTGAAAGCACATTGTTGCAGCATATAGATACCAGGCTGTTTGTGAGCTGCATGACACAGCCTGAGGTTCCAAGGCTTATGATGTCCTTTGCATAGCGCGTGTTTTCACTGAATTCAGAGAGTGTCATAAGGCGCACCTTAAGCTCAGCCTTTTTCCTAAGAAAGTGAAGCACATAGAGAGCAGACAGTATTTGTGAGATGACCGTAGCAATAGCTGCTCCTTTGATACCGAAATTAAATCCAAATATAAAAAGCGGGTCTAAAACCAGATTGGCAACGGCTCCGATTGCAACAGACAGCATGCCGGTAGTGGAGTAGCCCTGAGCGTTGATAAAGGGATTCATGCCGGTTGAAATCATGGATGGGAGTGTTCCTATCAAATAAATGAGCAGGTATGGCAGAGCGTATTTGAGAGCATTTTCAGATGCGCCAAACACGATTAAAAGGGGCTTTGCAAAAATCATGCACAAAGCTGTAAAAACGACTGCGAATGTGCAGACCATTGTAAAGCTCGTATTCATTATAGTATTGGCGGCTCTGTCATCACTCATGCCTCTTTTTATTGAAAAAAGCGGAGCGCCACCGCTTCCAAAGAGATTGGAGAAAGCGATTGTCAGCATTATAATAGGAAAGCAAAGCCCCACAGCACCGAGTGCAGTGGTTCCCATATCCGGTATGCGGGCAATGTATATGCGGTCTACTATATTGTACAACAGGCTTAGAATCTGGGCTGCCAGCATGGGCAGAGCAGCCTGCAATATATTTTTCTTTATTGAATCATTATCAAAATCTATTTTTTTCATTGTGAAACCTCTTTTTGATTTGCTTCGCCCATTATATCACCTCATATAAAAAAATCAAATGCTCAGCAAGTTTTGATATAGATTTTATTTATGACAAACTAAAAGAAAAATATATTTTACAATGACAAAAAACTACAGTAATATATGGAATATAAAAATTACAAATTATTGAATAACCATATATACCGGAGGATAACATGAAGATTACACAGATACATACAAACAAACCACAGTCGCTCTCCTTTGAGATATTTCCACCAAAGAAAGAGGAGGACTTCAAAAATATAGACGAGATGCTTGAGATACTCTGTGATTGTCATCCTGAGTACATCAGTGTGACATTTGGTGCAGGCGGCAGCTCAAACAATAACAAGACTATCGAGATTGCGAAGAAAATCAAGAACCAGTACAATGTGGAGCCGGTCGTACACCTTACATGTCTGTGCTATAACAAGGCAGAGATAGATGAGTTCACCAGACAGCTTTCATATGAGGGCATCGAGAATATCCTCGCTTTAAGAGGAGACAGAAATCCAAATGTGCCTGCAAAGGAGGATTTTCTCCATGCAAGCGACCTTATTAAGTATATAAAGGACACCACAGGTGATCAGTTCTGTATCGCAGGTGCGTGCTACCCGGACATCCATCCGGAGGCAGCTGATAAGGTAGATGATATTAAGAATCTTAAGAAAAAGGTTGATGCCGGTGCAGAGCTTCTTTTATCGCAGCTCTTCTTTGACAATGATACCTTCTTCAATTTTGCTGAGGACTGCAGGCTTGCAGGTATCAATGTGCCTGTTATCCCAGGCATCATGCCTTGTATCAATGCGGCTCAGATTCAGAGAATGGTCACAATGTGCGGAGCAAAGTTCCCGGAAAAGTTCCAGAAGATTGTGCACAGATACGGAGACAACAAGGCTGCACTTTTTGATGCCGGAATGTCTTACTGCGAGAGTCAGATAATTGAGCTTTTAGCTAATGATGTGGAGGGAATTCATCTTTACACTATGAACAATGTGAGAGTTGCAAAGCGTTTAACAGAGGGCATTAAAAACCTTATTTAGGACGTTTATATAATAGTACGGAACGCAAGCCCCGGGTACCACGGGCGCACACGTACTCCTGCCGTCGCTACGCTGCGTGGCTAAGATACTGTACGAAATTATGCTTGATGGGTTTCTATGCTTGACGAAACCGGCTTTTATGCGCCGTCCGTGGCGCGGTTCTCCTCGCCCCTGCGTCCATGCAGGGGCGTTTCTGCGTCTTGTGGGCATAATTTCTACAGTATCTAAGCCACTTCGCTATGCGCTCCGGCGGGAGTACGTGTGCGCCCGCGGTACCCGGGGCTTACGTTCCTTACGCTGTGGTGAATTTGCGTTACGTTTGGTGACACCTGCTATGTGCCACCACACTGCAAATGCGAATAAAAAATATCAACCGTTGCAAAATGTACTCCGGATGATTATAATAGGTATATTAGATTTGTAAATGGAAACAATGTCCATATTAAATCGAAATTAAATTATATAATATATTAAGGAGACAGTAGAAAATGAAAGAAAAATCAAGAAGCACTTTTTCCGGCAACATTGGGTTCGTTCTTGCGGCAGCCGGCAGTGCGGTAGGACTTGGAAATATATGGAGGTTTCCGTATCTGGCAGCAAAGGACGGAGGAGGACTTTTTCTGCTGGTGTATCTGATACTTGTTCTGACCTTTGGCTTTGCATTGCTTACCACTGAGATTGCAATAGGACGTAAGACCGGACAGGGACCGCTCACCGCGTATGGGCTTATCAATCCAAAGGGCAAGTTTATTGGTGTGCTTGCGTGTATAGTACCGGCTATTATTCTGCCTTACTACTGTACTATAGGTGGATGGGTTTTAAAATACTTTACACTTTTCATTACAGGAAGCGGTAAAAATGCGGTTGCGGATGGATATTTCACAGGTTTTATCACAGGCCAGTGGGCACCAATCATATTTGGAGTGGTTTATCTGCTTATAACAGCAGCAGTTGTCATTGGCGGAGTTAATAAAGGTATCGAGCGCTTCAGCAAGGTGCTCATGCCTATCCTTGTTGTGCTTATTTTTGCAATCGGTATTTTCTCACTGACGCTCAATTATAAGGATGCATCAGGCGCAGCAAGAAGTGGTCTTGAGGGTCTTAAGATATATGTGGTTCCTGACTTCAAGGGGCTTACAATGCAAAAGCTTGTCACAGTATTTGTTGATGCACTCGGTCAGCTGTTCTACTCAATCAGTGTGGCTATGGGAATCATGGTTGCATATGGTTCGTATGTCAAGAAGGAATCAAAGCTCATGGGCTCAATCAACCAGATCGAGATTTTTGATACACTTGTTGCATTCCTTGCAGGTCTTATGATTATTCCGGCAGTATATGTATTTATGGGCAGAGACGGCATGTCAGCAGGACCGGGGCTTATGTTTATATCACTGCCAAAAGTATTTAATGAAATGGGAATAGCAGGAGATATCGTTGGACTGATATTCTTCATGATAGTTGCATTCGCAGCAGTCACATCGTCTGTATCAATTATGGAGGCTATTGTATCGAGTCTTATAGACAGATTTCATTGGAGCCGCAGAAAAAGCGCAATTTTAGTCACGGTATACGGTCTGATTGCAGAGATAATAGTCTGCCTTGGCTACAATAAGCTCTATATGGAGGTTAAGCTTCCAAACGGCACAGTCGGACAGATACTTGATATCATGGATTATGTAAGCAACAATGTGCTTATGCCAATCGTTGCACTTGCCACATGTATCCTCGTTGGCTGGATAGTAAGTCCAAAGGTAATAATAGATGAGGTGACACGCGGAGGCAGCAAATTCACCAGAAAAGGGCTTTATATAATCATGGTTAAATTTATTGCACCGGCATTCCTGCTTATACTGTTGCTGCAGGCACTCGGAATCGTTACTTTTTAGTTTTGAAATAAAATTATTGTATATTTTATATAAATACCCTTGAAATACAGCCATCATAATGGTAGTATTTTACTAAATGATGAAAGAGGGGGAGCCACTATGGCTTTTAGACGAGAGAAAAAGCGTATCGGTGATATGCTTATAAATGAAAATGTAATTACTCAGGAGCAGCTGGAAAAGGCTCTGCCTATAGCCAAAGAAAAGCATAAGAAGATAGGAGAAACACTCATTGAGCTTGGATTCACCAATGAGCTTGAGATAGCAAAGGCATTGTCACAGCAGCTGGGACTGGAGCTTGTTAATGTGAGCGCAATCAACATACCTGAGGAGGTGCAAAACCTTGTCAGTGAGACAGTGCTTAGAAAGCATGTTATGATACCATATGCATTTGACAAGAATAATGCCAATGTAGTGCATGTGGCCATGGCTGATCCTATGGATATGGTTGCGCTTGATGATTTTTCAATTGTTACCAATCTACAGGTTGAGCCTGCGGTAGCGACAGGCAGAGACATACTTTTGACGCTTGACAAATATTACGGTGATACAGAGGCTATGAAAGCGGCTCAGGAGTATGCGAGGGAGAGAAAAGAGCGTGAGCAGAAAAATGCCGAGGCTGAGGAAGCTACCAGCAAGGATGTCAACAATTCGCCGGTAGTTTTACTTGTCAACTCTATCATTGAGCAGGCAGCAAGACTCAGGGCCTCAGATATACATATAGAGGCACTGGAAAATAAAGTCAGGGTGCGATACAGAATAGATGGTGCGCTTTATGAGAAGGCAGCATATAGTATACATCTGCTTTCTGCAATTATTACACGACTTAAAATTATAGGTGGTATGGATATTTCCGAGAAACGTAAGCCGCAGGACGGCCGTATCACTATGGAGATAGACAAGATAGAGTATGATATCCGAGTATCAATCCTTCCGACAGTATTCGGTGAGAAATGCGTTATGCGACTTGCGCAGAAAAAGGCACTTACAAGAGATAAAAAGGAGCTGGGATTTTCAGACGAAGAGCTTAAGGCCTTTGATCATATACTGATGAATACAAACGGTATCATCCTTGTTACAGGTCCTACAGGAAGTGGTAAGTCAACCACACTTTACACGGCACTTTCAGAGCTCAACAAGGAGGATGTAAATATTATCACAGTTGAGGATCCGGTCGAGGCCAATATAGATGGAATAAACCAGGTACAGGTAAATAATAAAGCTGACCTGACATTTGCATCAGCACTTCGTTCCATTCTGCGACAGGATCCGGACATCATTATGATTGGTGAGATTCGAGATCAGGAGACAGCACAGATTGCAGTACAGGCGTCAATCACAGGACATCTTGTGGTCAGCACACTGCATACCAACAGCTCGGCAAGTACTATTTCACGACTGGAGGACATGGGAGTTGAAAGTTATCTGCTTGCGGATTCGGTAAAGGGAATCATTGCACAGCGACTTGTAAGAAGACTTTGTCCGGCATGTAAGAGAGAACATCTGCTGACAGAGGAGGAAAAGGCCTTTATGAATATACCGGCATTCCGTCCGGTAAAGATTTATGAGCCATGTGGCTGTGAAAAATGTGCCAATACAGGCTACAAGGGACGAATCGGTATATATGAGATAATGACCATAACACCAAAGATAAAGTCACTTATTTCAAAAGGTGTTGATATAGAGGATATAAACAAGGCTGCATGTGATGAGGGTATGCATACACTTAGACAGAGTGCAGAGAAGCTTGTACTCGAAGGAGTTACTTCATTCCAGGAAATGTTAAAGACCACGTTTGAAAACTAAGGGGGAAAAGAAAATGCAGATAGTAGACATTTTAAAAGCAGCGCAGCAACAGAACTCATCGGATATACATATCGTACCGGGAAATCCGGTTATGCTTAGAATTGACGGAAAGCTTGTACCGCAGGGAAATCAGGTTCTTACCAATGTTGAGACGGACAACCTGCTTTCACCAATTGTTCCGCAGGAGCTTAAAGATGAGCTAAAGGAGAAGGGAGAGCTTGATTTTGCTTTTTCGGTGGAGGGCTTTTCAAGAGTCAGAGCCAATGTGTTCAGGCAGAGAGGTTCATATGCAGCAGCACTTCGTATTCTCTCATATGATGTGCCTACACCGCAGCAGCTTGGCATACCACAGTCGGTTGTCAATCTTACCACAAAGATGAGAGGACTTGTCCTCGTGACAGGAGCTACAGGAAGTGGTAAGTCGACCACATTGGCAAGTCTTATAGATGTCATTGCATCAAGAGATTCCAAAAATATAATCACGCTTGAAGATCCTATTGAGTACCTGCACTCAAGGCGCCGCTCTATAGTGGAACAGCGAGAGGTTGGAAAGGATACACTCTCATATGCTGCAGCCCTGAGAGCTGCACTGCGACAGGATCCGGATGTAATACTTGTAGGAGAGATGCGAGATCTTGAAACTATATCTACAGCTATTACAGCGGCGGAGACAGGACATCTTGTATTTTCTACACTGCATACTAACAGTTCATCAGATGCAATTGACCGTATGATTGACGTTTTTCCACCACACCAGCAGCAACAGATACGAGTGCAGCTCTCAGGAGTTTTAGAGGGAATTGTTGCACAGCATCTGCTTCCAATGGTAAATGGCGGACGAATTGCAGCATTTGAGGTGCTCCTTGCAAACAATGCCATCAGAAACTTAATTCGTGAGGCAAAAGCATTTCAGATTCCATCTATCATACAGACATCAAAGAGAGAGGGTATGATGATGATGGATGACTGTATTTTACAGTATTACAGCCAGGGCCTTATAGCGCCGGAGACTGCAGTTGCGTATGCACATGATCCGGTAAGCATGGCTAGCCGTGTACACCTTTACTATTGATGGTATAATCGTATGTATTTTACTGTTATGGTATAATGTTGTGGAGTCTTAATAAATTATGATTTAATTTATCTGGAGGTTGCACAGAATAGGCATAAGGAGGAGAAGAAAGTGGCTGACTGGACATATCAGATTATAGACCAGAGCGGAAAAGAAAGAAAAGGAAATATAGTAGCCGAGTCAGAAGCAGAGGCAAAAAATAAGCTTAAGATGGATGGAAACATGGTCATAAGCCTCACCAAGGCAACAGCACTGACCAAGGAAATCTCGTTCAGTGTAGGAGGAAAGGTAAAGCCGAGAGATCTATCGGTATTCTGCCGCCAGTTCACCAGTATGGTCAATGCCGGTGTTACGATTCTTGATACGCTGGATATGCTATCCGATCAGACTGAGAACAAGGTCATGGCGAAAGCTATCAGAGGTGTTCATGCCGAGATTCAAAAAGGTGAGACTCTCTCGGATGGTCTCAAAAAATACCCGAATGTTTTCCCTGATATCATGGTGAGCATGGTTGCGGCAGGAGAAGCATCCGGCAAGATTGATGTAGCTTTTGACAGAATGTCTGCACACTTCGAAAAATCAGCAAAGCTTAACGGCATGATAAAAAAAGCGGCAGTTTATCCGATTATCGTTGTGATTGTAGCTATTGCGGTTGTTATTGTAATGCTTGTAAAGGTCATCCCAAGCTACTCAGAAATGTTCAATGACCTGGGAACAGAGCTGCCGGGCATCACAAAGGCAGTTGTTGCGATGAGTGATTTTGTCACCGGATACTGGTATATTGTGATTGCTGTCATAGCAGCAATTGTTATAGCCATCAAGCTTTATAAGCAGACTGACAGCGGCCAGATGTTCTTTGGTAATCTCGCAAGAAAGGTTCCGGTTTTCGGAAAGCTAAACATCAAGACAGCAGCCAGTAACTATGCGCGTACACTTTCCACACTTGTGTACTCAGGACTTCCGATGATTGAAGCTCTTGGTATCACTGCTGACACCATGAAGAATGCGCTTTACAAAAAAGCCCTGAAAAATGCAAGGGAAGAAGTGAGTAAGGGTGTTCCGCTGTCTGAGCCAATCACTGCGTGTGGATTGTTTCCACCTATGGTTTCACACATGACCAAAATCGGTGAGGAGACCGGTGACTTGGAAGGCATGCTTACCCGACTGGCAGACTACTATGATGAGGAAGTTGAGTTGGCTACCCAGACAGTTATGGCAGCTATTGAGCCTATGATTATCCTTGTTCTGGCACTTATTGTTGGTGTGCTTGTGGCAGCCGTTATGGCACCTATGCTTACCATGTATCAGGCTATGGACAGTTTATAAAATGAAAAAAGCAGGCTTTGAGTGTGAAGCTCAGAGGCTGCTTTTTTGGTGCAGAGACATTGGCAGTAGGACGGGGCTTCATCCCATGAGCCCTGGCTGGTGCACATTCTCTCGCGTGAGCTACGCTACACTGCCAAGATACTGTAGGAATTATGTTTTATAGGGTATCTATGCTTGACGAAACCGTCGAAACGCGCCGTCCATGGCGCGGTTCTCCTTGAACTGCCATCCGTGGCAGTTCATTTCTGTGTATCGTGTGCATAATTCAACAGTATCTAAGCAGCTTCGCTATTCGCTCATGCGAGAGAGCGTGCCCTAGCCGGTCACAGGGGATGAAGCCCCTTACGCTGTGGCAGAATCGAATTTGAGATGAAATCCAGCCTGATTTATGGTAAAATAAAAAAAATACCACAGATTGACAAATTAAACGGTGCACTGATAAATGTCCGGACGAGAGCAACAAAAAATAAAAAGCAGTCTAAGAATAAACTCATAGGAATGCTGGAAGAGCTGTTCTCAAAGTCAGAGTTTATCGAGAAAAAGAAGATACTTGAAGAAGATTATGGACTTAAAATGAGCATGGAACTCGAAGGGAGGATGAGCGAGATGTGTAATGTGAGTGATTACTGGGAAGAGGTTGCAACAGAAGAGGGTAAGGAAATCGGTAAGGAAATCGGAGAACGACAAAAGATAATCTCACAGGTTGTAAAAAAGCTGCAAAAGGACAAGAGTGTGGCAGAAATAGCAGATGACCTGGAAGAAAAAGAGGAGGTTATCGCTCCAATTTACGAAGCGGCATTGTCTATGAAGCCGGATTATGATGTCGAGAAAATCTATGAGCTTCTCGAGAAAAATAAGAAGTTGGCATAGCAGCTGTAGGTACTGGCAGTAGGATGGGGCTTCATCCCATGAGCCATGGCTTGGGCACACTCTCTCACGTGAGCTACGCCACGCAGCCAAGATACTGTAGGAATTATGCCTTAAAGATTTACGATACTCGACGAAACCGTTGAAACGCGCCGTCCATGGCGCGGTTCTCCTTGTCCTGCCATCCGTGGCAGGGCATTTCTGTGTATCGTGTGCATAATTCAACAGTATCTAGGCAGCTTCGCTATTCGCTCACGCGGGAGAGTGTGCCCAGCCGGTCACATGGGATAAAGCCCCTTACGCTGTGGCAAAAAATATAATGACAAAGCATCATAGCTCTGCTACAATCAGTTTAAAGAGAGAATTTACGAAAGAGGATAAGCTGATTCCAGTAATTACAATTACAGTATATCTTGGCACCGAGGGAGATAACAGACTTTACCGGATTTAGGACATCAATCAGGCAGCTTTTCGAGGTACTGCAGAATGCATATGATAAGGATAAGATGCAGGAAGTGCTGCAGAATGACGAGAAGTTTAGCAAGGTGGACAGAGAGACGGTCGAGGCAATCAACCTGTTTGCAGGAACGGATATAGACATAGATGAGAAAGAAGAGGTGATTGATATGTGTAAGGCGTGGGAAGAGCAGAAAAATGAAGGCCGAGAATTGGGAGAACGACAAAAGATAATCTCACTGGTTGTAAAAAAGCTGCAAAAGGACAAGAGTGTGGCAGAAATAGCAGATGACCTGGAAGAAAAAGAGGAGGTTATCGCTCCAATTTACGAAGCAGCATTGTCTATGAAGCCGGATTATGACGTTGAGAAAATCTATGAGCTTCTCGAGAAAAATAAGAAGCTGGCATAGCAGCAGTTGAAAATTAAAAATAATCAATATGAAGCAGTCTTTGGGCGGGAGAACAGAGGCTGCTTCTTTTTTTGGCTAAGGGATATTGACAGTAGCCCAGTAGCCCGGAACTTCATCCCATGAGCCCCTTACGCTGTGGCAAAAAAAGAAAAAATTTGATGACAAAGCACCACCTCTATGCTACAATCAACTCAAAGCATTATATTTCTGTAAGCAGCACCACATAACAATTTTTTACAGGTGCACACCACTTTGGAGAGGGCAGACCACTTCGCATCATTCTACAAAGGACATGGAAGTTTTCGATGCTTTATTTACCAATCAACAGCAGGAAAATTGAAATGCCGTATGTAGACAGAATGCAGAGAATGCAGTCAGAAGGCAGATGAACTGTATACAGTGTGATAATCATAATGTAAACATATAGAAAACATAAAGAAGGACAGCATATGTATACCTTGTAAACTGTACCACTGTACCCTCATTGGCACCGGATTTTCCTGCTCACACAAGAGAACAGGAGGAGAAGGATTGAGCGCAAAGGACTCAATGGCAAAGGAATACTTTGCAGACAATGCCAGGTTTGCAGACCTGTGCAACAATGTACTGTATGGAGGAAGAGAGGTCATCCTGCCGGAAAACCTTAAGGAAAGGAATACCACAGAGGTGCTGACAGCATTAGGGCTTGATAAAAAGACCATCGCGATGCAGAAGCTGAGGGATATCTTCAAAAATGCCAGCATCAAATATACTGGCAAATCATATGTCGTACTGATAGGAGTAGAAAATCAGTCCGATATACACTATGCCATTCCGGTAAAAAACATGTTTTATGATGTCATGGCATATGGAAATCAGGTAAAGGAAACAGCAAAAAAGCACCGAAAGGAAAAGGATACAGCAACATCAGATGAATTTCTCTCGGGATTTACGAAAGAGGATAAGCTGATACCGGTGATTACGATTACAGTATATCTCGGAACAAAGGAATGGGATGGTCCAAGGAAGCTGTCGGATATGTTTGGTGATGTGGATGAAGAGCTTCTGCCATTCATACCGGATTACAGGATTAATCTGCTGGCACCGAGGGAGATAACAGACTTTACAGGATTCAGGACATCCATCAGGCAGCTTTTCGAGGTACTGCAGAATGCGTATGATAAGGATAAGATGCAGGAAGTGCTGCAAAATGATGAAAAATTTAGCATGGTAGACAGAGAGACAGTCGAGGCAATCAACCTGTTTGCAGGAACGGATATAGATATAGATGAGAAAGAAGAGGTGATTGATATGTGTAAGGCATGGGAAGAACAGAAAAATGAAGGCAGAGAAGAAGGTCGAGAATTAGGCAGAGAAGAAGGCAGAATTCGTCAGGCAAAAGTAACGGCTTTAAAACTTCAGAAAAAAGGTCACTCAATAGAAGATATAGCTGAATGTGTGGATTTTGATGAGGAAACTGTAAAAAAATGGCTTGTGAGTTAATATTGTAGTGAAATGTAAATTAGAGGAAGCAATCTTTGGGCGAGAACTCGGAGGTTGCTTCCTCTTTTACTGACAGTAGGATGGGGCTTCATTCTCTACGAACGGCTGGCGAATATACTCTCGGGTGAGCGAATAGTGAAGCTGCTTAGATACTGTTGAATTATGCGCATGAAACACAGAAATGAACTGCCACTGGGATGTAATATATCGTTGCTGTTCAAACACAAGCTTGACACCACGCTGTCAAGCTATGCGCCAATAAATCAACTATTGTCAGATTACAGCCCCTGCCTCGTAGAGGCACTTTTAATGGGCAAGGAGAACCGCGTCACGGACGGCGCGTTTCGACGGTTTCGTCAAGCATAGAAAATCTAAAAGCATAATTCCTACAGTATCTTGGCAGTGTAGCGTAGCTCTCACGAGAGTGTATGCGTTAGCCGGTCACATGGAGTGAAGCCCCTCACGCTGTGCCAAAATACAGCCCAGGAGATTATTTCTTTGAAAAAATATGATTTAAATGCAATAAATCGGTTAAAATTTGGTTAAAATTGCTAAAAAAGGCGAAAAAAAATATACAGCAATGATACTATTGTACTAGAAAATAACTTGCATTATGCTTTGATTTATGGTACAATGAGCGCATACAAACCAAAGAGATGCTGATAGGGCACAGCTCTTTGCACAAAAACCATGTTATAATGAAAAGGAGAAAAGAACTATGGTAAAGAATGTATTTAAAAAGTTAGGAAAGAAACAGAAGAACAACAAAGGTTTCTCTCTCGTAGAGCTTATTGTTGTAATCGCCATCATGGCAGTGCTTGTAGGTGTACTTGCTCCACAGCTTATGAAGTATGTTGAAAAGTCAAGAGAAGCTACAGATATTCAGAACTGCGATAGTATTGCATCAGCATTAAAAGCTTATTATGCTGATAAAGAGGATCAGACAGCTTCTGTTACAATTAATGTTACAAGTACTGGTGTGTCAGAAACTAGTGATCCCGCAGTTAAAGATGCAGGAATGGTTAAAACTAAATTGAAAGGTAAGAATTGGACAAAAATAGCTATTACATATAAACCAGCAGATGGAAGTATTGAATATGCTATTACGGAAGATACGACGAATAAGCCTTATTATAAAATAGAGGATAACAAATTTGTAAAACAGTAGAAATTAAGGACCACCAACCATGACCACAGAATTGATACCCATCTACATCTTAATATTTGCATTCGGTATAGTTATAGGCAGCTTCCTAAATGTCTGTATCTACCGCATACCGCAGCATGAGACAGTGGTGACCGAAAGGTCCCACTGCATGAGATGCGGGTATCAGCTTGCGTGGTACGATATGGTGCCGGTTTTCAGCTGGCTGTTTCTTCGTGGCAGATGCCGCAAGTGCAAAGAACCGATATCACCTCAATACCCTATTATTGAGGCGTTAAACGGTATATTATACATAGTAGTTTTTGCAGTAAATGGACTTGAGCTTACGAGTATCATCTACTGCTTTCTTACATCTGTACTCATAGTTCTGAGTGTGATAGACTGGAGAACATATGAAATTCCATTAGGAATCAATATATTTATACTGGTGCTTGGAATCCTGCATGTGTTTTTAGACCATGATAACTGGTCTGAATATGTGATAGGATTCTTTTGTGTCAGTTTATTTCTTGAAATCCTTCTTCTTGTAAGTGGAGGAAGAGCCATAGGTGGCGGAGACGTCAAGCTCATGGCATGTGCAGGCCTTGCGATAGGCTGGCAGAATATTACATTAGCATTTTTCTTAGGATGCATCATCGGTTCCGTGATACATCTGATTCGTATGAAAGTAACAAATGCAGGCAACAGGCTTGCGATGGGACCGTACTTGGCAGCCGGAATATTTATTTCGATGCTATGGGGTGAGAAAATGATATCGGCATATTTGACACTCGCAGGCTTTTGAAAAACGTGTTATAATATAGCGTACTTAATATAAAACAGGTAGTACGACAAGCAGTGAGACAAAAGCAGAGAAAACACAGATATGCCGAAATATATATATAGAATGTTTGTAACTGAACAGTTACGAATGTTTTACAGATGTATACAGTGTAAAACAAAGATAAACACGGAGGACTAGGTTATGGCAAATAGGGTACTCGGTATTGAAATAGGGGAGAACCTTACCAGAGTAGTTGAGATTGATTACAAAGCAAAAAATCCCAAGATTTACAATATGTTCGGCTTTCCGACACCACCGGGGATGATTGATGATGGAGTGGTACAGCCGGATGGGATGTTTCGTTCTATCTTATACAGTAAGCTGAAGGAAAAGAAGATTTCCACCAAAAAAGCTGTTTTTGTTTTAAATTCAGCGCGTATAGCAAGCAGAGATATTGAGCTTCCGCTTGTTAAGGAAAAACAGCTTAAGGAAATGATTGCAATGAATGCATCGGATTATTTTCCGGTGGATTTGAGCCAGTACAAGCTGGTACATCAGATTATAGAGAAGATTGACAGACCGGAAGAAAAGAAATTACGTCTTTCGGTTATTGCTGTGCCTAATGATCTTATTTTGTCGTATGGTGCTCTTGCAGCTGATTGCAGGCTGCAGCTTGTAGCACTTGACTATAGTGGAAATGCCATCAAGCAGCTCATGAGAAGAGAGATTCCCGGAGATGTGAAGGTGACTGTCAAGGTGGATGAGGTTTCTACCACACTGACTGTAATGGATGGAAGCATGGTAAAGCTGCAGCGCAATGTCAACCATGGACTTGCTGATGCTATTGAGGCGATTCAGGATAGTGAGCTTTTTGGAGAGTATCTGTCATTTACCGATGCAGTTGATGTGGCACGCAGAAAGACCTGCCTTGCAATAAGGCCTGATGGCACAGTACCTGATGAGCCGGCGGGCGGCGGCATGGATCCTATGGGGCATGAGATTGATTCTGAGCGCTTTAAGAAGCTTCGCCTGAATGTATCATATTCACTTTCCAATCTGATAAGCAGTCTCGGACGAGTTATAGACTATTATCAGTCGAGAAACTCAGATACTCCTATCGAGAGAATTTTCCTCATTGGCTTAGGTGCTGATTTCAGCGGACTCTCAAAGCTTTTGACCAATGAGCTGAATGTCAAGGTGGTTCCGCTTCAGCAGTTTGACGGTATACATGTGGCAAAGAGCATAAACCTCGCAGAGGCAAAGCTGGCAGAGTATTTCAACTGTGTCGGATGTTCACTGAGCCCGCTTGATATACTTGACAGTAAGAAAAACAAGGGAATCGGTGCTCCGATTATGGCAGGAACAGCTGCAGGTGCCATGCCATCCGGCGGCGCACAGGCAGGTATGCAGGGAAAACCACCTGTCGGTCCTGATGGGAAGCCTCTTCCCGTACCGGCAGGGGAGGAAGCAGAAAAGCCTGTTTCTTTTGCGGTGCAGCTTCTCATTTTTGGATTGTGTGTGGTAGTTGCAGTTGGTATCACGGCATACAGCATTTTTTCAAATCTTGTTTTAACTTCAGACAATATGACGCTTAAAGCACGTGTTTCTGATTTATCATATGCACAGAATATATATGATGTGTACAACCAGACCAAGAAGGACTATGACTGGACTAAGCTTCTTGAGAGCGCCTCATCCAACAAGAATGATGAGATAACGGGCTTCGTGGATGAGCTGGAGCAGAAGCTTCCGTCAGAGGCCAAGCTTGTGAATATGTCTGTTACGACTGATGGTGTTTCGATGACCATAAAGACAGGCAGCAAGGATATAGCGGCTGATGTGATTGCACAGCTTCGTACATTTGAGAGTATCATGGTATCCAATGTGTCAACCATTACAGAGGAGGTTGATGAGACCGGTGCTTCAAAGGTTCAGTTCACAGTAGATTGCACATATGTAAAGGCTGATGACAGTGCTGCTTCTGAATCGGCAGATGGCACAGGCAGTGAGCCAGATGATACATCAAAAGATGCGTCATCACAGGCACAGACGGATAGTAATTCATCATCAGATACAGACAGTACAAATCAGTAGGGGGTGTTAGGATGTCAACGAGAGATAAAAAGTTACTTATTATATTAGCGGGTGTTGCCATTTTAGCACTGACATATTTTTTGATTTTTATTCCACAGTCCAATAAGAGGGATTCACTCAAGAGCGAAAACATGAACCTGAAATCACAGTACAATCAGCTTTCAGCACTTGCGGCAAAGGCTGACGATTACACAAAGAAGACAAAGGATATGTCTGATGCCATGCAGCAGGTATATGACAATTTCCCTTCATATTTACAGATTGAAAACGGCATCATGGATGCGGTTGCTATAGAGAAATCTACCAATACAAATATTACAGAGCTTACAGTCGGCTCACCGACAGCTATTGATGTGAATAATCCGACAGGTAAAGCCGGTACAGACTCTTCGTCAGGAAGCAGTTCGGACAGCAGTACCACGGATAGCAGTAATGCAGACAATTCGCAGAGCTCTCAGACCGCTGATGGCAACAGCTCTCAGTCACAGACAGGCGACGGCAGTGCAGCTGATGGCAGCACATCATCAAGCTCTGCAAAGTCTACGGTTACAGGCTATCAGCTTTATGATGTCAGCACAGTTATGGCATTCAAGACAGAGTATCATGGGCTTAAGGCTATGCTTGGAGAGGTGATTGGTTCATCGCAGAAGAAGACCATCAGCACACTTAATGTGAGCTTTGACGATTCGACAGGCAAGTTGACAGGTGAGATGCTTGTGGATTCATATTTCCTGTATGGACTTGATAAGCCATATGAGGCACCATACATACCGGCAGTACCACATGGTACAAATAATCTGTTTGGTACAACAAACTAATTGATTATTATAATATTAGATTATTAGATTAGCGGGTTATTGAGACCGTAAGTGATAAATATCAAATGTTAGATTATTGAGTTATGAGATAACAAAATACAAGAGGGGAGGAAGCAGATTTGAGAAAGCTAAAAAACGATGATCGAGGAGTAACACTTGTGGAGATTATTGTGTCGATTGCTATTCTCGCAATAATCGTGCTTCCTTTTTTGAATGCATTTGTCACAGCTACAAAGACCAATGTAAAGGCAAAAAACGAGCTGAATGCTACACATCTGGCGACAAACATTATGGAGGGTATTGAAAAGAACTCCATGAAGACACTGGCATATCAGTTCAACTATCCATCTGAGGGCTTTGACGTGGCGGACGGCTTTAATATATCAGATGGAAGCAGTGCATGTGAGCTTCTTAAGAAGTCGGGCAAGTTTGATAATGTAAAGAGGCTTGAGGATATCAGTGCAGAGATTGTAAACAAGGACGATGTCATTACTAGCTGTATCCACAAGACTGATGCATCTGCCAAAATAGGCGATACATCGCTTTGGGATTTCAGGGAGTCGGATGCGCACAAGTATTATTTCTATATGTCAGGCGTGCAGTCAGGTACAAAGAAATACAATGCTCTTGTGACAGTGGATGCAAAATCGGACGCAGAGTCGGACAATAAGGTTAAAAAGTACAACATGGACGAGGTAGCGGATATGTCGGCCATGGATGCAAATTTTGACTGCATGAGTGCAGACAAGTATTCTGCTACAAATATTATATATGCATTTAATAATATGCCGGGTGTAGGCGGCATCACTCAGCAGGATATCAAAAGAACTATCACCATAGATATAGAAAAGTATGGAGCTTCGAGTAATAAGGCTACCAAGGTTACGGTGTCGTATTCGTATTCTATCAATAAGAATGGAGTAAGAAAGACTTTTCCGGATCCGAATAGTGCACTGAAGGATGATTATACCATGGTGATTTATGATAATTCTTCAGATACTGTGAACCATAATCTAAGGAATGTCTATCTGTTTTACAATCCATGGTACACATCTACAGGAACACTTTACAATACCTGCAACGATGTCATTATAATCAATAATAAGGACAAGCTGGACTGCACGGTAAACATTGTAAAGCAAAAGACTATATCGGATCAGTCAGAGTTGAGCACGAAGGAGAGTACATATAAGGCATATGTGAAGGTAAGTGAGCCGGGAAATCGTACAGGTCATGCTTATACTCATATAGCCACCAATCTGAATGTAAATATGGGAGCACCGGATAATCCACTACAGCCCGATCAAGCTATATATGGCTTTAATAACAATGTAATTCAGAATGATGTAAAGGCAATTGTCGATATAAAGAATCTGACAAAAAGCAATGCATCTGAAAGGCTGTATGATGTGAAGGTGGCTGTATACGAGAGCAAGGCTTCACTGGATGATATATTTAAGGATAAAGACCCGGTTGTTACGATGACCGGAAGCATGGGGTATTAATTATGAAGCGTAATGATAACCGTGGTGCTTCCTTTGTGATGGTTGTAGTTGCAATGGCTATAGTGGCTGTTTTAGCTGTGACTGTGCTGTGGATAGCACTTATGAACCTCCAGATGAAGGTGACGGACGAAAAAAATACAGACAACTTTTACTCGGCAGAGGGTGTGCTGGATCAGATATGTACCGGTCTGCAGGGAGATATTTCCAAGGCTTACTCAGCAGGATATACAAAGGTTATGGAGAATTACTCTGACAGCAGCATAAATGAGGCCGGCAGACAGAGTATATTTGCGCAGGAGTATTTAAAGAGCTTAAAGGGAAGTCTTGAGTCTGACAATACCGGTATGCACTATAAAACTGAAAAGCTTAAAGACTATGTGGATAGTAAGCTCACAGACGAAAACTCAAAGCCACACGCTGTGGTCAAGGCGGTAAATGCCGATGAAAATGGAAATGGACTGCTCAAGGTATACAACAGCCGCGCAGTCATTAATGGCATCAGGGTAGAGTATACCGATGAAAAGGGATTTAAATCAATAATAGAGACAGACATTTCTCTGGGAGTTCCATCCATGAGCTTTACAGCATCGGGAGGAGTTCCGGAGCTTTTTACATATTCTCTTGTTGGAAATGAAGGACTGGATATTATATCAGGACTTAATAAAGTAAATCTATCCGGTAATCTCTATGCCGGCTGTGAAAATGCGGCAGGCACAGGGACTTCTACTACGAGTGTTACCATTCCAAACAATGCCACACTTGATGTAAAGGATACCAGCTATATGATTGCAGAGGGCGATATAGAGGTGGGAGACTTTGCCGGAAAAGATACTGGTACAATAAAAAAGAATATGGCGGGGGTACACAATAACAGTACACTTTCTGTTGATTCACAGTGTCAGCTGTGGACAAGCAACATAAATGTAAATGGTGCAGCAGTTAAGCTGGATGGCATGACATATGTGGCAGATGACATGACCTTAAATGGTACAGGCTCAAAGGTCACACTTGGAAAGAATAATAAGAATAACAATGCGAAGTACGTCGGCTTTGGCAATGGAGGCGCTGACAAGGAAAATCCTGTCGCAGGCGATAGCTCTGCTATTATCATAAACGGTAGGGAGGCATCTCTTGATATGTCAAATATCAGGGAGCTTATGTTGGCAGGAACCGCATATATCAATACCCAGGCTATTGTAAACTCAAGTAGAGTGGGTACAGAAAACAGCAATGTGGGCATGGGTGAGTCAATCTCTGTAAAGGGTGACCAGATAGCATACCTTGTGCCGCCTGAGTGCATAGGCACAAGTGGAAATGGTGCGGATGCCAAATCGCTTTACAACAAGAATCCACTTTCCTATAAGGAGTACAAGGATATTACGGCAACAGGACAGGATCAAACAAAGTATACTGAAATAAATGCCAATGTGGTCAGCACAAAGACAGGTAAGGCTCTCTCGGCATATCTGCCGGAGAAAAAGACAATCGACAACTGTATAAAGAAGGTCTTTGTTCCTTCTACTGATAATAATGATGATGGACTTGTATACTATTATGTCAATCTGCCAACGAACAAGGCTGCTGAGTATTACAGTGACTATTTTGGTGCAGACAGTGACAAGCTCAAGAGATACACTAAGTTTTATACTGACAGCATACAGGTAAATGAGGCTGCAAGCATCTATACTGCCGGCAATTACAGCATCTACGATGGCAGCAATTTAAGCCTTTTGAAGGGCATAGCTGATGGTGTGGACATGGATGCACAGTCGGATGCTTTACAGCGCACATATACTGCACTAAACTCAAAGCTTTTGACAAATTATGCGGATTTACCGACAAATGCAGCAAGTGTTTCGCTTTTTACAAATATAGTTAACAATACCAATTTGTTGAAAATAGTGCCAAATTCCGGTAATAAACATATATTTGAGACTGAGTATCAGGGGAAAAAATACCAGGCAATTGTCAAAAACGGTAACTACACCTATGATGCAAATGACAAATCACATAATGTGGATATAATTGTTGCTACGGGAGATGTGACACTGAATGCTGACTTTACAGGTACCATAGTTGCAAAGGGCAGGATAATTGTAAACAAAGACCAATGCGAGATTGATAATGGTACTCAGGAGGTATTTAAGGCATTGCTTCTTGAAAAGGTAAGTGATGCAGACGATGCACTGCACCTGTATGATGCGTTCATGGACGGTGCCAACTATCTGGGTAATGTTTCTTCTTTTTCAAATAAGAAAGAGGCGGACACAAAAATAGATTATGCTACGCTCATTACATACCAGAACTGGACCAAGGAGTAGAAAACAAGCGGCTTTTAAGGCGCAAAACAGCTGCGAAATATTTATATTTGGCAAATTTTGACGATATATACAAGGGAGGAATCCAATATGTCTGTAACAGAAAAAAAGAATAATGGCGGTTTCTCTCTGGTAGAGCTTATAGTAGTGATAGCGATATCTGTCGTACTTATAGGTGCGGCAACCATATCCATTCGCTCGGTCATGGGTGTTGAGGTGAAGCAGTGTGCCAGAAATATTGAATCGATAATTAATAAAACAAGAGTCACCACTATGGGAAAGGACAGCGCAGTTCTTGAGATATATAAGGATGCATCAGATGGTGCCTACTATTATAAGACGACCATAAATGGTACAGTATCTGCTCCAAGCAAAATCGGAAAGAGCAGGATTGATGTTTACTATTCCATGAAAGATGATTATAGTGACAAGACACAATTGAACAGCTCAGACAAGATAGTGCTTCAGTTTGACAGAAGCTCAGGTGCACAAAAGCCTGATGCCAATGGTAAGTGCTGCAGTCGTATTTGGATTCAAAAAAACAGTACCGAGAAGGTTATCACGATATACAAGGAGACCGGCAAGGTGGTATGTGAATAATTTACATAGTTTAATGATGAATATTTTATTTTGACGCAAGGCTGTTATAAGGTTGTATGATGAAATCGGAGAGGAAGATGAACCATGAAACTTTTAAGTCGCATGAACAAATCAAATAATAGGAAAAACAGTGGCTTTACACTTGTTGAGCTTGTCATTGTCATGGCGATAATGGGAATACTGGGTCTGGCTGTTGTGGGCTTTATCGGTACGAGCACGAAGCAGTATAAGTACGCTTCAAAGGATGTAGATTTACAGTATGAGGCACAGCTTACCATGAATCAGATAGGAGACCTGATAATTGATGCGCAAAAGGGTGTTAAGTATGAGCCTGCTACAGTGGCAGCGCCGGTGGAGGTGGCATCAGCAGCCCCTGAGGCTGGTTATATTGCAACTGCATCAGCGGAAGAAGCATCATCTGAGGAAACATCATCCGACAGCAAGCTGATTATCTACAACAAGGATTGTACATACTATATCATATACAGACCGTCAGAGCACAAAATCTATCTGCGAAAGGATACACTGGATCCTGCAACAGGTGTGGTGAAGGCAGATGGTCAGGGCAAGGAATCTCTTATGGCAGAAAATGTCACAGGCTTTACACCTGATCTAAGCGAGGCAGAAAGCAAGAACTCTGTCGGAATTGTCGTGGACTTTAAGGCAGGAGACAAGAAGTATACTTCAAAGCAGAACTTCACTATGCGCAATAAGGTACCGACTGGAGCAGATGTGGAGTATGTGGCACCGGCAGAGCCTGAAGGAATAAGGATATATTACAAAGGCAAGGATGTAACCAACGGAACAGTATACTATGAGATGAAGAAAAATCAGAATAAATTAAAGTTTACTGATAAGATTCTGGGTGGAAAGTATGACTCAAAAAATGTAACGTGGGATCATTCCGGAACCAAAAATGGTGGAAACTTTAATGCTAATGGTGATGTATATAATGTAGAACTTATGGATAATGAAACTACAGATCAATTTGTTATCACAGTAACATCCAAAGACGATACGTCATTGACGGCAAAGGTAACTGTAAACGTAGCACATCCAATCAATATTTTGCATTGTGATGCAGATAAGCATTTCAATTTAGGACAGACGCATCAATTGTTTATTGATGAAGGGGAGTTGAAAAATTCTTCATTAAATGGCAAATATCAGATTAAGGATTTTGTATGGCATATGGAGGTAGAAAGTGTCAGCTCAACAGGTGCAACCGAGCACAAGGGAGATATATCCTTTAGAATGGGCGATGATGGCAAGCTGATTTATGGCCCGGAGGGCAATGGTGAGCCTGATGGAATATTTAAGTTTAGTTCAAATGAGATTGCAGGAGAAACAGGAGCACAAGGTAAGCTAGATGATCCTAAATATAAGAACTATCTTAATTATTATATTTTAGGTTATAATAAAGAAATGCATATCACTCTCGGAAATGATTTTCTTACCGGAGAGAAATTAAATATCAGCGTCTGGCTTGGACTTGAGGATATGCCGGAGTTTAAGTCAAATACAATTACGTTTTACACATATCGTGAAACAGAGTAGTTTTTTACAAAAGGAGCAATCGCAATGAGCAAATTAAGAAAAAAAATAGTGGTTCCAATATCACTCACACTTACAGGATGTCTCGTTGTGGCAGCTTTTGTGCTGAATGACAGCCTTACAAAGGTAGATGCAAATGTCGCGTTCAATGGAATATCTGATATAGTCAGCTCACATGGCAAGGACAAGCCCTTCAATATAGTGGAGGTGGTGCCTGACAAGAAAATGGCATCCATTGGCTATCTGATTGACGGTCAGGAGCCTGACGATTGGTTTGGAACACTGTCAAAGATGTCTGACAAAGAGGGTGACGGTGTACAAAAAAGGGCTGACTATATGTCAGGTCTGAAAACAAAGCTTGAGCCTATTACTACATATAAAAAGGATAACACAAAGCCTCTGTACTATGAGCAGTATGAGGAGAGCTATGTCAGTCTGGGCAATGACTGGAGTGAGCTTGCCCTTGTAAATATGGATAAAATAAATCAGGGCACCGAAGGCTACAAGATGACAAAGCAGGAGAAGGGTGACTACAAGTTCAACACTGATTACCAGCTTGCTGTAAATGAAGAGGGACTGCCTACAGGTCATTACAGACAAAATGTTGACCATTATGTTTTCATGCAGGGAGAGGATGAGACAGAAGATGGCTCTGAATCTGTGGATACAGGAAAAAGAGGCTACTACAGTGTTGCGTTTACTGCAGTCAAATTGCCGGATGGCATGACAAATACACAGTATCTGGTAGGGACTGATAATTCACAGAAAGCTGATGGAAATACAGACAGCGGTACAGATGGTAATATCGATAGCAGCACAGACAATACGACAGATACAGGCACAGCAGATGACACATCAGACAAGCATGTGGTTTATTCTATAAAGAGCGCATATGCCATTGGTTCTGCTGAGGGCATGCAAAACATAGCAAAATATGACCCGAAGGCATATATTTACAGAAAAGACAATTCAGATATCACATCACCATATGAATTTGTTGCAAGAGCTGACCGGATGGCAAGTCTGCCTGATGGCAGTAAGCCGGATTATGAGAAGTATACATACTGTACGGTTGAGATGGAGTATGTGCCTGCAGATAAAATCACTGATGACGAGACCTACTACGAGGTGGACACTGAGGTACCTATTGAGTTTAATTACGATGAGACCGGCGAGTATGGAGCAGTGCTTGACTCACAGAATCCATACGAGAAGATAGATGATGGCATACAGGACAATCAGCCGGCAGGTAAGACCGGCGCAGATGATATTTCAGATGACGCTTCAATAGCTGATTCTGCTACAGAGAATAATGATGGTAACACAGGCAGGGTAATCCTCACTGATACAGACGGATATTTTGATATAGTTAAGGACAGCCAGACATATACCTATGTGGGTAAGGGAAAAGGTGACTATATAATGGAGGCTGATAAAAACGGCTCGCTTGATTATCCTGTAAATACTACACATATATATTATAAGGGTGGTTTCAAGAACAATAACTGGTTCAGAACAGGTGTATTCAATCAGGAGGGCAAGACAGGCGATGATGATAAGACTGCCAATATGACCTTCAAGGTAAAAACGGTCACACCAAAGGAGCTTGAGCAGATAGATGTGTCAACAATTGATTTACTCTATCTTTCCGGCTCAAAGTCCGTCCTTTCAAATGATTTAGGAGACGATGCAGCAAAATATAATACCGGTAATGACATTACATGGGATAAGGTAAAGCAGATAGTCCAGCGTGTACACCAGAGTGGTATAATGATGCCTGTTATAGTGGATAATGGTATTGTGTGGGCTTCTTCACCTGCAGATTACTCAAGTAATATTAAAAAGCTTGCAGGTCTTTTAAGCTGTAACAATTTCAGCTCGCTGAATTTTACTAAGGACTCAGCTGATAATTTTATTAATTGGAATAATGACATAAAGTATTATAAAGTTGACAGTAAAACCCATACAAAAGGTTTTGTAATTGGCAACGAATATGTCATTCCACGAAACTATAATCCTAGTACGGATGTGCCATTTGTTTTAAGAGATGATTTTGCTTCTGCATTTATTGCAAATGAAGATGAAACTCAATTTGTCGAAGCAGCTAAAAATGAAAATTTTGACGAGATAGCAGAGTATATCAACTCAGAGAATACAAGCAGGAAAAAAGAAAATGATACTCTTGGAAAGGACGAGTATGCATACTATGACAAGGAGATTTCAAAGGCGATAGTTTTAAGCTATATCATATCGTATGCCGATAAAAGAGACATTATAAATCCGACAGATAGTCTGAACATACTGGATATAGAGCCCGGAACTGTAAAAAATGAGTCTGACGCTTTAAATTATGATAAGCTAAAAAATTGGCTTGGATCAAGATGCCCGGAGAAAAAAAAGGTTACAATAACAAGGGTTACGAGTGCAGAATTTATTGGAAGAATAGAGGATCTCAATAATTATGATATGATATATATGGGACTTGTAGCCGATAATCTGAATTATAGAGATGGTCATACAGTATATAATGATTGGAAAATGGATGGGCTTAAATACTCAAATGTTGGTGACATTGTTGTTATAAATCCGAAAGATGTGGTAAATTATTGGGGATATGATATGCTCAAGAATGGTCATGCGGGATTGCTGGATACTGATTATATAAATAATGGAGAGGCGCTTAATACTCAGCTTACATTAAGAGGAAATGGAAATAATGCTGATTATTTAACTGCTCCAAACACATACAGAGGTTCAGGCAATGATATTACTAAGCAGAAGGTTTCAGAATTGGAGGATTATATAAAGGCGGGCTTTCCTGTCGTCTTTTCAGATGGCTTTTTCAGCAATGATAGCAAGTATAAAAGTGGAATTAATGAGGATTACATTGATAACTGTTCAAAGGTTTTTACCTTATTATGTGATGTAAAAGATAAAGATAATGTTCTTAAAGTGGACAACAAGGGAGACTTGAAAAATAAGTCAAATGAGACAGCGGTGCTTGTTACCTACCTGACTACTGAAAAACCTGAAATATTACTCAATGAGCAGGAAAAAGTAAAAGATACAGATTATGTTGAGATTAGTAATAATCAGATCACATTGGAATTTTCAATAAACAATGCAGGCGGTGCGGATTCAAAAGCGAGTTTTAATGCACAGCTGTTCTTGGATTCGAATTCCGATGGTAAGTTTTCGACAACCAATGAAGGAATAGCTGCAAATAAAATAAAACTATATTGTGATGGCACTATTGTGAATCCGGTAATGGGTGATAATGGTAAATATATGTATAGTCTGAATGCAGGCAATTATAATTATAAACTGGTCTATGATTTGCCGAATGGCTATGTAGGAGTTATGCCTTGGCAGCTTCGTGTAAGTCAGGCTACAAATAGCTACAGATATGATCAGAAATCCGGATATGTGTATGCCAAAAATTCAAAAGGCAGTCCTACAAAAGTCAAGATTCTTCAGATTAATTCAACCTTGAAGCATAATGAGGGCTTTAGGGGAAATTTTGATATGCAGGCGCAGAAGAATGATAGCAATACAAAGTTTCATAAATTGCTTAATAAAGTGAAGGATTTTGACCTGGATATAGAAACAGTTTATTATGACAACGTAGAGAAAATGGATGAGGTATGTAAAAAGCTGCAGACATACGATATGCTTGTAATTGGATTTGGTGATTGTTATGATATTGATAATACAAATGGACATCTCGATCAAATAAAAGCATATATCCAGTCAGGAAAACCGGTATTGTTTTCTCATGATACAACGTCATTTTGTAATAATAAAAATGATAATCAATATAATAATGTCTGGGGATATAAGTTTAACTCTATAATTCGTGATACTGTCGGACTGGATAGGTATGGAATCTTGTCAAATGCGTATTTAAAGAAGGGCAATAGATTACAGGAGGGTACTGATGCGGATTTTGAAAAAGCTAAAGAGACCGCCGAAAAGAATAACGCTGATATTGCATATGAGCCAAAATCAAATAGAACAGTTATTGTCAGACAGAATCAGGGATTTACTTATGCAGATTTAAATCAGTATCAGTGGAAAGATAATGGTAACGATCATGGCGAGTACAGGCTGTATTCAGGGCTAGAAGGTAATGATGTTGAAGCTAAGACTAATAAGGCAGTCAAGGTTAATTCAGGACAGATTACCACATATCCTTTTAAGATTGCTGACGAAATAAATATAGCTACCACTCATAAGCAGTACTACCAGCTGGATATGAATCAGGATGCTGATGGTGATGGTGAGAGTGATATTGTTGTATGGTATACCTTGTCAAACCATGGAATTTATGAGCAGTCTCCAAAGGATGTAAGAAATAATTATTATATTTACACAATGGGAAATGTAACATACTCAGGTGTAGGACATTCCGATTTCTCAAATAAAGATGATGAATTGAAACTTTATATAAACACTATGATTGCTGCATATAGTGCATCAGTTCATGAGCCGTCAATTTATCTTAAAGAGAATGCAGATACTGATTCAAATGACATAACTACATTATATGCAACTATTGATGATGCCATTGAAGAAGAAGCAGCTAATAAAGCGGATGCCAGACTAGATGGTGCAGACAGTACGCAGGATGTTTATTTTACGGTAAAGGATTCAAACCTTGTGCGAAATCAGATTGATGAAAAAACTGTTGTTTATTTGGACTTTTATATCGAGGATCCGCAAAAAAATCCAAAAGATGAAACGATTGGCACCGGAAATGATACGATTTACTTAAAGAAGGTGGACTGGGATATCTATACACTGAATAATGATGGAACAGAAAATGAACAGATAAATAACAGTAAAGAAAACAGTCAATTAAATAAGGATCCAAGGGACTTCTTTGAAAATAACAAGACATATAAGGTAAAGGTACCATTGAGTGTTTTACCGGAGGGAGCTAATTCTATAAAGATTTATGCCGTAGGATATAGTAAGATTTACCAGTCACAGGTGAGCGGTGGTGATAAAGAAACTACAACAGCAAAGGCATACAAGACCTTCCAGATACAGCGTGTAGGTCTTGCCGATTTGGATTAGTTTTCAAAGGCTTCTAGCTATCACATACTTTTCGATTAAGCACAATTTATCAAACAGAGACTTATATAAACCATTTATATAGTCTCTGTTTTTTTACTGTTTCTTTATACTTTCTTTATTGAATTATCCACGCTTATTGATAAAATAGATAGTATGCGCACGATTGCGGATATTTTTGCATTCGTGTATGGGGAATATATTAACCGGAAAGAAAGGAAAAATCTATGAGTAAAATTTTCAAGAATCTGATTCCATACTGGCGATGGATCATATTAATATTTGTTTTTCTCATTGCTCAGGCTTACTGTGATCTGGCTTTGCCTGCGTACACATCTGATATCATTGATGTTGGTATCCAGGATCATGGCATTGAGCATATCCTGCCAGAGGAGATTATATCGGAGGATTATCAGATGGCACAGACATTTATGCTGTCTGACGAGAAAGAAAAATTTACGGACTGTTATGAGGCAGAGGATGCTTCAAAATCTGATGACAGTGTGACAAAATACAAGCTGACAGCTGATTCGGACACACTTGATGAGCTGGATGAGGAGCTTTTGGTTCCTCTTGTCATGGCATATCAGGCTTTTCAGTCGGGGGAGCAGATGGATGTGGATGCATCGGCTATCCCGCAGGGAGTAGCGCTCGATAATAACATGATAAAGCAGATAAGAAGCAAGGTGCAGGACAAAATCGATGCGGTGGGTTCATCTACTTTAAAGTCCATGGGTGTAACTTTTGCGACAAAGTGTGATGAGAATGCAGGAATCGACGTGGATGCCAATCAGGTTGCTTATCTGTGGAAGGCAGGCGCCAAGATGGCAGCCTTTGCAGCAATTATGCTTATAGCAGCATGTGTTGTAGGATTTGCAGCTTCAAAGGTCGGTGCCGCTGTCGGCAGGGATTTGAGGGAGAAGACCTTTTCAAAGGTTGTAGGTTTTTCAAATGCCGAGATTAACAAATTCTCTACGGCATCACTGATTACGAGAAGCACGAACGATATACAGCAGATTCAGATGGTTACTACTATGATGCTTCGTATGGTGCTTTACGCGCCAATCGTTGGTATCGGTGGTATCATCAAGGTGGCGCAGACCAAATCCGGCATGGAGTGGGTGATTGCCATTGCGGTTGCTGCCATCATGGTTTTTATTTTCACACTGGTTGGCATTGCGATGCCAAAGTTCAAGATTATGCAGAGTCTTGTAGACAAGGTAAACCTTGTTTCTCGTGAGATTCTTACAGGTCTTTCCGTTATCAGGGCTTTCGGCCGTGAGAAGGAGGAGGAAAAGAGGTTTGATGAGGCTAACCGTGAGCTTACACGCACACAGCTGTTTACAAACCGTGTCATGACCTTTATGATGCCGGGTATGTCCATGATCATGTACTGCATCACACTTGGTATCGTGTGGGTTGCAGCAGGCAGAATAGACAAGGGTTCTATGCAGGTAGGTACCATGACTGCGTTTATTACATATGCCATGATGATTGTTATGTCATTCCTTATGCTTTCAGCCATGTCCATCATGCTTCCGAGAGCTGGTGTTGCGGCAGAGCGTATCGATGAGGTTATAAAGACAAACAGCACTGTAAATGATCCAAAAGAGCCTGTTACTGAGGCTGAGCACAGAGGTGTTATCCGTTTCAACCATGTGGATTTCAGATATCCGGGAGCAAAGGAGGATGTGCTTTCAGACATTGATTTTGTGGCGGAGCCGGGCAAAATCACAGCTATCATCGGAAGTACCGGCTGTGGAAAGTCTACACTTGTAAACCTGATTCCGCGTTTCTATGATGTGACGGGAGGCTCAATAGAGCTTGATGGACACGATATCAGAGACTACACACTAAGCGAGCTTCGCGAGTCAATAGGCTTTGTTCCGCAGAAGGGTATTCTTTTCTCGGGAACCATCGCCTCAAACCTGCGCTTTGGTAAAGCAGACGCGAGTGATGAGCAGATAAAAAAGGCTGCGGATATCGCACAGGCTTCTGAGTTTATCGAGACAAAGAATGACAGGTATGACAGCTCAATCGCACAGGGCGGCTCAAACGTGTCAGGAGGCCAGAAGCAGAGGCTTGCCATAGCAAGAGCTATCGCAAAGGACCCTCATATCTATGTGTTTGATGACAGCTTTTCAGCACTCGATATGAAGACTGACGCGCGTCTGCGTGCAGCTTTAGCAGAGGTTACAGAGAATGCTTCCGTCATTATCGTGGCACAGCGTATCAGCACGATTATTCATGCTGACCAGATTCTCGTGCTCGATGACGGTAAAATCGTAGGAAAGGGCACCCACGAGGAGCTTCTTGAAAATTGCGATGTGTATATGCAGATTGCACAGTCACAGCTTTCTGCAAAGGAGCTTGGACTTGAGGATAAAGCAGCAGATATTGCAACAGACACTTCGGCTATTTCAGGCTTAGATAATGAAAAGGAGGGCATGTAAGATGAGTGAGAATAACAACGAACAGTTCAAGATGCCTCCTAAGAGGCCGAGAGGGCCAATGGGACATGGCCCCGGAATGGTCACAGAAAAGGCCAGGGATTTCAAGGGCTCTACAAAGAAGCTCATAAAGTATCTTGGCAGATACTGGGCTGCCATCATTGCAGTTATGATATTTGCAGCAGTTTCGACTGTCTTCTCCGTTGCAGGACCGAAGGTCATGGGTAAAGCCACCACTGCGCTTGCCGATGGACTCATGAACAAGATTGCAGGAACAGGCGGCATAGATTTTGATTATATTGCAAAGGTTCTTTTGTTTACGCTGGCTTTATATGTGGTGAGTGCCATCTTTATGTTTGCCCAGGGGCTTATCATGACAGGCATCACGCAGAAGACCTGCTACAGGATGCGTAAGGACATCACGAGCAAAATCAACCGTATGCCGATGAAGTATTTCGAGTCAAGGACATACGGTGAGGTACTTTCGCGTATCACGAACGATGTGGACACACTCGGACAGAGCTTGAACCAGAGTATCACACAGATTATCACATCTGTTGCCACTTTGGTAGGTACACTGGTCATGATGCTGTCTATTTCACCGCTCATGACGCTGATTTCACTCGTTATCCTGCCTGTTTCGATGATACTTATTTCGTTTGTCATAAAGCATTCACAGAAATACTTCAGACAGCAGCAGGAGTATCTGGGACACATAAACGGACAGGTCGAGGAGGTGTACGGAGGCCACCTCGTCATAAAGGCATATAATAAAGAGGCAGAGACTGTAAAGACCTTTAAGGAGGCCAACAATGTGCTCTACAAATCCGCATGGAAATCACAGTTCCTTTCAGGACTTATGATGCCTATCATGCAGTTTGTAGGAAACTTAGGATATGCGGGAGTTGCCATCTCAGGAGGTATACTTGCCATAAAGAATGTCATCACTATCGGTGATATTCAGGCATTTATACAGTATGTGAAGAATTTCACACAGCCAATCCAGCAGATAGCGCAGGTGGCAAACCAGCTTCAGTCGATGGCGGCTGCATCCGAGCGTGTATTTGAGTTCCTCGAGGAGGAGGAAGAGGATATAACAGTGGAAAATCCTGTAAAGCCAGACCATATCGAGGGAAGTGTAGAGTTTTCGCATGTACACTTTGGTTATAATCCTGACCAGATCATCATCAATGATTTTTCTGCACAGGTAAAGTCGGGACAGCAGGTTGCTATCGTTGGACCGACAGGAGCGGGAAAGACCACCATGGTCAAGCTTCTTATGAGATTTTATGATGTAAGCTCAGGTGCCATTCTTGTAGACGGACATGATATCAGGGATTACAACAGAGCCGATCTGCGAGATGCATTCGGCATGGTATTGCAGGACACATGGCTCTTTAAGGGCACCATTATGGAAAATATCCGCTACGGCCGTCTGGATGCCACAGATGAGGAGGTCATCGCGGCAGCAAAGGCAGCACATGCGCATCACTTTATCCAGACATTGCCGGGTGGCTACGATATGGAGCTCAATGAGGATGCTTCCAATGTGTCACAGGGACAAAAGCAGCTTTTGACAATAGCAAGAGCTATCCTTGCAGACAATCCAATCCTTATCCTTGATGAGGCCACATCCTCTGTCGATACACGTACAGAAATCCGTATCCAGAAGGCACTCGACAATCTGATGAAGGGCAGAACAAGCTTTGTCATCGCCCACAGGCTGTCTACTATTAAGAATGCAGATATGATTCTTGTCATGAAGGATGGAGACATTATCGAGCAGGGTACACATGATGAGCTTCTTGCAAAGAACGGATTTTACGCAGAGCTGTATAACTCTCAGTTTGAAGAATAGAGAAAGCACGGGTATCGTGCGGTTTTGCGAATATGCGTGGGGCTGAATGGTTACATAAAATTTTAAAAAAAATACGCTCTCGACAAAATTCGACAAAATGTGTTATCATAAAAGCATACAATTTGTTTTGACATGACAGTAATTGGCGGCATAGGAGAGTTTGATGAGCACTTTAAATGTCGCAGTAGCAGACGAAAAGAAAAACATGCAGAGTTTATTAAAGGGCATGGAGTTTTTAGGAACAGCAAGAAGTAGTGATGAAGCATACAACATGATAAACGGTAATGCCGGTTCTGATGTGGTACTTGTGTATGTAAAGAGAGCATCCGGTGACACTGAGCCACTTGATGATACATATATGGAGAAAAAATCCCTTGAGACACAGGTGACGGATATCATTCATGAGATAGGTGTTCCGGCTCATATAAAGGGATATCAGTATCTTAGGACTGCGATAGTGATGTGCGTTGAGGATATGGAAATGCTTAGCTCTATCACGAAGCTTTTGTATCCCACTATTGCAAAGAAGTACAAGACTACCTCAAGCAGGGTGGAGAGAGCCATAAGGCATGCTATCGAGGTGGCATGGAGCAGAGGCAGGATGGATACGATAGACTCCATGTTTGGATACACTGTAAACTATGGTAAGGGCAAGCCTACCAATTCGGAGTTTATTGCCCTGATTACAGACAAAATACGTCTTGGGATGTAAAAATCGTCATTATAGACAAATAAAACCACGTTTTGACAAAATTTACTAGGCAAAATGTACTCCCGCGTGATATAATATAGTATACATTCTATTGGTTTCAGGATGTATACTATATTTTTTATCAGATTAATCGTTGTTTAAATAACTGTAATCTGTGGGAGGTTTCAGCATGGACAAAATTAAAATATTAATGACCGCATCAGAGGCAATACCTTATATGAAGACAGGTGGACTTGCTGACGTAGTGGGATCTTTACCAAAATATTTTGACAAGGACAGATATGACGTGAGAGTTATACTTCCGAAGTACAAATGTATGGATGATAAATTATTGCCACAGCTTAAGTTCGTCTGTCATTTTTATGTCAATCTCAACTGGCGCAGGCAGTATGTGGGGATTTTTACATCGCAGTATGATGGTGTGACATATTATTTTGTGGACAATGAGTTTTACTTTGCAGGAGATAAGCCATACAACAATATATACGAGGATGTGGAGAAGTTTGCGTTCTTTTCAAAGGCGGTGCTTGAGGCTTTGCCGGTTATAGATTTTGCCCCGGATGTGATACATTGTAATGACTGGCAGACAGGACTCTTGCCGGTTTTTCTAAAGACAGTGTACGGCTCAGACAATTTCTATGCCGGTATTAAGACAGTCTTTACCATTCACAATATGAAGTTTCAAGGGCGCTGGAAGATTAAAGAGGTGGCTGATGTTACAGGACTTCCGGAGCACATTTTTAATTCAGGGGAGCTGGAGTTCTATGGTGAGGCTAATTATTTAAAGGGCGGCATAGTATATGCAGATGAGATTACGACTGTCAGTCCGACATATGCAGATGAAATCTGTACACCTGAGGGCGGAGAGGGCCTGGATGGCCTGATGCTTGAGCGGCGTAGGCATTTGAGAGGCATTGTAAACGGTATAGATTATGATGTCTTTAATCCTATGAAGGATACATATCTGGATAAGCATTTTTCTGTAAGGGATTTGAGTGGAAAGATCGTTAATAAGCGTCAGTTGCAGGAGAAGTATGGTCTGGCTGTGGATAAGGATGTCATGCTGATTGGAATAGTTTCGCGTCTGACAAATCAGAAGGGCTTTGATCTGGTGGCATATGTGATGGAGGAGATGCTTTCCACCATGAATGTACAGTTTATAGTGCAGGGCACAGGAGAGCAGCAGTACGAGGAGATGTTTAATTATTTTCATGGCAGGTATCCGCAGAAGCTTGGAGTATATATCGGCTACTCAGAGGAAAATGCACATGAGATATATGCAGGCTGTGACGCATTTCTCATGCCGTCTCTTTTTGAGCCGTGCGGCTTGAGTCAGCTTATGTCTATGCGATATGGTACGCTGCCTATAGTCAGGGAGACCGGTGGTCTTAAGGACACTGTAGTGCCGTACAATGAGTACGAGAATACGGGCGATGGCTTTTCCTTTGCCAATTATAATGCGCATGATATGCTGCATGTCATCAAATATGCTCTTGATGTGTTTGAAAACCATAAGGACAGATGGCAGGAGATGATGCAGCGCGCCATGAGGCATGACTTCTCATGGAAGGCATCTGCGAAAGAGTATGAGAAGCTTTACGACATGCTGCTTGGCAACTAGTACATCGTTCTGCAAATAACAGGCCAATAATTTTCATGAATTTCCAACTATGTTCTTAGAAAGTAAAATACCGGATGCATATCTGTGATATGATATCCGGTATTTTGTGTTATGGGGTATGATTATCAGGTTATATGATTATCAGTAGACAGTGTCTGTTTTACTATCGTATATGTAGTACCTCTCGCCGAGTACTTCCTCGTCGCGTACCTCTGTAGAGTTTACCTCACAGATGAATTCGCTTAGGTTGCAGACATCGATATCGCTATCCAGCGGCATTACCAGAAACTCATGGATACTGCTTGGTATGAGCAGCATATTGCCGCCGAGCTTTTTTGCCAGCGAGCTTAGCACACCAGGGTAGAGTATGGCGGATGCACCGTTTGTCTGCCTGCTGTTTGTAAGGATATACATAGGCAGGCTGTCAAAATCACAGACTGCGCGCATCTGATTGGCATAGCCCGGACATTTTTTTGCAAGAAACTCTGCCATGTTGATTATTGAGCATGGAAGTATCCTTGGGGTATTTTGCATTGAGGCGCGGATTAGTGTTTCTGTATCTATGCCCCAGCGTGACAGAAGCGCATCTGTGATTGTAATGGTGCCAAATTCAGGCAGCTCGGCTCCTACATATACTTCAAATATGATGGCAAAATCCAGATATTTGATATAGGGCACGTCCTTTAGCTGCTTTTGGTTTTTGTCGTAGCTTATGAGCTGGAAAATTATTTTCTCCTTTACTTTGGAAAAATCATCACAGAAGCTTATGTCAAAATCTTCAGTTGGCTTGAAATCATTGTATGTGGATAAAATTGCATCGAGAATAGAATCAATGGATACACCATCAAGATACCAATGGTAGTAAGGATTGAGGTAAATAGTCGGTGCTATATTGAATTTGGGATTGATAATCACCAATCCGTCGTAGATCATCCCGTTGTTCTTTTTGACAGGATGGATGGTAAGCTTGAAATTATTGTCAAGTCTTGCGGTTATTTCTGTTTCTATAGTATGTAAAAACTCCGTGTATTTCATGAATCTCCCTGCGGAGCATAAAAATATCGGATCTCGTGGAAAAGTAAAACCCACGAAGCAGGGCGCTTCGTGGGTTTTACTCTATCATTGTTTGTTGAAGTTTGCAATATGTATTTTTGTACAATTTTTAGACTTCATTTTTGTGACATCATACAAAATATATATAGCTGTGCAATCCATTTTTAATCTGATTTGAGCCTTTGCCACAGTGTGTTGTACAAGGTGGCATCCTCGTCATTCAATGCTCTGTATACTTCACAGTTTTTGAGCATATCGGAAGGAGGATTAATCGCCTCATTTTCCTTCGTTTCCGCATCCTGGCTGTCGATGACAGACTGGATAGGTGATGCATAGTATACATATTCAAAGTTGAGCTGTGCCGGCTCATCACCGCAGATATAGTTCAAAAATTCCTGTGCGCCCTCTTTATTCTTGCATGTCTTTGGAATAAACCATGAGTCAATCCAGAGGTTTGAGCCCTCTTTTGGTACGATATAGTCCAGGTTATCGTTTTCAGCCATGGCGGCCGCTGCCTCACCGGAGTAGCACACTGCGATTGCCGCATTTTCAGCAACCATCTCATCGCAGGTCTCATCCACGTAGTAGGCGAGCACATCACTGCTCTGTTTGTTTAGTATATCAAATGCTTCATCGAGCTTTGCTGTGTCTGTCTCGTTTATCGAGTAGCCAAGTGTGCGAAGGGCGGGAGTAAAGGCATCACGGACAGAATTAATCATAATCATGTTGTCCTTGTATTTGCCGTTCCACAGGCAGTCCCAGGTATTTAGGTCTGATGCATCAGCCATCTTTTTATTGTATAGTATACCGAGTGTGCCGTAGAAATAAGGCACAGTATACTCATGTGTCGGGTCAAAGGATGCGGACATGTCGATTATATCCTGATTTACATTTTGATAGTTTGGCATTGAGCTGTAGTCTATCTTGTTGACCTCACCTTCACTTATGAGCTTCTCGATGATGTAGTCAGAGGTGCAGATGACATCGTAATCGATGGCACCGGACTTGTACTTTGTGTACATCTCCTCAGGCTCCTCGTATTCCTCGTATTTAACGGTGATTCCGGTTTCCTGCTCGAAGCTGTCGATTACTGATTCATCGATGTATTTACCGTAGTTTAGCACTGTTATGGTATTGTCATTGTTCGTGCTTCCTGCGCTTATGGTAAATACCGAAAAGCAGCCTATTACGAGTACCGCAACAACTGCGAGGCTTACACTACGCTTTACGATGCGAAGCTTTTTAGCCCTTGCAGGCTTCTTTGCGGCGCTTACAGGTATCTGGTTTGAGTTGATGTTTACCACAACCAAAAGCAGCAGCACTGTAAAGAAAAGTATGGTTGACAGAGCATACAGCTCCGGTTTTACACCCTTTTTAAGCTCTGTGTAGAGCATGGTTGATAGTGTATTGACTCCGGCACCCTTCGTAAAGTAGGTGATGGAGAAGTCATCGAGTGACATGGTGACAGCCATCATAAAGCCGGAGAACACTCCGGGACTTATTTCTGGCCAGGTGACCTTGAAAAATGCATATAGAGGCGATGCACCCAGATCAAGTGCGGCCTCGTAGGTGTATTTGTTGGTCTGCTTGAGCTTTGGCAGTACATTCAGTATCACATAAGGGATATTGAACGTGATGTGCGCGATAAGTACTGTCACAAAGCCCAGATTCATGAATTTTACAAACAAAAGCATCATTGAGATACCGGTCACGATATCTGCATTGAGCATCGGGATGTTTGTAGCGCCCAGATAGATTGTCTGGTTACGTTTCTTCATGGCGCTTATACCCATGGCTGCGAGAGTTCCTATTATTGTAGAAATCACAGCTGCAAGCAGCGTAATCTGCAGTGTTGTAGAAAATGCCGACATAATCCGCTCACTTTGAAAGCACTTTATGTACCAGTCGAGCGTGAAGCCTCCCCATTTAACCTTGGATTTGGAGTTGTTGAAGGAGAGTACTATTAATACAACGATAGGTAGATACAGAAACAAAAAAATCAGTCCCATATATACCCTGGATGCTATTTTTTTTACCATAATGCGCTCTGGTCTCCTTCCTTATCAAACAGATTGACGAGTGCCATGCTGATTAATACGAATACCATGAGCACGAGTGAGAGACCGCTTCCTGCGCCCCACTGCGAGCCATGGACGAAATCCTGTTCTATGATATTTCCGATGAGCAGGACCTTGCCGCCACCGAGTATCTGTGAGATGGCAAAGGATGTGAGTGATGGCACGAAAACCATTACGATTCCGCTTATGACACCGGAAACTGTAAGTGGCAGTATAATCTTGAAAAGTATTGTGACTTTGTTTGCACCGAGGTCAAGAGCCGCCTCAATCCAGTCGTTTTTGATTCTGGTCATGGAGTTGTATATAGGCAGCAGCATGAATGGCAGAAAGTCATAGACCATGCCAAGCACGACCGCTCCGGAGGTATTCATGATGTTGAAACCGGGCAGTCCGAGAGTGGTGAGTATCGAGTTGATGACACCGTTTTTGGACAAAAGCTGCTTCCATGCGAGTATTCGAAGCATAAAGTTCATCCACATAGGAAGCATGAAAACAAATACCACAAAGCTTTGGTTTTTAATTTTTAAGCCGTTTAAAATCATCGCAAGCGGATAGGACAGCACCAGGCATATTATGGTGCATATGATTCCAAGCCTGAGGGATAAAAGCAGTGCCTGGATATTGGTGTGCTGTGCTATTGCAGCCACATATTCAAATGTGAAGCCGCCGTCAGAGCCTTTAAAGGCATAGTACACAATCATGAAAAGCGGAAGTATGATAAATCCGATAATCCATATGAGGTACGGCCCTGCGAGCAACTGTTTCTTTATTTTAGACATCTATCTCCACCGCCTTTTCATCTGAGGACTCAGGCTTGTGCATTACCTGGATATTAAATGGAATCACCTTGATACCCACATGGCTTCCGACCTCGACATATTTGGTTGTGTGCACCATCCAGTCGTAGCCGTTTGCCTTTACCTCAAGCTCATAGTGCACACCCTTGAAGATATTGGACACGACATCGCCACGCATGTAGCCGTCCTCCGCAGGCACCAGCTCCACATCCTCCGGGCGGATGACTATATCGACAGGTGTGTTCTCACCAAAGCCCTCGTCCACACACGGCATTTTTACACCGAGTATCTCGACAAGCTTATCCTTTATCATAATACCGTCTATGATGTTGCTGTGTCCGATAAAGTCAGCGACAAAGGCATTTTCAGGCTCATTGTAAATGTCCTCCGGTGTACCAATCTGCTGGATGTAGCCCTGATTCATGACTACAATGGTGTCAGACATGGTAAGCGCCTCCTCCTGGTCATGTGTGACGTAGACGAAGGTGATACCGAGCTCGTTTTTTAAGCGGATGAGCTCATACTGCATGCTCTGGCGCAGCTTTAAGTCGAGAGCGCCAAGCGGTTCATCCAAAAGCAGTACTTTAGGCTCGTTTACAATAGCTCTTGCGATAGCGATACGCTGCTGCTGGCCTCCGCTAAGAGAATCGACAGAGCGGTTTTCAAAGCCGTCGAGATTGACGAGCTTTAGCGCATACTTTATTTTGTCATCTATGTAGGCCTTGCTTTTTTTCTTTATTTTGAGACCAAACGCGATGTTTTCGGCGATAGTCATATGAGGGAAGAGAGAGTATTTCTGGAAAACAGTGTTCAGATTTCTCTCGTTTGCAGGTACATTTGTGATATCCTTTGAATCAAACATGATTTTTCCCTTGTCCGGTGTCTCAAAGCCACCGAGCATGCGAAGTGTGGTGGTCTTTCCGCAGCCTGATGGTCCAAGCAGCGTCAGAAACTCATTCTCCCTGATGTATAGATTTAAATCGTCGAGTACAACATTGCCGTTGTATGACTTTGTGATATCGATAAAATCAATTAATTTCTTTCCCATGGTGTAAACCTTTCTCATGTAATTATAGTACTGGTAGGAACTGTATGTTTATAATTTGCTGCTGTACACACTAAAAATGTGTCCGGCATTAATTACAGCCCTATAAAAGAGCTTCTGCAGGGGAAGCGTCAGAAGCTTGGAGGATTGCTGACCCATATGAGCATGGCATCCTTTGAAGACTTATTTTCAATAAAATGCTTCTTGCCGGCTTTAAAATAAAAGGACTCACCGGACTTTACGGTGTGCACCTTGCCACCGTAGCAAAGCTTCACAGTGCCCTTTATTACATATCCAAACTCCTCACACTCCTGAGGCAGATATATTTCAGAGCTTCCGCCCGGATGAAGAGTGAGCCTGACAGGCTCCATGGAGCGGGTCTGTGCGTTTGGAATGACCCATTCCACCTTGCTGTTTTTTTCCTCGTCAATTTTTTCAAAATAGTCGTTCGCCTTGTATACAATCTGCTCAGGCTCCGAATCTGTAAAAAACTCCGCCGGTGTCATACCCAGGCACTGGATGATATCAAGCAGGGTGCCGACTGACGGTGAATTCTGATTTCGCTCGAGCTGTGAGATAAATCCCTTCGTCAGCTCAGCCCTGTCAGCAAGCTCCTGCTGGGTAAGTCCGTACTGGATACGAAGCTCCTTCATACGATGTCCGATATCCATGTTTACTTCCTTTTCTAATACATTTTATGTTATATTTACTGTAGGTTTAATCTGTCTCTTATACACATCTGACGCT
>ENA-OZGD01000115-OZGD01000115.1-human-gut-metagenome-genome-assembly--contig:-NODE-115-length-42265-cov-9.750344_pt1 | contig 42265 bp, 30 predicted proteins | sample MGYA00244653_ERZ653652 | MGnify/ENA primary metagenome ERZ653652 (study PRJEB26926, sample SAMN06164983) | human gut metagenome | biome: ENVO:00009003; feature: ENVO:2100002; material: ENVO:00002003... | reverse complement strand
GGATATGTACCAACATTTCGAGGGATATGTACCAACATTTCGAGGATATGTACCAACATTTCGAGGGATATGTACCAACATTTCGAGGATATGTACCAACATTTCGAGGATATGTACCAACATTTCGAGGGATATGTACCCCATTTTCGAGGATGTGTATACAAATTTAGAGAGAAAAACAGAAAGAAGTGATAAAAAATATGTACCATAAAAAAAAAGATTGGCACATAAGTACCAATCTTGACTTTCTTGGTACATATAATCTATACTAAATTTGCCAAAATTAAGTATTCAAGAAAGGATTCAATGAAAGATTCAATGAAAGATTCAAGAAAGGTTTCAATGAAAAATTCAAAGAAAGGAGATTATATGTACCATACTATTATACTATGGGTACATATAGTAAGTAAAGAATGAAGAATTTACCGGCAGTGAGGAACCATACCATGATTAAATATCACAATAATTTAAATCTGGTAACACTAAAAGATTTTACGGCACGGGAAATGAATATTTTTTTAACAATGTGTTCTATCATGCGGGATGAAGGCATTAAAGATGTAGAAATTTCCTTCCAAGATATTAAAACCGTAACCGGATCTGTTTTTAGAAAAGAAGAAGAATTTATAAAAACATTACGCACAACAAACCGGAAGTTTTTAAAATTCACTTGTGGTTTTACCACAAAAGACGGTAAGTTGGTAGATTTTGTTTTATTCCCTACTTTTGAAATAGATCCAAATAAAAAAGTTTTAAAAGTTGCCGTAAATTCAAAATTTTCTTATATTTTGAACGAGATAACTAAAAATTTTACAGTTTTTGAGTTACAGGAATTTTCCAGTTTAAAATCTACTTATTCAAAAAATCTTTTTCGTTTCTTAAAGCAATATAAAAGCACAGGAGTTTATCGGGTATCAGTGGAAGAGTTCAGAAGGCTGATGGATATTCCAGAATCTTATGATATGAGGAAAATTGGAAGTTATGTTTTTTCTAATATAAATAAAGAGCTTCCACTTTATTTTGAGGATTTTAAAATTCACAAAATAAAAGAGGGGCGATTGATAAAATATTTTGAATTTACCTTCAAACCACAAGTATCAAATACTACTGATAAAGTGATAGATGTTACACCGGAGCAGGAATCACCGGTTCAGGAAGCGGAAATAATTATTTGTCCACATTGTCACAAAGAATTACAATATATTTGTTCCGCTGGTCATTGTTTTTATGGGCATAAAGACTATAAAACAGCTGCTTGTCACAAAACTTTTTCTACGCTGGAAGATGTAAAAGCCGAAGAAGCAAGGCTTTCAGAAATTGAAAGAAGGAAAGCTGAAGCAAAGAAGCAGCAGGAAGCAGCTTTAAGGCAAACGCAGGAAGCCGCTTTCCAATTTCTTGAAAAGCAGATAGAGCATAGCGCGGCTACGGAAGACGTTACAGAAGAAGATTTCAAAAAATTATGTGAGGAAAATTCATTCTTATTTGAATTTAAAGGTGTTGTATCTCCTGGTGGATTAAAAAAAGTATTTATTAATGACAAGAGGAGCGGTGGTAATATTTCATACGAAGTTAATCATGAAAGTTTCAAAAAATTTAGAATATTAGTAGAAAAGGCAATTAGTGAATTATAAGGAGCGGAAAGATGAAGAAAATCGTATTGAAGGTATTAGCACTGTTTTTTATTTCGTTTACAGTTGTTCTTGCCGGCTGCGGAAGCTCACCGGGAGATAAATTTGTGGGAACATGGAATAAAGGGGATGACCAATTTGAGACATATTTAATTATTGAGAAAAATAAAAATTCAGATTCTTATATTTTAACCAAATATCATTTATCAAATTTGCCACATCAAGATTGGACACAAAATAAAAAGGTTTTTACAAAAGATGCTACAAAAGTAATTCAAAATTTAACAGTGGATAAAGATAAATTGGAATGGACACAGGGCGGATATTTTTATATAGACAACGCCGGGGATCTGCGTGCAAGTGCTGATTATGGAAATAATAGTTTTAAAAAAATAAGTGATAAAGCACTTACTTTTGAAGAAATGAACAAAGGAAGAGGTTATCCGGATCCGGATGCAAAGAAATAATAGAATCAAGATGGAGATAGGTTATGTTAGATAGATTAAAAATAGGCACACATATCACTTTCTTGAAAAGCAGATAGAGCATAGCGCAGCTACGGAAGACGTTACAGAAGAAGATTTCAAAAAATTATGTGAGGAAAATTCATTCTTATTTGAATTTAAAGGTGTTGTATCTCCTGGTGGATTAAAAAAAGTATTTATTAATGACAAGAGGAGCGGTGGTAATATTTCATACGAAGTTAATCATGAAAGTTTCAAAAAATTTAGAATATTAGTAGAAAAGGCAATTAGTGAATTATAAGGAGCGGAAAGATGAAGAAAATCGTATTGAAGGTATTAGCACTGTTTTTTATTTCGTTTACAGTTGTTCTTGCCGGCTGCGGAAGCTCACCGGGAGATAAATTTGTGGGAACATGGAATAAAGGGGATGACCAATTTGAGACATATTTAATTATTGAGAAAAATAAAAATTCAGATTCTTATATTTTAACCAAATATCATTTATCAAATTTGCCACATCAAGATTGGACACAAAATAAAAAGGTTTTTACAAAAGATGCTACAAAAGTAATTCAAAATTTAACAGTGGATAAAGATAAATTGGAATGGACACAGGGCGGATATTTTTATATAGACAACGCCGGGGATCTGCGTGCAAGTGCTGATTATGGAAATAATAGTTTTAAAAAAATAAGTGATAAAGCACTTACTTTTGAAGAAATGAACAAAGGAAGAGGTTATCCGGATCCGGATGCAAAGAAATAATAGAATCAAGATGGAGATAGGTTATGTTAGATAGATTAAAAATATTAACCCCAATCCTCTTCTCCATGTCTGCTTATTAATTCGTCTCGGCGTGCGGCTTCTTTTTCTATCATTTCAATTATCGCTGGCGGGGCATTTTCCGGGAGCCCGATAGCCGGAAGACGAGTACACTGTTCTTCTATAGAAAATGGCTGTACTCGAAAGAACATATTATTACTCTTTAGTGGAGTATCTTCTGCAGCTATAATGCCGAGGATGAGATATTTCTTGCTATTAATGCTCAAAACATAATCGCCAGCATTTCCGATATATGTTTTACCATTTAAACCGGAAACGATTTCAACTCTTTCTTTCAGAACTTCGATTGTCGTAACCGCTCTGCGATTAATATCGTTTTTTGTAGACACCCATTTTTCCCAACATTTTATATATTCCTTTATTTTTTTCTGAAAGCTGACATAAAACATGACCTGATCTAACTGAAGTTGCCAGCCGTTGCCATGTTCATATTTTTCTAACGGCTGTGGTGCGTATCCTTCCGGTAGTTCGACTAAAATACAGTCAAACGCCCGGCTAATCGGTCTAAAGAAGGTGAATATCATTCTTCCGTTGAAGTCCCCGCTCTTGAATTTATCATAGTTTCTATACAATTTTACCTGCATTTTGTTTTCCTCCTCTGTGAGTCTGAATAATCTGTGGGGTTCTTTCCTTTTCTTGATTATAGTATATTTGTCATCTTCAAAAACCCCTTTCTGTAAAAGCACTAAATAACATCAAACGGAAACCCGTCTGAACTTGCTCTCGCAAGCTTTTTTTGCTGACAGCGGAAAAACATAGGCGGAAGAGGAAAAAGATGCAAGGGACAAGGAACGATACGCCGTAGGGCAGCCCTTGCATCTTTTCCCGTCCTATGTACGCTAAAAAAGCAAAAAATGCGTTTAAAAAAGCAGCTTTCGGATCGATCAAGCTGCTTCCTTTTTTTCTTGTTGATTTAATAAAAATATAAAATAGATATATAAAGAATATTTAAAGCCTATTGATTTTATGTTTATTTAATATATAATAGATATGAAATAAATATATTATAGGAAGGAAGAAAGAATGGTAATCAATGTTGCTCACACAAAAGGTGGAGTAGGAAAATCTACTATTGCCACTAATTTAGCAGTCATCATGAATGTACCTATTTTTGACCTCGACATTCAAAAGTCTTCTTATTATTTCAACGAATTACGGAAAAATAATAAGAAACCGGCATTAGTTGTTTATCCGGGAAAAACAGAAAAAGATTTAGATTTGCTTGATGAGTATGCAGAAAATCCTAAAAAGCATATCATTATTGATTCCGGGGGAATGGATAATGATTTGCACCGAATTGCTGTATTAATGTCTGATCTTATTATTACACCAGTTGGAATTTCCCAAGTAGAATTGCTTGGTCTTGAAAATTTTTATAATATTTTGGATAAATCCAAAATAGATAAAAGCAAAGATTTTGTTTTATTGAATGATATTTCAATGCGCAGTATCAAAGATATTGCTGCATGCAAAGAGTTAATTAAGAACGAATTTAAATTAAATCTTTTCATATTAGAAAATTTTTTGTAAAATACTCATAGCAATTATGAAAAAGTGAAAGGACAAAGACAAAACATGAAGAAAAAAATCAGTATCATGCTTTGCATAGTACTCTTCGCCCTGACAGGCTGCACCAACTCCGGCAGCACAATACGCTTCGGAGCAGCCGACATCGGTGGAATGTACTATTCATTTGCAAATACATTTACGGAGCTTGCCAATGAACAGGGCTATGACTTTACCTGCAAGGTCCGTACCACAGCTGGCTCTAATGCCAATATAAGGCTTTTATCCGATGGCTATATAGAGATAGGCATCGCACAGGCAGACCTGATAGCCGACGCCTACAAGACAAATGAAGATTTAAGGGCTATAGCAGGGCTTTACACCGAGACCTGTCAGCTTGTGGTCCGCGCTGATTCAGACATACAGACTCTTGACGACCTGTCAGGACACACTGTAAGCATCGGAGCAGAGGAATCCGGTACCGAGCGAAATGCCACACAGATTCTTGAGTTCGCCGGTATGCCATCATCCCTTGTTGCCACCAAAAACCTGGACTATATCGAGGCCACAAAAGAGCTAAAAGCCGGTGATATAGATGCCTTCTTCTGCACTGCCGGACTCACCACCACTGTCATAGATGAGCTCTCAAAGGAATGCGACATAAGGCTTATCCCGCTGACAGACACTGTGATAAGCAAGATGCTTGAAAGCAGCTCTGCCTACACAAGCGAGGTCATACCTGCCGGCACATACACAGGCCAGACCACAGATATAAGCACTATAGGTGTAAAATCAGTGCTTATCACAAAGTCTGATGTATCCGATGATACAATTGAGCAGCTTACATCGCTCCTGTTTGAAAAAGAAAATGAGCTCTCCTACTCCAACTCTCTTAAGCTTGAGCTGACATATGACTTTGCAACAGACGGTATACCTATTCCATTCCACAATGGAGCGAAAAGCTATTATGAAGCCTGCGGATATAGCACAAATTAATTCGCGAATTAATTTTCGGCCTATTACGTAATGTTCTAAAATATAAAAGAAAATAACAAGAATATAATCAATTAAAATTGAAAGGTAACACATGAAAATACAACTTGACATGTACCAGACACTGGCCGTTGCCGTGCTTGTACTACTACTTGGAAACTATTTAAAAAAGAAAATATATTTCCTTCAGAAATTCTGTATTCCGGCGCCTGTCATAGGCGGACTGATTTTTGCCATCATGACATGCATATGCTATGTCACAGGAATCGCAGAATTTTCCTTTGATGACACACTGCGCGAAGTCTGCATGGTATTCTTCTTTACATCTGTAGGCTTTCAGGCAAATCTCAAGGTGTTAAAAAGCGGAGGCAAATCGCTCATCGTATTCCTGGGACTGGTTATAGTGCTTATCATATTACAAAACTTAACCGCCGTGGGGCTTGCAAAGCTCTTAAACCTGAATCCGCTAATCGGCATGTGCACCGGCTCTATTCCTATGGTTGGCGGACATGGCACCGCAGGAGCCTTTGGCCCGGTGCTAGAGGACTTAAACATAAAGGGCGCAACGACCATCTGTACTGCAGCAGCTACCTTCGGTCTCATCTTTGGAAGCCTGATAGGCGGACCTCTTGGAAAAAGACTGATTGAAAAGCATAGCCTGCTTAATACAGCAGCAAACGATGACGACAGCCTGCTGGTGGAGGATGAGAAAAAGCATGAGCGCCACACAAATATGTATGCTGATGCCGTATTCCAGCTCATCCTGGCAATAGGTGTCGGAACCATCTTTACAATGCTGCTCACAAAGACAGGGCTCACCTTCCCAATATATATAGGAGCAATGCTCGCAGCCGCACTAATGCGAAACATATGTGAGTACACAGGAATCGCTACCATCCATATGGGAGAGATAAATGACCTGGGAGGTATAAGCCTCTCTCTATTCCTAGGCATGGCAATGATTACACTAAGGCTCTGGGAGCTTGCATCACTCGCTCTCCCGCTCTTCATACTGCTTGCAGCACAGGTGCTTCTCATAATCATATTCACGTATGTTATCGAGTTCAACATCATGGGGCGCGACTACGATGCAGCCATACTTGTGTCAGGCACCTGCGGCTTCGGAACCGGAGCCACCCCAAATGCCATGGCAAATATGCAGGCTGTCTGCGACCAATATGTGCCATCCATCAAGGCATATCTGCTCATACCGCTTGTCGGGAGCCTGTTTGCTGACTTTTTGAACAGCCTTGTAATCACATTCTTTATAAACTTACTGTAAAACAACCGGAGAAAAATATGTTTGAAAAACTGAAAAAAATATTTAAAAACAGAGACGAAAAAGAAAAACATAATTACGATTTAACTTTTGACAACGTGGCAATACCTGAGGTGCACGTAAAAAGCACCGAAAGTCACGAGGACGCTGATAAAGAAAATGCACCTATCAGCTATGACAATGTTGCCATACCTGAGGTGCATATCAGAAACAGAAAAAATAAATAAACTAAAACTCCATATGCCTTTTGCCCTTTCACAAAGCTCCTATCCTTCCCTGCTTATTGTCCTTATTCTGCCTTCTCAACAGATATTATCTTTCCCTCAAACGGATCCACCTCTGAAATAGTTCCGGTATATTTTACAGTCACCTTATCTCCGCTTGCAACACCCTCAAGTCCGTCAGGCTTCTCATCGAAGTTAAAGCTGTATGGTGTATCCTTGTCATCAGTCACTACAAACATGAAGTCCTTTATGTCATCGATTGTTCCTGTAAGCTCCTTCTCTTCCTGTGAGCCCTTTTCACCTTCATCCTTGGTATCAGCCTGCTTTGCACTTTCAGTGCCAGCTGCCTTATCCTGCTTTGTATCGCTCTGTCCGCAGCCTGCAAACAAGCCGGCGCAAAGCATAGCTCCTATTACAATTGTAATCAGTTTTTTCTTCATTATGATATACCTCTTTCTTTATTTATAAGCACTACTATGAGTACGTTTTCTAAAGAGTACTCTCCTATCCGCCTAAAGTAAATAGAATACATAAAATATTAAAAAAATCTTACGAATTACTGCTTTTTTGAGCCTCTTGCGAGCCTTGCAGGATACCATTTTTCAAACCATCCGGTAAATATGCCCATCAATATAGGCATCAGATTGTTTACGACAATAAGTGCAGCTCCAACACCTGCCTTTTTCAGCAGAAATGTCCACACTGCTGTCAACACGTATAATACTCCCCATGCCGCCGCAAGTATATAATTCGTCTTCATAAAGAGAGGATTTTTGTGTGCGGCTTCACCGCCATAATTGTATTTCACATATGTTGCGCATAAAGGCTCCTTTGTCAGGCATGAAACCAGCCAGAACAACCCAAACACCAGATATCCGATATCTGTTGATATGTCACCTGCTCCTGTCAGGCTTGCAATCGCAGAAAGTATAGCAACAGCAACAATTGAGAGCTGATCCCATATTACAAATTTATGTTTTCTCATAATAAAAGGTATAGCGGATGCCACCAAAAGAGCAATCACAGAACCCTTTTCAGTATTGACAGAAACTGCTATCCAAAACGTAATCCATGGTATGAGCATTGTCATCATGGATGGATTTTTCTGTAACTCCACACCTTGTGATGTTTTTTCTGCCTCTTTGACTGCCGATGTACTTCCAAAAAATTTATCCCAGTTTACCATCAAGGAAAAATCACCTGTCACCGTATACATCTGCTTTCCCAATGCCTCTGCGCCACCTATCTCGCCTCGGGAAATAGCCGACCATACTGTAAAAGGCGTATCTATGCGGGTAGTCGGAGTAAGGCTTTGATCTGTAAGCACCTCACTACCTTTATCATCAAGCTTTATTTGGTATGTATGCTTCAAATCGGTATAGCATATCTCAAGCACGCGTTCCTTTCCGTCATAGGCATCCTTATTGTATAATGCTGCCATCTGTCTGGTGAAAACAAGGTCATCAGCTTCCTTTTCTCCTGTTGTCCTGCTAATCCCCCAGCTGGCATCCGCCATCCTTTCAAATACATCCCTTGGATATAAAAGAGTATGGAGCGCCGCTTCTGTTTTTTCAGATATTTTTCCTGTGATGGCATATTCTGCCCCGGCACTTTTTACCGTAGCCAGATATTCGTCAGTCCTCTTTGACAGCTCTTTTACACGAAACAGCTCACCCTGACCACAAAATATGGTTGTATAATGCCCTTTTCCAAGGAAATGGTCAAACATCCGAAATACACTGTCATAATTTCCCTCTGCAGAATAAAAGCCACAGGTAGAGATTAGCACATGCCTTTTGCCTTCCATGTCATATCTGCAATCATGGCTGCCGCTTCCGTATCCGTCATCCTTTGTACTCATAAACGGCAGGCTCATGGGAAGCTGCCTGTCAATCACGTTCTTTAGTATTCCCGGCACACTAAAATAGTACAGAGGAAACGACCACACAACAATATCCGCTTCAAGCATTTTCCCTATAACAGTCTGCATATCGTCATTTATGCAGCACACCCCCGGTGTCTTCTGCCAGCATGCAAAGCAGCCCTTACACGCTCTTACATTCATTGAGACTACATGCATTTCATCAATGGATATAGCTTCATTTTTGCTCTTATATCCTTCTTTGAAGCCTTCTATAAAGCTGTTTGCAAGCCTTAACGAATTGCTTCGTTTGCCTTTTGGACTTCCGTTAATCAGAAGTATGTTCATGCTTTAAGCCCTCCTGTAAGTATATAGTTAATTTTAGTATATCGGATTGACAGGCAAAAAACAATTAAAGTTTAGACTTAGAAACAATACCATAATTATACATTCAAAATACATTCAAATTCTTAAGCATGCCTTGTAATTATAGTACTATGATAGTAAAATAGAGTTATATTATTTCAAATCAGGAGAATTCATATGGGTTACGATGAAAAAATTTTTAAAGCAAAGGCGAATATCAAGGCCCGCAGATTATGGCTTGTTTTTGCTATATTGCTGACCGCAAATTATGGTACCGACACAGCAAATGGCGCTTATTCTGTCAGTAATTATATCATTTTTGTTATTTTATGCTGGCTGTCTTTCGTGTGTGGTGACATACTTCTAAAAAAGAAAGGGAAGGATAATGATCATTACAGGCTTGCATTCGTCATCGGATATGGTATTTTTTACGTATTTCTTTTGTGTACGACAACCTCACCGATTGCATTCACCTACATTCTTCCGATAATCAGCCTTATTGTAATATTTAAAGATGAGAAATTCATGATTTACTGCGCCGTTGCAAATATGCTAAGCCTTATAGCAAGTATTGCATTTCACATATTTGTGCTGGGTCAGAACACTGCTATAGATCATAAAAACTTTCAGCTTCAGATAGCATGTCTTTTGCTTTGTTACATAGGCTATATCATGTCGGTGCGTCACCTGACTGAGTCCGATGCTGCACTCACCGAGAGCATAAAGTCTGATTTGAATCGCGTTGTCACGACAGTTGAGCAGGTTAAAACCGCTTGCAACACTATAATGGACGGTATAACCGTGGTCCGTGAGCTTGCTTCTGAAAACAAGCATGGCTCAGATGTTGTCGTTGATGGAATGAATAAGCTTACCGGAAATAACAAGCAGCTTCAGTCCCACACTGCTTCTTCCCAGGAAATGACTACCGATATAAGCTCACAGGTTGAAAATGTTGCAGCCATGATAAACGATATGGTTTCCCTGACAACCGAATCAGGCAAGCATGCCAAGGTCAGCTCTGAGGACCTTGAAGGTCTTGCCCAGACAGCAAAAACCATGTCAGAGCTTTCTACAGAGGTTGAAAACATCCTGACTACATTCAGAGATGAATTTGAGATGGTTAAAAATGAAACCGGAACAATTGATAATATTTCAAACCAGACAAACCTCCTCGCTCTTAACGCTTCTATCGAGGCTGCACGTGCAGGTGAAGCAGGTAAGGGCTTTGCTGTTGTCGCCGAACAAATCCGTACTTTAAGCACTGAGACGAGAAATTCATCCGGTCAGATCAGTGAGGCTCTCTCACGGCTTGACGAGATTTCCGGAAAGATGACCTCATCCATTGAAGAAACGCTCCGTCTCATCCAGCTCACTCTTGAAAAGGTAATGCAGACTGGTGAAAATGTAGAGAATATCACAAAGGATTCCAATAAGCTAGGAAGCCATATCCGTGAAATCGATGCCGCAATGCAAGAGGTTGAAGCATCTAACCAGCAGCTTGTCGACAATATGGAAAAGGTATCTGACATCGTAGAAACCATGACCTCATGTATCGGTGCTTCTGATGCGATAAGCCGCAAGATGCTCAGTAAATATGATGAAAGTGCAACAAATATCAATAATATCGAGACTGTTATCCAATCTCTCATGCACGAGCTCGGAGTTGGTGGATTTATGGGACTTGATGATATCCGCCCGGGTATGAAGGCCAAAGTGATCCTGACAGATGTACAGACCGGCAACGAGTTCCATTGCGAAGTAAAGGCTGTTGACGAAAACGGTCTTAAGCTTGTATCAGGCGGCTTATCTGTAGACTCATCCAGACCTTGCAATCTGTGTGTTACAGTTGGCAATGTAATGTACTGCTGGAAGGATCTCACAATCACAGATGGCCTTATGATAACAGTCAATACGCAGCCTGAAATCTTGAACCGTAGGAAATACCCTCGCATGGATTTATCAAACAATTGCACTATCAAGCTTAAAGGAACCGACACCTCATTCAAAGGAAATCTTGACAATATAAGTGCAAACGGCTTTGCATTTTTGACAAAGGATCCTTATTTCGTGGATCATAAAGGAGCGAAGGTCACTATCTCGATAGAGGACTTTGCGCTTGCTGACCATTCAGTATTGGATGGATATGTAATCCGCTGCTCAAATAACGATGGAACATATATCGTCGGCTGCCAGATGCCTGAGGATAATTATTATATCCAGACATATGTCGATGAACAGCTTCGTGCTCACTCATAAAAATAAAAGCTATGAAAGCCTTTAACCAGGCTCTCATAGCTTTTTTGATTGATAATCTTCTATATCCTATTATCTTCTATCTATTATCTTTATCTTCTATCTGCATGATGTTTTTCCTCTCTGGACTCTCATATATACATTGTAGCTGTGAATGCTGAATATTATGATACCTAGCAATGCACAGGTTATCACAATTGTACGGATGTTCTTCTTTTTTATAATCATAAATGTGTTCTCCATACCTTAGTACCTACATCGTATCTGTGCTTCGTTCTCTATTCATATCACATATACTTGTATTTCTAGTACTAATTATACAACATATAGTGCCTAAAATCTATACTCTCGGCGCGAAATGTAGTTTTTATGGTGTGAAATGCAGATTGGCAATAAAAAACAAGGGAAAGTACTAAATACTTTCCCTTGCAAAATCTTATATATAGACTTTTAAATTAGAACCTTTGTCTATTTTGCCTGCTCTGCAATAGCAGCCTGTGCTGCAGCAAGACGAGCGATTGGTACACGGAATGGTGAACATGAAACATAGTCAAGTCCAATCTTGTGGCAGAACTCAACTGATGAAGGATCTCCACCGTGCTCTCCACAGATACCAACGTGAAGGTTAGGATTAACTGGCTTTCCAAGCTTAATAGCTGTCTCCATTAATTTACCAACACCTGTCTGGTCAAGCTTAGCAAATGGATCGTTCTCGAAAATCTTGTTGTCATAGTAAGCGTTAAGGAACTTACCTGCATCATCACGAGAGAATCCGAATGTCATCTGTGTAAGGTCGTTTGTACCGAAGCAGAAGAAATCAGCCTCTGTAGCGATCTCATCAGCTGTAAGAGCAGCTCTTGGGATCTCGATCATTGTACCAACATGGTACTTGATGTCAGCATTTGCAGCAGCGATCTCAGCGTCAGCTGTCTCAACTACAATCTTCTTAACGAACTTAAGCTCTTTGATCTCACATACTAATGGGATCATGATCTCAGGCTCGATATCCCAGTCTGGATGAGCTTTCTTTACATTGATAGCTGCACGGATAACAGCCTTTGTCTGCATCTTAGCAATCTCAGGATATGTAACTGCAAGACGGCATCCTCTATGACCCATCATTGGGTTGAACTCATGGAGTGACTCACAGATAGCTTTGATTTCCTCTACTGACTTATTCTTAGCCTTTGCAAGCTTCTCGATGTCAGCCTCCTCTGTAGGAACGAACTCATGAAGAGGTGGATCAAGGAAACGGATTGTTACTGGGCATCCCTCAAGAGCCTCGTATAATTTCTCGAAATCTCCCTGCTGATATGGAAGAATCTTGTTAAGAGCTGTCTCTCTCTCCTCTACTGTATCAGAGCAGATCATCTCACGGAATGCAGCGATTCTCTCTGGATCGAAGAACATATGCTCTGTACGGCAAAGTCCGATTCCCTCTGCACCAAGCTCACGAGCCTTCTTAGCATCTGCAGGAGTATCTGCATTTGTACGAACCTTAAGTCTTCTGAACTCATCAGCCCATGCCATAACACGTCCGAACTCACCAGCGATTGAAGCATCAACTGTTGGGATGATTCCAGCGTAGATGTTACCTGTTGTACCATCGATAGAAATCTCAGATCCCTCTGTGAATGTCTGTCCTGCAAGTGTGAACTTCTTGTTCTCCTCGTCCATATTGATATCACCACAACCAGATACACAGCATGTTCCCATACCACGTGCAACTACGGCTGCGTGAGATGTCATACCACCACGAACTGTAAGGATACCCTGAGCAGCCTTCATTCCTGTGATGTCCTCTGGAGATGTCTCAAGACGTACAAGTACGACTTTCTCTCCTCTTTCAGCCCATGCCTCAGCATCGTCAGCTGTGAATACAACCTTACCACAAGCAGCTCCCGGAGATGCTCCAAGACCCTTTCCAAGTGGAGTTGCAGCCTTAAGTGCAGCAGCATCGAACTGTGGATGTAATAATGTATCAAGGTTACGAGGATCGATCATTGCAACAGCCTCAGCTGGTGTCTTATGTCCCTCATCTACTAAATCGCAAGCGATCTTAAGAGCAGCTGGAGCTGTTCTCTTACCATTACGGCACTGAAGCATATAGAGCTTCTTGTTCTCAACTGTGAACTCCATATCCTGCATATCATGGTAGTGATTCTCAAGAGTCTCACAAACCTTAAGGAACTCAGCGTATGCCTCTGGGAACTCCTGCTCCATCTGAGCGATTGGCATTGGAGTACGAACACCGGCAACAACGTCCTCACCCTGTGCATTGATAAGGAACTCACCCATAAGCTTGTTCTCACCAGTTGCAGGATCACGTGTGAATGCAACACCTGTACCTGACTCGTTATTTAAGTTACCGAATACCATTGGCATTACGTTAACAGCTGTTCCCCATGAATAAGGGATATCGTTATCTCTTCTATAAACATTTGCACGTGGGTTGTCCCATGAACGGAATACAGCCTCGATAGCAAGCTTTAACTGCTCTACAGGATCTGAAGGGAAATCTGATCCTAACTGATTCTTGTACTCAGCCTTGAACTGCTCTGCTAACTCTTTAAGGTCAGCTGCTGTAAGGTCTACGTCAAATTTAACACCTCTGTCCTCTTTCATCTTGTCGATGAGCTGCTCGAAGTACTTCTTTCCTACTTCCATAACAACGTCTGAGAACATCTGGATGAAACGTCTGTATGAATCATATACGAAACGCTCGAATGCTGGATCTGGGTTACCAGCGATCATAGCTGCAACAACATCATCATTAAGACCAAGGTTAAGGATTGTATCCATCATACCCGGCATTGAAGCTCTGGCACCTGAACGAACAGATACGAGAAGAGGATTCTTAAGGTCACCGAATTTCTTTCCGTTAACCTCTTCCATCCATTTTACACCTTCCATAGTCTGAGCCATAATCTCATCATTGATCTTACGTCCATCCTCGTAGTACTGTGTACAAGCCTCAGTAGTGATTGTGAAGCCCTGTGGTACAGGAAGTCCAATCTCTGTCATCTCAGCGAGGTTAGCACCCTTACCACCGAGAAGATTACGCATGGTCATGTTACCCTCTTTGAAGGTATATACCCACTTGTTTGCCATTTTGCAATTCCTCCTAAATTTTATTTCTGGTATGGTAAAAAAAAACCATCCATATACTTGATTAATGTGTGCACTCATACAAGCGCACACATTAATAATACCATAATTTCAGCAAATATCAACTAATTTTTATTATCTTTTCCCTTATGTTTCATACTATTTTTTTGAACACGGACAGACTTAACATTCTTTACTATGACAAATATCATAATTGCAAGAATTGCAACTATCCCAAGCGCACCAATAGCCAGCGGAACGGCCATTCCACTCTCACTAATCATGGTGGCAAGCGGTACCTGCTCATCTGCTATATCATGCTTATTGTCGTTTGCCGCCTGCGGTACCTGCTCATCTGCTATATCAGTATTTGGCTGTGCCTGCGGTGCCTGGATTCCATCCTGCGGATCATTCTGTCCGTCAGGCACTATTGTGTTTGCGGCATTTGCTCCATCTGCAGCTCCGTTATTTGCCGCTCCTGCTGCATTGCCCGCTGCATTAGCTGCCCCGGCTGCATTTGCAGCTCCTGCGGCTGCCTGATTGCCGCCTGCCGCAGTATTGTCATTTGCTCCATTTCCGGCAGCAGCCATGCTTGATGCAGCCCTTGAATATACAAAATTGAACACGTTTTCTGACGCATTTGACGACAGCTTTCCTGTCTGATTATAGCTGTCCGGAATATATCCATCTATATACAGATATGCTATAACCGGCTCATCGCCCACATTACCATAATAGGTACGGCTTTCAGCAAGCTTATTGCCATCTGTATCCACATAGTTGACTGTATACTCAGCAAGCTCGCCCGGTATGCCGTATGCAACAACATAGTCCTGATCTCCCGATACGAGAAAAGCCGACTGTGCAACCGTATTATTGTCACGGCCGCTTAATCTGATTCCCTTTACGTAGTACTTGCTGTTTTCATTAAGTGCCACACTGCCCTGTGCATCACAGCTGATGACATCTCCATATTCAAGACCTGTGACAATTATTTTGTCTCCTTTAGCAGAAACAGAAACCGAAGCCTCATTGCCTGATGCCTTTCGTACCTGCACACCACCGTTTATGCTTCCCTGACCTCCAGCTGAGAAGGAAACAGTGTATGTATATGAAAATGCCTTTGCATCTGCTGTCTGTGAGAAAACACCGGTTATGACAACAAGAGCTGCAAGAAAATATTTAAGCAATCTTTTCATTTTGCTTAGCCCCCTTTCTGTCACTTACGAAAGCCAGTATCATCAAAATAATACCAATCACAAACACTACAGCTGACGCTATTGACCAGATATCTCCGGTCTTTACCTTGCTTGTTGTAGTTGTAAATGTAGGTGGATTTGGTGAAGTCGGATTTGAATTGTCCTCCACAGCAAAGTTCATCATGAGCTTTGCGAGTGTATCCTGATATATATTACCCTGACTTTCTCCGTCAAGTCCTACTAAAAGCTTTACGCTGCCTCCCTCTCCAGGCTCTAATGTCTTTAAATAAAAGAACTTATCCAGAGAGTTTGTAGCCTCATTGAGTCCTTTTCCGGCTGTTGTCTCCTTCTCACCACCTACGCTGGTGCTGCTGTATATAGTGTCCTCTTTTCCATCCGGTCCTACAAATGTAAGAATATATGAGTATCCACCATTTTCAGCCACAGCCTGTGTATCCTCAAGACTCTTTAATACATCATTGGACATATACCATTTCGTCGAAATACTGCTGTTATTCTTTATATCAACGGAAAATGTGACAGAATCTCCAGGTTCCATCTGTGAGACAGAGGCTGCTATTTTATTTGAATCGAACGAACTGACCATTTCCTTGCCGGTAAACTCACATGAGCCGGCTGTAGTAGTATTCTCATCTGCAAATACAGTGCCTATCGAACCAAGGATAAACAACATGCATGATAATAATGCGATAAATTTTTTCATATTGTCCTCCTTTACTCTAAGCTAAGTGCCCCGTCATCTGATATATTTACATCAACACCCCACGCACTCTTAATTGCGTCCTTTGCATTGTGTGTCTGTACTGCATCAACAGTTGCCTCCAGCACAAATTGCGCACCATCATATTCATAGGTAGTAGTGATGGTTGTAAGTCCGTTATCATCAGTCTGTGATGTCTGACCCACAATGTCTGCAATATCGCCGGATATACTGATTTTGTCTGTAAAATCAGTGGATGTCTGACCTTTTTTTAAAATAGAATTGTAGTAAAATACATTTCGCTCTGTAGTCTCAGCACTCTTATCCTCTGTCCAGCCATCGTTTGTAAAGTCAATCTGTATATTTGATGGATCAAGGTTTGAAAGCTTATCACCTGTCTCCTTGTCTGCCCAGTAATGCTGCACAGTCACTCTCACATACTCATCTATCGAGCCGCTGTTTTTGACAGCAAGCTTCTCATCGTACTTTTTGTCGAGAATCAGTTTTTCATCTCCGGCATTCTTTAGCATATCTCCAAGCAGCACTCCTGTTGCCTCGCTCCAGTCATCATCCTTATGCTTATAGTCACGCCAGCTCACATCATTGCCATTCTCAGTCAAAGTAACACCGATGGATTTGATGTCAATCTGAGCCAGATAATTATCACTCATATATGTAAGAGTCGCTTTTGTAGATCCAATCGTCGATGCTGCAAGCATTATCGCAGAGGATGCTACAAGTATAATTGGAAGTTTTCTCTTCATTACTCTTCGCCCTCCTCTTTATCATATTGTGCTGTCGCATCCCATTTTGCATCAGGTGCGACACACGGATTGCCATTCTCATCATATGTGACAGGAGCACACTCCTGAACCACAACTACATTGAAGCTGGTCTTTACCTTTTCACTAACTGTGATAGCTGCAACAATCGGCTCGGTTTTGCCACTAACCGGCACTACCTGACTGTAATACCAGTAGCCATCATCTGAAAGGCTCCAGTTTGAGCCTGATGCCTGTATATCAAACTGGCTTGCTGCAATTACCTTTACCCTGACAAAACAGTCTGCTTTTCCTGTATTCTCAATCTCAATAGTTTTCTTCCAGTCCTTAAACTTCTCCTTGACATCAGTTGTAGGACCGATATCTACTGAGATACCGCCCTTTGCCGTAGCATAGGTTGTAAAATATGCCAGTGTCGGTTTAACTGAAACACCACAGACAATGAGTGTAGCAGCAAAGGCTGCACATACAAGAATACGGTGATTTCTATTAAGTTTTTTACAAGACTCTGATAATTTTTTCATTAATTCTGCACCCATTCCCATCCGGTTCCGTCATACTCAAAATGGTTTACGACACCGGTACTATAAATCAATTTGTCGTTGTAATCGTTTGTGAAATCAACATCTGCGGTCTCACCGGCCACAATCTGTGTCTCTATGCTGTCTGAGGAGGTCACCTGATAACTGCCAGCGGCATATACCTCCTTTACTATCACCCTTGACCCTGCCGGAATATTGTCAATAACTACGCTCTTAGCCCCTGTACTGTCAAATCTGATTGATGCGATATCTGAAAACACCACATTACCATCCCTGTCGTAGGCCTCAACATCAAATGCAAACACCGGCTCACCGAGTGCTGTATTGTATGTCTTTAATGTTTTATTAATCTGTAAGCTTCCCATAAGCCCGGTCTGTTCAGGCTTCAGCTCGATATCGATATCATCATATATCCATGAATCTGAGCCGCTTCCTGTCATAGCAAACTCATTATTAGGAGCCGAAATCAGATACGGCACAAATGTGTATCCAAATCTTGCCGAATTAGCCGGCTTTGCATATACCAGATACAGTCCCGTCTTAACGCCTGTAACGTTTCCCCTTCCGTTTGAAACATCTATTACCTCATCTGCTGTCAAAGAACCTTTGTCTGCAATGTCCGCAGCTGTCTTTGCCATCTTTTCCCAGTCATCTGCGGTAGTTTTACTGCTGATATCTGATATAGATTTAGCCAGCTCATCAAACTGCTTCGTTGCAGTGTATACATCGTTCTCATCTACATCTGCCACTCTGTAAAGCTCTACGGGAAAATCCACAGTATACAAATCCTCCCATGTATCAGGGATATCAACTGTTATAGAGCATTTCTTATCAATATCAATATGCGTCCTTGCAAAAATGCTTCCACATGGCAGAGAAAACAAGGCTATCGCTGCTATAGCTATACTGACAGCTCTTTTTAAACTATTGTGCATTTTTCCTCCTTCCTGATTCTATCTGAATCTATACAATATCGTTTTACTAAGTATCTTACAAATTATAATATACAAAACCAGAAACAGAATGCCAAGCACTATGGCTTCATGTAACGGCTGTACCTGCTTTACATCCTCGACAATAAGTCCCTGTGCATCATTTGCAATCCTGTGACCCCTGATAAGAAGCCTGTGTGAATTCACACCATACGGTGTACACGTGATAAGTGTACAGTAATCCTGCCCTTCCTCAATCTTTAAGTCATTAAGCTCATCAGGCAAAACAATCCTTATCTGATCAACCTCGTAGGTCAGTGTCTCGCCAAGCACATACAGCTTAAATGTGTCACCCTCCGACATCTGGTCAATATCCGTAAACAGCTTAGATGACGTAAGTCCCCTGTGTCCTGAAACAGCACAATGTGTGCTTGCTCCGCCAACCGGAAGCGATGTGCCCTCGATATGGCCAACACCTATCTGAAGTATTGTATTATCTGTGCCGTGGTAAATCGGCAATGAGACATTGATGGACGGAATCTCAACATAGCCCATGACTCCTGTGCCAGATACATCAAGTAGGCTTTCATACTCTGCTCTGTCCGAATCAGACATATCATATCTGTCCTGCTTGCTTAAAAGCCTTTCATTGTAAGCCTCTGCCGCCTGTCTCATTTCTTCAAGCTTTTGTTCATCTGTATTGTCTACTGCATCGACATAGCTTGCGATTGCCCTTGACTGATGGAATGAATTCCAGTAATCACTCACCGTCGGATATAGCAGTAAGGACAGTCCTGCAAGAAACACTATGACAAACAAAATAGTTGATAATTTTCTTCTCATAGCACTCTCCTTACTGTTATCATTTGCATAATATAATTATGCCTATTGTAACTGCCACGAACCACTAAAGTGGCTCATGGCAGTTATATTTTATCATAAAATGATATTATTTAACACGCTTCTTTGTTACAAGAACAATTCCGCCACCAACTACTAATATAGCACCGATTACATAAATTGCAACACGTCCGGCACCACCGGTTGAAGGAAGGACTGAACCCTTAAAGTTCTGTACAGGTGTGCTTAAGCTGCCCTCAGCTTTATCAGCTTTAAGTGTAATATTACCGGTCACCTTATCTCCGCTTAATGACTTAAGCTCAGGAGCATCAGACACAATTGAGTGGTCTGCTGTGATTGTGAATGCAATATCTTTTGCAGTGTTGTAGCTATCAGGAGTCTTTGTCTCCTTAAGTACGTAATCACCGTCATCAAGTCCGCTGAATGTGAAGACATCATTCTTATCACCTGAAATTACCGCTTTGATTTCTTTGTCTGCTTCACCTTTAATCTTTTTGTAAAGAGTAAACTCTGCACCATCGAGTGCTTTATTGTTCTCATCTACCTTGTTGATTACAACCTTGTATGTAAATACGATTACTGTATCCTCCGGAGTCTCACCTTTGTCTCCCTCACCACCATTGTTAGGGTTGTTAGAGAACTCAAGCTTTACCTTATTTGGGTTTCCTTCTGAACCGATAACAGCATTCTTATTGAGAGTTGCTTTGTACTCAACTACAATCGTATCACCATTTTTAGCTTCAAATCCCTTTGCTAAAATATTGTCACATGTAAAAGTAAGCTTTTTGCTAGCTGCGTCATAATTTGTTTTAAAGAATGATGTAACATCCTTATCACCTAATTTAACAGTAACAGTTCCTTCATTGAAATCAAGTCCCTGTGAAAGAGTATCATCAAATTTGAGGTAATATGACTTATATGACTCAACATTTGCAGGTAATGTAGCTGTAAGCTGGAATGGAACTACATCTCCGATATCATAATCGGCTGAATCCTGCCATTCTGTTGTATCACCTGTTGTGTCGTTTGTGTCTTTTACTTTCTTCTCAACAGAAGGTACATCTGTCTTAGGTGTGATTGTTGTATCAGCAACGATATTGAGGATATACTCTGTGTAAGCCTCGTCACCTTTTAAAGAGCTATCCTTATCCTTGATAAGATAGTAACCAGGCTCAAGTCCTGTAATCTCAGTCTTGGCATTGTCCTGTGTTACTGAAACAGAACCTGCTACTGTAGTGCTTAAAACTGATGCAATTTTCTGTGCCTCTGCCTTAATATCTGAAGAGTTCATTCCTGAAAGCTTCTCTACATAAGCTTTTGCATCCTTAGCAAGATCTGTCTTTTTGTCTGCCTTGATACCGGTACCCCAGTCAACGTTTGAAAGTGTTGTCTGTGATTTTGAAAGATCTCCCTTTAAAATCTGGTAAGCCTCATAAGTGTGGCCTGCCTTTGCCTCATTAACCGTGATGGTAAATGTTTTTTTTGCGCCTTCGCCCTCAGCAAATACTGTAACGCTCATTGCAAGTGTAAGTATCATTGCAAGAACAAAAGCAATGCTTCTTTTGATTGTTTTCATATCGCATTCTCCTTTTTTATAATGTTTTATGTTTTTTATAGAAAAGTGTTATTACAGCTATTGCTATAAGCACAGCTCCACTTAACATATACAACCATCTGTTACCGCTTCCACCTGTTTCCGGAAGCTCATACTCTATGAGTTTGTTTGTAATCTCAACAGTACCGGACTCTATTGCATTGGCGCTGCCCGGTGCAACGTTTGCATCGGTCTTTGTGATTTGTGTACCATTTATATCCTTAAATATATATGAAACATCATAGCCTGACATACTGTTGTTCTGATTTATTCCAACCTCTGTCACATAATATTTATATGTGGTACCGGTCAGAATACCATTTTCATCTACACTCTGTAATGGCAGATTTTTAAATACATATGACCATTCACCTGCCGAATCAGCTGTCAACTCAACCGGATTGCCATACTTCTTATCATTACCAGCCGAATCCACCTGATGCAGCTGCAGAAAGATCTTTCCATCAGTCTTATCTAACGGATTATTCTTAGAATCAGTCCATTTTTTATCGACTGAGATGCTGGTGGTCGGAACTACTACATCCTCATAATAGTACGGTGTATTTACCTTTGCCATATCACTTCCCTGTAATGAGCTGTTTTCAGCTACGACAGGATGTGCCGAGATATCTGCACTGAAATAAAAATACTCCTTATGTGGCTCTGCCGAGAGTAAATAACCTTCCGGTGCCTTTGTCTCAACTATATAATACTGAGTATTATACTCCAGATTGTCAGTACTCATACTGATATCAATTCTGCCGTTCTCATCGGTGGTATACTCACCTAACGACGCATAAGAACCATCCGATGTGTATCCAAACAGCTCAAACTCAGCGCCTTTAAGCAGCCTGCCATAATCAGCCTTATCTACCTTATACAAGGTAAATGTATTGCTCTTAATTACTCCGGCAGAGGATTTAGACTCTTTGTAAACAGTATTGTTATCCTTACGGTCTTCTCCCTTTTCAATGCCTTCAAGCTTTGCTGTATTGCTGACATTCATTATAATCGGACTGTATTCACCAGGGGTACCAATAACCTGTGCATTGACCTGATAAGTATATGTCAGCATAATGGCTTTACCGTCAGGTATATCTGCTTTTATGGTTCTATATGAATCGGCGCTCCAATCATAGGTACCATCCTGTATACTGTAATTCCACTTACATTCATCTATCGTTTCTCCCTGCTTATAAGTTCCATCGCTTTGCTTAATAGCTTCTCTAAACTGAACTGTAGCCGGCATTAAATCGATATACCATAATGTCTGAATACCATTGCCATATGTGCGTGTCGTAAATTTAAGCACATCTGTCAGCTTTAATGTATCGCTATCAGGCAGATAGTCCTTGCCATCAGGGTTTATTATAACCGTATAACGCAGCCTGTGATTGTCTTCATCCCACTTGTAGTTCTTGGAAATAACCTTATCCCCCTCAGTAGGATTATCACCGCCCGATTCGTCAGGCTTTGACATGGTCTGTGTCTGAGAAGCCGATCCGATTTCGCTGTTTGTATTTGATGATGCTGTGGCTGTATTCTTATAATCCACTCTTTTACCGGCTTCAAAATTCTCAAAATCATCTATCGTGCACTTGTATACTACATATATGTGAGAGTTCTCATTCCAGCCATGTATTTCTGTATTGGCTTTATCAGGCTTTATAACTCTTGTAACCACGGTATTTGTGCTTTTATCAAGCGTTGTGCCGGTTTGAATTCCTTTTGTGAACCAGTCGCCGTCAGTTACGGTATGCAATGTGCCTTCAAAGTCAGGATATGTAAAGCCCTCCTGATTAGTATAGGCTAGCATTATCTTTACACTCTGCAGTGTAACACCCTCCGGAAGCTTATCAGTGATAGTATACTCTGTAGCATCAGCATCCATAAGTACATCAACGCGCCATGTGAGTGTTCCATCACTTTCTGTGGTTTTCAAATATGTCTGACCTGTTTTACCGTTTCCATCAGTCTTTTCAATCTTTGATGTCGTATGGCTATAAGATGCAGATGCACTTGAATTTAAAGCTTCAAACTTATTCACATACTCAAGCTTTCCACTTGCTGTTGTGTCGGCAGTTGTGCTGTATGTAAATACGACAGTCTTTTCACTGTTGCTTGTCGGATAATCCTTATTAAAGCCGATATTTACCGAGGTAAATCTGTAGTCATCAAATTCGGATACTTCATTAAATTTTGCCGTTTTTGACTTATTATTCTTATCCAGATATTTAACAGTAATGTCACCGATATATCCATCAAACTTTTCCTTAACCTGACTTACAAAATCATTCATCTGGGTATAAGTCATGTAATGATAATTCTTCTGGGATTTGGATGACATTGTATCAGCAATGCCAAACTCCTTAGGAAATCCCGATGCCGGAATTGTAAACTTAGCCTCCCATTTTAAAGTATACAGACTGTTATCTGTCTTTTGAGCTTCAACAAGCTTCTTTGTAATATCCTGCTTTGTTTTTGGAACATTTACACTTGAAGAGCTGTCATATGACTTATCATCCTTAGTGAGAGTAGCATTATTATTAAATTTCTGGTCATCAAATGTCTGCAATGCATCTGTATAGTATTTGACAGTATACTTATTGCAGTTCTTGTTACCATCTGTAGAATTAAATGTAACCGATGTCACCTTGCCACTGCTGTCTTTGTTAATTGTATATCCGTCACTGGGTGATATATCAATGTCTGTAATCTTATCAAACATATTATCTGTCAGGACAGCTCCCGCAATATCCTCACAGGTTTTATTTACTGTAACCGTCCAAATAATCCGGTTATTAGTCTTATCGTATTTACCGGATTTTTCTATAAGATTTTTGTAATACTTTACATAGCTGCTTGACGTATCTATGACAGTTTCTTTTGAATTTTGGTCTGTTGATTTACCTGTAACGAAATTAGTTGCCTGCCATGTAGCATTATTTCCCAAATCCCCGGCATTGGTCAGATAATACCTGTATGTAATAGAACAGCTATCACCTGCATCTAATTTCGGAAGCTTTGCAGTAAGCGTTGCCTTTCCCGCATCTGCCGGGTCATTCTTTCCTGTCGCCGTTGCATTATAGCTGCTGTCAATAATCTGACCGTTTTTCTTTATGCTGTAGGTAAGCCCTGTTGTATCAACACGCATGCCATTGCCGTTAAATTCATCTGTGATTTCAATATCATCAGGTGTACCTTTTTCAGAAGATACATCTACAGTAAACTCAACATAATAATTACCGTTTTCATCAATAGCAATATTATTATTATTTGTATTGCTCTTCTTTACGGAAATATCGTAGTTTAAGGAATCGTTTCCGTTCCAGTGGACATTATCCTTGTCTACTGTTATGGTGACATCACCACCGATATTGATATCAAGATCACCTGAATCATTGGTCTTACCCTCACCAAGAGCCTCAACCTTTGCCCAGCCTTCTATATCGCTGCTTTTACCCTCGATATAGCCATCTGCAAATCTTATAAGGATAGCATATGTCCCATCCTCGTTTTTGATATATCTGTACTGGAACTGTTCTATATCACTGTTGTCGTCACATTTTGTCGTCCATGAATTGCACAAATCATCCGGAATAGTCACCGACGGATCATAGACATAATAATAATTCTTAACAGTATTGCCATTGGCATCTACCGTATCATTCTTGCCGATTCCAAAATTCAGCTGAACCTCAAGCTTGAACTTCTCGCCGTTCCAGTCCGCTGACTTGCCCTCACTGGACATTTCGGTATATGAGCCATTTGATTGCAGTTTTTGAAGATTAACATAGTTTTCTGTGACATTATCTATGGTAAAATCCTTCTGATTCTGATCTGCTGCTGATGCAGGTTGTATAAGTCTGTACGCAGTAATGCCCAGCACTATAACAGCCATCGATATAATAAATGTAGCAAGCTGTCTACGTCTTCTCACTCTTTTAAGCCGCTCTTTGCCGAGACGTTCCATATCCTTATCCATTCTGCATCCTCCTTTCATAGAGTTATATATAATTCATTTTACTTAATCGTTATTCAACAGCTAATATATTACACACTTTTGGTCACACAACGGTCACACGAGCCTTTAAATCGGGATTTTCTACTTTTTTACCAAAAAATCCCAAATAACACTAGTCAATTTTGCCAATTTTAGACAATGGCCAGATGGCAAATGTAATTCTGCCGACTACCTGCTCCTCTGAGACACAGCCTATAGCTGTATTTCTTGAGTCAAGTGATACGCTTCTGTTATCGCCCATCACGAAAATCTTGGATTCAGGAACCTGATAAGGCAGCTCTATATTACAGTCTCCTAAAGCTTTTTCATTGAGATACGGTTCATCAATTGCGATATCGTTTACATAAACCGTGCCATCCTCTGATATATTGACCCAGTCACCCGGCATCGCAATAACTCTTTTTACAAGTATCTTGTTATTGTAATAAAAAGCTATGACATCTCCTGTTTTAAAGTCATGCCCCTTTGATGCCATAAGCACCTGTCCCTCCTGTAACGTCGGTGACATAGATGTTCCGGTCACCTTCAAAATAGGAAGCCACAGGTTTGCGACCAATATTGCTGCCGCTGCCACTACCACAAGTGTTCCTACGGTATTGAAGAGTGTTGCTGCAAATTTGTTGTTATACTTCACTCTTCTCAGTTCCTGACGCAGCTCCTTTATGCCAAGATCATCGCTATAACGGTCATAGTCGTCTGTCATGATACTGCGATAGCCCGATGTATCTTCAGTCTTCTCAGCACTTTTATTCTCAATTTCTTTATTCTCTACTCTGTTTTCTTCTGAAGCCTTCCTTGATATTTCCTTTTCTATATGTACAGATATATCCTCCGGCCGGTTTTCTTTTTTAGTCTGCTGAAATTCCTTCTCTATTTCAATATTTTTTTCTATATCAGGAGTTATGTCTGGCGCCGGTGTTACATATTTAACCGGAATTATTTCCGCTATTTCCTGTGATATATTTTCATCAACATTTTGGGTCTGCTTATGTACCTGCGTTACTTTTTCAGATGACTTAACAGATGTTTCCATCATCTGCGCCAAAAGTAAATCAAGCTTATCCTCATTGGTAAGTGGTTTCTGTTCGACATCCTTCAGCTCCTCGTCTTTGCTTAAATCCACTACATCAATATTATTTTTGCTTTCTGCAACAGCTGCAATATTGTTATGATTAATCTCTGCAACTACCTTTTTATTGTATTCAGCATCTGTGCAGCTTTTTGTCGAATTTGTGAGGTTAGCTGATTTATTCTGCTTAATTTTCTTCTGTTCTCTTTTTTTTCTTAGCTCAATGTACTTTACGGCAACTCTTGCCAGAGCATATATTGCCTTTTTATATATTTTTTCTATCATTCTTTTGTCCAATTATCCATTCATAAACACAAAATATTGCTTCTATATTATTTTCTTGTCAGATTATTTGAAGCCATGGATATTACAGCAGCAAATTTCTGGATTTCCTCTGTTGCTGACGTGAGTTTATTAATTGCAGCATTGATATCACCCGATGTCTTTACCTCACGCTCAAGTGTCTGAATATGTTTTTTTGTCTCGTCAAGCTCTTTTCTTAAGTGTTCAACCTCTTTACTTCTGTCTAAAAGCATCTCTAGCAGCTCACTTCTGCTCAGCTTCTTTAATTCTTTTGCTTCCATATTCACAATCTCCATATATCAAAACAACCAAAGAATAGCTTACTATATCTTTGGTTGTCATTTGTCATCTATATTATATCACGAAACTTGATTTCTGATATGTTTTTTGTTACTTAATTCCTAATTTTGTATATTTTCACAAATCTATATTCCGAAAAAACTTTATACGCTTCTTTTTAGCTTTTTTTTGTAAAATTTTTCGTCATTTCTCACAAAATTAGAATTCAAATTTCTTTGCAAAATAAGCATCAAGCTCATCAATTGCGATACGCTCCTGCTCCATTGTGTCACGGTCACGTACTGTCACACAATGGTCTTCCTCTGAGTCGAAATCATATGTCACGCAGAATGGTGTTCCGATTTCATCCTGACGACGATATCTCTTTCCGATTGTTCCTCTGTCGTCATACTCACAGTTGTATGTCTTTGAAAGCTGTGCAAATACCTTTTCAGCACTCTCATTGAGCTTCTTTGACAGCGGAAGTACTCCAATCTTTACAGGTGCAAGTGCTGGATGGAAATGGAATACTGTTCTTACATCCGGTTTCTCCGGTGTACCGATATCCTCTTCATCATAAGCTGCACAAAGGAAGGCAAGTACTACACGGTCTGCACCGAGTGATGGCTCGATAACGTATGGCAGATATTTCTCATTCTTCTGATCATCAAAGTATGTAAGGTCCTGTCCTGAAACTTCCTGATGACGTCCGAGATCATAATCTGTACGATCCGCAATGCCCCAAAGCTCGCCCCATCCGAATGGGAATAAGAACTCGATATCTGTAGTTCCCTTTGAATAGAAGGCTAACTCAGCAGGATCATGATCACGCAGCCTCATCTCATCCTCCTTGATTCCAAGGGAAATGAGCCAGTCACGGCAGAAGCCTCTCCAATACTTAAACCACTCAAGGTCTGTTCCCGGCTCACAGAAGAACTCAAGCTCCATCTGCTCGAACTCACGTGTTCTGAAGGTGAAGTTACCAGGTGTAATCTCGTTACGGAATGACTTACCAACCTGTCCGATACCGAACGGAATCTTTTTACGTGATGTACGCTGTACATTTTTAAAGTTTACAAAGATACCCTGTGCTGTCTCCGGACGAAGATATACTGTATTCTTAGCATCCTCTGTAACACCCTGGAAGGTTTTGAACATGAGGTTGAACTGTCTGATATCTGTGAAATTGTGCTTGCCGCATGATGGACATGGAACATTGTGCTCCTTGATGAAATCTACCATCTGCTCGTTTGTCCAGCCATCAACTGATGTCTCAAGCTCAATACCATTGTCCTGTGCAAAATCCTCAATAATTTTATCTGCTCTGAATCGCTCGTGGCACTCCTTACAATCCATAAGCGGATCTGAGAAGCCGCCGAGATGTCCTGATGCAACCCATGTCTGAGGATTCATGAGGATGGCACAGTCCACACCTACATTATAAGGATTCTCCTGGATAAATTTCTTCCACCATGCTCTTTTTACGTTGTTTTTAAGCTCTACGCCCAGGTTTCCATAATCCCATGTATTTGCAAGACCTCCGTAAATTTCTGAGCCCGGATATACAAATCCTCTTGCTTTTGCTACCTGTACGATTTTGTCCATGGTCTTTTCCATAATTCTTGTTTCCTCTCTATCTTACTTATGATTTATTTGTATTCGTAACTGTTCAGTACCTTCACAGCTGCAAGCTGCAGGCGCATTAGAATCAGCTGTACTAAATAGTTACTTGTATTCTTAATTATAATTAAATAACAATTCACGCCTCAATCTACTTATATATAACATATGTGATATATGACACCGGCGCCGAATTGTCCTCCTCACTGTCAAAGTCAAATGTGACCTCGTTGTCTTGCTTGACCGAGTTTAATATATCATCATCACTGACACTATCATCCGCTCCGTTTTCCGTTCCTTCCGTCGCATCGGCTTTTACTGCTTCCGTGTTCTCTGTGGCACTCTCTGTCCCTGTGGTTTGTGATGTAAGCAGGCTGTACTTGTCACCAATCGCAACTGTTTTGTCATCTACAAGCTTTACTTTGTCGACAGATGCATATAATATTTTCCCTTTCACATGCAAATTTGAGCTGCCTTCGTAAACAACGACCTTGTAGCCGGTTTCATCCAGAAACTCAGATGATTCACATTTCTTTGCCTTGCCATCATCTATCGCTGCGAAATCGGTCTTGAAATCATATCCGGCTGCCAAAGCCTCCGCAATCGTACCCGAAAAAAGCTTTGTCCCATTGAAATCAGTGTATTCATCGGTTGACGCATAGCTCATGGTAAGAGATGCCTTCTTTTTCTCGACAGTCAGCTTTTTGAGTTTGATCGAACCGTCATTCTTCTTATTGTAGTCGTCTATTGACTTGTCCACATAGCTTTGTAAGTCATCCTGCTTGTATGCAGCTGTATCAAAGTCCTCGACATCTGTAGATACCACACTGCCGTTTTTTGCAACAAACACCGTGCTGTCCTTGGTATAATAATCAGTACCGCACCCGGCAAGCAAACCGCATGTCGCAATAACAGACAACAGCATTGATAGCTTTTTATTCATAGCTGCCTCCTAAAATATAATCTATGATATTATACCCTTTTGTATATATGATTTCAAGTATCATATTTTAAAGGGCAACGACATACATAGTATCCATTAATTATTTCATGATTTAATTTCATGCTTTAATTTATCACAGAAAAGCTGCTGATTTAAAATCATGATGCACATAGATTGAAAGATACTCCTTCATTATGCTTCTCAGCTCCTCAAGCACATCGTCTGACACTGCAAATGTGTACAGCTTCGTGATATCAGCTGAAACAATATACTGCATGGTATAGAGTGTATCGCTTAGTATATGCCTGCCCTGCACCTGCGTGCCACACTTGTCGCAAAACACACCTCCGCGTCTTGCCGAAAAGACATTAAGCCCTTCCTTTGAATGGCAGTGTATACACGAAAACAGTGACGGGCCCTCGCCATTTATCGTAATGGCTTTTAGCTCAAAAACAGCCCTGACAAGCTCATTTTTATACGCCGGTGATTCAAGAGCCCTGAGCGATTGATAAAGGAGCTTTAGCATATCCTTTTCATCATTGTTCTCCTGACAGAAATATCCGCAGAACTCCAAAAAATAAAACCCGGTGTATACTGCCTCCAGATCCTGTGTCAGCTCCCTGAAATAGTTGCTGATCGTGACCTTTGAAAGAGAATATGCACTTTTGCCCTCAAACAGTTCAAACTCGCCGAACGAAAATGGATTGCTTCCTGCCATCAGCTGGCTGTTCGGACGTCTTGCTCCCCTTGCAAAGGCCGTGATTTTTCCTCGCTCCTTGGTAAGAATCGTTATTCTTTTGTCATAATCCCCTACCGGCATAGCTGAAAGCACCATGCCGGTCAACACTACACTCTGCGACATCTTAATCTTACTTTCAAATTACTATTCTTCCTCTTTGTATCCAAAGTTCTTGATGAGGAAATCACTGTCTCTCCAATCCTTCTTGACCTTGACCCATAGCTTCAGATTTACCTTACAGTCGAGCAGTCTTTCCATCTCATAGCGCGCATTGGTGCCGATCTTTTTGAGCATGCTGCCCTGCTTTCCTATAATGATTCCCTTATGGGAGTCGCGCTCGCAGACAATTGTGGCATCCATATCTATAATATGACCACTCTTTGTCTTTCTTGTTTTCATGCGGTCAATTCCTACAGCTATGCCATGCGGCACCTCATCATTTAAAGCATGGAGCGCTTTTTCCCTGATAATCTCGGCACAGATTGCACGCTCCGGCTGATCTGTGATGGTGTCCTCGTCATAGAACTGTGGGCCATAAGGCAAATACTTAAATATAGAATTAATAACATCATCCGTATTCTGCCCTCTTAAGGCTGACGTAGGAATAATCTCTGCAAAGTCGTATACCTTGCGGTAGGTGTCTATATACTCAAGCACCTTTTCCTTTTCCACAGTATCTACCTTGTTGATAATCAATATAACAGGTGTATTAACCTTTTTAAGCTGCTCTATGATATGCTGCTCTCCCGCCCCGATAAAGTTGGTCGGTTCCACAAGCCACAGCACAACATCCACCTCATTTAATGTCTTTTCCGCCACATTGACCATATACTCGCCCAGCTTATTTTTGGCCTTGTGTATGCCCGGAGTATCAAGGAACACTATCTGTCCCTTTTCCATATCCGTGTATACTGTCTGGATGCGGTTTCTTGTGGTCTGAGGCTTGTTTGAGGTGATGGCAATTTTCTGACCGATAAGCCTGTTCATCAGTGTTGACTTGCCCACGTTTGGTCTACCAATTATTGTAACAAAACCCGATTTGAAATTCTGTATCATTTTTCCTCCTATGTGAATCTGTATTTATATAAGCTTTTCAACATTCTCAAAGAGCCCTGCCGACTCTTTAATCATATTTTCATTGCCGATGACACATATACTGTCCTTCTTAAGCACTGCCTCTACAAGGTCTGCAAGCCTTCTGATATCCTCCGGCTGTGCATTTAGTATCTCATTTCTCTCCTTTTGAATCTGCTCGTAGGTAATACCCTCGAGATATGCCGACAGTGATCTGCTTCCCTTTGCTTCCGGATTCATAGGCGTATCAAGTGCACTGAAGGTACCGATAATATACTTGGTCATATCCCTCTCATCAGGCGAAAAGCTCTTTATATACTCAGGTATTCTGTCATAGACATCAAGTGTGTCTGACAGATTAGGGTCTCGATATGAGACAAAGTAGCTCTCTCCGCTTCTAAGGAATGTATTCATGCAGCCGTAAGCACCACCCTTTACCCTGACATTTATCCAGAGATAATCATAGCTTAAGATGATGCGCAGCAGTCTAAGTGCCCCGGTGTATTCATAGCCCTCGCAGATGAAATCACCTGTTTTTGCCACATACTGTATCTGTGATGCATCGATAAATGCTTCCTTTGCTGTGTTAAAATGAACCTCAGCCTGATTGCCTACAGCACTCATTTTATCAAATCCAGCTATAACTTTTTCCAACGAAGGCTTTGCATTGCAGTATGCCTCGTTATTTCCGGTAAAGCTGATAAGCATTCTGTTTCTTGCAAACAGCTTTTTGGCTATTGCAGCAAGCTTATCTGACACACTCTTTGGTGACTCGGAAAGTTCCTTTTCTATGCGGCATATAGAGCGGTAAAAAGCAATTCCCTTTAGCTCGTCCTGATAAAGCGCGTAGCGCGAGAAGCTCGACATACTTCGCATAGCTGCAACCAAATGACCGGAACTGCTAAGGTTAGCCTGAAGCCTTGCCTTAATCTGCGCTACAAGCTCACACAGTCTCTTTGTATCTGTAAAATCCGATGAAAGAAGCATCTGCTCCATAAGCTCAAGTGCCTTGTCAAGATTTTTCTCCAATACCTTAAGCTTCACCTCAAATTTAAACACGAAATTATTTCTATCCTTAATATTCGGGTGACTTGCAGTACCTGTGCTTATTCCGCCGGTATATATGTTTGTAGCATTGGCTAAATCGGTATAGCTGTACCTTTCGGTGCTCACCAGTCCGAGTGCGTTTGTGAAGAAGCCAAGATAGCCAAGCTCACTCTGGGCAAAATCACCTGCATCAAATAAAAATGATATATAATCAATGCCGTTTGACTCTATGTCATGACGCACAACCTTTACATCCAAAAGCTCATCCTCAATGTTTGAAAAAGGCATAGCATTCTTTTTCATATCCGCTCTTGTAAGCATTGGAAGCTTGCGCAGGTCCTCATCCGACGAAGGCTCCTCCTGGTATTTCTTTAAATGCTCTGTATCCTCAATCAGCTTTTTAATCTCTTCATCTGAAAGAGATGCCTTGTAATCGGAAAGCTCCTTTGCCAAAGCCTCCTCCCTCTCATTGCCAAGGCCACGCTTCGGCTTTACTGTGACAGATGAACCATGGGTATTGTCAAGCAGATACTCCTGTATAAGCTTTTCAAAATAATCCGTATCTACAGCCTTTCGAAGCTTAGCAAAGGTACCAAGACACTCCAGATGTATAAAAGGCTTCATATCATCAAACAGCCAGCTGTCTAAGCAATTTAATCCAAAAAGAAGTCCCTTAGGGAACTGTCCGAAGTCAGCCTCCCTGAATTTGAACTCGCTGCTGTTGATTCCCGCGAGCAATGCTTCTTTATTAATTCCTGTTTTAACAACCTCTTTAAGAGTGTTTTCTATAATACTTTCAAACTCATCTGCCTGAGATGCATTGGCATTTTTTGCCACAAAAGAGAACACCGGCTGCAAAATGCCCGCATCGTATGAGCCATACACATCATCACCGATTCCCGCATCTATCAATGCCTGCTTCACAGGTGCTCCCGGTGAGCTGACAAGTGCATAGTCAAGCACATCAAATGCCTGATAGAGCATCTCATCAAGCGAATCCCCTACCACACGGTTATAAGATAGATAAGTCTTATTCTCCTGTGAATCATCCATGGTAATTGAATACTGCGCCTCAACATTCTTTATTTCATTAAATGCAGGCTGTTTATTAATTTCTGAATTAACTTTTTTATAATCATACAGGCTCAGATATTCCTTATCCAGCCACTCAAGTCTCTCGACAACATCCATATCACCATACAGATAAATGTATGAATTGGATGGATGATAATACTTGTGATAGAAGTCCAGATAGGCTTCATACGTAAGCTTAGGAATATACTCCGGATTGCCGCCTGAATCCTTGCTGTAGGTATTGTCCGGAAACAGTGAGCGATAAATTTGGCTTGAAAGCACCTCGTCAGGCGATGAGTATGCTCCCTTCATCTCATTGTACACAACTCCGTTTATCTTAAGCTCATCATCCTTGCCTGTAAGCTCGTAGTGCCAGCCCTCCTGCTTGAAAATCTCCTCGTACTTTGTGATATTCGGATTAAACACTGCATCCAGATACACATCCATGAGATTCTTAAAATCCTGATCATTGCAGCTGGCAACAGGATAAACTGTCTTGTCAGGGTATGTCATGGCATTTAAAAATGTATTGAGCGAGCCCTTTGCCAGCTCAATGAAGGGATCCTTTACCGGGAACTTCTTTGAACCGCAGAGTGTGGTATGCTCAATAATATGCGGTACACCCGTCTCATCCTCCGGCGGAGTCCTGAAGCCTATATAAAAGACCTTGTTATCATCATTATTTGATAAAATGGCAATCCTTGCACCACTTTTTTTGTGTCTCAGAATGAATCCGTCCGACTGGACATCCTCCACTCTGTGCTCATCTAAAATCTCGTATTCAGCCAAATCGTGAATTGTCATCAATTATTCCTCCTAAAATGCGATGATGATAGTATACCACATTTTTACATATTATAGTTAAATTATAAGTATATTTACCACAAAAAATCTGTTAAAGTAATATTCTGCAATATCCGGCTTTAAAAGTCAGAGTCTATGCTCCTCTTCTGAATATTAACATCCATCTGTGGAAACGGAATTTCGATGTTATTTTTATCAAATGCTGTTTTAATTTCTTCTGTAAGCTGCCATTTTGTGTTCCAATAATCCTCGTTCTTCACCCAGATTCTCGCACCGAGCTCTATTGCCGAATCCTGCAGCTCACTCACAAACACATTGCTCGGCTCATCGTGAAGCATCGTATCTGCTGATGTGACAACAGATTCCAGCACACTCTTTGCAAATGCTAAATCTGTGCTGTAGGATACTGTTACTCTCAAATCAAGCATCCTCTTATCCATCATAGATACATTTGTGATACACGAATCAGCAAGCTTTCCGTTTGGTATCATAACCATCTTGTTATCTATTGTCAAAAGCCTTGTATAAAACAGATTTATATCCTTTACAGTGCCCTCTGTACCACTTGAACCGTCAACTATGTAATCGCCCACGCTAAACGGCTTCATCAAAAGAATAAGCACACCTCCTGCGAAATTTGACAGGCTGCCCTGCAATGCCATACCTACAGTAAGTCCTGCAGAGCCAAGAACCGCTATAACAGAGCCGGTCGCCACCCCAAATCCAGAAAGCAGCGCCATGACAAGGATAAAATACAAAAAGTATTTAATAACATTTGCTAGAAATGATGCCACTGCAGCGTCCATTCTGCTTTTATCAAATCCTTTTTTAATTATTTTTACGACTGATTTAATCACCTTAATACCAATAAGCAGTATCACAATCGCAACAACAAGCTGCACGAGAAAGCTTATAAGCGATGGCATATATTTCTCCAGATACGTCTTTACAATGCCCGGGTTTTCAATAACCTGCTGTACTTCGGTATTTGCAACCGGCACTGATACTTCACTAAGAATTTGTTTGATCATATAATCTCCTATATATCTCTTATATTTCTTATATCTCTTATATATTTTCTATATTTATTATATTTGTTATTTCCTTATAACCCACTAAATCCCCCATATAAAATATGGGGGATCAGTATTTAAATCAAATATTAATTCACTATTTAATAACTCTCACTCTGAGCACTCCGTCAATGGCAGAAAGCTTCTCAACGGTAGAAGCATCAATAGCTGAATCAAGATCAAGAAGTGAATATGCATAGTCACCCTTGCCCTTGTTTGTCAGATCAGATACATTGATATCAGCCTCTGCAAGAGCTGTTGTAATCTGTCCAATCATACCCTTAACATTCTTGTGAAGGATTCCGACTCTGCCTGAAGCTGTGCATGCACCCATGCTGCAGTCAGGGAAATTGACTGAGTGAACGATATTGCCATTCTCTAAGTAATCTCTCAGCTCCTTGACAGCCATAACTGCACAATTGTCCTCTGACTCCGCTGTAGATGCTCCAAGATGAGGTGTTACGATGCAGCCCTTTGCTCCAACAGTTGTGTTGTTAGGGAAATCTGAAACGTACTTCTTAACCTTTCCCTTGGCAAGTGCATCTACCATAGCCTCTTCGTCAACGAGAAGATCTCTGGCAAAATTTAATACGATAGCGGTTGGCTTCATCATTGCAATAGCATCAGCGTTTACCATCTTCTTTGTTGAATCAAGAAGAGGTACATGGATTGTGATGAAATCACAGTTCTTGTAGATGTCCTCAACATTGCTGATATGCTTAACGCTTCTTGAAAGGTTCCATGCAGCATTTACTGAGATGTATGGATCATATCCGTAAACATCCATGCCCATATGTACTGCAGCATTTGCAACAAGTACACCGATGGCTCCAAGTCCGATAACACCGAGCTTCTTGCCTGAAATCTCTGTTCCTGCAAAGTTCTTTTTCTGCTTCTCGGCTGTCTTCGCAATATTCTCATCGTTCTGGTTTGCAAGACACCAGTCGATACCTCCAACGATGTCTCTTGATGCATAAAGCATTCCGGCAAACACAAGCTCCTTAACACCGTTTGCATTGGCTCCCGGTGTGTTGAATACAACGATTCCCTGCTCGGCACACTTGTCAAGCGGAATATTGTTTACTCCTGCTCCTGCTCTTGCCACAGCAAGCACCTTGTCACCAAGCTCCATGTCATGCATAGCGGCACTTCTTACAAGTGCTGCATCTGCATCCTTAATATCATCAACCTTTTTATAATCGTCAGAGAACAGGTCAAGGCCTACTCCTGCGATTGGGTTTAAGCATGTGTAATTAAACATTATGCATTCTCCTCCTCAAACTTCTTCATAAACTCTACAAGCTTCTCAACGCCCTCTTTTGGCATAGCATTGTAGATAGATGCTCTCATTCCGCCAACTGTACGGTGTCCCTTAAGGTTTACAAATCCGGCTGCAGTTGCCTCCTTTACAAACTTGGCATCAAGCTCTGCATCTCCTGTTACAAACGGAACATTCATGAGTGATCTGTCCTCTTTTCTTACTGTTCCCTTAAAGAGCTTGCTCTGATCAAGGAAATCGTAGAGAATCTTGGCTTTCTCCTCATTTCTCTCCTTCATAACTGAAAGACCGCCCATCTTCTTGAGCCATTTGAATACCTTGCCACAGATATAGATGCCGTAGCATGGTGGTGTATTGTAAAGAGAATCATTATCGGCCTGAGTCTTCCACTTGAGCATGGTTGGTGTGCCCGGTAGACAATCATCTGTGATAAGGTCCTCTCTGATAATTGCTATAACTACTCCGGCAGGTCCTACATTCTTCTGTACTCCGCCATAGATAACAGCATATTTTGATACATCTACAGGCTCTGATAAGAAGCATGAAGATACATCAGCTACAAGGTTCTTTCCCTTTGTGTTTGGAAGCTTCTTGTACTTTGTTCCGTAGATAGTATTGTTCTCGCAAATATATACATAATCCATATCATCTGTGATTGGTAAATCTGAACAGTCAGGTATGTATGAGAAGGTCTCATCTGCAGACGAAGCAAGCTCTACGGCGTCTCCGTAAATCTTAGCCTCGGCAAACGCCTTTTTAGCCCACTGACCTGTGATAATGTATCCTGCTTTTTTATTTTTCATAAGGTTCATCGGTACCTCAGCGAAGAACTGTGAAGCACCACCCTGAAGGAAAAGTACCTTGTAATTGTCAGGTATATTCATAAGCTCGCGGAGATCCTTCTCGGCATCCTTGATAATGTCATCAAACCATTTAGATCTGTGGCTCATCTCCATAACCGACATTCCGCTTCCCTTATAATCCATCATCTCTGCTGCTGCTTCCTGCAATACCTCCTCAGGTAAAACTGCAGGTCCTGCTGAAAAATTGTAAACTCTACTCACTCTAATTTCCTCCTTGTGTCGCATTGTAGTCCTCTTCATCGAAAGACTCGTTGATAGGCTTGCCCGGTGCAACCATAGGCCATACCTTGTCATCTGAATCAATGATACAATCGATGACAAACGGTGTCTTGCTCTTTAAGGCATCTGCAAATGCTTTTTCAAATTCTTCCTGGGTCTTAACACGTCGTGCGGTGGCTCCCATTGCCTCTGAAAGCTTTACATAATCCACCCCATCATCGAGTACGGTTGCCGAGTAATGCTTCTCGTAAAAAAGAGTCTGCCACTGGCGTACCATTCCAAGTACATGGTTGTTTATTATAACCTCGATAAGAGGAAGCTTTTCTCTTGAAGCTGTTGCAAGCTCGTTCATGTTCATTCTGAAGCATCCGTCACCTGCAATATTGACTACAGTCCTGTCTGGATTAGCTGTCTGGGCACCGATTGCAGCACCGAGACCGTATCCCATGGTACCAAGACCTCCTGATGTAAGAAGAGTTCTCGGCTTGCTGTATTTGTAATACTGGGCTGCCCACATCTGATGCTGGCCGACCTCAGTAACCATTATAGCATTTCCTTTTGTCATTTCATAGATTTTTTCAATAACAAATGGTCCGCTAAGTCCCTCCTTGTGATATGTAAGAGGAAAAGTCTTTGCATATGCAAGCACATGCTCAACCCATGAATTGTGGTCAAGCTGTGTGAGCTTTTTGTTGATGCGTGTAAGTATTTCCTTCACATCGCCTATAACACTCGATGTAACACGGATATTTTTATTAATCTCTGCTGCATCTACATCAAACTGTAATATCTTGGCCTGGTCTGCAAACTTTTTAGGATTGCCAAGCACTCTGTCCGAAAAACGTGTACCAATCGCAATCAAAAGGTCGCACTCTGAAACTCCAAGGTTTGATGTCTTTGTGCCATGCATACCAAGCATGCCTGTGTAGTTATCACTTGTGCCGTCATATGCACCCTTGCCCATGAGCGTATCGCAAACAGGTGCATTCACCTTGTCTACAAATTCCTTAAGCTCTTTGCTTGCTCCGGAGAGAACCACTCCGCCTCCTACAAATATATATGGCTTTTTAGATGCTTTTATGAGTTCAATTGCATTATCAATGTCACTGTCTGTAATTGTTTCTGTCACACGCTCAGGAAGCTTGATTTCCTGCCTGGTGTACTCTACCAGATCTGCCGTAACATTCTTTGGAATATCCACAAGTACAGGACCCGGTCTGCCTTTTCTTGCTATATCGAAAGCTCTGCGTATTGTATCTGCAAGCTTCTCTACATCCTTTACAATAAAGCTGTATTTGGTTACAGGCGTTGTAATTCCGGCAATATCTATCTCCTGAAAGCTGTCCTTTCCAAGTAACGAGACTCCAACATTACATGTGATTGCGACGATTGGAATCGAATCCATGTATGCTGTCGAAATTCCTGTGACCAGATTTGTCGCACCCGGTCCGCTTGTAGCCAGACAGACGCCAACCTTTCCGGTGCTTCTCGCATAGCCGTCGGCCGCATGGCTTGCTCCCTGCTCATGTGAGGTCAGCACATGCTTAATCTCCGGATGCTTGTAGAGCTCGTCATAGACATTAAGGATAGCTCCTCCCGGATAACCGAATACTGTGTCAACACCCTGTTCTTTTAAGCATTCTATAATAACCTGTGATCCTGTTAACTGCATCTTGTATTCCTCTTTTTCTTATACAAATCCTTTACGATAATAGGTAAAAGCCTTATTCGTACTGAATTTTCTATCAAAATTTATACTACGCGTTCTGCTCGCCCGGAAGTGCAAGGATGGCTCCTCTGTTTCCTGATGTAACAAGCGCTGCGTATCTCTTCAAATAGCCTGTTGTAACCTTCGGCTCCCTTGGCTGCCACTTTGCCTTACGCTCAGCAAGCACCTCGTCTGACACATCGAGCTCAAGCTTCATGTTTGGAATATCAATCTTTATGATATCGCCCTCTTCAACCAGGGCAATCGGTCCGCCTACTGCGGCCTCAGGTGAAACATGACCTATTGAAGCTCCTCTTGAAGCTCCTGAAAAACGTCCGTCTGTGATGAGTGCTACAGAGCTTCCAAGTCCCATTCCGGCAATAGCGGATGTAGGGTTAAGCATCTCTCTCATTCCAGGGCCGCCCTTTGGTCCCTCGTATCTGATGACAACTACATCACCCTCTACGATCTTGCCGCCCTTTATTGCTGCAATTGCATCTTCCTCGCAGTCAAATACTCTTGCAGGGCCCTCATGAACCATCATCTCATCGACAACTGCTGAACGCTTTACTACAGAGCCGTCCGGAGCCAGATTTCCTTTAAGCACTGCAAGTCCTCCGGTCTTTGAATATGGATTGTCTACCGGTCTGATGACCTCAGGGTCCCTATTGACTGCATTCTTTATATTCTCTCCAACTGTCTTTCCTGTAACAGTCATACAGTCTGTATTTAAAAGTCCGATATCAGCAAGCTCTTTCATGACAGCCCACACACCGCCGGCCTCGTTTAAGTCCTCCATATATGTAGGGCCTGCCGGGGCAAGGTGGCAGAGATTTGGTGTCCTCTCACTGATTGGATTTGCAAAGCTGATATCAAAATCAAAGCCTATCTCATGAGCGATAGCCGGAAGATGAAGCATAGAGTTTGTAGAGCAGCCGAGTGCCATATCAACTGTGAGTGCGTTCATTATTGCATCCTTTGTGATGATATCTCTTGCCTTGATACCCTTGTTGTACATATCCATAACAGCCATTCCTGCATGCTTTGCAAGACGGATACGCTCTGAATATACAGCAGGTATTGTTCCGTTTCCGCGAAGTCCCATACCGAGTGCCTCTGTAAGACAGTTCATAGAGTTGGCTGTGTACATTCCCGAGCATGAACCGCAGGTAGGACATACCTTGTTCTCATACTCACATACATCATCCTCAGTCATAGTACCAGCAGCGTATGAGCCGACAGCCTCAAACATCGATGAAAGACTTCTCTTTCTGCCCTTTACGTGGCCTGCGAGCATTGGTCCGCCTGATACAAATACTGTAGGCAGATTAAGACGTGCAGCCGCCATCAGAAGTCCCGGCACGTTCTTGTCACAGTTTGGAACCATTACAAGTGCATCAAACTGATGAGCGATTGCCATACACTCTGTAGAATCTGCAATCAGATCTCTTGTGACAAGGGAATATTTCATACCCACATGTCCCATTGCAATACCATCGCAGACTGCGATTGCAGGAAATACTACAGGTACTCCTCCTGCCTCTGCAACTCCAAGCTTTACAGCCTCAACGATTTTGTCTATATTCATATGGCCCGGAACAATCTCATTGAATGAGCTTACGATTCCGACCATAGGCTTTTTCATTTCCTCCGGTGTAAAACCAAGAGCATTAAATAAACTTCTTGCCGGTGCCTGCTGCATTCCGGCTCTTGCGTTATCACTTATCATATTTTATCTCCTTATTTATCTCCGACTATTTCTTTGAGTACTTCATCATTACTACTGTATACACAACAATCTGCATATCTATAACCTGTTAGCTGTCTATTATAGGTCATGCAGCTACACACGTTCTGCGATGAGATCCCCCATCTGTGCTGTGCCTACCTGTGTGATACCCTCTGTAGTCTCACCCGGCTGTGGCATGATGTCGATTGTCCTGTAGCCCTCTTTAAGCACCTGCTTTACAGCATCCTCGATTGCCTGTGCTTCCTTGTCCAGATCAAATGAATAGCGAAGCATCATGGCTGCTGAAAGGATTGTTGCGATAGGGTTTGCAATGCCCTTTCCTGCGATATCAGGAGCAGATCCGCCACTTGGCTCGTAAAGTCCGAACTTTGTATCGTTAAGGCTTGCTGATGAAAGCATACCGATTGAGCCTGTCACCATACTTGCTTCATCTGATAAAATATCGCCAAACATATTCTCTGTAAGGATAACATCAAACTGCTTAGGATCCTTTACAAGCTGCATTGCACAGTTATCAACAAGCATATGCTCGTATGTAACCTCCGGATAATCCTTAGCGACCTCCTCGACGATCTTTCTCCATAATCTGGAAGAATCAAGCACATTTGCCTTGTCTACGGATGTGACCTTTTTCCTTCTCTTCATAGCTATATCAAAGCCCCGCTTTGCGATTCTTCTGATTTCATTCTCATTGTATGTCAGTGTATCTGTGGCCGTAACAACTCCGTCCACCTCTTTTGTCTCTCTGGCTCCGAAGTAAAGACCTCCTGTAAGCTCACGCATAATCATCATATCAAAGCCATCTCCGATGATATCGGCGCGGAGCGGACATGCTGCAGCAAGCTCCTTGTACAGGTATGCCGGTCTAAGATTTGCAAACAGATTGAGCGACTTTCTAAGCTTTAAAAGTCCTGCCTCCGGACGAAGCTCAGGGGCCAGCTTGTACCATGGTGATGTGGCTGTGTTGCCACCGATAGAACCCATCAGCACCGCATCTGAATCAAGCGCAGTCGCAATAGCCTCATCTGTAAGAGGAACACCTGTAGCATCAATTGAGCAGCCACCCATAAGGATGTCTGTGTAGTTGAAGCTGTGTCCATACTTGTCTGCTATTTTGTCCAATACCTTTTTTGCCTCAGTGACTATCTCCGGTCCGATTCCGTCTCCGGAAATTACACCAACTTTATATTCCATAATTTCTTACCTCTTTTACATAAAAATACATATTCTGTCTCTTATAC